>Ga0308158_10000555_pt1 | contig 56174 bp, 45 predicted proteins | sample PhyBR2_FD_201038 | JGI IMG/M metagenome (GOLD analysis project Ga0308158, IMG submission 201038) | Phyllosphere microbial communities from UC Gill Tract Community Farm, Albany, California, United States - DLSLB.R2 | ecosystem: Host-associated > Plants > Phyllosphere > Unclassified | place: USA... | reverse complement strand
AACGGTTTCGCACAAGTCCCCGAGCGCGGTGATCGCAAACAAGATCATTGACAGACGCGCCCAATCGGCCGAAAACCCGTAAACGTTTACGGCCATCGAAGAGTGGCGGTGGGAGGACCGAGTCGTTTTGGACACGCTTGTTCTGGAGGCCCGCGCGATCGCGTGGCGCTATAACGGGGTCTGGTTGCGGATCGAGGCGCATGGGCCGGACGGTCTGCGGCTGCGCGCATCGCCCTTTCCTGACGCCGGATCACGCGCCGGGGCGTTGCTGGACGACCGTGCCGATGCCGATCCGATCGTCACCCGTGACGGCGCGACCGCGCGGATCACGCAAGGCCGGATCACCGCCGAAGTCGACCTGCAAGGCCGTGTCCGCTTCCTGAATGCGGCCGGGGAGCTGCTGCTGGAGGAAAAGTGGCGGCAGCGCGACACGATCAGCCAATTCTGGACGGTCGGCACCGACGAGGTGCGCACGATCAGCGCGCTGGGGCTGGCGGGGCGCGAGTTCAAGCCGCTGACCGGCGACACCGCGCGCATCACCGTCCGCTTCGAGGCAAAGACCGGCGAGCGGCTCTATGGCATGGGCCAGTATCAGCAGCCCAATCTGAACCTGGCCGGATGCACGCTGGAACTGGCGCAGCGCAACTCGCAGGCGAGCGTGCCCTTTGTCGTGTCCAGCCATGGCTATGGCCTGTTGTGGAACATGCCCGCGGTCGGCGCGGTGCATTTCGCCGCCAATGGCGCGACCTGGACCGCCGAGGCCGCGCGCGAGATCGATTACTGGATCACCGCGGGCGATACGCCCGCCGATATCGTGCGCAATTATGCGCAGGTGACGGGCACGGTGCCGATGATGCCCGATTATGCGCTGGGGCTGTGGCAGAGCAAGCTGCGCTACCGGAGCCAGGACGAGCTGCTGGCGGTGGCGCGCGACTATCATGCGCGGGGCATTCCGCTGGCGGTGATCGTCGCCGACTTCTTCCACTGGCCGGTTCAGGGCGACTGGCGGTTCGACGAACGCGAATGGCCCGATCCCGCCGCGATGACCGCCGAGCTGAAGGCGATGGGCACCGAGCTGCTCGTCTCGATCTGGCCGACGGTCGACCATCGGTCGGAAAATTATCCCGAGATGGTCGAGAAGGGCTATCTGGTGCGCTCCGCACGCGGGCTGGACGTGCAGCAGGAGTTTTTGGGCAATACCCGCTTCATCGACGTCACCCATCCCGGCGCGCGCGCTTTCCTGTGGGACCGGGCGAAGCGCAATTACCGCGACAAGGGCGTGGCGCTGTTCTGGCTGGACGAGGCGGAGCCCGAATATAGCGCCTATGATTTCGACAATTATCGCTATCACAGCGGCAGCGTGCTGGAGGTCGGCAACGCCTATCCCCTCCATTACGCCCAAGCCTTTTACGACGGCCTGAGCGCGGAGGGCGAGACCGAGATCGTCAGCCTGATCCGCTGCGCCTGGGCGGGCAGCCAGCGTTACGGCGCGCTCGTCTGGTCGGGCGATATCCATTCCTCGTTCGAGGCGATGCGCAACCAGCTGAGCGCCGGTCTCAACATGGGGATGGCGGGTATCCCGTGGTGGACGACCGATATCGGCGGCTTCCATGGCGGCCATGTCGACGATCCGGCCTTTCACGAGCTGATGATCCGCTGGTTCCAATGGGCGGTGTTCACCCCCGTCCTGCGGATGCACGGCCACCGCGATCCCGTGACGCCGCCCGCCGAGCCGTTCCGCGACGGGGTGGCGCAATGCGACACCGGGGCGGGCAATGAATTGTGGAGCTTCGGCGAGCCGGTCTTTGCGGTGCTGCGTTGTTATGCGGCGTTGCGCGAAAGGCTGCGGCCCTATGTCGCGGGGCTGATGCGCGCGGCGCATGAGCGGGGCGATCCGTTGATGCGGCCGATGTTCTACGACTATCCGGCCGATGCGCGTGCCTGGACGGTGGACGATCAATATATGTTCGGCCCCGACCTGCTGGTCGCTCCCGTGACCGATCCGGGCGTCAGCGAGCGCAGCGCCTATTTGCCCAAGGGCATCTGGCGCGATGCCTGGACCGGCGACCGGGTGGAGGGCGGTGGCGACGTGATCTGCCATGCGCCGATCAAGCGGATTCCGGTCTTTATCCGCGACGGGGCCGCCGTGGCGAAGGTCTTTAAAGCGAACGAATGACCGTCACCGTCAACAAGGCGGGCCGGAAAAATGGAGGATAGGGGCATGGCGACAGCGGCACGGGCCGGGGACGGGATCGGGGAAGGGCGCACGCACGGCGACACGCAGGTCGCCTGCATCCCGTTCGTGGAGAAGATCTGCTATGGTTTCGGCGATGCGGGCGGCACCATCGTCACCGGGCTGATCGCCAATTTCCTGACCTTCTATTACACTGACGTCTTCGGACTGGCGCCGGGCATCGTCGGCGTGCTGTTCCTGTCGCTACGCATCTTCGATGCCGTGTCCGACCCGCTGATCGGGATCATGGCCGATCGCACCACGACCCGTTGGGGGCGGTTCCGCCCCTATCTGCTCTGGACCGCGATTCCGGTGGGCCTCAGTTGCTTCCTGACCTTTCAGGCGCCCGATTTCAGCTATGACGGCAAGGTCGCCTATGCCGCGATCACCTATTTCCTGCTCGCGCTTTCCTATTCGCTCAACAACGTGCCGTATTGCGCGCTGATCACCCGGATGACCGACAGCGAGCGGGAGGGCGTGTCGTGCCAGTCGGTACGCTTCGCGATGGTGGCCATCGCCTCCTTCTGCGTCTCGGTCGGCCTGCCGATCCTGGTCCGCCACCTGGGCGGCGCGGACATCGCGCGCGGCTATCGCGACGGGGTGGCGATCCTGAGCGCGGCCGCCGTCGTCATGTTCCTGATCTGCTTCCTGTTCGTGCGCGAGCGGGTGGTGGCGGCCGATACCGCCGACGTGCCGCTGAAGGTCGCGATCGCCAATACGCTGAAGAACGACCAGCTACGCTGGACCTTCCTGATGACGCTGCTGCTGATCGCGATCTTCAATACCAAGGGCGGCGCGGCGCTCTATTTCATCACCTATGTGCTGAAGGGCGACGCGACCTATCAGGCGCTGTTCTTCGGCACCGCGACCGCCGGGGGCTTCCTGGGGTCGATCGTGGTGCAGGCGTTCACGCGGCGCTACGATGTGCGCAGCATCTATATCTGGGTGAATCTGATCCTGGTCGCAGGCCACTTCGCCGCCTTTTTCGTGCCGGGCGACTATCCGACCCTGTGGCTGGTGCTGGTCGGGCTATGCTGCATCGTGCTGGGCTGCACCCTGCCGCTGCACTTCACCCTGATCCAGCTGGCCGACCAATATGGCGAATGGAAGCTGGGGATGCGCTCCTCGGGGATGAGTTTCGCCTTCAACCAGTTCTTCGTGAAGCTGGCCTGGGCGGTCGCGGGGGCGCTGATCAGCCTGGTGCTGGTCCTCGTCTCCTACAAGGCGGGGGCGGGCAACCAGACGCCGCTGTCGCTGACCGGCATTCGCCTGCTGTCGACGATCATTCCCGGCCTGATGCACTTGGCGCTGGCCTTTGCGATTTCCCGACTGATCCTCAACCGCACCACCATCGCACGCATGACCGCTGCGCGCCTCGCATGACTCTTATCCCGGAACCCCTCATGGCCCAGACACAGACCAAGCCCCTTCGTTTCGCCCCGATCCTTCTCGCCGCGCTGCTCGGCTCGGTCGCCATGCCCGCGCTTGCGCAGGAGCGGATGACGGTCGACCTCGCCAGCGACACCGGAGCCTTCCATGGTGGCGCGTCGGGTACGCTCTACGGCCTCTATGACGCACGGTTGCCGCATCCCAATCTGGTCGAGGGCATCGGGCTTCGCACCGTCTCGACCAAGGCGCAGGACGGGCCGCAGCATCCCGGCGCCGACGCGCTGGAGATCTCGACGCTGCTCACCGATGCGTCGGGCGGCGACACCTATATCTACATGACCGACATCAACCGCGAATTCCCCTATGACTGGAAGACCGGGGACTGCGCGCAATCGGTGGCGAACTATATCGAAAAGCTGCGCGCCCAGGTGCGTCAGGTGAAGGGCATGGCGCCGCGATACCGCGACCGGATCGTCTTCGTCCCCTTTAACGAACCCGATGGCAACATGTTCGCCGAAGGGCCGAAGAGCTGCAACAATGTGCGGTGGCAGAAGGACCCGACCGCGTTCAACGACGCCTGGGACCGGGCGGTGCGGATGATCCGCCAGGAACTGCCCGGCGCGCGGATCGCGGGGCCGAACACCAGCGTCCTCTATCCCGAGGTGGAGGGCTTCCTGCGCCACGCCATCGCCGCCGACACCATGCCCGACGTGGTGACGTGGCACGAACTCAGCAACCCGGCGGTGGTGCGGACCAGCGTGCGCAGATACCGCGAATGGGAGGACCGGCTGTTCAAGGGCACGAAATGGCAGGGCCGCCATCTGCCGGTGAACATCAACGAATATGCCTATAACTACCACACCTCGGTCCCCGGCCAGATGGTGCAGTGGGTCGCGGCGATCGAGGATTCCAAGGTCGATGCCGATATCGCCTATTGGAATATCGACGGCAATCTCAGCGACTCCGCCGTTCAGGCCAATCGCGGCAATGGGCAATGGTGGCTGCTGAACGCCTATGCGACGATGGGCGGCCACACCCTGGCCGTCACCCCGCCGCATCCCGACCAGAGCTATACCCTGCAGGGCGTGGCGACGCTTGACCCGGCGCGGCAGCAGATGCGGCTGCTGTTCGGCGGCAAGTCGGGCGACGCGACGATCGCGCTGACCCATGTGCCCGCCAGCTTCGGCGAGACGGTGCGCGTCCGCGTGCGCGAGATCGACTGGACCGGCCAGCTGGGCGACTCGCCGCCGCCAGCGGTGGTCGGCGACCGCGTGGTGCCGGTGAAGGACGGGCAGGTCGACCTGACCTTCGGCCGCGACGGCTGGCCCGCCCTGCGCGAGGAAGCCGCCTATGAACTGGTCCTCTCCCCCGGGCGGGGGGTGCGTCCCGCCGCCGTCGCGCCCCGCTGGCGGCAGGATTACGAAGCGGAGAAGGCGACCCGTCAGGGGCAGGGGCTCGCCGTGCGCGGGCCGGAGGGCTCGCCCGATCACGTCGATCGCTTCCATGTCTCGAACGGCTATCTGGTCGACGGGTTCAGGACCGGGGCCGATGCCGCGCTGGACTTCGCGGTCGATGTGCCGCGCGATGGCCGCTATGACCTGAGCGTGCTGGCCAACAGCTTCAACAAGGACCCGCTGGTCGAGCCGCAGGGGGCGACCAATGTCTTCCTGCGGATCGACGGCAAGGCGGCGGGCGAGCTGTTCCTGCCTCTGGGCTACAAGCCCGCCGTGCTCGACCATGCCGATACGGTCGTCGACCTGACACGCGGCCGCCATGTCCTGACGCTGGCGACCCGCAGCCTGGACGGCAAAGGGCGGACGCTGGGCAATGCGATGGTCGACCGGATCACCCTGACCGCCGCCGATCCCGCCGCTGGCCGAGCGCACTACGATGTGGCCGACGCGGTGGTGAAGGGCGGCAGCGCGACCTTCTGGGTCTATGCCGCGAAGGACGGACTGGCGCGCCTGAGCCCCGAAACCGGCGGCGGCGCGGTGCGCATGGTGGTCAATGGCCGCGAGACGAAAGGCCGCGCCTTCCTGCTCGGCGGGATCAACAAGGTGGTGCTGACCCCCACGGGATCGTCCGCCGTTCGCGGCCTGTCGGTGACGCCCGAGAACGGCCCCGCACCGCATGTCTATGAGGCGGAGGACGCGCAGGTCGCCGGGACCGCGCGGATCGGCGCGGCCTCGCGGGCCAGCGGCGGCCGGGCGGTGTTCGCCATCGGCGGCGCGCCGGGCAATGGCAACACGCTGACCTTCCCCAGGGTCATGGCACCGCGCGCAGGCACCTATGCCCTGACCCTGCGCTTCTCGAACGAGGAACAGGCCAAGGCGACGCATTACAATCCCGATCCGCTCGCCCGGATCGCACGCATCGCGATCAATGGCGGAAAGCCGATGCTGGTCAGCGCGCCGCACAGCTTCAATGCCAACAACTGGTGGGAGATGACCGTGCCGGTGGCGCTGAAGGCGGGCGCCAACACCATCCGCATCGCGGGCGAGGAACAGCCCAATTGGGACGGGCGCACCTATGCGTCGCAGATCTGGCCAAGCGTCCAGCTCCGCTCGGCCTATGCGCCCAATATCGACCGGATCGCCATCACGCCGATGCCCTGAGGGCGGAGCCGAGCGGAACACCTGTCTCGGGCTGTTCGCAACCATCCCTGCAAGGGGTGAAAAGGGGACCGGCGGCGACGCCTTGGACGGGGTGACGCAGGCCATGGCGGCGAACGGCTCGAAGGCGATCGCTGGCCGTTCCGCCGCCAGCAGGCGCCGCGCTCAGGCGGCGCCGATGGTCAAGGTGATCCGGTCCCCCGCGCGGGTGGCGATGCGCATGGCGTCCCCGGTCGCACGGATCGCCACCGCCCGGCCGCCCCGCATGGCCGCGCGGACCCGGCGACCGGCGGGCAGTCGGACAACCAGGTCACCGCCCAGCGCCGACAGCAACTCGGCCTGTTCCAGCTGTCCCGCCGCCCAGCGCTGATCGACGGTCACGCCGCCGCGTGCGCGCAGGCCGTGGACGCGGCCGTCGCGCCATGCCGGGGGCAGGGCGGGCAACAGCGCGATCGCGCCGTCATGGCTTTGCAGCAGCATCTCGGCAATGGCGGCGGTGATCCCGAAATTGCCGTCGATCTGAAAGATCGGCCCGTTGTTCGACGGATGCGTGTCGAACAGGTTGTCGAGCGTACTGCCTTTGAAGAAGGCGTCGATCGAACGGCCGGAACGCGCGGCATCGCCCATCCGCGCCCAGATGCAGGTCGCCCAGGCGCGGCTCCATCCGGTCTGCGCCCCGCCATTGTCCTCGCGCCGCTGCATCGATGTCGCCGCCGCCCTGGCCCATTCGGGCGTGCGGCGGGGCGTGAACTCGTCGCCGGGATAGAGCGGATAGAGGTGCGAGATATGGCGATGGCCCGGCTCCGCCTCGGCAAAGTCGCGTGACCATTCCTGCAACTGGCCGTGGCGGCCGATCCGATACGGCTCCAGCCGCTCGACCAGCCCGCGCAGCTTGGTCGCGAAGGCCGTATCCGTCTTCAGCAGGGTGCTGGCGGCGATGCAGTTGGCGAACAGCTCGCGGATCAGCGCCAGGTCCATGGTGCAGCCCGTGCTGATCGAGGCGGGCTTGCCGTCGGGCGCGAGGAACTCGTTCTCTGGCGAGATGGAGGGCGCGGTGGTCAGTCGCCCGTCCGTGCCGTTCGCCACCAGCCATGCCGCGCCGAACTCGGCCGCGCCGCGCATCAGCGGCCAGGCCCGGTCGCGCAGGAACGCCCGGTCGCCGCCGAACGCATAATGCTGCCACAGATGCTGCATCAGCCACGGCCCGCCCATCGGCCAGTTGGCCCAGATCGGCGCGGCGCTGCCTTCGCCGACCGGATTGGCCATCGCCCAGATGTCGCTATTGTGATGCAGGCACCAGCCGGGCATCCCGTAATAGCTTTGCGCGACCCGCGCCCCGCGCACCGCCACCCGCTCCAGCCAGTCGAACAGCGGGGTGTGGCAATCGGCGAGATTGGCGACTTCGGCGGGCCAGTAGTTCATCTCGGTGTTGATGTTGGTGGTGTGGTTGCTGCTCCAGGGCGGCCGCACCTCGGCATTCCAGATGCCCTGGAGGTTGGCGGGCTGGGTCCCGGCGCGCGAGCTGGCGATCAGCAGATAGCGGCCGAAATGGAACAGCAATGCGGCCAGCCCCGGATCGCTCGCCCGCGCATTGCCCGCGCGGCGCTCCGCCGTCGTACCCGTCGCGTCGCCCGCCAGCTGCAATCCGGCCCGGCGATAGAGTGTCCGGTGGTCGGCGACATGCGCCGCCCGCAACGCAGCATGGTCGGTCCCTCGCGCCGCCGACAGCGCCGCCACCGCCTTGGCCTCGATCGCCTCGATCGGCAGGTCGGGCGACTGGTCGAAGCCGCGAAAGCCGGTGGCGGCGTTGAGGCGGATCTCGACGCTCCGGGCGCCGCGAACCACGATCCGGTCGCCCGATACGGTGACGCGCCCGCCCTCGTTCATGACATCGGCGACGGCGGCGAACATCATGCCGCGTCCGGCGGCATCGTCATAACGGACCGGATCGGCGACCGAATGATAATTGGGCGCGGCATAGGAGGGGGCCTTGCCGTGCAGGATCAGCCGGTTGCCCTCCGCCCGCACCGATCCCTTCAGCAGCGTCGCCAGCGAGACGTCCGCGTCGATCGCCCCGCCTTCCGCCGTCATCCGCACCACCACCAGCTTCGCCGGGTGGGACACGAACACCTCGCGTTGGTAGCGCGTCCGCCCCGCGGTATAGGCGATGTCGACCACCGCCTGATCCAGGTCGAGCGCTCGGCGATAGTCGTCGGGCGTCGCGCCGTCATGGGGCAGCGCGATCACCAGATCGCCGATTGGCGCATAGCTGTTGGAATAGGCGCCTTGCAGCTTCTTCGCCCGCATGTCGGCGGCGTGGTAATCGCCCGCCAGCGCGGCCTGCCGCACCTCCGCCAGCGACCCTTGCGCATCCGGCCGGGCGTCGCTGCCCGGATAGCCGGACCACAGGCTGTCCTCGTTCAGGGATATGATCTCGCGCGCGGGGCCGCCGCGCACCATCGCGCCCAGCCGCCCGTTGCCGACCGGCAATCCGTCGACCCAGCGGGTCGCGGGCGCATCGAACCACAGCCGGTGGGAATCATCGGCCGCAACCGGCTGCGCCCGCAGGGGCAGGGTGCCGATCCCGCCCGCCGCCATGGCGAACGCACCCGCTTCCAATACGCCGCGTCGCGTCAGATCGGCCATGCATTCCCCTTCCGTCCTATCCCTGGTGTCAGGACGGTGGCGTATTCAAATGCATGAAGAAAGGACAAAATAAAGGTTCGGTGCGGGAGCGTCGAAACCCTCCCGCACCGCCCGCGCATCAGAACGAGAAGCGCACGCCCGCGTCATAGCGCGGCCCGAAATTCTGGTAGCGCAGCAGCTGGTTGTCGAACCGGCCGGTGGCGAAATATTTGGCGTTGAACAGGTTCGTACCCTCGACGAACACTTGGGCGAAGGGGGTGATGTTCACCGCCACGCTGCCGTCGAACTGGCCGTAATCGCGCACGAACACCGGCTCGTTGCCCGGACCGCCCGCCAGCTGTTGCAGGAAGCGTTCGCGCCGGTTGTACGCGATACGCGCCGACACGCCGAACTTTTCGTAGAACAGGGTCGCGTTCTGCGAATTGCCGATGCCCTCCGCCGCGAAGGACTGGCCGACCTGAGTGACGTCGAACTCGCGATTGGTGGTCACGAAGGTCGCGTTGGCCTGCACGCCGAAGCCGCTCAGCACGCCGGGCAGCCAGTCGAGCGTGTGGACCAGGTTCAGCTCCAGCCCCTTGATCTTCAGCGATTCCGCGTTGCGCGGACGTCGGACGCTGAACTTCGCGGTGTTCTGCCCGACGATCAGCCCGCCGACCGGCAAGTTGCCCGCATTGGCGATGGTGAACAGTTCCTCGCCAAAGGTCTGGACGATGAAGTCGTCGACCGTCTTGTGGAACACCGCCGCCGACAGGGTGGTGGTGGGCGTCGGATACCATTCGAGCGACAGGTCGAAATTGGTCGCACGATAGGGTTTCAGCGCCGGATTGCCGCCGCTGGCGGTCAGCGTGGCGGGGCGCAGCGTGCCGATGTCCAGGCTGGGCGCCAGGTCGCCGATGGCGGGGCGGGTCAGCGTCTTGTAGGCGGCGAAGCGTGCCTGCAACTTGGGCGTCAGGTTCAGCTTCGCGTTCAGATTGGGCAGGAAGTTGCTGTAGGACGAACGCCGGTTGACCGACACCGCCGCACGGTTGTTGGCGAAGACACCGGTATAGGTGGTCGGATCGCCCGGCACCGGCAGCAGGTCGGTCAGTTGCAGTTGCTGACCGGCCGAGACCAGCTCGGTATATTCATACCGCCCGCCGACATTGATGAACCAGGGCAGGCCCGCAACCGTGCCCTCCAGATCGACATCGGCATAGCTGGCGAAGACCTTTTCGCGGACACGGGCCGAGGGCTGCTCGGTCACGGCATAGCCGTTGGTGCGCGCGAAGATCGCCGCCGTCGTGCCCACCGGCTGGCCGCGCGCCAGGTCGAGCGCGGTCGTGGCGGCGGTGCTGGTCAGATAGTTGAAATAGGCCTGCGGGTTATAGGTCAGGAAGGTGGTCGGCACGCTGCCGCCCTTCTGGCCCAGCGACCCGAGGGTGAAGGGCGAGAGCAGCGACGGATCGGCCAGCGTCGGATAACCGCAATAGAGGCAGCCGATATTGGGATCGGACGAGAAGGGCACGTTGCGCTTGTCGCGCGAAGTGCCGGTCAGGCCGAAACGCAGCGCCGTGACGATGTCCCAGCCCGGCTTCCATTCGGTGTTCCAGCGATATTCCTGGACCTTCTCGGTCACATCGTTGCCGCTGCGCCCGGCAATATGGGTGCGGCCCAGCGCCGGGTTGGTCAGCACGCCGTTCGCATAACCCGAGGTCGAGGGGATGCCGTTCCCTTGCGCGGCGGTGAAGGAATATTGCGTCGGCACGCCGATGACGGTGAAATAGGATTTGCCGCCGCCCGCATTCTTGGCCTGCGAATAGGTGGCGTCGAAGACCATGCGGACATTGTCGGCCGGTCGCCATTCGGCGTTGAACCCGGCCTCATAGGTCGTCGTCTCGCGCACCCCGCCCGAGGCGATGAAGTCGGCATTGCCGTTGGTGGTCAGCGAGGTGACGGTGCGGTTGGAGTCGATGCCCGCCGCGGTATAGCTGGTCGGCTCGAACCAGCTGCCCAGGCCGCGCGTGGTCGTGTCGCTCTTGAAGCGATTGTAGAGGCCGTCGACGGTGAAGGTCAGCTCGTCGGTCGGCGCATATTGCGCGACCAGCGTCGCGCCCAGGCGGGTACGGTCGTCGCGCGTCTCGTTCACGTCTTGGTTACGCGGCGCGTAGACATTGGTGTAGAGCGGCGCGTTGTTCGGCCCGACCGAGGTGCCGGGGATATAGCCATCGGTGCTGATCGCGCGGATCGAGGCGATACGCTTCTGGTACGACAGCGAGGCGAGCAGCCCCAGCTTGCCATCGGCGAAGGTGTCGCTGAGCAGGCCGAACAGCTGCGGCGTGACCTTCTTGCTGTTGCCCTCGTACAGCGCCTTGGCGGTGAAGACGCCCTTGAACTCCTTGAGCGCGAGCGGGCGCGGCGTCTGGACGTTGATCGTCGCGCCGATGCCGCCGCCCTGGAGCGAGGCCTGCGAACTCTTGTAGACCTGCGCACCACTGATGAGTTCGGCCGGGATCAGGTCGAACGAGAAGGCGCGGTTGTAATTGTCCGACGCGAAGCTGCGGCCGTTGAACAGCACGGTGTTGAAGGCGGGACCCAGGCCGCGCACGCTGACCGATGCGCCTTCGCCGTTGCTGCGATCGATGGCGACGCCGGGAATACGTTGCAGCGACTCGGCGACATTGGCGTCGGGGAACTTGCCCAGATCCTCGGACGAGATGGCATCGAGGATACCGGCGGCGTCGCGCTTGATCGCGGCGGCCGACTCGATGCTGCGGCGGATGCCGGTGACGATGATGTCGGCGGAGGTGCCGTCGGCTTCGCTCTGGCTGGGCAGGGTGGCGGTCTGATCCGCCGGTGGCATCTGATTCTGCGCCAGGGCCGGTGTGGCCGCGATAAGTGCGACAAGTGCGCTGGCCAGCCCCTGGGCGGCATAGCGGGCGCTGGTCTTTGGATTCCGGGCTTTCTTCAGCATGGCTCTCCCCTATGAAACCGATGTCCGATGCTTCTTGGCGAGCATCTATGTCGCTCTTGTTAGAAGCTATGTCTGACAAGTACAAGGGCGCCGGTTCTTCTAGGCGCCGGAAGTTTCGGTATAAAAGGCCAGAAGCGCAGCGGGAGAGGTGCAGGTGGTCGAGACGGAAGTTCGGCGGGTCGTCGTGGTCGGCGGCGGATCGGCAGGCTGGATCGCGGCCTGTCGACTGGCGGCGCAGGCCCGCCGGATCGGAAGCGGAGTGCAGGTCACGCTGGTCGAGTCGCGCCATGTGCCGACGGTCGGGGTGGGTGAGGGGACCTGGCCGACGATGCGCAACACGCTGGCCAGGATCGGCATCACCGAAACCGACTTCATCCGGTCCTGCGACGCCGCGTTCAAACAGGGCGCGCGCTTCGTCGGCTGGACCGACGGGACGGCGGACGATGGCTATTACCATCCGCTCAACCCGCCTGCGGGCGCGACCGAGATCGATCTGGCGCCGCACTGGCTGCACGGGGCGGCGGAGACGGCCAGCTTCGCCGACTGGGTCGATTATCAGGCGATGCTGTGCGACGCGGGTCTGGGACCCAAGACGATCGTGATGCCCGAATATGCGGGTCATGCGAATTACGCCTATCATCTGGACGCGGGAAAGTTCGCCACGCTGCTGCGCGAACATGGCGTCGGCACGCTGGGCATCGACCATGTGCTGGGCGACGTGGTGCGCCCGGAAATGAGCGACCATGGCGATATCGTGCATCTGGAACTGGCCGATGGGCGGATCGTGCCGGGCGACCTGTTCGTCGACTGCACCGGCTTTGCCGCGCGGCTGATCGGCGGGGTGTACCAGGTGCCGTTCCGGCGTTGCGGCGACGTGCTGTTCGCCGACCGGGCGATGGCGCTTCAGGTGCCCTATGAGGACGAGGATGCGCCGATCACCTGTCATACGGTGTCGACGGCGCAAGGATCGGGCTGGATCTGGGATATCGGGCTGTGGACCCGGCGCGGTGTCGGCCATGTCTATAGCAGCGCCCATAGCAGCGACGATGCGGCCGAGGCGGCGCTGCGTCGCTATGTCGGTCCCGCCGCCCAAGGGCTGAACGTGCGCCGGATCACCATCGATGCCGGGCACCGGACGCGTTTCTGGCAGAATAACTGCGTCGCGGTCGGCCTGTCCGCCGGGTTCATCGAGCCGCTGGAGGCGTCCGCGCTGATGTTGATCGAGGCATCGATGGACGCGATCGCCGACCGCCTGCCGCGCACCCGCGCCGCGATGGACGTGATGGCGCGCCAGTTCAACGCCACCTTCACCCATCACTGGATGCGGATCATCGAGTTCCTGAAGCTGCATTATGTCCTGACCCGGCGCACCGACACGGATTTCTGGCGCGACAATGTCGCGGCGTCCTCCATCCCCGACGGTCTCGCCGAGCAACTGGAGCTGTGGCGGCACCACTCGCCCGGCCCGCAGGATTTCACCCACGCCCGCGAGGTGTTTTCCTGGCCCAGCTATCAGTACGTCCTGCACGGCATGGGTTTCGCCAGCCGCCAGCCGCGGATCGACCCGGCCGCGCCCGACACGGCGCTGGCGCAGCGTTTCGTGACGCGGATGGCGCGCGCCCGGGACGACCTGCGCACCCGCGCGCCGCGCCACCGCGACCTGTTGCGTGCGATCCGCGAACATGGTCTGCAACGCGTATGACCGGCATCACCCCGCTTTCCCAGGTCGCGCATCGCGGGCTGCGCTATGACCGCCATGCCGCAGGCGGCACTCGCCGCTTTGCCCGGATCGGCCTGTCGGAGATCGCGGTCGCGGCCGCCGACATGCCGCTGTGCCTCGCCAAGGACGGCCAGACCGGGCGTTTCAACCTGATCGCGCTGATGAGCCTGGTCGAGCCCGCCAATCTGTTCGTCTTCGGCGGCGGCTTCCAGGCGACCTATGTGCCCCGCGCGGTGATGCTGGGCGGGTTCCGACTCGACGCACGCGGGGCGGCGGGGCTGGCCGTCGATCCGGCCGATCCCAGCCTGGGCGATGCCGGAGCGCCGCTGTTCGCGGGGGAGCAGCCGACGCCGCTGTCGCACGACATCGCCCGCGCGCTCGAACGGCTGGTGGCGGATGTCGAGGGGGCACAGGCGCTGGTCGATGCCTGGGCCGCGCATGGCCTGATCCGCCCGCTTGGCCTTTCGCTGTCCCAGCCGGATGGGCACGCGCATGATCTGGCCGGGCTCTACAGGATCGACGAGGCGGCGGTGCAGGCGCTGCCCGATGCCGATCTGATCGCGCTCCACCGGGCGGACCGGCTGGCCCCCGCTGCGGTCCTGGCCGCCTCGCTGGCGCAGGTCGAGCGGTTGCGCCAGTTGCACAATGCCCGCTTCGCGCCCGCGCTGACCGGCTATTCGCTGGATTAGCTTGTCCGGTGCCCGGTGGCGGGTTAGCCTCCGGGCGATCGGAGGGGGCGAAGATGCTGGCACGGTGGCGGGGACTCGTGGCGCTGGGGCTTGCCCTTGTGATGGGGCAGGGGGCGTGGGCGCAGACCGCCAACCCCATGCTGAAGGCCCATGCGGCGGGCATCCGCGACGCTGCGCACGAACGCAACCTGTCGCTGGGACGACTGGAGATTGCGGTCGAACAGCGCGGCAGCATCGTCGAGACGACCATCACCGCCGCCTTCGTCAACCCCGAGGCGGAGCAGTTGGAGGGCGATTTTCGCCTGACCCTGCCCGAAGGCGCGGTCGTCACCGGCTATGCCCTGGATATCGGCGGGCAGATGGTCGACGGCGTGCTGGTCGACCGCCCGCGCGCCAAGGCGGTCTATGAAGCGCGCGTCCGCCAGCGGATCGATCCCGGCCTGGCCGAGGTGAGCGCGGACAATGTATTTTCGACGCGCGTCTATCCGATCTGGCCCGGTCGCGGGCGGACGATCCGGGTGCGGTTCGTATCGCCCGTCGGGGCGGGGGGCTGGCGCCTGCCGCTCGGGTTCGACGGCGCGGTCGGCGACTGGTCGATCCGCGTCCATGGCAGCGGCACCGCGGCAAGGCCTTTGGTGACGCTGGGCGAGACGCCAATGGCGATCACGGCGGACGGCGAGGGCTGGGGCGGTGCGGTGAGCGGCAAGGACAAGCCGCTGTCGGGCGCGCTGGCGATCGCCCCCGGTCGCGCCGCCGATCTGGTCGCCAGCACCCATCATAATGGCGAGCGGGATCTGGAACTTGGCGGCGACCTGCCCGCCGTCGCGGGGAATGCGGCGGCTCCGGCGCATCTGCGCATCTATTGGGATCGTTCGCGCTCGAGGTTGAAGGCCGATACGGCGCGGGAGATCGCGCTGGTCCGCGCGGCGATCGACCGCTGGCACCCCGGCAAGGTCGAGCTGGTCGCCTTCAACAGCAGCGGGGCGCAGACCAGAAGCGTCACGACCGCTGCGGAAGCCGCCGCCTGGCTGGGGGCGCTCGACTATCGCGGGGCGACGAGCTTTGCGCCGCTGTCGCTGGGCGGCCCGGCCGACCGCTGCCTGGTCTTCACCGATGGCCGCGCGACCATCGACCGCAATGCCGCGATCACCCCGCGCTGCCCGCTGGATGTGGTCAGTAGCGCTGGAGGCGACGACCGTGCCTGGCTGGGCCATCTGGCGCGCGCCCATGGCGGGCGGCTGATCCCGTTGGGCGACGATCCGGCGGCGGCGATGGCGCTGTTGCAGGCCGGTACGGCTGGCGTGATCGCCGTCACCGACCGCGACGACCGGCCCTTGCCCTTCGTGCCGCTGGCCGCCGCCCAGGGACGCTGGGCGGTGCTGGTCCGTGCGCCGGGCTTCGGGCCGGTGAAGATCCGGCTGGGCGCGGGGCAGGAGGTTGTCCGCGCCATCGATGGCGGCGGCGAGGCCCCGGCCTTTGACGGTCCGGGCGCACTGCTGGCGCAGGATGCGCTGGCGACGCTGGGCGCGACCGAGCAGCGCGACGCCTATGTGGCGCTCAGCCGACGCTACGGCATCGCCAGCCCCAGCCTGTCCTTCCTCGTGCTGGAGAGCGTGGGCGACTATCTGAACGCGAAGATCGATCCGCCCGCGACCCTGCCGGCCGAATGGCGCGACGATTATGCCCGCCAGCGCAAGGCGATGGAGGCGGATGACGCCCGCATCGCGCAGCGCCATTTCGATCAGTTGCTGAAAGCGTGGCAGGACGAGGTCGCTTGGTGGAAGACGAAGTTCGACCCGGCTTCGCGTCCCAAGCGGATCGCGACCTCGCACAGTTTCGACCGGACCGCGCCGCCGCCTCCTCCCCCGCCGCCGCCTCCTCCCCCGCCGCCGCCGCCGCCTCCGCCGCCGCCTCCGCCGCCCCCTCCACCGCCAGCGCCGGAAGCATTCGTCATGTCGGCCCCTGGCGCCCCTCCGGCGCCTGCCGCACCCCCGGCCCCGCGCGTCAGCCAGGCGACCGGCAATATCGTGGTGACGGGAAGCACGTCGCGCACGGCTCCGGCGGTCCCGTCGGTGCAGATCGACGCGTGGCAGCCCGATCGGCCCTATCTGGAGCTGTATGACGGAAAGCCCGCCGATTTCGCCGAACGCTTCCGCGAGGCGGAGGCGCGGCACGGGGCCTTGCCGATCTTCTATCTCGACACCGCCGCCTGGCTCGCCCGGCGGGGTCGTGTGGCGGAGGCCAGCGAAATGGTCTTGTCGGCGCTGGACCTGCCGACCGCCGACGACACGACGCTGGGCATGGTCGCCGACCGGCTGGAGCGGTACGGCGACTGGGACCGCGCGGTCGAACTGCGCGATCGACAGGCGGCGCTGGACCCCGACCGGCCGCAGCCGCGCCGTCTGCTCGCGCTGACCCTTGCCCGCCGCGCGGCCGTCCGCCCGGCCCAGGCCAGGGCCGACCTGACCCGCGCGATCACGCTGCTCTATGCCATCGCGACCAGCCCGCAGGCGGACCAATGGGACGGCATCGACCTGATCGCTCTGAACGAGGCCAATGCGATGCTGCCGCGCCTGCGCAAGCTGGGCGGCAAGGTGGAGATGGACCCGCGCCTGGTCATGCTGCTCGATGTCGATGTGCGGGTCGTCATCGACTGGACCACCGATGCCTCGGACATGGATTTGTGGGTCGACGAACCGACACGCGAGCGGGCGATCTACAACAATAACCGTACCGCGATCGGCGGGCGGCTGTCGCAGGACATGACGCGCGGCTATGGGCCGGAGGAATATATGATCCCCGTCGCGCCGCCGGGCACCTATACGGCGCAGGCCAATGTCTTTGCCCCCGACCGGATCGATCCCAACGGCGCGACCATCCTGACCGCGCACCTGTTCCGGAATTTCGGGCGGGCGAACGAGACGGTCGACAGCGTGGATATCGAATTGAAGCGCGATGAAAAGGGCGCGCGGATGATCGGTCGCGTCGTCGTGCCGGGCAAGCCGATGTCCGATAAGGCACCGGTGAAGGACATGGCGCCGCTACCCTGATCAGGGGGGCGCGCTATGGCTGGTTTTACGAAGCGATAAGGGTGTAAGGGCGGACCATGGCCGAGCAGAGTCCGCCCTTTCCGTCGTTCCGCAAATGGACGCCTTCGCGCTACCGTGCGCTGCTACGGGCGCAGGGGCCGGGATCGGTCAAGTTCCGCACCCGGCTGGCGATCCTGATCGGCGCGGTTGCGATCGGGCTGGCCGCGACGGTCTTTGCCGAGGCGGCGGATGCGGCGGGCGAGATCTTCACTCATTTCTCGCATCGCTATCACTGGGCGCCGCTGGTCGTGACGCCGCTGCTGTTCGCGGGGCTGGTCTGGATCACGCGCCGCTTCGCGCCGCTCGCGCGCGGGTCGGGCATCCCGCAGGTGATGGCCGCGCAGGCCGATCCCGAGCGGGCGACCGGCGGGCTGGTGTCGATCCGCACCGTGGTCGCCAAGGCGGGGCTGACGCTGGCGGCGGTGCTGGGCGGCGCTTCGGTCGGGCGCGAGGGGCCGACGGTGCAGATCGCCGCCGCCATCATGGGGCTGACCCATCGCATATTGGGCGTGCCCCTCCGCGGTGCGGTGCTGATCGCGGGCGGTGCGGCGGGCGTCGCGGCGGCGTTCAACACGCCGCTGGCCGGGCTGCTGTTCGCGATCGAGGAACTGGCCTCGGCCTATGAGCAGAAGGTCACGCTGCTGGTCATCGCGGCCATCGCGATCGCGGGCATGGTCGCCCAGTCGGCGCAGGGGGATTATGTCTATTTCGGGCTGATCGGTGCCCATATGCCGATCGTCACCGCGCTGGTCGCGGCTCCCCTCGCCGGGATCGTCGGCGGGCTGGCGGGCGGCGGCTTTGCCCGGCTGATGCTGATGATGGCGACGGGCACCAACCGCGTGACCCGGTGGAGCAGGCAGCGGCCGATCCTGTTCGCCGCGTTGTGCGGCGTCATCGTCGCCGGGCTGGGCGTCGGCACCGGCCTGACCTGGGGCACCGGCTATGGCGCGGCACGGGCGATGATCGTCGGGGTTGATGCGCCGCTCTGGTTCGGCCCGGCCAAGTTCCTGGCGACCCTGTCGACCGCGGTGGCGGGGCTGCCCGGTGGCATCTTCGCGCCGTCGCTGTCGGTGGGCGCGGGGCTGGGCAATCTGCTGCGCTCGGTGTTTCCGGACTCGCCCGCCTCGGCGATCGTGATCCTGGGCATGGTCGGCTATTTCGCGGGCGTGGTCCGCGCGCCGCTGACCGCCGTGATCATCCTGTCCGAGACGACCGCGAGCCGCGGCCTGATGCTGCCCATGTTCGCCACCGCCTTCATCGCCGATGGAGTCAGCCAGCTGGTGTGCCGCGAGAAACTGTACCACGGCCTGTCGCGGACCTTCGCGATGCGGTGATCAGCTCTTCCTCTACTATGAGGGAGGGAGGCCTTGATGGAGCCGACCCAGTGCGATCCCGGCGAGATTCTGGGTCCGCTTGATGTGGCGCAGCCGAAAGCGCGGCGGACGGGGCAGGGCGGACCATGCCGCAAAATGCGCGGCGTGGGCGGGCGGCACGCGGACCTTGCCCAGGGCCTGTGCCACCACCGCCGCCGCATCGCCGAGTAAAAGCGCATCGGTGAGTCCCGCCTCGTGCGCTGTTTGCGTGGCGGCGATCAGCGCCAGCCACTCGGCGGTCATGCTGGTGCCCGGCCCCAGATCGCGGACAATCCGAACGCGCCCGCCGAGCACCACGGCATATTCCATCTCGCCGGGTCGACAGCCGCCATCGAAGAAGATCTTCACACCGCCCCGATGCTTCGCGCGACCGCCTCGGCCGTCTTGATGCCGTCGACCGCCGCCGACAGGATGCCGCCCGCATAGCCTGCGCCCTCGCCCGCCGGGTACAGGCCATAGGTGTTCAGGCTGTGCCCGTCCTCGCCGCGCGTGAAGCGGACCGGCGACGACGTGCGCGTCTCTACGCCGGTCATCACCACGTCGGGATGGTCGTATCCGGCGATCTGCTTTCCGAAGACCGGAATCGCTTCGCGCATCGCCTCGACCACGAAGTCGGGCAGGCATTCGGACAGGTCGGTCGGCGTCACGCCGGGGCGATAGGAGGGGGTGACCGATCCCAGGCTGGTCGAGGGACGCTTGGCCAGGAAGTCGCCGACCCGCTGCGCCGGGGCCTTGTAGTTCGATCCGCCCGCGACATAGGCGCGCTCCTCCCAATGGCGTTGCAGCGCCAGGCCCGCCAGCGGATCGCCCGGAAAGTCGCGTTCGGGATCGATGGCGACGACGAAGCCCGAATTGGCGTTGCGCTCGTTGCGCGAATATTGGCTCATGCCGTTGGTCGCGACGCGGCCCTCTTCGCTGGTGGCGGCGACCACCGTGCCGCCCGGACACATGCAGAAGCTGTAGACCGTGCGCCCGTTCTGGCAGTGGTGCGAGATATGGTACTCGGCCGCGCCCAGGATCGGGTGGCCCGCCTGATGCCCGAAGCGCGCGCGGTCGATCCACCCTTGCGGATGCTCGATGCGCACGCCGATCGAAAAGGGCTTGGCCTCGACATACACGCCCGCCGCCTGGAGCATCGCGAAGCTGTCGCGCGCGCTGTGGCCGATGGCCAGGACGACATGATCGGCCTCCAGATAGCCGCCGCCGTTCAGGTGCAGCCCGCGCACCCGGCGCTGGCCCTCGCCGTCCGTCTCGACGTCCAGCCCGTCGACGCGGGTCGAGAAGCGATATTCGCCGCCCAGTTCCTCGATGGTCGCGCGCATGCTCTCGACCATCGTCACCAGGCGGAAGGTGCCGATATGGGGATGCGCCTCGGTCAGGATTTCGGGCGGCGCACCGGCCTTGACGAACTCGGTCAGCACCTTGCGGTTCAGGTGGCGGGGATCCTTGATCCGGCTGTAGAGCTTGCCGTCCGAAAAGGTGCCCGCCCCGCCTTCGCCGTACTGGACGTTGGATTCGGGATTGAGCACGCTGCGCCGCCACAGGCCCCAGGTGTCCTGCGTCCGCTCGCGCACCACCTTGCCGCGCTCCAGGATGATCGGGCGGTATCCCGCCTGCGCCAGCACCAAAGCGGCGAACAGGCCGCAGGGGCCTGCACCGATGACGACCGGCCGCTTCGTGCCGGGCGGCGGCGCGGAGGGAAGGTGATAGCGGGTGTCGGGTGTCTTCTGAATATCGCGATCACGGCGGAACCGCTCCAGCACGGCGGCCTCGTTCTTCAGGTTCACGTCGACCGAATAGACGAGCTGGATATTGTTCTTGTCGCGCGCATCATGCCCGCGCCGGGCGACGACGAAGCGCACCAGTTCGCGCGGCGTCACCCGCAACCGGCGACAGATGGCGGCGGGCAGCGCCTCGTCCGCATGGTGGAGAGGCAGTTTCAATTCACTGAGGCGGATCATCCCGCGCGCCATATAGAATTGCGGGCGCTCCCGCCATCGCGCTGTGCGGCGGGGGCTTGGGGGGCGACGTTCGCGGACACCTGCTCTTCCCGCGCCTTGCAGAGAAGAGGCGCGCGCGCCGTGAAGGGCGACCGATTCTGGTCGCCGAGGCATCGGGACTATCCGGCGGATCTATCGCCCGCCAACCGCGCGGCTCAGCGGAGTTTCGGGGAAGGTGGGTTCCGCCAGGATCTCGGCCTGGAGCGCGGGCCAGCGTTCGCCGAACCAGTAATCGCCGCGTTCGGCGCGCAGGATCGGATCGTGTGCGGTCGCGACATCCTCGATCGCGACCGGCCCATGGCTGGGAATGTCGAAGAAGACGCGCACGACCGGCATGGTCGTACATTCCCCTTCGCGCACCACGATGCCCAGCCGGTTGGAGCGCAGCCGGACCAGCGCGGCAAAGGGCTGGATCCCCAGATTGGCGATGAAGGCGCGCAGCGTCTCGGGGTCGAAATGGCCGTCCCATTCCAGCATCTGCGCCAGGGCCTCGTGCGGCGACCAGGCCCGCTTGTACGGGCGGATCGAGGTCACGGCATCATAGACATCGCAGACGGACGAGATACGGACGAACTGGCTGATCTCGTCGCCGCGCAGGCCGTCGGGATAGCCGGCGCCATCCATCCGCTCGTGATGATGGCGGCACACGTCCAGAATGCGCGGGTCGAGATCGTTCATGTCGCCCAGGATCCGGTGGCCGAGACCCGGATGGCGGCGGATTTCCACCATTTCCTCGGCGGTCAGGCGGCCGGGCTTGTCGAGGACATCGGCGTCGATCTGCATCTTGCCGATATCGTGCAGCAGTCCGGCCATGCCGGCGACATGCACATCCTCCTCACTCAGGCCCAGATGACGCGCGAGGTTCATCATCAGGGTCCCGACCGCGACCGAATGGATATAGATATACTGGTCCCGGTCCTTCAGCCGCGTGACCGCGATCATCGCGGCGGCGGACTTGGCGGTCGTCTCGGCAATGTCCTCGACGATCGGGACGAGGTCGCGGGTGCGGATAGTGCGGCCCAGCCGGGCCTCGCCGAACAGCTGGGCGACGGCGGCGGCGGCGCGCGCGGAGACGGCGCTGGCCCGCTCGACCTCGGTCGCGGGCTTGGCGCGGCGCGGACGCAGGGTCGTGACGATCGGCTGGGTGATCGCCTCGACGACCGGGGCGGGCGAGGATTCGGGGGTGTCGACGGCGGCGATCGTCACGGGGCCGCGCCCCTTGGTCAGGTCGATGGTGACGGACGGCACCGATGCGCGGATCTTCTCCAGATCGTCCGGCTCGGTCAGGAGGAAGGACTTTCGCCAGAATGGATTGTGGATCCACGAGCAGTGCAACGCCTGGATGTACATGCCGAGCGTGACCTGTTGGCTCTCGATCTGGAGGTATCGATTCGTGGTCGGCTGCTCTTTCATCCCGGAAATCCTAGCTTCGTGTCGTAAAATTTTCGTTTCGGGACGACCGGATTCCGCATTTCGGGGAAGGTGGAGGGCGACGTGCTGGGGCGCGGCCCATTGTCCATTTCCGGCAGTTCCAACGGGCCAATCCGGCGGGAGCGAACGGCTATGTCACGATCGCCGCCTTTGATTTCAGCATGATAATCATTAGCAATCGCATTGACAGTGAGAATGTTTCGCAATAGCTGAGCCCCTCGAAGGGGAAATATTCATGTCGCATTCGTTCATCGCATTGTCGTGCGTGGGCTTTCTGGCCACCGCGCCGCATGTCGCCGCCGCAGAGACCGGCCCCCGCACCGAGGGCATGACGCCGCCCGCCGCCGCGGCAAAGACACAGGATTCGACCGGCGGGCGCGACGTGATCGTCACCGGCCAGCGCGGCACCGGCGCCGCTGTCCTGGAAAGCCCCAAGGCCACCGCCGCGCTGCTCGATACGCCGCAGACGATCACGGTGGTCAGCGAACAGACCATCCGTAAACAGAATCTCCAGACGCTGCGCGATGTGCTCCAGACTCTGCCGGGGATCACCTTCGGCGCGGGCGAGGGCGGCGGCGGTTATGGCGACTCGATCAACCTGCGTGGCTATTCGGCCAGCAACGACATCACCATCGACGGCGTGCGCGACAGCGCGCAGTATAGCCGCACCGACCCGTTCAACCTGCAACAGGTCGAGGTCTATAACGGCGCGAACAGTGTCTTCAACGGATCGGGGTCGGTCGGCGGCACGATCAACCTCGTCTCCAAGGTGCCGACGCCCGAGACGCTGACCATCATGCAGGGCTCGGTCGGCACCGACAATTATTATCGCGGCGCGATCGACAGCAATGTCCGCGTGTCGGATCTGGTCGCGGTGCGCCTGAACGGGGCCTACCACCATAACGACGTGCCCGGCCGCGATGTCGAGAAGATGCAGCGCTGGGGCATCGCGCCCTCGGTCACGATCGGCATCGGCGGGCCGACCAGCCTGACGCTCGCCTATGTCCATCAGGAGGACCGCAACACGCCCGTGTACGGCATTCCGTGGTTCGACAACGGGCTGGTCGACGGCTTCGTGCCGGGCGCCAGGCGCTCCAGCTATTTCGGCATCGCCAATCTCGACCGGCAGGACAGCACGGTGGACCGCTTCACCGCGACCTTCCGCCACCAGATCGACGAGCATTGGAGCGTCCGTAACCTGACCCGCTGGCAGCAGGTCACGCAGAACAGCGTCACCTCCGCGCCGCAGGGCATTTTCTGCCTGGCCGCGACCAACCGACAGCCGGTGACGGCGACGCCGGGTGCCACTATCGGCGCGGCGTGCCCGGCCAATCTGTCCGCCGGCTTCTACCAGCCCTCCGGCCCGCGCGGGCTGGTGCGCGATCAGCAGAACCAGATGCTGATGAACCAGATCGACCTGCGCCATGAGGCAGGCGACAAGGGCGGCCTCCACAATGTCCTGAACATCGGCATGTCGGGCGGAATCGAGAATTACCGGATCACGCAAGGCTCGCTGCTGCGCAATGCGGACGGCAGCGCGGTGACGCTGCCCCCCATCAACATCGCCAATCCGAACACCAATTATGCCGGGCCGATCAACTTCGTCGCCACCGGCCAGTCACGCAGCGAGACGCGCAACCTGGCCGTCTATGCCTTCGACACGCTGGCGTTGAACCGCTTCTTCGAGCTGAATGGCGGGGTGCGCTGGGAATATCAGGAAGCGAATTTCCGCGCCCTGCCGCTGGCGGCGGCAAATGCCGGTCAGCTCGCCTATCAGCCGCAGGTCAGCCGCGAAAAGCTGTTCTCGTGGCGGGCGGGCGCGGTGTTCCACCCGGTCGAGAATGTCAGCGTCTATGCGGGCTATGGCAACGCCAAGACGCCGTCCTCGACGACCGTCCGGCTGGGTTGCGGCGTGCCGTCGACCGCGACCGCCGCGAACCCCTGCGCCGTGGCGCCGGAAACCGCGAAGAACTATGAGGCGGGGGTGAAGGCCGGGCTGTTCGGCCGTCGGCTGGAGCTGACCGCCGCCGTCTTCCGTAACGAGCGGACCAATTACCGCGTGCCCTCCAACGATCCGGCGCTGCCGGTGGGGTTGCAGGTGCTGGACGGGCGCAGCCGGGTGGACGGCATCGCGCTGGGCGCGTCGGGATCGATCACCCCGGCCTGGACGATCTTCGCCAACTATACCTATCTCGACGGCAAGGTGCTGCAGAGCATCTCCAACCGCGACAAGGCGGCGGGTGTGCTCGATCCGCAGGCCGGTGCCGAGCTGGTCCAGACGCCCGAGCATTCGGGCAGCCTGTTCACCACCTACAAGCTGCCCTTCGGCCTGGAGGTCGGTTACGGCCTGACCTATCAGGGATCGTTCGCGACCAACTTCCCGGTCGCGGGCAACCGGGTGCAGTTCCATGTGGACGATTATCTGATCCACCGCGCCTTCCTGGCCTATACCATCGCCAAGCGCTGGACGATGCAGCTCAACGTCCAGAACTTCACCGACGAGAAATACGTCACGGGCGTGCGCAACAATATCAACGCGACGACCGGCAACATCACCGGCGGCTGGGCGATCCCCGGCGACCGGCGTCAGGCGACGCTGAGCCTGTTCTACAACTTCTGACCGGACTAGCCTTCGTCCATGTTGATCGTCCTTCCCGATATTCTCGATCCCGCCGGGGTCGCCCAGGTCCGTCGCGTCATCGACGGCGGCTCTTGGGCGGACGGCAACGCCACCTCCGGCCCGCAGGCGGCGCTCGCCAAGCGTAACGAGCAGTTGCCGGAGGATTCGGGGGCGGCGGTCGAGGCGGGGCGGATGGTCCTCGACGCGCTGGGCCGTTCGCCGCTGTTCGTGGCGGCGGCCCTGCCGCTGAAAGTCTATCCGCCGCTGTTCAACCGCTATGCGGGCGGGCAGGCGTTCGACGTGCATGTCGACAATGCCGTGCGGCTGAAGCGGGGCAGCGATTTCCGGATGCGCTCCGACCTGTCGCTGACCCTCTTCCTCGAAGACCCGGACGCCTATGACGGCGGCGAGCTGGTGGTCGAGGATCTGTACGGCGAACAGCGGGTGAAGCTGTCCGCCGGAAGCGCGGTCCTCTACCCCGCCTCCAGCCTCCATCGGGTCGAGCCCGTCACGAAGGGCACGCGCGTGGCGTCCTTCCTGTGGATACAATCCATGGTCCGCGACGATGGTGAGCGGCGCATCCTGTTCGACCTGGACCGCGCGGTGCAGCGGGTGGGCGCGGACAAGGGGCAGGGGGACCGCTCGGTGGTCGAGCTGACCGGCGTGTACCACAATCTGCTGCGCCGCTGGGCCGACGCATGACCGCCACCACGCTCCCCAAACCGAAGAAGCGCAAATGGCGCAGCTGGTGGTTGAAGCAGTTCCACACCTGGCACTGGATCAGCGCGGCCGTGTCGCTGGTCGGCATGATGCTGTTCGCGATCACCGGGCTGACGCTGAACCACGCCGCCAGCATCTCGGCCAGCCCGAAGACGGTGCAGAAGAGCGGGCTGCTCGCGCCGGGCCTGCGTCCGTTGCTGGCCAACCCGAAGACGAATGACGCCCCCTTGCCGCCTCGCGTGGCGGAAGCCGTGGAGCGCGCGGTCGATCTCGACCCCGCCGGGCGGCCGGGCGAATGGTCGGACGGCGAAGTCTATGTCGCCATGCCGCGCCCCGGCGGTGACGCCTGGGTCAGCATCGACCGGACGAGCGGCGCGATCACCTCGGAGCGGACCGATCGCGGCTGGGTCTCCTATCTCAACGACCTGCATAAGGGGCGCAATGCCGGGACCGCCTGGTTCTGGTTCATCGACGTCTTTGCGGTCGCCTGTATCGTCTTCACCCTGACGGGGCTGTTGCTGCTCCAGATGCATGCGCGGCACCGGCCCTCGACCTGGCCGCTGGTGGCGGCGGGGTTGCTGATCCCGGCGGCGATCGCCGTCTTTGTCCTGCACTGATGGAGAATATCACGATGCGATCGACCGCTATTCTGGCGCTGGGCGCGGTGGCACTGCCGGGGGCGGCGAGCGCCGCGACGGTGAACGTCACCATTCCGCGCCTCAACGTCGCCGAATATCACAAGCCCTATGTCGCGGTCTGGCTGGAGCCTGCGACCGGCGGCCCGGCGCGCACGCTCGCCATCTGGTACGACGTCAAGAAGACGGGCGGCGAGCCGGGCACCAAATGGCTGTCCGACCTGCGCGCCTGGTGGCGGAAAGGCGGGCGCAGCATGGCGATGCCCGCCAGCGGCATCAGCGGCGCGACCCGCGCGCCCGGCACCCATGCGATCCCGCTGCCCGCCGACCTGAAGCCCGGCCAATATGTGCTGAACGTCGAAGCCGCGCGCGAAACCGGCGGGCGCGAGCTGGTGCAGGTGCCGCTGACCGTGCCGAACGCCAATGGGCGGGCAAGCGGCAGCCATGAACTCGGCGCCGTGACCGTCTCGGCGCGCTGATACAGGGGAGGATTTATGAAGACGCATCGTTTGAAGCTGCTCGCCGCCGCCGCGCTGCTGGCGATCCCCGGCCTCGCCTCGGCGCATCGCATGTGGCTGCTCCCCTCGGGCACGATCTTCTCCGGCACCGATAGCTGGGTGACGGTCGACAGCGCGGTGTCCAACGACCTGTTCTATGCCGATCACCAGCCCGGCCGGATCGAATGGATCAGGGTCTGGCAGCCCGACGGCACGCCCGGCCGCCTTCAGAACGGTTCGACCGGGCGCTATCGCTCGGTCTTCGACGTGCAGCTCGACAAGCCCGGCACCTGGAAGATCGGCAGCGAGATGTCGGGTATCATGGGCAGCTTCAAGGTCGATGGCGTTGAGAAGCGCGTCGGCGGACGCGGCGGCCCGCCGGGGCCGAACGGCGTGCGCCAGCCGCCGCTGACCGTCGCCGACATTCCCGCCAATGCGACCGACGTGACGCTGACCGAGACGAGCGCGCGCAACGAAATCTTCGTCACGGCGGGCGAGCCGACGCGCACCGTCCTGAAGCCCACGGGCAAGGGGCTGGAGCTGGATCCCATCACCCACCCGGACGAGCTGGTCGCGGGCGAGACGGCGAGGTTCCGCTTCCTGGTCGATGGTAAGCCCGCGCCCAACCTGAAGGTCACCATCGTCCCTGGCGGCAAGCGCTACCGCGATGCCGAGGGCGCCAAGGAGGTGACGACCGATGCGCAAGGCGTGCTGAGCTATGCCTGGCCCGCGGCGGGCATGTACTGGCTGAACGCCACGCTGACCGACGACAAGCCCACCGTCCCGCGCGCGACGCAGCGGCGGATGAGCTATACCACCACATTGGAAGTCATGACTCCGTGAGGATCGTCCTGCCGCCCCGGATCGACCCGGCTGCCGTGGCGAACGGCGATCCGGCGGCGGTCGTCACATTGGGCGGCGAGACGATGGGGACGATGTGGCGGGTGCTCTACGCCACCCGCGACGTGCCCGGCGCGCAAGGCGTGGGTGTGGCGGTGCAGGCGCGACTGGACGATCTGGTCGCGCAGATGAGCCACTGGGCGACCGACTCGGAGCTGGTGCGATTCAACCGTTCGGCACCCGGCAGCTGGAGCGCGCTGCCGCCCGATTTCGCAGCGGTGATCGACACGGCCCTGCGCGTCGCAGCGCTGAGCGACGGCGCGTTCGATCCGGCGATCGGGCATCTGGTCGATCTCTGGGGCCATGGGCCGAAGGGGCCGCAGCCCGTGCCCGATGCGGCGGCGATCGAGCAGGCCCGGTCCGTGAGTGGTTGGCGGCACCTGCGCTGGAATGCCGAAGGGGCGACGCTGTGGCAGCCGGGCGGCATCTCGCTCGACCTGTCGGGCATCGCCAAGGGCTATGCCGCCGATGCGGTCGCCGACACGCTGGCAGGCTTGGGCTTTCGACACTGCCTGGTCGAGGTGGGCGGCGAACTGGTCGGGCGCGGCACACGGCCCGATGGCGATCCCTGGTGGGTCGATCTGGAAACGCCGCCGGGCGTCGATCTGCCGCCGATGCGGGTGGCGCTGCACCAGATGGCAGTGGCGGGCAGTGGGACCTATCGCAAGGGCGAGCACGGCCTCGATCCGCGTGCCGGGTATGCGCCGACGAACGGGGTGATCGGGGTGCATGTCATCGCGCAGAGCGGGATGCTGGCGGACGCGCTGGCGACGGCGGTGATGGTGCTGTTCCCCGACCTGTCCGCGCTGGCGCCGATGCAGGTGGCGGCGCGGGTCGTGGTGCGTAGGGGGGATGGAGTGGAGGAAGTTTTGACGGAGCCGCTTCGGGCGATGCTCGCCTGACTTTCCTCCCCTGTAAGGGGAGGGGGACCAGCGAAGCTGGTGGAGGGGAGTCCCCTCTCGATGGCGCGACACCCCTCCGTCAGTCCTGCGGACTGCCACCTCCCCTTGCAGGGGAGGAATTTGGTTCAGAACCGCCCCCTGAGCGTCACGCGCACATTGCGCGGCGCGCCGGGCATCGTCCACACATCGGCATAGCTGCTGGCGATGTAATAGGTGTCGAACAGGTTATCGAGGTCGAGCCGCACGTCGAAGCGCGGGTTGACCGCCCAGCTCGCATCCAGTCGCGCCACCGTATAGGCGGGCAGGCGATAGCCGCTGGCGAAGGGATCGCCATTGCGCGCACCCACATGGGTCACCCCGCCGCCCAGCGTCACCACGCCCAGCCGCTGATGCACGTCGAGCGCCGCCAGATGCTTGGGCACATTGGACAGCATCGTGCCGATCAGCGCCGCATTCTTGTCGTTGCGCACCGTCGCATCGGTATAGCTATAGGTCGCGGTGCCGGTCAGGCCGCTGGCCAGATGCAGGTCGGCGACCGTCTCGACGCCCCGTGACCGCTGGCGACCGATCTGCGTCTTGACGAAGACGTCGATGGCATTGGGGTTCAGCACGTTGCGCTTGGTCATGGTGAACAGCGCGGTCTGGCCGGTCAGCGCGCCTCCGAACAGGCTGTACTTCGCGCCGACCTCGGTCGAGCTGCTGCGCTCGGCATCGAAGCTGCTGACCCCGTCCGAGGGGTTGAGCCGCAGCGACTGGCCCCAGCTGGTGAAGAGCGAGACGTTCGGGCTCGCCGCCCAGGTCAGCGCCGCGCGCGGGGTGATGCCGCGATCGACCGTGTTCAGCACCAGGTTGCCGCGCGCATAATTGGTCATCGTCTCGCGGAAATTGTTCCAGCGCGCGCCGATCAGCGCGGTGAAGTCGCCGAAGCGGATCAGGTCCTGCGCATAGACGCTCTCGCTGCGGAACGCGTGGTGACGGTCCTGGAACGCGGTCGGCACCGGCAGCGGCTGGCCATAGACGGGGTTGAAGGCGTCGATGGTCAGGATCGGCGCGCCCGGCTGTCCGCGCGCCTGGTCCATGCGGAAGTCCATGCCATGCCGCACCCGGTCGACCCCGACACGGATGTCGTGCGACAGGCCCAGCCAGTCGACCTTGGCGGTCAGCTCGGCCCGCGCCGTCAGGTCCTGCCAGCGGAAATCGTGGAAACGGCGCGACCGACCGATCGTCCGGCCATCGGCCTGCACCCCGCGCGCGCCGAAATCGACTTGCGTGGCATAGCCGGTCAGGAAGCCGTCACGGCTCGACAGCCCGGCCTCCAGCGAGATGCGGTCGGTCAGCGCGGCAAAGACGCTGCCCTGTTGCCACAGCATCCGCTGGGTCATGCGGCCATCGGCGGGCTCGCCCAGAAAGGTGTCGCGGTCCATGGCGCGCGCATCGCCCCTGATCGCCGCCACGCCGCGATCGATCGGCGCGCGGTTGCGCATGAACTCGCCCTGATAGAGGAAGCGCAGGTCCTGCGTCGGGGTGAACGAGACCGAGGGTGCGATCAGCAAGCGGTCGGTGTGGACATGGTCGCGGAAGCTGTCGCCTTCCTCCGCCACGCCGATCAGTCGCGCGGACAGGGTGCTTGTCACCGGGCCGCTGATATCGCCCGTCGCGCGCACCCGGTTCCAGCTGCCATAGCTGAGCGAGGCTTCGCCCCGTGGCGTGGGCGTCGGCGCCTTGGTGACGATGTTCAGCGCCCCGCCCGGCTCGCCCATGCCCGACAGCGCGGCGGCGGCGCCCTTCAGGAACTCGAAGCGCTCGACCGTGGCGACATCGACCGGGGCGTTGAAGCCCAGATTGCTGCTGAAGCGGTTGATGAGGATGTCGGGGCCGCTATTCTCGTTCCCCGCAAAGCCGCGAATGGCATATTTGTCCCACAGCCCGCCAAAGTCGTTCTGCCGCGACACGCCGCCCGCCAGGTCGATCGTGTCGTCCAGCCGCGTCGCGCCGGTCCGATCGATGATCGCACGGTCGATGACGCGCAGGGACTGCGGATAGCGGTTGGGTGGCGTGTCGGTGCCGGTGATGCTGGCATTGGCATCGCGCAAGGCCGTGACGACGATATCCTTCTGCGCGTCGCTGCCGCCATCGACCGGGGCGGCCAGCGTCTGCGCCGCCGCACCCTGGCTCATCGCCACCCCGGCCAGCAGCATCGCGCGCCAGATCACCTTCGACATATACGGCCCCCAATCGATTTCGACGCGGCCAATATCGATAATGCTAATAACTCTCAATCGGAAAGCGGATCTGTTTTGGTTTGGCCGGTGGGATGACGTAGCGTGTCACGCGCCTGCCATGCGACGCAGCCATGGGCCTCGGGCGGCGTTGCGCCTTGGCATAAGTCTATGAAGGATGATCGAAATGACGGTGGTGCGGCGGACGATTCGTGGTGTGGCTCTGGCAGCGGCGGGGTTGCTGGCAGCGGCAGGGGCGATGGCCCAGCCCCTCACTGGGCCGATCAAGGTCATGACCTTCAATGTCCGCTATGCCTCGGACGAGGGCGCGACGCGCTGGGCCGTGCGGCGGCCGGTGATGGTGGCGCTGATCCGCCGTGCCGCGCCCGATGTGATCGGGACGCAGGAACTGCTCCAGCGGCAGGGCGACGACCTGACCCGTGCGCTCCCCGGCTATCGCTGGTTCGGGCGTGACCGGATGGGCGGGCATGCCAATGAGCATATGGGCATTCTCTATCGCCCCGACCGGCTGACGCTGGTCGAGCATGGCGACTTCTGGCTGTCCGAGACGCCGGACGTCGTCGGCAGCCAGAGCTGGGGCACCGACCTGCCGCGCATGGCGAACTGGGCGGTGTTCGAGACGAAGGGGGCGAAGCCGCATCGCTTCCTGTTCCTCGACACCCATCTGGCGCACCGCGACGAGGATGCCGAGGCGCGCGACAAGGCGGCGGCGCTGATCCTGGCGCGGCTCCCTGCGCTGGCGAAGGGCCTGCCGGTCGTGGTGGCGGGCGACATGAACGCGCGGCCCGACACGGCGGCCTATCGCCGTTTTGCGGCGGCGATGACCGACGCCAGGCCCGCCGCCGCGCGGCGCGAGGGGCCGGAGATGACCTTCCACGACTTCACCGGCACGCCCGACCGGCGGATCGATTATCTGTTCCTGCGCGGGTTCAAGGCGGACGCGATTGCGACCGATACCCATCATCAGGGCAGGACGTACCCATCGGATCACTTCCCGATCGAGGCGACGCTGACGTTCGAGGACGATCGCTGAAATCCTCCCCGGCACGGGGAGGTGGCAGGGCGAAGCCCTGACGGAGGGGGGCTTCCGCAAGCTATGTCCTGCGTGGGACGCCCCCTCCACCAGCTTCGCTGGTCCCCCTCCCCGTGGCGGGGAGGATTGTTTCCCGATAGCGTTATCATTTGCTCGCTCCTATGGTCCACGAGACAGTTGATCGCGGCGCGGAATCGCGCGGCCGCGGGCATAGGAGAGGGATGAGATGCGGATGGGGCATTCATGGTCCGGCGTCGGACGGCGCATGGGTTTGATGGTGTTGTTGGGCACGGCGGCGGCGTGGCCCGCCATGGCGGAGGCGCGGCCGCGCATCCTGACCCCGATGAGCGCACACGCCGTCCTGCAACGCGACCGCCCGATCATCGTTGAGGGCGCGGCCGGGGCGGGCGAGGACGTCACCGTGACGCTGGGCGGTGCCAGCGCCACCACGACCGCCGATGGAAAGGGCCGCTGGCGTGCGACCCTGCCCGCCATGGCGGCGACCGCGACGCCGCTGACCCTGACCGCCACCGGCAGGGACGGTACGGCCGACACGATGGACGATCTGCTGGTCGGCGATGTGTGGCTGTGTTCGGGCCAGTCCAACATGGAATATCCGACCAAGCAGGCGCTGAACGGCGAGGGGCTGGTCGCTGGTGCCGCCAATGACCGTATCCGCCTGCTCGACGTGGCGCATCATGTCGGCCTGTCCGCCGACGAGCCGCTGGAGAAGCGCCCGGTCTGGGCCGCCGCCTCGCCCGCCAGCGTCGCCGATTTCTCCGCGGCCTGTTACCTGATGGTCAAGGACCTGGCGGCCAAGGCGAATATGCCGATGGGTGCGATCGATTCGAGCTGGGGCGGGACCAAGATCCTGCCCTGGATCGACGCGACCGACGCGCGCAAGCTGCCCGGCCTGAGCGCCGATGCCGACCTGCTGGCGCTCTATGCGCGCGATCGTGCGGCGGGGCTGCGTAGCTTCGGCGAGCGCTGGGGCGACTGGTGGCGCAAGGCGAGCGGGGCGAAGCGCGGCCAGGAGCCGTGGAACGCCCCCGACCGGCTGAGCTGGACCCCGGTGCCCAAATTTTCTCCCTGGGAGGAATGGGGCGTGCCCGCGCTCGCCGATTATAACGGGCTGGTCTGGTTCCGTCAGGGCTTCGACCTGCCGACCGCGCCGACCGGCGATGGCGTGATCGAGCTGGCGGGCATCGACGAGCTGGATACCGTCTGGGTCAATGGCGTGGTCGTCGGGGCGACCTTCGGCTGGGGCGACTGGCGGCGCTATACCGTGCCGCGCTCGGCGCTGAAGAAGGGCCGCAACGAGATCGTTGTCGGGCTGGGCGATACCTATGGTCCGGGCGGCATGTTCGGCCCGGCCGACCGGATCCGGTTCACTCCTGCGGGCGGTGCGCCGATCCCGCTCGGCACCGGCTGGCGCTATTCCATCTACAAGGCGAACGACCAGAGTTATCCGCGCAGCCCCTGGGAAAGCCATGCCGGGTTGGGTACGCTGTATAATGGCATGATCGCGCCTTTGGGGCCGATCGGGTTGAAGGGTGTCGCCTGGTATCAGGGTGAGTCGGATGTCGGCCTGGCCAGCTATGGCGATCGTCTTGCGGCACTGATGACCGGCTGGCGGCGGCAGTTCCAGAGCCAGGACCTGCCTTTCCTGATCGTGCAACTGGCCAATTTCGGATCGCCGCCGGTCAAGATCGGCGACAGCGGCTGGGCGGCCTTGCGCGAGACGCAGCGGCTGGCGGTGTTGCGCGATGCCCATGCGGCGCTCGCGACGACGATCGATATCGGCGTGCGCAACGACATCCACCCGGCGGACAAGAACGAACTCGCCAAGCGGCTGGTCTTTGCGCAAGCCCGTCTGGAGGCGGGCGACCGCGCCAATGCGTCCGGGCCGATGATCGCCTCGGCCACCCGCGCGGGGGGTGAGGTGCTGCTGCGTTTCAACGGGGTGCAGGGGGCGCTTCATGCGTGGAGCGCAGGCTCGCCGATCGGGTTCGAGCTGTGCGATGCCTCCGCCTGTCGTTATGCCAATGCGACAGTGAACGGGGCGGAGGTACGGCTGGCCGATGCGAAGCCCGGCGATGTGCGGGTCCGCTATGCTTGGGCCGATGCCCCGGTGGTCAATTTCTATGACGAAGCGCCGCATCCCGTGGTGCCGTTCGAGGCGGCGATCACGGGGAACTGACCTAAAATTCCTCCCCTGTAAGGGGAGGGGGACCAGCGAAGCTGGTGGAGGGGTGTCACCCTTATCGAGAGCGGGACAGCCCTCCGTCAGGCTTCGCCTGCCACCTCCCCTTGCAGGGGAGGAGAAGTGGGAAAAACACCACCACCCGACGCGTTCGACCGACCAACGCCCCCAAAATGCGCTTGAAATAAAATGTCATCCGGTTGAAAGATAGCAACGACCCGAGCGGAATCGGGCGAAGCGTTGAGGAGAGAGCATGGCCGTGCCGCCAGAAGGCATTTCGCGCGCCAACCTGGCCCCGTTGCAACTGCACGTCCCCGAGCCGAAATTCCGGCCGGGCGATGCGGTCGACTTCGCCAGTGTCGAGGTTCCGCCCGCCGGTGCCCAGCGCCGCCCGGATACCGCCGCGCCTGCCGACAGCTTCCATGAACTCGCCTATACGCTGGTGCGCGTACTGGATGACGAGGGCCGCGCCGTCGGTCCCTGGGACCCCAAGCTCTCGCCTGATGGCCTGCGCCGGATGCTGCGCCACATGGTGCTGCTGCGTGCGTTCGACGAGCGGATGTTCCGCGCGCAGCGGCAGGGCAAGACCAGCTTCTACATGAAGGCGCTGGGCGAGGAGGCGGTCGCCGTCGCCGCCGCCCATGCGCTGGATTATGAGGATATGTGCTTCCCCTCCTATCGCCAGCAGGGGCTGCTGATCGCGCGCGACTGGTCGCTGGTCGATATGATGAACCAGATCTATTCCAACAGCGCGGACCGGCTGGGCGGCAAGCAGCTGCCCATCATGTATTCCGCCAAGGAAGCCGGGTTCTTCTCGATCTCGGGCAACCTGACCACGCAATATCCGCAAGCCGTGGGCTGGGCGATGGCCTCGGCCGCCAAGGGCGACACCCGGATCGCGGCGGTGTGGTGCGGCGAGGGCTCGACGGCGGAGGGAGACTTCCACTCGGCCTGCACCTTCGCCGCCGTCTATCGCGCGCCCGTCGTCATGAACGTCGTCAACAACCAGTGGGCGATCTCCAGCTTCTCCGGCTTCGCGGGCGCGGAGGCGACGACCTTTGCCGCGCGCGCGATCGGCTATGGCATTGCGGGCCTGCGGGTCGACGGCAATGACGCGCTGGCGGTCTATGCCGCCACGCAATGGGCGGCTGAGCGGGCGCGGACCAACCAGGGGCCGACGCTGATCGAGCATTTCACCTATCGCACCGAAGGCCATTCGACCTCGGACGATCCGACCCAATATCGCTCGGCGGGCGAGCCGACCGCCTGGCCGCTGGGCGATCCGATCCGGCGGTTGAAGGACCATCTGATCGGCCTGGGCGAGTGGGACGAAGAGCGCCACGCGACCCAGGACCGGGAAGTCGCCGAGGAAGTCCGCGCCGCGCAAAAGGCGGCCGAGGCGAACGGCATTCTCGGCCACGGTCTGCACCAGCCGCTCGACAGCCTGTTCGACGGCGTGTTCGAGGAGATGCCCTGGCATTTGCGCGAGCAGCGCCAGCAGATGCTCGACGAGGAACAGGCGAGCGGACGGCCATGGGCGCGGAAATGAACCCCATCCAGCACCACCCCGGCGAAGGCCGGGGTCCAGTCGCCCCGTCCTCGCGACCGCAAGGCATCGCGCGCCTCCTGTCGTCTCGCACCTGGACCCCGGCCTTCGCCGGGGCGGAAGACAAACGATGAGCGATCTCAGCACCGAAACCGCCCCCGAAACGGGCGAAACCACCCGCATGAACATGATCCAGGCGATCAACTCCGCCATGGACGTGGTCATGGCGCGCGACCCGGATGTGGTCGTGATGGGCGAGGATGTCGGCTATTTCGGCGGCGTCTTCCGCGCGACCGCGGGCCTGCAGAAGAAATACGGCAAGACCCGCGTGTTCGACACGCCGATCACCGAATGCGGCATCATCGGCGTCGCGGTCGGCATGGGGGCATACGGCCTGCGCCCGGTGCCGGAGATTCAGTTCGCCGACTATATCTATCCCGCGCTCGACCAGTTGGTCAGCGAGGCGGCGCGGCTGCGCTATCGCTCGGCGGGCGAGTTCACCGCGCCGATCACGGTACGCTCGCCCTTCGGCGGCGGCATCTTCGGCGGCCAGACGCACAGCCAGTCGCCAGAGGGCATCTTCACCCATGTCTCGGGCATCAAGACGGTGATCCCCGCCACGCCCTATGACGCCAAGGGCCTGCTGATCGCCGCGATCGAGGACAACGACCCCGTCCTCTTCTTCGAGCCGAAGCGCATCTATAACGGCCCCTTCAACGGCCATTGGGATCGCCCGGCGGAGAATTGGTCCAAGCATCCCGGTGGCGAGGTCCCCACCGGCTATTATAAGATCCCGCTGGGCAAGGCGGCGACGGTGCGCGCAGGGGAAGCGGTGACGATCCTGTGCTATGGCACGATGGTCCATGTCTGCGCCGCCGTGGTCGCCGATCTGGGCGTCGATGCGGAGATCATCGACCTGCGCACCCTCGTCCCGCTCGACATCGAGGCGATCGAGGCGTCGGTGAAGAAGACTGGCCGCTGCATGATCGTGCACGAGGCGACGCGCACCGGCGGTTACGGCGCCGAGCTTTCCGCGCTGGTCCAGGAACGCTGTTTCTATCACCTCGAAGCGCCGATCGCGCGCGTGACCGGCTTCGACACGCCCTATCCGCACAGCCTGGAATGGGCCTATTTCCCCGGCCCGGTCCGTATCGGCCAGGCGCTCAAGAACTTGCTGAAGGACGCCTGACATGGCTCGTTTCACCTTCCGCCTGCCCGATATCGGCGAAGGCATTTCCGAGGCCGAGATCGTCGCCTGGCACGTGCAACTCGGCGACCGGGTCGAGGAGGATCAGTCGGTCGCCGACATGATGACCGACAAGGCCACGGTCGAGATGGAATCCCCCGTGTCGGGCACCGTCGTCGAACTGGCGGGCGAGGTCGGCGACCAGGTGCCGATCGGATCGGCGCTGATGGTGATCGAAACCGATGCGGTGGAAGAGGCTTCACCCGCGACGCAAGAGGCGGTGCTGGAAGCCGAAAACCCCGGCGTCGAAGAAGCGCAATCTCCCTCTCCCCTTGTGGGAGAGGGCCGGGGTGAGGGGGCGTCGCAAGCTACCCCGCCTGCCGAATCCCCCGTGGCCACCCCTCACCCCGACCCTCTCCCACAAGGGGAGAGGGCGCAGGAGAAGAAGGTGCTGGCCTCGCCCGCCGTCCGGGCGCGCGCGTTGGATCTGGGCGTCGACCTTGCCAGCGTGAAACCCGCCGAGGGCGACCGGGTGCGCCATGCGGATCTCGACGCTTTCCTGCGCTATGGGGCGGGCCAGGGCTACACCCCCGCCCGTGCCCCCCGCGCCGACGAAGCGGTGCGCGTCATCGGGATGCGCCGCCGCATCGCCGAGAATATGGCCGCCTCCAAGCGTGCCATCCCGCACTTCACCTATGTCGAGGAAATCGACGTCACCGCGCTGGAGGAGACACGCGCACAGCTGAACGCAGGGCGCGGCAACCGGCCCAAGCTGACGATGCTGCCGCTGCTGATCGTCGCGATCTGCAAGACCCTGCCCGACTTCCCGATGCTCAACGCGCGCTATGACGACGAGGCGGGCGTGGTGAACCGCTCGGGGGCCGTCCATATGGGCATGGCGACGCAGACTCCCGCCGGGCTGATGGTCCCGGTCATCCGCAACGCCGAGAGCCGCAATGTCTGGCAACTCGCGACCGAGATCGGCCGTCTCGCCGAAGCGGCGCGCGCGGGCAGCATCGCCAGCACCGACATGGGCGGCGGCACGATCACCCTGACCTCGCTCGGGCCGCTCGGCGGCATTGCGACGACGCCGGTCATCAACCGGCCCGAGGTCGCGATCATCGGCCCCAACCGCATCGTCGAGCGGCCCGTTTTCCGCTCCGACGGGCGCGGCGGCGAGACGATCGCGCGCGCCAAGCTGATGAACCTGTCGATCAGCTGCGACCACCGGGTCGTCGATGGTTACGATGCGGCGAGCTATGTCCAGGCGTTGAAGCGGTTGCTGGAAACGCCGGTGATGCTGTTCGCGGATTGAGGTTGCGCGCTGGGCGAAGGCGGGGCGTGCGCTTCGACTTCGCTCAGCGTGAACGGCTGTTGGTGTTTTTTCCCAACATCCGTTCAGCCTGAGCGAAGTCGAAGGCCATGAGTGAACCTATCCGCCGGGCGCGCGTCCTATCCTCGAGACAGGAGGATGCCATGCGCGGAATGACGGCGGGATCGCTGGAAATGACGTCGGACGGGACGGTGCGCGGAATGGTCGGCGGTGACGTTCTCGTCGCCTCCGGTGTCCATGCCACGATCAAGGGCATGGTCGCAGGCGACGTCATCGTCGAGCGCAGCGCATCGGTGCGGATCACCGGCATGGTATCGGGCCGGGTCGTCAATCTGGGCGGCGCGGTCGAGATCGACGGGATGGTCGCGGGCTAACCCCCCGGCTTGCCATCGGTCCCCCAAGCGTGAAGAGGGGGCGGCATGACGACCGCTCAACCCGCGCGCACCGGCCTGTTGCTGGGCATCGGCGCCTATGTCAGCTGGGGCATATTGCCGCTCTATCTCAAGCTGCTGAAGGGCGTGCCCGCGCTTCAGGTGCTGGCGCACCGCATCCTGTGGTCGCTCCTTCTGCTCGCGGTCGTCGTGCTGGTCGCGCGACGCGGCAAGGCCATCGTCGCGGCGGCGCGGGGCCGTACCTTGCTGCTGCTCTGCGCCAGCGCGGCGCTGATCGCGCTCAACTGGCTGGTCTATATCTGGTCGGTGCAGAACAATCATGTTCTGGAAGCCAGCCTGGGCTATTTCATCAACCCGCTGGTCAATGTCGTGCTGGGCGTCACCCTGCTCGGCGAGCGAATCCGGCGGGGGCAGGCGATCGCGGTCGGCATCGCAGGCGTCGGCGTGGCGGTGCTGGCGATCAATGGCGGCGGTGCGATCGGTATTTCGCTGGCACTGGCGCTGTCCTTCGGTTTCTATGGTTTCGTCCGCAAGATCGCAGCGATCGATGCGCTGGGCGGCCTGACGGTCGAGACATTGTTGCTCGCCGCGCCTGCGCTGTTCGTGCTGTTCCAGGCGAGCGGCGATGGCACGGCGGCATTCGGGGTGGACCGGCATCTCGACATGCTGCTGATCCTGGCGGGCGCGGTGACGGCGGCCCCCCTCCTGATGTTCGCGGCGGCCGCGCGGCGGATGCGTTACACGACGCTCGGCCTGCTGCAATATATCGCCCCGACCCTGCAATTCGCGCAGGCGGTACTGTTGTTCGGCGAGCCGCTCAAGCCGGTCCATATCGTCACTTTCATGCTGATCTGGTTGGGGTGCGGGCTCTACGCCTTCGACAGCGTGCGGGGCAGCCGCAGCGACCAATAGGTTCGCGCAGAGGCGCAGAGGACGCAGGGAGAGATCGCCCAGTCGCGGGCTGCCTTGCTTTTTCATCGGCGCGGCTTTGTCTACGGATCGATAGGGTGGAGGCCGGTGTGTCTCATCCAGACATCTCTGCGTCCTCCGCGCCTCCGCGCGAACAAAACCTATTTGCGCCCGCTTTGAAGCCTGGCGACGGCCCGCCGCAGCACCCCGCGCGGCGCGACCCGCGTGCTGGCGGCGGTCAGTCGGTTGAGCAGCCCCGACACCATCACCGCCTGCCCCCGCTCCAGCGCGGCAACGCCGTCGCGCACCACCTGTTCCGACCCGGCGGCGAAGCGCTCGAACAGCGGTGTCTCGGCCATGCCCGCCACATCGGCGAACTCGGTCCTGGTCGGCCCAGGGCACAACGCCGTCACCGCTACGCCACGCCCTTTCACCTCCTCATGCAGCGCCTCGGAAAAGTGCAGCACGAACGCCTTGCTGGCATAATAGACCGCCATATACGGCCCCGGCTGAAACGCGGCGGTCGAGGCGACGTTCAGCACCTGCCCGCGTCCGCGTGCCAGCATCGGCGGCAGCAAGGCATGGGTCAGCATCACCAGCGCCCGCACATTGAGGTCGATCATCCCCGTCTGCGTCGCCAGATCGCTGTCGGCAAAGTCACCCAGCGCGCCAAAGCCGGCATTGTTGATGAGCGTGTCCACAGCCAGGCCCCGGTCGGCGATCCCGTCGAGCAGCGTCTTGACCCCTTCGGGCCGCCCGAGATCGGCGGAGATGACATGCACCTCGACATCCGGCCGCGCGCCCAGTTCCTGGGCCAGGGCCGCCAGCCGGTCCGTTCGCCGGGCGGTCAGCACCAGCGTCGCCGGCTTCCGGGCCAGCGCCCGCGCGAAATCCGCGCCCAGCCCGGCGGAGGCGCCGGTAATCAGGATGGTGTCGGGCATCGCCATATCCCCAAAAGGGGCGGCCATCCCTTCGGCCAGCCGCCGGTCAATCCAGGTCCTTAGCAATCCGCATCGGGCGGACGGGTTCCATCGGATGACATGGGGAGATCGGGCGGGGCGAGAATGGGGGAAAGGGCGGCCCGTTTTCCAGGCCGCCCGGCATCCCCTCCCGGCACGGAGCCCGAGGGCTCCCGATGCCTAGGCGTCGTCCCGTTATCGGCCGATCACCTGACATGGCCATTGTCTAGTCCGGTCGGGGGGACGGGCTCAAGTACCTCTTCCTGCCCACCCGCACTATGCTTCGTTGCTGTGTCTTTCGAGCAACGGGTATGGCGCTGGCCTCTGGTGCCGAAGACGGTCTAATAGGACGTCATGACTATCGAAATCCGCCATGACGGGCCTGTCGCCATTCTGACGTTACGGAATCCGCCCGATAATCACCTGGGGCTGGGAACCATTTCGCAATTGGCGGATGCGTTCGACGATGTGGATTCGGACCCCGCGATTCGTGCGATCCTGCTTCGATCAGAGGGTCGGGTATTCTGCGCAGGCGCCGACCTGGTCCATGCGAACCCGGTCGCCGAGCCGTTGCCGCCGGGCAAGCGCAGCCCCTTCTACATGGCGGCGGCGCGGCTGTTCGGCGTAGCGACGCCGGTGGTCGCGGCGGTGCAGGGTGCGGCGGTCGGGGCCGGACTGGGGCTGGCGCTGGTCGCCGATTTCCGTATCGCGACGCCCGAGGCGCGTTTCGTGGCGAACTTCGTCCAGCTCGGGCTGCATCCGGGCTTCGGCATCTCGGCGGTGCTGGAACGGGTGATCGGGCGCCAGCGCGCGGCGATGATGCTGCTGACCGGGCGGCGTATCCGGGGCGAGGAGGCCGAGCGCTGGGGGCTGGTCGACCAGCTGGTATCGGCCGAAGCGCTGCAGGCGACCGCACTGGCGCTGGCGCAGGAGATCGCCGCCGCCGCGCCGCTGGCGGTGGCGTCGACGCGGCGGACGATCCGCGGCGATCTGCGCGCGCTGGTCGAGGCGGCGACCGATCATGAACTGGCCGAGCAGGCCAAGCTGATGCGGACCGAGGATTTTACCGAAGGCGTGCGCGCGGTGACCGAGCGGCGGCCGGGGCGGTTCGTGGGGCGGTAAAAGCCCCCCGTCCCTATGACCGCCCTCCGTTCAGCCTGAGCGAAGTCGAAGGCCACGCTGCCCCATAGCGGCCAAGCCCAAATCCCTCGCGGCGAGGTTTTCCCTTGGCCTTCGACTTCGCTCAGGCTGAACGGGGGCCGGGAAGGCCTCAGCCCTTGCGCGCCGCCATTTCAGCCTGACGCGCGGGCAGGGCCGCCAGGATCGCGCGGCGTTCCTCGGCGGGCTTGGCGCTCCAGTTCGAAATCTCGCGGATCGTCCGAGCACAGCCCAGGCACCAGCCGGTCGCCTTGTCCATCGTGCAGACCAGGACGCATGGGCTGGCAAGGCTCGTCGGTTGCGGCTCGACGAAGCTGATGATGTCGAGCGACATCGGTCAGATCCCGAACGAGACCTTCAGGAAGTCCGGGATCGGGCCGTTCCATCCGCCGTCATCGGGTGCTTCGTCCGCGTTGGAACGGCGACGATCGCGGCGATCGTCCCGACGCGGTGCCCGCGGCTCTTCGAAGCGAGGCTGTTCGCGGCGCGGCTCTGCGCGGGGCTCTTCGCGACGCGTCCGGGCAGGACGGGCGCGGGGGGCTTCCTCGACGGTCTCGGTTTCCGCTTCCACCGTCTCGACCTCGGCCGGGCGGGCGCTGCGATCGCGGCGCGTGCGCCGGGCGGGGCGTTCCTCTTCGGCGGGGGCGGGGAGTTCGAGGCGTTCGATCTTCTGCCCCGTCAGCTTCTCGATATTCTCGAGATTCTCGGCGTCATCGGGCGCGACGAAGGTATAGGCGGTGCCGGTCGCGCCGCCACGGCCGGTGCGGCCGATGCGGTGGACATAATCGTCCGGGTGCCAGGGTGCGTCGAAGTTGAAGACGTGGCTGACGCCCTTGATGTCCAGCCCGCGCGCCGCGACGTCGGAGGCGACCAGGATGTTGATGTCGCCGCGCTTGAACAGCTCCAGCTCGGCCAGACGCTGGGGCTGTTCCATGTCGCCATGGATTTCGCCCGAGCGGAAGCCATGCTGCTTCAGCGACTTGTTCAGCTCGCGCACCGTCGTCTTGCGGTTGCAGAAGATGATCGCGTTGCGAACCTCTTCCTGACCGAGCAGCTGGCGCAGGCGCTTGCGCTTCTCGAACGACTGGGGGGCGACGGGCACCACGAATTGGGCGATGTTGATGTTGGTCGAGGCGGGACGCGCGACCTCGATCGTCTTGGGGTTTTCCAGGAACTTGTCGGCCAGCTTCTTGATCGGCGGCGGCATGGTCGCGGAGAAGAGCAGGGTCTGGCGCTGCTTGGGCAGCTTGGTGCAGATTTCCTCGATATCGGGGATGAAGCCCATGTCGAGCATCCGGTCCGCCTCGTCGATGACCAGCATCGAACAACCGGTCAGCAGGATGTTGCCGCGCTGGAACAGGTCCATCAACCGGCCCGGCGTCGCGATCAGCACGTCGACGCCCTTTTCGAGCGCCTTGATCTGGTCGCCCATCGAGACGCCGCCGATCAGCAGCGCCATCGAGAGCTTTTGACCCGCGCCGTATTTCTCGAAATTCTCGGCCACCTGCGCGGCGAGTTCGCGCGTCGGCTCCAGGATCAGGCTGCGCGGCATCCGTGCGCGACTGCGGCCATGCGCCAGGATGTCGATCATCGGCAGGACAAAGGCGGCGGTCTTGCCCGTGCCCGTCTGCGCGATGCCGATGATGTCGCGCATCATCAGCACGGAGGGGATGGCGGAGGCCTGGATCGGCGTCGGCTCGGTATAGCCGGCGTCGGTGACCGTCTTGAGAAGTTCGTCGGAGAGGCCGAGATCGGCAAAGCTCATGCAATTTTCCGGAATTTGGTGCGGAATGGGAATCGCCCCGCACGCGCCCAGCAGCTTATGCCGCTTGCGGATTTGGGGGCAAAAGTCAAGTTTTCCACATGGGGGAGGGATGGCAGTCCCGCAAATTCCGGCCTTTTTCTTCTTCCTCCCCTCCCGCAGGCGGGAGGGGCGTGCTTGTGGCGCGGTAGAAATTCCATTCGAACGGATTTTCCAGCTTAACCCCGTCGGCAGAACCGATTCAGCGCGCCGGAACCAGGCTACGGAACCGTTCGATCTCGCAGGTCCGGCCCGCACGGGTGCGGATCGGGTCGCGGTCGGCGCAAATGCGGCCGTCGGGGCCGGGGCGGATATAGAAGCTGGAATAATAATCGAGCTGGCGACAGGCGCGGACCAGCCGGGCGCGCACCCGCTTGCCGCCGGTCAGCACGATATCGACCGCGCCCTCCTCGGCGGGCAGCGCGCCCGCCAAATCCTGGGCGGCAATGCAGCGGGGGCCTTTGCGCTCCTTCCAACGGATCGGGGTGACGGGCGCCGATGCGGCACGGGGGACGCGGATGACGACGCGCTCGCGAATGACGACCTGCGCATAATGCACGGATTCGCGCCGATCGCTCGCGCCCAGCAGGGCGGGCGTCATCAGCGCGATGGCGGCAAGGTTTCGATGGCGGCGCAGCATGTCAGCAGGGTCCCTTCATAGGGCGCATGATTGAACGCTTTATGAACCTGACCTAACTGACCCACGTCATGACTCCCGCCCAGACCGCAATGCTCCAGGCCCTGAGCCCCATTTTGGGCGACAAGGGCATCGTCACCGACCCCGCGCTGATCGCGCCCTGGGAAGTGGACTGGCGCCGCCGCTTTTCCGGCCATGCCCCCGCGATCCTCGCCCCCGCCGACGCAGGCCAGGTGCAGGCGGTGCTGCGCGCGGCGACCGAATACCGGGTGACGCTGGTGCCGCAGGGGGGGAACAGTTCGATGGTCGGGGGCGCGACGCCGCCCGCGGACGGATCGGCGCTGATCCTGTCCACCCGGCGGATGAACCGCATCCGGCGGGTGGACGCGGGGGCGGGCATGGTCGTCCCCGAGGCGGGCGTGATCCTGGCCGACCTCCACGCCGCCGCCGAGGCGGAGGGGATGCGCTTCCCGCTGACCCTGGGGGCCAAGGGCAATGCGACGGTCGGCGGCCTCGTCTCGACCAATGCGGGCGGTACGCAGGTGCTGCGTTTCGGCACGATGCGCGGGCTGACCCTGGGCGTGGAGGCGGTGCTGCCCGACGGGTCGCTCTATGACGGGCTGTCGGCGCTGAAGAAGGACAATCGCGGTTATGATCTGGGCCAGTTGCTGATCGGCGCGGAGGGGACGCTGGGCATCGTTACCGCCGCCGCGCTGCGGCTGGCGCCGGGGATCGCGCGGGGCGCGACCGCCTGGGTCGGGCTGGCCGATCCGGCGGCGGGGCTGACCCTGCTGCGCCGGTTGCAGGCGGCGAGCGACATGATCGAGAGCTTCGAGATCATGCCCGCCGAAAGCCTGGCCGCCGCCGTCGCGCATCTGCCCGGCGCGCGTGCGCCGCTGGAGGGCACGCATCCCTGGCACGTCCTGATCGAGGCGGTGACGGGCGATGCCCATGCCGACCCCGCCGCGATGCTGGAGGCGCAACTGGCCCGCGCGCTGGAGGACGGAGTCGCCGCCGATGCGGTGATCGCGGCCTCGGAAGCACAAGGACAGGCCTTCTGGCTGCTCCGCCATTCGCTGTCCGATGCCGAGCGCGCGCTGGGTCCGGCCGTGCAGCACGACATCGCGGTGCCGGTCGAGGCCATGCCGCGCTTCATGGTCGAGGCGGCGGGGGCGTGCGATGCGCGTTTTCCCGGCACCCATGCCTCGGGCTTCGGGCATCTGGGCGACGGCAATATCCATTTCCATGTCCGCGCCGCCCCCGGCACCGATCGCGACCGTTTCTATGCCGAGGAGGCCGCGACGATCACCCGCTTCGTCCATGATCTGGTGATGGCGGCGGGCGGCACGATTTCGGCCGAGCACGGCATCGGCCAGATGAAGCGCGACGAACTCGCCCGCCTCTCGCCCGAGCGGGTCGCGGCGATCCGCGCCATCAAGACGGCGCTCGATCCGCACGGTCTGTTCAATCCCGGCAAGCTCGTCGCTTGCGCATGAAGCGCTAGGCCCATAGACACGGGGCCAGGACACGCGGCCGGGGGGCTCGTGTGGTTCAAGTTTTTTGGAGAATATCATGGCGAGCGCGCCGTCCCTTCCGCTTTTCTACAACGGCCTGGAGCCGCTTTCGAGCGAGGCTCATGCGAACTACAAGGTTCGCCCGCAGGAGACCGCGCCCTTCCTGGTCGGCCAGCACGCCATCCCCGTCACCGTCGATGAATTCCCGCTGGTGCAGCGTTTCATGCCGATCGTCTTCTCGGTCGGCGATCAGCCGATCCCGCTGGCGCTGATGGGCCTGAACGAGGGCGTGAACGTCTTCGTCGATGACGAAGGCCGCCTGACCGAGACGAACTTCTACGTCCCCGCCTATATCCGCCGCTATCCGTACATGCTGGCGCGCCTGCGTCCGGAATCGGAAGAGCTGTCGCTGTGCTTCGATCCGACCTCGCCGACGATCGGCGCGTTCGACGACGGTGATGCGCTGTTCGACGGCAACCAGCCGAGCGAGCTGACCAAGAACATCCTCCAGTTCAACGAATCGTTCGAACAGGCGGGCGCCCGCACCCAGAACTTCATGAAGGAACTGGGCGGAATGGGTCTGCTGATGGACGGCGAAGTCTCGATCCAGCCGGACGGCGCCGAGCAGCCCTTCGTCTATCGTGGCTTCCAGATGATCAACGAGGAAAAGCTGGTCGACCTGCGCGGCGACCAGCTGCGCAAGATGAGCCAGTCGGGCATGTTGCCGCTGCTCTATGCGCACCTCTTCTCGCTCTCGCTGATGCGCGACATCTTCGCCCGTCAGGCGCAGCTGGGCAAGATGCCGCAGCCGCAGCTTCAGCCGGTCGGCTGATCCGATGCGCGGGCCGGTCGTTTCCGCCAGTCCGCGCTACAGCCAGGTCGCGATCGTCTTTCACTGGACGATCGCGGCCCTGGTCGCGGCGAACCTCGCCATCGGGCTGCTCCATGAGAGCCTGCTGCCCGGCACCATTCCGCTGCACAAGGCGATCGGCCTGACCGTGCTGGCGCTGACCGCGGCACGGATCGTCTGGCGCATGGGCCACCGCCCGCCGCCGCTGCCCGCCGAAATCCCGGGCTGGGCGCGGGGAAGTGCCCATGCGCTCCACGCCACGCTCTATTTCCTCATGATCGCCATGCCGATGACCGGCTGGGCGATGGGCTCCGGCCGCGACGTGCCGCGCCCCGTCAGCTGGTTCGGGCTGTTCGACGTGCCGCCCCTGCCCATCGGCAAGGCCGCCGCCGGCCTCGGGCATGAGGCGCATGAGATCCTCGGCTGGGTCATGCTGGCGCTCGTGCTGATCCATGTCGCGGCGGCGCTGCGCCACCATTTCCTGCTGCGCGACGGCCTGCTCGCCCGGATGAGTTTCCGGCGGGGCTGAGGGTCCCGGTCGGGGCTTCTGATGAAGCGTTCCAGTCTATTCCGGAAAGGATGGAATAGCGGGACGCGTTCCATAATCCCGAATGGCGTGATGTGGGACTTAGAGTTAAAAGCGATCAGCATTGCACGGTTTTAGCCCCTCCCCTTCAGGGGAGGGGTGAGCAGAGTTGATCGTTTTCGACTCTAGCTGCCGTTCCGCATTGCAACTGGGATCGTTCGCGTATGCCGAAAGCGGTCACTTCTAAAGCGTCTTTAGCCCCGCGCTGCCATTTCCGCTACGTCGGGAGCCAAGCCCTCTCTAACGGCTTCTACTTCTCTCCGGATCATTGGTCAGGCGGGGCAAAATCCGCGCAAAACGGCAATATACATGTGCTGAAACATATAACCCTCAAAGAGGATGTGCTTAAGCATATATATGGTTGCGTTCGCCGTGCTGTTTGATATGCTTAAGCATATAACACTATAAAAATATATGCCAGGATATATAAATGAGTGCGGGAATTGAGGAGATAGCAGCGCGTGTCCGTGAGGCACGTATCGCAAAGGCACTAACCCAGAAGGAGCTGGGGCAGCGCGTTGGCTTACCCCAAAGCCATATCTCCAAAATCGAAAAAGGCACGGTTGATCTCAAACTTTCTAGCCTTGTCGAAATCGCACGCGCGCTCGACCTTGAGATCACGCTCGTGCCGCGCAAGGCTTTGCCCGCCGTTCAGGGAGCGGTGCGCGCGCATGGCACGACCGTCGAAACAAGCCGCGCAGTGCGCTTACTCAACGAACAGGCGCAAATCGCAGAACGGATCAAAGCAAATTTCCCAGACCTGCCTCAGCTTGACGGCTTCCAGAATGCGATCCGGAGCATCCCCAGACTGCAATTCGATGCAGCCCAACTCAAAGCCCTCGACGAGGCCTTGCAGCCGGCAAAGCGGCTGAAGACGATCATCGATACGCAGGGCGGGGTGGCGACTCTCGCCAAACGCATCGAGGAGGCGACTTCGGCTCTCCGGCATTTCCGCAACATTCAGGTGCATCATGCGCCGTTGATCGAGGCTGCACGCCAGCTTCCCGCTTACCGGCTGGAGGAGGATGACGCATGATTGACGCAGCCGCTCTCGCCATACTTCTGCATGATCGCCGTATCGGGACGCTTGCGCGCCTCGATGGCGATCGCAGCATCTTCACGTTCGACGAGGCCTATCTCGCCGACGAAGATCGCCCGACGCTCTCGCTTGCCTATCGTGACCAATATGGCGCGATCATCAATGCGCCTCGCGCCTATCAAACACAGATCGAGCCGTTCTTCTCGAACCTTTTGCCCGAAGGAACCCTGCGCGATTATCTTGCGCGCCGCGCCGGTGTTAAGTCCGTGCGCGAATATCTCCTTCTCGCGCAGCTTGGCGGAGACTTGCCAGGCGCAGTCAAGGCCGTGCCCGTCGAGGCGCGTGACGTGCAGCCTGAAGACGCAGACGAAGAAGGCGTTGCAGCGGAAGCCAAACGCGCACTGCGCTTCTCGCTCGCTGGCGTTCAGCTCAAATTTTCAGCCTTGAAGAACAGGGGCAAGAATGGTGGCCTCACCATTCCGGTGAGCGGCACGGGCGGCGACTGGATCGTCAAACTGCCGTCAGCCCGTCATCCCGACGTTCCGGAAAATGAATTCGCCGCCATGAGCTTGGCCTCGAAGCTCGGGATCGATGTCCCCGACATCGATCTTCTGCCGCTCGAAACAATCGACGGATTGCCCGATGGGATCACCCGATACGGGGCGTCGGCCTATGCCATACGCCGTTTCGACCGGACCGATGCCGGACCCGTCCACATCGAGGATTTCGCGCAAGTCTACGGTGTCTATGCTGACGACAAATATGAGAATGCGAGCTACCGCCAAATTTTGTCGGTGCTCGCAATCGAAGCCGATGAGGCAAGCTCGGTCGAATTCATTCGTCGGCTTACCTACTCCGTGCTGATCGGCAATGGCGACATGCATCTGAAGAACTGGTCACTCATCTATCCCGATCAGCGCCGACCTGTCTTGGCGCCAGCCTATGATCTTCTCTCGACCGTCGCCTATATCCCTGAGGAGGATGCCGCCCTCAAATTTCATCGGTCACGCGAATGGGAGTCCTTCACCTACCGCGAACTGGAGACGATCGCCGACAAAGCGCGGCTGCCGTCGCATCTGGTGATCTCGACGGCGAAAGAAGCAGTAGAGCGGTTTGACGAGCTTTGGGAGCAGGAGAAGACGCATCTCCCCTTCTCGGGTGAGGTCATTGCCGGAATCGAAAAGCACAGAAAGCGCCTCGCAGTTTGAATCAACCGCAGCAGAATGTGCTTGCATCGAAACATTTGGCACGCTGCGGCAGAAGGGCTTGATGGGGCAGCAACGGCTGGTTGCGGCAGGAGCGGTCCTTAACGCCCGCGGCGTTGAACGGCAAAAGTTGGTCGGCACTCGCCGTCTCGATTGGGAACATATGGCGGGACGGCCTTCGAGGCGATCATGGTGAAAGCCGTCCGAGACACGCCCTTTCCCAATACCCGTTCCCGATTGCCCTTTCCCAAAATGACGGGCCGGAGACGGGCAAACGGGAAGGACCGGATTTTACGGAGCGACATCGCGGGCCGCCCCAACGCCTGCGGAGGGGGTGTTCATCGGTTCCGCCACCACCCGTTACGAAAAAATGACGAAACGCCCGTGCTGGGGTTGAACCAAATAGGCCCCTTCTTATTTATATCCTGTACGACGTCGTGTCCCCCCTTTCGCGATGTCGTATGACACGCTTTCAGCGTGTCTCCTCCCTGAACCTTGGCCGCCTCGCGCTCTTCCCCCTTGCGCGAGGCGGTTTTTTTATTCCGCGGCCATCGCGGCGGGCTGGCCCAGCGCTTCGGCGGCGAGCGCGGACAGGATGCGGCGTACCAGCGTGACCGTCGCGTCGAAGCCCGGCCCCGGCGCCTCCAGCGCGGCATCGAGATAGAGCGAGCGGTCGAGTTCCAGCTGGATAGCGTGAATGCCGCGTCGCGGATTGCCATGCCGCTCGACGATATGACCTCCGGCATAAGGCGCATTGCGGGTGACAGGAAAGCCTCCGCCTCGCGCCTCCGCCTCGATCCTGCGGACGAAGCGGGTGGCGGCCGTCGTGCCATGCCGGTCGCCGATGACGATGCGCGGCACCAGCCCCGGCGCCCCCAGCGGCGGCATCGAATGCAGGTCGAGCAGCACCGCCAACCCGAACCGCGTCCGCGCCGCCGCCAGCCGCTCCGCCAGCGCGTGGTGATAGGGGCGGTGGTCCGCCTCGATCCGCTGGACGATCTCGGCATCGGTGAAGCGCCGCATCCAGATATCGCCATGCCCCGCCACCCGGCGCGGCACCAGGCCCAGCCCGCTGCGCAGCTTGGCCGAGGCGCGGGGCACCATCCGCGCGCCCTCGTCGATCAGGGGATCGCGTTCGCGCTCGTCACGGTTCAGGTCGATCCAGGCGCGCGGCATATGCTGGACCAGCATCGGCTCGTCACCCCGCGCCGCCGTGCCGACCCTATCGATCAGCCGGTCCTCCAGCCCCATCACGGCGGCGATCGGCACCCGCAGCGCCGCGACCAGGTCCGACGGATAGGCGCGCCCGCCATGCGGCACCGAGATCACCACCGGCCCCAGGGGCACCGGATCGCCGAAGCTCTGAAAGGATGCGCCGAAGCTCGGGCTGGCCATTGTCCGCGATCCTATGGCGGCAATCGGACAGGGGCAATGGTCTGGAAATCTTAACCGCGCCGTCGCTAAGCTGCCCTTCAACATGAATCGGGATGACGCGATGTTCCATATCCTGCTGGCCGAAGACGACGAGGTCATGCGCGAATATCTGACACGGGCGCTGACGCGGTCCGGCTACAGGGTGACGGCGGTCGATCGCGGCACGGCGGCGCTTCCCTTGTTGGAGAGCCAGCGCTTCGACCTGTTGCTGACCGATATCGTCATGCCCGAAATGGACGGCATCGAACTGGCCCAGCGCGCGGCTTCGCTGGTCCCCGACCTGCGGGTGATGTTCATCACCGGCTTTGCGGCGGTCACGCTGAAGGCAGGGCAGGCGGTTCCCAACGCCCGCGTCCTGTCCAAACCCTTCCACCTGCGCGACCTGGTGATGGAGGTAGACCGACTTTTTGCAAAAGAATCGGCCGATGGTGCGATTTAGGGCTTGCCAGCCCCGCCGAAACTGCTAATTGCCCGGCCTCCGGCGGGCGTGTAGCTCAGTGGTAGAGCACTGTGTTGACATCGCAGGGGTCGCAAGTTCAATCCTTGCCACGCCCACCATCGAAAACCCCGCTAGGCCAATGGCTTAGCGGGGTTTTTGGTTTTTCCGGTCCCTGTCGCTGAGAATCACCGCGCGTTCGGCGATGGCGCGCATCAGGCCGGTGTCGAACGCTCGCGCCAGCGATCCTTCCGAGAACCGATCGGCGCGCAGCAGGAACGTCAGGATCCAGGCGATCTGGTCGATGCTCGCACCGGCGATCGCCCCGGGGTGCTCGGCCATGCGGATCAGCGCGGCGCGCGCTTCTTCGTCCATTGGCTTGCGGTAATGGGCCGCGATATCCTCGGTCGCTATGGTCGTGACGAAGGCGGAATCAGGCTCGGAGAGATTGAACCAGGCCATGGTGATGACCCCCTCGGCAGAGCGCCGGGGTTCGGTCCATGCGCCCGTCACGAAATCGGGCGCGGCCAGAATGGGCGCGAAAGCGGCGATGTTGCGAAGCGTGGCCATGTCCATATGCTGATCCTATCCGCTTGATGAGGGGCGGCCACCGTTTTTGCGTATAGGTTCATCATGACCGATCCGTTCGACCGCGATCTCGCCCGACTGGCGCACAGTACCCCGCCCGCGACCCTGGACCAGCTGGAGTGGCGCGTGGCCACCGCGATCGATGCGGGGGCGTCGGACACGGGCGGCCTGTCGGTCCGGGGACTGGCGCTGGCAGGCGGTGCGGCGCTGATGCTGGGGATCGTCGGCGGCGGGGTGGTGGCAGGACGGAGCGAGGCGCGGGAGCGGCCGGTGGCGATAGCGGCGCTCGATACGGGACTGGCACCCTCGACCTTGCTGCTCGGCCGATGAGCGGGGCGGTGCGGCGGAACTTGCTGACGCTGGCGATCGCGTTCGTCGCGGCGCTGGCGGGGGTAGCGATCGGGTGCCGGTTGCTGATGCCCGCTGTACCACAGGCGAGCGACATCCATATGCTGGTCCACCGCGACATCGCGCTCGACCCGGGGCAGCGGATCGCGCTCGACCGGCTGGAGGGGCGGTTCGCGGTACAACGCGCGGCACTGGAGGCACGGCTGCGCGGCGACAATGCCCGGCTGGCCGCCGCGATCGAGGCCGAGCATCGCGACGGGCCGCAGGTCACCCAGGCGATCGACGCGGTGCATCACAGCATGGGCGATCTGCAAAAGGCGACGCTCGCGCATGTCTTTGCGATGCGCAGAGTCCTTCGCCCCGACCAGGCGGCGACCTTCGACCGGCTGGTGGCGGCCAAGCTGACCGACACAGGCCGATAGCGAAGCCGCGTGGGGGAGCGCGATCTGGCGGGGCTGGCGGACGGCGATCTGGTCGCGCTGGCCATGGGCGGGCGGCCGGGCGCCTATGCTGCGATCGTCACGCGGCACAAGGCGGCGCTGTATCGCCTGATACTGGCGCAGGTCCGTGACGCCGACGAGGCGCTCGATCTGGTGCAGGAAAGTTTCGTCGCGGCGCATGGCGCGCTGGGTCGGTTCGACCAGACGCGGAGCTTGCGCGCGTGGCTCAGCCGCATCGCGCTGAACAAATGCCGCGATTGGGCGCGGCGGCGGCGGGTGCGCGCGATGTTGGCGCGGGTGCTGCCGGTCGAGGCGGCGGCCGAGGTGGCGGATGACCGCATCGGGGCCGAGGCAGCGGCGATCGAGCGGGATTCGTTGGCCCGTACGCTGGCCGCGCTCGATGCCTTGCCCGCGTCTTTGCGCGAGCCGCTGATCCTGTGCGCGGTCGAGGGATTGAGCCAGGCCGAGGCGGCCGAGGCGCTGGGCCTGAGCGGCAAGGCGGTCGAGCTGCGTATCCGCCGCGCCCGTGCCGCCTTGCGCAAGCAGACGGGGTGAGGGGCCGGGTGAGGGGAGGGCCGCCCCCATGCGTATAAGGGGCATGATCGACCAGACGACCGCGATGCGCCGCCGTGACCTTCTGGCCGGGGGCGTCGGCCTGACCACCCTCGCCGCCATGCCTGCCTGGGCACAGAAGCATGGGGGCTCGCCGCGCGCCACGCTGACCGGCCCCGACATCACCCTGACCATCGCACGTCAGCATATGATGATCGACGGCAAGCCCTATCACGCGATCGGCATCAACGGATCGGCCCCCGCCCCGCTGATCCGCCTGCGCGAGGGGCAGCGGGTGCGGATCACCGTGGTCAATGCGCTGGACGAGGAGACCTCGATCCACTGGCATGGGCTGCTCTTGCCCTTCCAGATGGACGGGGTGCCGGGGATCAGCTTTCCGGGCATCCCGGCGGGCGGGCGCTTCACCTATGAGTTCCCGATCGTCCAGGCCGGGACCTATTGGTATCACAGCCATTCGGGGCTTCAGGAGCAGGAGGGGCTGTACGGCCCGATCGTGATCGATCCGGCCGGGGCGGACCCGATCACGTCGGATCGCGAGCATGTCGTGCTGCTGTCCGATCACAGCCCGCTTCACCCCCATGCGATCTTTCGCCGGTTGAAGATGCAGGGCGGCTATTTCAACTATCAGAAGCAGACGCTGACGGGGCTGCTGGCGGGCAAGGACCAGCCGTTGCGCGAACGGCTGGACTGGGGCCGGATGCGGATGGACCCCAGCGACGTGTCCGACGTGACGGGGTCGACCTATCGTTATCTGGTCAACGGCCATGGTCCGGCGGACAATTGGACCGGGCTGTTCGCGCCGGGCGAGCGGGTGCGGCTGCGGCTGGTCAACGCCTCGGCGATGACCAACTTCAATATTCGCATCCCCGGCCTGACGCTGACCGTGGTGCAGGCCGATGGACAGGATGTCCGGCCGGTGACGGTCGACGAACTCCAGATCGCCGTGGCCGAGACCTATGACCTGATCGTCACGCCGAGTGAGGAGCGTGCCTATACGCTGGTCGCCGAAACCTGGGATCGATCGGGCATGGCGCGGGGCACGCTCGCCCCTCGGGCGGGCATGGCCGCGCCCGTCCCTGCGCTGCGCCCCCGGCCGCTGGCGACGATGAAGGATATGGGGATGGGCGGCATGGACCACGGCGCCATGGCGGGTGGCTGTTCGCCGGAGCATGCCGCGATGGGGCATTGCCAGTCGGACGCCGCACCCCAAATGGACCATGGCCAGATGGATCATGGCCAGATGAGTCACAAGATGCGCGACTTCGCCAACGCGCCGGGCCTGCCGCGCACGCCCGTGGTCCAGACGGTTGCGCCGATGCCGGTCGACCGTACCGGCGAACCGCCGCAGGGGCTGGCCGATGTCGGCCACCGCGTCCTGACCTATCGCGACCTGATGAGCGCCAGGGTCAATCCCGACACCCGCACGCCGTCGCGCGCGCTGACCATTCACCTGACCGGCAATATGGAGCGCTATATGTGGGCGTTCGACGGGGTGAAGCTGAACGCCGTGACCGCGCCGATCCCGTTCCGGCTGGGCGAGCGGGTGCGCGTGACGCTGGTGAACGACACGATGATGGCGCACCCCATCCATCTGCACGGCCATTTCTTCGAGCTGGTGACGGGCCATGGCGACCATGCCCCGCGCAAGCACACCGTCAATGTCGCACCCGGCGGCACCGCGACGTTCGACCTGACGGCCGATGCCGAGGGCGACTGGGCGTTCCACTGCCACATGCTCTACCACATGCATGCCGGAATGATGCAGGTCGTCACCGTCCGGCGTGACGCGGACGAGGGAGCGGCGGCATGATCCCCTTTGCGCTGCTGCTGCTCGCCGAACCGCAGCACCGACATGACATGATGCCCGGCATGACGATGCCCGGCATGACCATGGCGCCTGCGGCGACACCCAAGGCGAAACCGGCCAAGCCCCCCCGCAAAGCGGCCAGACGTGGGCGTACGCTTCGCAAGACCGAAGCGGCGACCAAGCCCCGGGCGGCGGCGTGTTCGGCCGAACATGCCGCCATGGGCCATTGCACGTCGTCCGATGCGCCCGCCGCCATGGATCACGCCGCGATGCGGGGCATGGGGGCCATGCCGACGACGGCGGACCCCTGTCCTCCCGAGCATGCGGCGATGGGGCATTGCAAACCGACCGCCCCGGCGAAGGAAGCGCCGGATGCGGATGCTTCCATGGATCATAGCGCGATGCCCGGCATGGCCATGGATCATGGTGCGATGGCGGGTATGACACCGGGGCAGGGGGCGGTCGGTAATGCGCCACCCCCTCCGGCCCCGACCGATCGCGCCGCCGACCGTTTCTACAACCCTGCCGCCATGGCCGTCGCCGACCGGCAGATGCGGATGGAGCATGGGGGAATGCGCTTCTCGCAGATCCTGTTCAACCTGGCCGAGGTGCAGGTCCGCGACGGACGCGACGGCTATCGCTGGGACGGGGAGGGCTGGTTCGGCGGCGACATCCACCGGCTGGTCGTGAAGAGCGAGGGCGAGGGGACGTTGCGCGACCGGATCGGCACGGCGGAGGTGCAGGCGCTCTATTCCAAGGCGATCGATCCCTATTGGAATTTGCAGGCGGGGGTGCGGCAGGATATCGGAACAGGGGCGCGGCGGACCTATGCGGTGGTCGGGGTCGAGGGGCTGGCCCCCTATTGGTTCGATGTCGAGGGCGCGCTGTTCCTGTCGGACAAGGGCGAACTGCTCGCCCGGACCGAAGCCTGGATCGACCAGCGCCTTACCCAGCGCGCGATCCTGCAACCGCGCATCGAGGTGAACTTCGCCGCGCAGGACGTGCCCGACCAGCGGATCGCGGCGGGCGTCTCCAGCCTCGAACTGGGTCTGCGCCTGCGCTACGAGATCGCGCGCGAGTTCGCGCCCTATGTCGGGGTGAACTGGGAACGCCGCTATGGTCCCGCCAGCGGCGGCGGGGCCGCGCTGGCGCTGGGTATCCGGACCTGGTTCTAGGCGGCGTCTGCATTTAGAGGATTCCGTTTTTCCGTGGGTTCTGATTCAAGGCTGGCGAAGGAGCCGGTTGATGAGCAGACGCACGCTGACAGATGAGCAATGGGAGCGGATCGCTAGATATCTGCCCGGGCGTGAAGGAACGCGAGGGCGCAGCGGCGTGGACAACCGGCTTTTCGTGGACGCGATTTTGTGGATGGCGGGCAACGCGGCACGCTGGCGCGACCTGCCGGAAGTGTTTGGCAAGTGGACGGGCGTACACGCGCGGTTCCGGCGCTGGTCGCATGCCGGTGTCTGGGAACGGCTTTTCCATAGCCTGGCGGACACGCCGGACTTCGAATACGTCCTGATCGACAGCACCATTTCGAAAGTCCACGCC
>Ga0308158_10000554_pt1 | contig 56269 bp, 44 predicted proteins | sample PhyBR2_FD_201038 | JGI IMG/M metagenome (GOLD analysis project Ga0308158, IMG submission 201038) | Phyllosphere microbial communities from UC Gill Tract Community Farm, Albany, California, United States - DLSLB.R2 | ecosystem: Host-associated > Plants > Phyllosphere > Unclassified | place: USA... | reverse complement strand
TCGACAGGGTGATGTTCGTACGCAGCCAGCAGCCGTCCGTGCCGATCAGGGCGACGCCAACACTGGACTCGTCGAAAATTGCAGTAATCCGTGCAATGCTTTCCAGTGCAACCCGGCCTGCTTCACCGACGTGTGCACGCGCCTGCCCCAGCATCTGCCGCAGTTCGGCCCACTGCCCGAGCACGCCGGCAAGTTCGTCAAGCCCGCCAAGATCAGGCGGCTGCATGCCGGGGGCGCCGCTGCGGGCAACGCAGAGTGCGCCGATTGGTTCACCATCGCTGTTCCTGATTGGCACCCCGGCCACGAACGACAAGGGCAGCCCGCCGGGCCAGGGCAGGATGGCGCCGATGCGCTCGTCCTGACCGGCATCCATGACCAGCAGCGGACCTGTCTGGCGGACAGTGTCGGCGATCGACGAGAAACTGCCGGGCAGCTGCGCGCCGGCGCCGCCGGTTGCATATCGTATCCATCGGCCCGGGCCATCGGCCAGGGTGATCCATGCCACCGGTGCATCGAGCAGGCGCGCCGCAAGCCGGGCGCTTCGCTCGACGGCCGGGCCCGGATCGGGAACGGGGATGTCCAGCGTATCGAGCCACGCCCGGCACTCGGCATCATTCGGAACAAATGGTGGTTTGGTCATGATAGAAAGAAGCGGATCGGCGGGTTCGTTTGTATTGACAATGAGTGGCAATAATATCCCTGCTTGCTGTTGCGTGGGGCAGACGACAGGCCCGAAAGGCGTACTCAGCATCAAGTGCTGATGACACTGTTGCAATGCTGCGGAGCACGTGCTCTGGCGAAATGACGCGCGAACTTCAACGCTCGTCAGGACGCCAGCGGGCGCTGATCGCGTCGATTTCCTCCAGCACCGCACGCGCGCCCGGTGCAAGGTGCGCCCCCTTGCGTGTGATGAGCCCGATAGACCGTTCCATGTCGGGCATGTCGAAAGGAAGTATTGCCAGTTGCGCCGTCGCAACCTCGTGGTGCAGCTGGTGCGCCGATAACACCGTCAGCATGTTGCTCGATAGTAACAGGCCGCGCAACAAGGCCAGGTCGCCGGTCTCGACAGCCGGCTGCGGAGGCGGCGCGCCATGCCGGTCAAACAGTTGCGTCAGCGCTTCGCGCAGCGGGCTCCCGGCGCGCGACAGTACCCAGGAATACGGCTGCAGATCGGCGACACGAAGCTGCTTTTTTGCCGTCAGGGGATGACCTGCACGTGCCACCAGCGCGGCCTTGTCCCTGAACAAGGCGCGCGAACAGAACGCACTGCCCGGATCGTTACGCAAGGCGCCAACGATGAAATCGACACGACCGCTGAGCAGTCCCGCCATCAGTTCGCCGTAGGGACTCTCCAGTGAACTGACGTGCAGCCGGGGATGCCGGCCCAGGACCGACGTGATTGCCATTGGCAGCAGCTGCGACCGCGCCAGGGGCAGGGCGCCGATCGTTACCCTGCCGCTCACCACACCAGCCAGCCCGGCCACGTCTTCGGGGATATGGCGCAGTTCGGCCAGCGCGCGCCCGAACGCCTGCGCCCAGCGTCGTCCTGCATCGCCTGGCACCATGCCATGCGCGGTGCGATGGAACAATGGCTGGCCAAGCGCGTCCTCCAGCAAGGCGATCGCCTGGCTCACGGCCGGCTGCGAGACACCCATGGACTGCGCGGCGCCTGGCATGTGATGCAGTTCGGCGAGCAGCACCATTGACTGCAGGCGGCGTTCATTGAAGAGAACGTCGATGTTCCCGGGCTTGCGCCCGTTGCGGCCCTGCGCACGCGTTGCATCGTCGTGCACGGCCTGCAGTTCGGCTTCGATCCGCTCGGCGCGCGTGCGTACGAGTTCGCCGGAGGCGGTCAGCAGCATGCCGCGTCCCTTGCGTTCGAATAACGCCACACCGAGGTTTTCTTCGAGCGTGCCGACCGAGCGCGCCACTGCCGACGGCGCACGGTAGAGCGACTCGGCTGCGCGCCGGATACCGCCAAGCGTGGCAACGGCGAGAAACGCGTGCAGGTGACGGATGCCGATCATCTTGTCAGGGCTGAATTCATGAGTTGATAAGCAAATTAGAACAGCTGCGCGTGGATAAAGCAACCAAGCCCGACGCGATGCCAGCAATACTCTCAGGGCGCCCGGCTTGCCGGTGCACGACGTCCATCATGGACGGAAACATTGAATTTGCCGAGACCCCATCAGGAGACAATCCATGCGACAGCCGTTGATCATCGACTGCCACGGCCACTATACGACGGCGCCGAAGGCGCTCGAAGACTGGCGCAAGCGCCAGATCGCCAACCTGGCAACGCCCTTTCTCGGACCCGCAGTCTCCGAGCTGAAGATCAGCGATGACGAACTCAGGGAGTCGATCGAGACCAACCAGCTGCGCCTGATGAAAGAGCGCGGTTCGGATCTCACCATTTTCTCGCCACGCGCCAGCTTCATGGCGCACCACATCGGCAATCTCGACACAAGCGTCACCTGGGCCGCGATCTGCAACGAACTGTGCTACCGGGTGTCGCAGCTGTTCCCGGATCATTTCATCGGTGCGGCCATGCTGCCGCAATCGCCTGGCGTGGATCCGGCAACCTGCATCCCGGAGCTGGAACGCTGCATCAGGGAGTTCGGCATGGTCGGCATCAACCTGAATCCCGACCCGTCCGGCGGGCACTGGACTGCGCCCCCGCTGTCCGACCGCTACTGGTACCCGATCTACGAAAAGATGGTCGAGTACGAAATTCCGGCCATGATCCACGTGAGCACCAGCTGCAACGCGTGCTTCCACACGACGGGTTCGCACTACCTGAACGCGGACACCACGGCGTTCATGCAATGCCTGACGAGCGACCTGTTCAAGGATTTCCCGACCCTGAAGTTCCTGATCCCCCACGGCGGCGGCGCGGTGCCCTACCACTGGGGCCGCTTCCGCGGCCTGGCGCAGGAGTTGAAGAAGCCGCTGCTGTCCGAACACCTGCTCAACAACATCTTCTTCGACACCTGCGTCTACCATCAGCCGGGTATCGACCTGCTGACCAAGGTGATCCCGGTGAAGAACGTGCTGTTTGCCTCCGAGATGATCGGCGCGGTGCGCGGCATCGATCCGGAGACCGGCCACTACTACGACGACACAAAACGCTATATCAAGGCGGCCAGCCTGACCGACGAAGAACGCTTCCAGATTTTCGAAGGCAATGCCCGCCACGTTTTCCCGCGGCTCGACGCGCACCTCGAACAGAAAGGATTCCCGAAATGAGTACCTCCCTGATGAATCGGCTCGGTATTGTCAGGCGCAATATCGCGCGCGCCGACCCGGCGGCAGTCGCGCAGCTTGGCCGGCTTGGCAGCGCCACCGTCCACGAATCGATGGGCCGCATGGGCCTCATGAAACCCTATATGCGACCGATCTATGCGGGCGCCGCCGTTGCAGGCACCGCGGTCACCGTGCTGCTGCACCCGGGTGACAACTGGATGATGCATGTGGTGGCCGAGCAGATCAAGCCGGGGGACATCGTCGTGGCGGCGATCACCGCCGAGTGCACCGACGGCTATTTTGGCGACCTGCTCGCCACCAGCTTCATGGCACGCGGCGCCCGCGCCCTCGTCATCGACGCCGGCGTGCGCGACGTGCGCGTGCTCAAGGACATGGGCTTTCCGGTATGGAGCAAGGCGATCAGCGCCAAGGGCACGATCAAGGCCACACTGGGCTCGGTGAACATCCCGGTGCTGTGCGCGGGCGCGCTCGTCAACCCGGGCGACGCGGTCGTTGCCGATGACGACGGTGTCGTGGTGGTGCCGGCAGCCGATGTGGTCCGTGTGGCTGCGGCGGCGCAGCAGCGCGACGATCTCGAAGCCGGCAAGCGGGCAAAACTCGCTTCCGGCGTGCTGGGGCTGGATATGTACAATATGCGCGCTGCGCTGGAGCAGGCGGGTCTCGAATACGTCGACTAACCGGCGCGCTGCGCAACGCCCGGCAGCAGTGCGTAGGGCGCCAGCCGCGACAGCATGTCTGCCACTGCCTTGAGCGTGCCGGTTGCCGGCCGGTGCGCATGGGTGGCAATGTAGAGTTTCGATGCGAGCGTCGGCTCCGTGATCGGGCGCATCACATAGCGCTCGGGATGCGCTGCCGTCAGTACGGCATGCCGCGTCAGCACGGCGCAACCCGCGCCGTCGGCCACCAGGTCGAGGATGGCTGCAACGCCGTCGATCTCGAGCGCGATGCGCGGCTGGATCCCCAGCTTCACCATTTCCCCTTCCACCTGCATGCGCAGGGCGTTCGGCCTGCTCGGGATGATCAGGTCGCATTGCGCCAGTTCGGACAGGCGTGCGCTGGCGCGGCGCGGGCCGTCCTCGCGGCGCTGCACCAGCAGCAGCTGTTCTTCCAGCAGCGGTACCAGGTTGAGGTCGGTGGACGGCGGGGCATTGTGGAGCAGGGCGATGTCCAGCCGGCCGGCCAGCAGCGCCTGGGTCATTGGCGACGACAGGCCTTCCGTGATCGACAGCGTGGCGTCCGGCATGGTGCGCCGGAATTCGCGCGAAATCGGCACCGTCAGGACTTTCGAGACCGTCGGCGGAAGGCCCAGCGCAACGCTGCCGGCCAGCGAACCGCGCACCAGCGACAGATCTTCGCGCAGGCGCTCCACCTGATGCAGGATGCCCCGGCTATGTTCCAGCAATACCTTGCCGGCCTCGGTCAGCGTCACCCCACGCCCGTTGCGGATCAGCAGATGTTGTCGCAGCTCGATCTCGAGCTGGCGCACCTGCCTGCTCAGCGCAGGCTGGGCGATGTCGAGGACGACGGCCGCCCGCGAAAAACTGCCGAGTTCCGCAATACGGACAAAATAGCTGAGCTGCTTTAAATCCACGGCCGACCGATCAGAAAATGGAAGCACGCGGCCATGATATAGCAAAACGGCATAGCTGTTAGAGCAACGGCCACCTTTCCGGAAAGCCTCGCAAAATGCACAATGTAAATATCATGCAAACACCCATTCCAGCGTTCTTCATGCGCGGCGGCACCTCGCGCGGGCCGTTCTTCCTCGAGTCGGACCTTCCCGCAGAGGCTGCTGCACGCAACAAGGTGCTGCTTGCCATCATGGGCAGTCCCGACCCCCGCCAGATCGACGGACTTGGCGGCGCGCATCCGTTGACGAGCAAGGTCGGCATCGTGCGCAAGAGCCGGGTTCCGGGCGTCGACCTCGACTTCCTGTTTGCCCAGCTGCAGCCGGACAAGGATGTGGTGGACACCACGCCCAACTGCGGCAATATGCTGGCAGCCGTCGTGCCGTTCGCACTCGAACGCGGCATCGTGCCGGCGCAGGGGGACGTGACCACGCTGCGCGTGCTCACGCTCAACACCGACATGCAGTGCGACATCACGGTACAGACACCGGGCGGCCAGATCGCCTACGAAGGCGATGCGCGTATCGACGGCGTGCCCGGCGCATCGGCACCGATCAGCATCAGCTTCCTCGATACCGAGGGCTCGGTCTGTTCGGGTCTTCTGCCCACCGGGAACGTGCGCGATCTCATCGACGGCGTCGAGGTGACCTGTATCGACAACGGCATGCCGCTCGTATTGTTTCATGCCACTGCGCTTGGCTGCACCGGCTACGAGAGTGTCGCCGTGCTGAATGCGAACACCGGACTCAAGGCGCGCATCGAGCGCTTGCGCATCGCATGTGGCCATGCGATGGGGCTGGGTGACGTCAGCACCAGAAACTACCCGAAGATGACGCTCGTTGCCGCGCCGCGCGCGGGCGGCAGCCTGACGACCCGCAGCTTCATTCCTCATGTGTGCCACGACGCCATCGGCGTGCTGGCGGCCGTCACCGTCGGCACCGCCTGCGTGCTGCCGGGCACGGTGACCGAAGACCTGGCCGTCGTACCGGAAGGGCAGGTCAAGACCATCTCGGTCGAGCACCCGACCGGCGAATTCAGTGTCGAACTCGAACTCGACCCCGCTGCGCCGGACAAGGTCATGCGCGCCGCCCTGCTGCGCACGGCACGCCTGATCATGCGCGGAGAAGTCATGGTGTCGGCGCATGCCATGGCTGCTGCCGCTGCCGCTGAGGGCGGACAGCTCGGACAGGCCGCTCATGCCGGCTGATCCGCGCCGGCGCTGCACGTATTTGCATTTCCCCAAGGAGAGGTAGTGAACCCCGAACCCGGTAGCACCAAAACCCCAGGCTGGCTCGACTGGTACCCCGAGCCGTCGAAGCCCGCCTTCGTCCTTCCTCCCGGCGCCGTCGATGCGCATTGCCATGTCTTCGGACCGGCGCACCGGTTTCCGTTCGCCCCGGAGCGCAAATACACGCCGTGCGACGCCAGTCGCGAGCAGCTGTTCGCACTGCGCGACCAGCTCGGATTTGCCCGCAACGTCATCGTGCAGGCCACCTGCCACGGCGCCGACAACCGTGCCATGACCGACGCCTGCCTGGCCTCGCAGGGCAGGGCGCGCGGCGTGGCCACCGTGCGGCGCAGCGTCACCGACGAGGATCTGCAGGCCCTGCATGACGCCGGCGTGCGCGCAGTGCGCTTCAATTTCGTCAAGCGCCTCGTTGATTTCACGCCCAGGGACGAACTGCTGGAGATCGCAGGGCGCATCGCCCGGCTCGGCTGGCATGTGGTCGTGTATTTCGAGGCGCAGGATCTGCCCGAACTGCGGGACTTCTTCTCGGCGTTGCCAACCACCGTGGTGGTCGATCACATGGGCCGCCCCGACGTCAGCTTCGACGTCGACGGCCCGGAATTTGCCCTGTTTCTTCAATTCATGGAAACAAACCACAACGTCTGGAGCAAAGTGACGTGCCCCGAGCGGCTCAGCGTTACCGGGCCCAGCGCGCTGGGCGGCGAACGCATGCCGTATCGCGATGTCATCCCGTTCGCGCGCCGGCTTGTCGAACGCTTCCCCGATCGCGTTCTATGGGGGACCGACTGGCCGCACCCGAACCTCAAAGACCATATGCCCGACGATGGCCTGCTGGTGGATATCATCCCCCACATCGCACCCACGGCCGAGCTGCAGCAAAAGCTCCTCGTGACCAACCCAATGCGGCTCTACTGGCCGGAGGAACTCGCCCATGGCAATCGATAAGCCCTACCTGGACGTGCCCGGCACGATCATTTTCGATGCGGAGCAGTCACGCAAGGGATACTGGCTGAACCAGTTCTGCATGTCGCTGATGAAGGCCGAGCACCGCGAGCGCTTCAGGGCCGACGAGCGGGCCTACCTCGACACCTGGCCCATGACCGAGGAGCAGAAGCAGGCCGTCCTCGCGCGCGACCTGAACTGGTGCATGCGCACCGGGGGCAATATCTACTTCCTCGCCAAGATCGGTGCCACCGACGGCAAGAGTTTCCAGCAGATGGCTGGCTCGATGACCGGGATGACCGAAGAGGAATACCGCAACATGATGAATCAGGGCGGCCGCTCGATCGAGGGCAACCGATACATTGGCGAAGAAGGCGATGCCCAGTCGCACCGCCAGCCACAAGGAAAGCACTGACATGGCAAGAATCACTGCAAGCGTTTATACATCCCACGTGCCGGCAGTCGGCGCCGTGATCGATCAGGGCAAGACCGCAGAAGCGTACTGGCAGCCGCTGTTTGCCGGCTATGCGTATTCAAAAGAGTGGATGGAGAAAAACCGTCCGGACGTTGTTTTTCTTGTCTATAACGACCACGCGACGGCCTTCAGCCTGGACATGATCCCGACCTTTGCCATCGGCACTGCCGAGCATTACGCGCCGGCTGACGAAGGCTGGGGCCCGCGGCCGGTGCCCGGGGTCAGGGGGCATGCCGAACTGGCATCGCATATCGCCCACAGCGTCATCCAGGAAGACTTCGACCTGACGATCGTCAACCGCATGGATGTGGACCATGGCCTGACGGTACCCCTGTCGCTGATGTGCGGCCAACCCCGGGAGTGGCCCTTCGCCGTCATCCCCTTCGCGGTCAACGTGGTGCACTATCCGGTGCCGTCGGGGCAGCGCTGCTTCCGGCTGGGCCAGGCGATTCGCCGCGCCGTCGAGTCCTTCGACAAGGACCTCAATGTCCAGATCTGGGGTACCGGCGGCATGAGCCACCAGTTGCAGGGCGCCCGTGCAGGCCTCATCAACCGTGAATGGGACAATGCCTTCCTCGATCGCCTGATCGCCGATCCGGCCGCCGCCGCCGCGATCCCGCATCTGGACTACGTCCGCGAAGCGGGTTCGGAAGGTATCGAACTCGTCATGTGGCTGATCGCCCGCGGCGCCATGGCCGATGTGGCAGGCGGCCCGGCGCCGGTCGTCAAGCACCGCTTTTACCATATCCCCGCGTCGAATACGGCGGTGGGACATCTGATCCTGGAGGACGCATAAATGAACCGGACAATCAAGGTCGCGCTGGCTGGCGCCGGCGCATTCGGCATCAAGCACCTCGATGCGATCAGGAATATCGATGGGGTGGAAGTGGTCTCGCTGATCAGCCGCGACCTGGCCAAAACCCGGGCCGTGGCGGATCAGTATGATATCGCCCATGTAACGACCGACCTCGACGCCGCGCTGGCGCTCGCCGAAGTCGATGCCGTCATCCTGTGCACGCCGACGCAGATGCATGCGGCCCAGGCGATTGCCTGCATGAAGGCCGGCAAGCACGTGCAGGTCGAGATTCCGCTGTGCGACATCTACCGCGACGGCCAGGAAGTCGTGCGGGTGCAGCAGGAGACCGGCCTGATTGCGATGTGCGGTCACACCCGCCGCTTCAATCCGAGCCACCAGTGGGTTCACCAGCGCATCGAGGCCGGCGAGTTCAACATCCAGCAGATGGACGTGCAGACTTATTTCTTCCGCCGCAAGAACATGAATGCGCTGGGCCAGACGCGCAGCTGGACCGACCATCTGCTGTGGCACCATGCGGCGCACACCGTCGACCTGTTTGCCTACCAGTGCGGCAGCCCGGTGGTCAAGGCGAACGCGCTCCAGGGGCCGATCCATCCGGAGCTGGGCATCGCGATGGACATGTCGATCCAGCTGAAGGCCGCCAACGGCGCGATCTGCACGCTGTCGCTGTCGTTCAACAACGACGGTCCGCTCGGCACCTTCTTCCGTTACATCGGCGACACCGGCACCTATATCGCACGCTACGACGACCTGGTCGACGGCAAGGAAGAAAAGATCGATGTGTCGCAGGTGGCCGTTTCCATGAACGGCATCGAGCTGCAGGACCGCGAATTTTTCGCCGCAATCCGCGAAGGCCGCGAACCCAATGGCAGCGTCGCGCAGGTCCTGCCATGCTACGCCGTGCTGCACCAGCTCGAACAGCAGCTGGAGGCGCCCTGATGGAGCAGCGCGCGCTCGGACCGTTCCGGGTCGGCGCCATCGGCGCCGGCTGCATGAATCTGTCGCATGCATACGGCCGGCCGCCTGCGCCGGAAGACGCGGTGCGCCTGCTGCTGCGCGCCCTTGACCTGGGCGTGACGCATTTCGATACGGCAGCCCTGTATGGCTTTGGCGCCAATGAAGCCCTGGCAGGCAAGGTGCTCGGGCCGTATCGGGGCCGCATCACGCTTGCCAGCAAGTGCGGCATGCAGGGCGTGGCGGGCCCGGACGGCGCCATGCGCCGCGTGATCGACGGCCGGCCGGAGACGATCAGGCAGACCTGCGAGGACGCCCTGCGGCGCCTGGGCACGGATGTCATCGACCTCTACTACCTGCACCGGTGGGACAAATCGGTGCCGATCGAGGACAGCGTCGGCGCGCTGGCCGATCTTGCTGCGCGCGGCAAGATTCGCGCGATCGGGCTGTCCGAGGTGTCTGCGGCAACGCTGCGCAGGGCGCACGCGGTGCACCCGATCGCGGCGGTGCAGTCCGAATATTCGCTCTGGACCCGGAATCCCGAATGTGGCGTGCTGCAGCTGTGCGGCGAGATCGGCGCTGCCTTCGTCGCCTTCAGTCCGCTGGGGCGCGGTTTCCTGGCCGGCGCCATCCCGGATGCGCAGGCAGCGGCGGCGCTCGAACCGGGCGACCTGCGCCGGGCAATGCCGCGCTTCCAGGGCGCGCATCTCGACGCCAATTTGCGCTGGTTCCGGGAGTATGCCGCCATCGCCGCCGAGGCTGGGTGCACCCCGGCGCAGCTGGCGCTTGCCTGGCTCCTGCACAAGGCGCCGTATATCCTGCCGTTGCCCGGCACGACGCAACTTTCGCATCTGGACGAAAACGTGGCGGCGCTTGGCGTGACATTGCCCGCGGCGATGATCGGCCGGCTCGATGCACTCGTCAACGAGCGGACGGTATCGGGTGCGCGCTACGCGCCGGCCAACGCGGCCGAAGTCGATACCGAGTCGTTTGCCTGAACGGGCACGCGCGAACCTCTTCCTCTTCTCAATCACATGCGGCCTGCCGGGTAACCGTCCCCGGCAGGCCGGACTTTTTGCGGGCAAGTCCGGCCCCGGGGCTGGTCGGTCAGCGCACGCCGTCCGACGTCAGGGCTTCGGCGGTGAAGGTCTGCGGCGCATAGCGCGGCATCACTTCGTATTGCATCTTTTTGGCGTTCACGAGGTTATTGGCAAACCAGGTGCCCTGGACCAGATCGTAGAAGCCGTACGAGATGGCCGTCGTCACCGGCACGTCGGGCATCAGGACCGGCAACTGCCACATCGTCTTCCACAACTGGCCATTGGCGTCCCAGCGGTCGCCGAGTACGGCGGCCCAGCTGTCTTCGTCGATGTAATACACGCCTTTCGGCGCCACGTGGCGCGCACCCTGTTTCAGGGTTGCTTCGACGACCCAGACCCGGTGCAGCTCCCAGCGGACATGGTCCGGATTGAGGAACTTCGGTTTCATCAGGGCGAGGGCATTGGTTGGCTTCAGTGATTTGTTCGTATTGTAGGGAATCAGGAGCTCTTTCTTGCCCTTGAGCTTCCAGTCGAACTTGTCGAGGCGGCCGAGGAAGACGTCCTGCTCGTCAAACGTCATCACACCGGCAGTGGCCGAGGCCGGCGTGTCGCAGCAGGCATTCGGCAGCTTGCGGGTGCGACGCTGGCCGGGCAGGTAGACATACGAGATATCCTTTTCCGGTGCAATATTGGTGCGGCCGACGACGGCTTCCCCCGCGCGCAGCGGCGGCCCGATGTTGACCAGGTTGATGTACCAGTAGTAGCCGTCAAAGGTCTCGGGCGATCCGCCCTTGTGGTAGAACGGCAGGCTTTGCTTGACGCTGGCATCGACCACCATCACCGGGTCGCCGCTGGCCGTCCTCAGGTACGACTGGATCTCGAACCGGCGGTCGGTGCCCATCCAGCGCAGCAGGTGGTTCCACATGACTTCGGTCCCGTTCTTCGGAATCGGGAAGGGCACGCCGCCATACGCGCCTTGCGGCAGGCCTTGTGGCGACAAGGAGGCGCGCACGGCATTCTTCTTGATGTTGTCATAGACCCACTGCGGCGCTGCCGAGGTGCGATGCGTCGGATACACGTCGATGCGGTAATCGGGATACTTCTTGAGCATCGCCTTGCTGCCTTCGCTCAGCTTGTCGGCGTACTGCGCCATGTTTTGCGCCGTCACCGTGTACAACGGCTTTTCCGCAGCAAACGGGTCCTGGTCGCGCCGGCCGCCATTGGTGAAACCGGGAAGCGGTTTGGTGTACCCGCCGTCCCAGGCAGGAATCGATCCATCCTTGTTGCCCGCTTTTTCCGCGCCCGTGGGCGTGAGCGTCGTGCCGAGCTGCTCGGCCTCCTGCGGGGTAACGCCGGCATGCGCGCCGAGTGCGGCGAGGGCGCTGCCGACGATGCCGGCAGCCAGAGTACGTTTAATTTTCATGAAGTGTCTCCTTGCTCATCAAAAGGTCCGGCGCAGCGAAAACGCCAGGAAGTCGCGGTCCTTGAACGTCTGCGCATACGTAAACTGCGTGACGCTGCCGGTCATCCGGCTGCCGGGCGCTTCCTTGCCGTAGTAATGGGTGTAGTTCAGGGAAATGTTCCACACGTCCAGGTAGCGGCCCGACAATCCAACGCTGAGGTCGCCGCCGTTGTCCGGACCGAAGGCCGGTCCCAGAGCGCCGGAGCGTCCGTTCGTGTAACCGATCCCGATCGGAACATCGATGTCGAGGCCCGGCATTACCTGGCGATAGCTTGGCGTCAGCACGGCGCGCAGCGACCAGGCATCGCGCTGCGCCGCAGGGTCCAGGTGGTCTGCATGCGCAGTGATGCTGGTGACCCGGTTCCACGCGAGCTCGGCCACCAGCGACGTCTCGCTGGCCAGCGCGTTCGAGGGCAGCGCGGCCATTGTCGACAGGTTGAAGTGGGCGGTGCGGCCGACCGGGTAGGTGGTATTGCCGCGGTTGTCGCTGGTCGGAAGACCGAGCACCGCCGACAGATCGACCGTGCCGGGGTTGCTCAGTGGCGTATTGTGGCGCACCGACGCCTCGGCCGCGACGTTGAACTCGCCAAAGGTCTTGGTCACGCTGACGCCATAGGTACGGATGCCTTCGTGGTACGCGAGGCGGTAGGTCGACGGGAAGGGGCCGTTCGGCGTGGGAATCGCGTACAGCACACCTTGTGGCGTCTTGTCGTGGTAGCGCGCCGCATAGAATCCGAGGTCGATGTCACTGCCGTCCGGGGTCCACTTCAGCTGCACGCCCCCCTGGCCCGAATTTTTCGCCTCGACGTCCGGCTGGCGCACGCTGCGTGCCGGACCGAGCAGGAAGCTTTCTGCGCCGTCGCCGAGGAAGTCCACTGTCTGGAAATAACTGCCGCTGCCAGGCAGGACAGTGGGCTCCCATTTGTATTGGTAATAGCCACCCACGGAGAGGTTGGTGCGCAGTTGCAGCTGGCCGGAGACCTGGCCGACCGGACGCGTGAGTTCCTTGAACTGCGTGTTCGGCACCGACAAGGCCTTGACCACGTCGATCGGCTGCTGTGCATTGGCGATGCCATTGCTGCCGAAGAACAGCGTTTCCCCGTACACCAGAGCGTGGCGCCCGGCCCGGACCGCACCAGGCATGTCGCCAAGATTGAATTTGGCGAACACGAATGCGTCCAGCAGTTCGCCCGTACCACCATGGAGGCTGCGCGTGCCTTCGGTAAACCGGGTGTGGTCGACCGACAGTCCATTGTAGGTCGCGGGTGAATTGTTGTCGGTAGCACGGTGGTAGACGCTGTCGTACCAGCCCGCCGCACTGACCCTTGCACCCAGGTTACGGTAAGTCAGGTCGAACTCCGACAACAGGTCGACGCGACTGGAAATGAGGCCCTTGTCGAAATTGCGGTCGCCATCGTCGAGGTTGGCCGCGTCGGCGCCGTCGATCAGGCCGGCGCTTGGATCCTTCAGGCGGAACGCAGCGCTGTACTTCACGGTGTTATCCCAGCGCAGCTTCAGCTCCGGGTTGCCGGTCTCGATGACGCCGGCGTGGAGGTCGCTGGCCGCAGCCAGCGCCACGGCCACCGCCACGGCCAGTCTGTGTGTGTGCCTGCGCGGGGCGGTGCCCGTTCCCTGCCAGGCATGGTGCTTGTGTGTCTCCATCGTTCTTCCTTTTTGGTGTGAGTAACGGGGGCATCGATTCCATCGGGGGCATGCTTGTCAACCAGCCTGTCTACTGCAACGAAGGCCATGGCCGGACACGAAAACCGGACGGGTCTGATGACGAAACAGCATATGCCAGTCGGTCATTTGATGTCAACAAGGTTGACATGGGGCGTCGTGGTGTTGCTACAATTTCCGATGGCGCACGTGCGCTGTCATGTTCCGCCATCGAACGCTGCGGTCGAGACCGGGCAGCGCGCGGTACAATGCACTCCCGATGTAAACCGCGTTGACCCGATGCCGTGCCGCTCGTTTCCCGGCCCGGATCACCCAGACCGATCGATGACACCCACCTTTTTCTGTGAAGGCCATGCAATGCCAGATTCCAAACCCAAGCCGCTCATTGATCCGGACAACCCACCATTGGCCTTCGACCTGCTGCGGGCGAATGAATGGTTCGAGCAGGCGACCGAACGGTCCGCCGAGGCGCTGGGCATGCCGCGCATGTCGAAAGGCCAGAACCTGCTGCTCGCGCACATCGGGCGCGGCGAGCACCGGCCGTCACGGCTGGCACGCAACCTGGGCATCAGCCGCCAGGCAGTCAGCGTGATGATCGGCGACCTGGAGCGCGCCGGGATACTCGTGGTGCAGCAGGATCCCGACCATGCCCGCGCGACGATCGTCGACTTTCACGACAGCTATGCGGGCGAGATCGCGCTCCTGCTCGACATCTTCGCGAGCATCGAAGCGCACCTGGGCGGCATCATCGGATTCGACCGCCTGGCGGTGGTCAAGAGCGCGCTGCGGATGGACTGGGGCGAGCCGCCGTCGGTGAACGTCCAGCGCGACCAGGCCCCGGCCAAAGCGCGCAGGGCGGTAGCCGGGCGCAAACCGCCGCAGGCCCGTTAGGGCCTGATGCAACCTTACAGGCTCTTTCGTGCAGCCCCGGTGAGGGCGCCCCTGAGCAGTTTTTCCCCAGGCCGCGTAAACAGGATCTTTTGCAGGACCGGCCAGGCGCGCGCCGGCGCCGGCATTTTCTGCGGCACGTAGTACGAGGCATCGGCCGTCCAGGTCGGGTCCAGTCTCAGCTTGATGCGGCGCATCCAGTGGTTGACGCCCTGCATGCGCGGACCGTACAGGTCGATCAAGGGGCCGGCCACGAAGGCCGGCACGCCCAGGCTGGGGTCCTTTTCGATCAGGTACAGGTGCTTGATGAAGCCCACCAGTGCTTCGGCGATGCCGCTCGCCGTGCCTGGCTGCGCAGCAAGAATGTTCTCGGACCAGATCTGGCGGCCTTCGGTCGGCCAGGCCCAGTTTCCTTCCAGGCAGTCGGCGGCATACATGCCGCCCGGTTTGCGGTGCTGCTCGGCGATCTTTTCACCGGTCCTGATGACGCCCGGCAGAAGGGCGACCGAGTCGCAGATGCCGAAGCTGGTGCCGCCGGCGCCGGCGCCGCGAAACACCCGGGCAACGTACGTGGACGCGACGATGTTGCGGAACATGATCTCGCGCTCACGCTCGCCCACTTCGAAGAATCGGCCGCCCGTTTCGGCGACGACGTGACGCACCAGGTTTTCCTGGAACGCGGCCTGCGCGTCCGAGTGCCCCATCGTGACGATCTGCCAGGCGAACCCGCTGTTCATGTCGGTGTAGTCGGGCAGTTCGCCGGTAGTCTTGCGGCGCGCATACTCCGCGTTCGTCGACGTGAGCAGCCAGCCGATGTGGGCCGGCGGCATGCGCAGCATCGCGAAGGCCACGCTGGCCCGGTTGAGGCGGAAGAGGGCGTCGCGCATGTTCTCCAGGTTGTCCCATACCGGCATGAACAGGCGCATAGTGGACGGGATCTGCATGCCGATCTGCGGGTGGCTGCCCGTCAGGACAGGCCGCGCCGGGCCGGCCCATGGATACAGCTTGTAGCCGATGCGCGTGAACACGCCAAGGGAGCCGCAGGCGCCCATGAACCCACGGATGATGCCGCGAAAGCCCGGGCCTGGCCCTTCCTCGCTGAACCAGTCGTCGTCGCCGAATGAGCCGATGCGCACGATCTCGCCGTCCGGGCTGACCCACTCGAGTGCCAGGATATTCCTTGCGTTCTGGCCGGTACTCGACCCGGTGACGCCGATGCCGAGGAAGGAGGTGGCCGAGGCCACGGGCGAGTGCGACGGGCCGGCGCCGACAATGTGGCACGTCAGGCCATGACGCATCGCTTCGGCCTGCAGGCGGCCGGCGGTGACCCCGGATTCGAGCACCACCATCTGGTTGGCGGCGTCGATTTTCAGGATGCGATTCATCCGGCACAGGTCGATCATGACGGAGTTTGGCGTCAAGGCCAGGTGCATCGCACCGTTCCCGGTGCTGAACGCCCGGTAGTGGATGCCGCGTGCCTTGCACAGCTTGATGATCGCGGCAATTTCTTCGGCGGTCTGGGGCAACACGGCGGCCAGGGGCCAGTGCTTGATGAATTTCGGACCGGGGATGGCGCCGACCCCGCCGTTCCAGGCGTAGTTGGTCAGGGTTGCCTCGTCGCCCCGGGCCCAGGCGTCGCCGACGATGTCTTGCAGTTCACGCAGGATTGCGAGTTTGTCGATCATGATTTACTCCGTGACGGTCGTGGCCGCAGTGTCCTGGCGCGCGCCGGCCAGGTAGTCGGCAAGGTTGACGACGCGGATCGGCATGCCGGCGCGCCGGGCGACCTTGTTCAGGTGGGAGGTGCAGCCGTGGCAACTGGTCACCAGGGTGCCGGCGCCGGTCGCGAGGGCTTCTTCGAGCCGTTCGCGGCCGGCGAACTGTGAAAAGGCCGGGTTGGCCAGCTCGGCGCCCGCGCCAGCGCCGCAGCAATACGCAAACTCACGGTTGCGCTCCATCTCCACCACGCGCGCGCCCGAGGCCGCGAGCAGGGCGCGCGGCGCCTCGTAGACGCCGCCCAGACCGAAGCGCACCGCCGTCTCGGGCTTGCGCGCCGGGATCGAGTTGAACACCATGTTCCAGGGACCGAAGTCGTCGCCTTCCCATGGTTCGCTCAGCCGGCCGAGGTGGCACGAGTCGTGGTAGGTAACGAGTTCGCCTTCGGCCGGACGCGCGGACCGGGCGGGTTGGGCGAGCGCGGCCAGCCACTCGCTGATGTGCAGGACCTCGACCGCACCGAGCGACACGCCGAGCCGTGGATAGATCCCGCGGAAGGCGGCCAGGGCTTCGTCGCTGCAGGTGATGAGCTGACACGCGCCGCTGCGTTGCACCCACGCGGCCGTCTCTTGCGCCAGGCGCGTGGCCAGCGCGCGCTCGCCGATGGCGAAGGCCAGCGCCCCGCAGTCCGGCTCGGCCTGGCCGCCGATGGCCGCATCGACGCCGGCCGCCAGCAGGGCGTCGGCCGCATGGCGCAGCGCGGGCCAATGGGCGCGGTCGAACGCGGCATTACCAACGTGCAGCAGCACCGTGGCGCGGCCGTCATCAAGGCGCCGCAGCGCATGCGCGTCGGCCCAGGCTGCGCGCGCCGCCGCCGGATGGCCATCCGGGTTGCCCGTATGCTGCAGGTTGCGCAGCACTGCGCGCAAGGACGGCGGCAGGCTGTCCGTCGCAACCAGGTGCTCGCGGATCGCGTAGAGCGAATCGAGCGGTTCGATCAGGTCGCCCAGGTTGGTCTTGCAGGCGATGTCGCAGGCGCCGCACATCGAGCAGGTATAGATGCTGTCGACGAGCTCGGGGCTGGGCTTGATGGTGTCCTGCAGCATGGCGTAGCCGTTGATCAGCTTGCCGCCTCCGGTGTATTGGTGGAATTTCCCGTAATCGTAGCTCGGGCAGACCAGGGCAAAGCGGTCGCTCTGGATCGTCGGTGTCGCCTTGCAGTTATTGCAATGCGCGCAGGATGCCATTTCATTACGGCGTTTGGCGAGGGGCGTCATGGATGTCTCGTTCGGAATGGGGCGTCGAAAAGCACAGGCGGCCGGGGTTGAGCAGGGCGTCGGGGTCGAACAGCTGCTTGGCATGCTGCATATAGGGTTCAATCTGCTTGTGGCGCGCGTAGGCCATGGCAGCCCATGGTCCGTAAGGGCGGCTGAAGAAGCCGCCCGTCTCGCAGCAACGGGTGGCCAGTTCACGCGCGAACGCGGCGGCAGGGCCGGATCCGGCGCCCGGCTGGTCCGGCACGGTGAAGGCCAGATGGGCATTGCGCCCGTGCAGACGCGGCTGCAGGTAGACGCCGATCTCCGTGTCCGCCAGCGCGTGCCCGTGCGCCAGGCGGTGCGCCGTATCGACGAAGCCCTGGGCACGGTCCAGCTGCGTGAGGAAAAACACGCTGCGGTGAGCGCCGCTGACGCGGTCCGCGTAGTGCTGCGCCGGCGGCGCATCCCGGCGCAGCAGGGCGGCGGCGGCGTGACCCGCCAGTTCCTGCTGCAGCGTCAGTCCGAGCGCGGCGGCTTCGGCCTGCAGATCAGCTTCCTGCCAGGCCATCTGTGCGTCCGGCAGTTCGTCGCCGGCGACCAGGCTGGCGAACATGATCCACGGCGGGAGCCGGGCGGCCAGGGCGCGGATCTCCCCGGGGGTGCGGGCAAGCAGGGTGGCCAGCTGAAAGGCATTGACGATGAAGTTGGCGTCCGCCAGGCGCCGCCGCTGGAGGCGGTAGGTGAGCTTGACCAGCGGCGCCAGGGTCGCGCAGCCGGCAAAGTAGCATGTTTCCCGGGCCGGAATGCGTTCGCACATGACGGCGGCCCAGGTGACGATGCCGAGGGTGCCCTGGGCACCCTGCACGACCCGCATGAAGTCCGTGGCGATCGGACCCATGGCGGTCAGAAAACGCAGGCCGGCCTGCCACTGCTCGGCGAGCGAGCCGCGCGAGGCGGCCGAGCCGGTCTTGAAGCGCTCGCCGGTGCCGAAAACAATTTCCGCGCCACCGAGCGGATCGAGGGTATCCCAGTGTTCGCGTGCCTGCAGCAGCGGCTCGCGTTCCAGATAGGCCGTCAGCGCCGATTTGCCGGCGCGTGGCGCCAGTGGCCGGAAGCTGCGCAGGCCGTGCGGCGCCAGCGCGGCGTCCAGCGCCTGGAAGGTGACGCCTGGCTCGATCACCGCGATCGCATCGCGCGCATCGATATAGCGCACCTGGTTCATGCGGCTGAGGTCAGCGATGACATGTTCCACCTTGACCGTCGCGCCGCGGTGGCGAGCGCCGGGGGGCGAACTGAAGGTGGACAGGGGCGTCTTCGTCTTGCGCGCCCAGCGCAGCAGGGATACGACTTCTTCGGTCGTGCGCGGGTACGCGATGCCGGCCGGCGTCGCGTCGCTGCGCGCTGGATGGGCGCCCCGGTAACCGGCCAGTGTCCCGGGCGCACACGCAATCCCGCTGCGCTGCAGGCGGCGCAACAAGGGGGGCGGTGGCGCAGCCGGGGATGGCTGCACGAAGGTGGCAACAGTCATGACAATGTCTCCGTAATAGTGGAACGGGCAACAGCCCGTTGCGCGCCGCTCGCAGGACGGGTGAGGTGGCAGCGGCATCGCTCTTCAAGAGTAGATCAGCTTCACCATAGTGTCAACCAAGATGACATCATTATCGTTGCGTTCCCTGATTAATCAGTAAGCAATCGATTTTATGTGTAAACAAGACTGACTTATGGTCCGGATTTTGCCTGACTTGGCCCCGGATCAATGTGATTTTCCGGTAGCTCCCATCGGAACAAACGATTTCGTACAGGAATTGGCCAGGGATAAGATCGACGAAAACGACAGGCCGGTTGCAGCAACCAGCCCATAACGACCAGGAGACCCGATTGACCCCGCACCATCCGCGCCGCCACCCGTCTTAGCGCACTCCTTTTCCTGCCAGCCGATATCCACGGATTCCTCCCGGGGCGCCAGCCCCGGGCTGGCAGGGTACGGCCGTATGCGGCGCAACACGCCTTGCGGCCATGCCATTGTTTTTGGTTAGCAACGATTAGCAACGATTAGCAACGTAGTGAGACCACCCGCCACGCACGAACAACAACATCAGGAGACTCCATGCAACACAAGCAACAGCGCCTGCCACGCACGCATCTTCATCCCCCCATCTTGCTGGCATTGTCCGCCGCCGTCGGCGCATTACTGATGGCCCAGGGCGCCGGGGCCACCGAAATCGAGACCGGCAATCCGGACCTGAAGCTGCGCTGGGACAACACGCTCAAGTACAGTGCCGCCTTCCGCCTGAAGGAACGAAGCGAAGCGCTGATCGGTCTTCCACAAGGGGGCAATTTCGACGACGGCGACCGCAACTTCAGCAAGGGCCTGATTTCGAATCGCATCGACCTGCTGTCCGAAGCCGACCTGACCTACAAGAACGTCGGGGCCCGTGTCAGCGGCGCCGCCTGGTATGACTCGGTCTACAACCGGCACACCGACAACAATTCGCCGTCGACCTACAACGCGTTCTCGGTGTCAAACACGGAATTCGTCGATGCCACGCGCCGTCTGCATGGCCGCAAGGGCGAACTGCTCGAGGCCTTCGTGTTTGCCAACGGTGAGCTGGGCGGCAAGGCGTTCACGGTGCGCGCCGGACGGCATGCGCTCCTGTACGGCGAAACCCTGTTCTACGGCATGAATGGCATCGCCGCAGCCCAGCAGCCGATCGATGTCGTCAAGGCGCAGTCGGTGCCCAATACCTTGTTCAAGGAACTGATCCGTCCGGTGGGTCAGGTATCCGGCCAGGTCCAGCTGCAGCCGAACCTGTCGCTTGGCGCGTATTACCAGTATCGCTGGGAAAGAAGCCGCCTGGCCGGCGTCGGCAGCTACTTCAGCTTCGTGGACAACGTGGGCGCCGGGACCGAGAGCATCGTGCTCGCGCCGTCGCCCGCCCCGCGCAGCCTCTACGCGGGAGAGCTGCGGGCCAAGGATTCAGGGCAGGGCGGTGCACAGCTGAAATGGTCACCGGAAGGCAGTGATATCGATCTTGGTCTGTACGCGGTGCGCTACCACAGCAAGGGCCCCGATGTGGTGCTCGGCATTGCGGCGACGGCGGCCGGGCCGTTCCCGACGACCTTCCGCCACTTCTATCACGAAGGCATCCTGTCGTACGGCATCAGCGCCAGCAAGACCATCGGTGCATTCAACGTGTCGGCCGAAGCATCGGTGCGCCGCAATACGCCGCTGAGCAATGCGGGTTCGCCCGACCTGTACGGCATCGTGCCCGTCGCCTTCGGCGGCCAGGCGGCGCCCGCGGACAACAGCGGCAACCCGGTCTACCCGGTGGGCCGCACTGCGCACCTGAACATTTCCACGCTCGCCTCGCTCACGCCGAACTTCATCGCTGCCGAGTCCGCGCTGTCGGGCGAGCTCGCCTGGAACCGCGTGACCAGCATCACCAGGCACGCCGACCACCTCGACCCGAATGCGAACCGGGATGCCTGGGGCTTCAAGGTGGTGTACACGCCGACCTATCGCCAGGTCCGGCCCGGCCTGGACATCGACGTGCCGATCGGCCTCGGCCATACACCGAAGGGGCGCTCGGGCGCACTGGGTCCGGCCTTCGGCGTGCACAAGGGGGGCGACATGAGCATCGGCATCAACGGCCGCTACGAAGACACCTGGTACCTCAGCGTGAGCCTCACGCACTACTACGGCGCTGCCGCGACGACGACGACGACGGACCAGGGCATCACCAGCTACACCTATAAACAAGTGCTGAAGGATCGCGATTTCGTGTCGTTCTCGATCCGCCGCACGTTCTGAACTGACAGGAGACACAGCATGAACTTCAAACGAATCATCGGGGCCCTCGCGGCAGGCGGCGCACTGGCCGCATCGGGGATCGCCGGCGCAACGGCAAGTGCGGAGGAAGCGGCGCAACTCGGGAAGTCGCTGACACCCCTGGGCGCGGAGAAGGCCGGCAACAAGGACGGCAGCATTCCGGCCTGGGACGGCGGACTGCGCACGCCGCCGGCAGGCTTCAGGAATGGTGGCCGGCGCGACCAGGATCCGTACGCCGGCGAGAAGCCGCTGTTCTCGATCACGGCCAGGAACATGGAGCAGTATGCCGACAAACTGACCGAAGGCACCAAGGCGATGCTGATGAAGCACGCCAGTTACCGCATCGACGTGTACCCGACCCACCGCACCGCCGCGGCCCCCCAATGGGTCTACGACAACACGGCAAAGAACGCGGTGCGCGCCCGACTGAGCGACCAGCAGGTCCCGGTCGGCGCCCATGGCGGGATCCCGTTCCCGATCCCGAAGAATGGCGCCGAGGTCATGTGGAACCACGTGCTGAACTGGCGTGGTGAAAACTGGCAGGTCGGGAACCGTGCTTATCTCATCACGTCCGAAGGCAAGCCGGTGATGACGGTCGACGGCATCGCCGATACGACCATGCCGTATTACTACAAGGATGGCTCGGTCGAATCTGCCGATGGTGGCTACTGGAGCATCCGCCTGGTCAACCTCGGTCCGCCGATTCGCGCCGGCGAAGCCATCCTCGGGCGCCTGAACCTGGACTCGGCGCGTGACGTGAGCTACGTCTACCTCGCTGGCCAGCGCCGCACGCGCAAGCTGCCCAATTCGTGCTGCGATTCACCAACGCCCGCCACCGCCGGGGTGATGAGCTTCGACGAGATCAATGTGTTCGGCGGGCGCCTGGACCGCTTCGACTGGAAGCTGGTGGGCAAGAAGGAGATGTTCATTCCCTACAACAGCAACCGGTCCCTGGGCGGCAAGGACCTGGATCTGATCGGAAAGAACCACCTGAATCCGGACCGGGTGCGCTGGGAGCTGCATCGCGTGTGGGTGGTGGAGGCCAATGTGAAGCCCGGCGTCCGCCACGTCGCGCCCAAGGGCAGGTACTACATCGACGAGGATACCTGGGTCGCGGTGCTGGGCGACCGCTGGGATGCCAAGGGCCAGCTCTGGAAGACCATGTGGCAGTTGCCCGTCATGATGCCGGATCTGCCCGCGACCACGCCCGTGTCCTTCGGTTTCTATGACCTGCTGTCGAACACTTGGTTCGCCAACTCGATCTCGAACGAGAAGAGCATGCAGTACAAGATCATGCCACGGTACCCGGACGCGCACTTCACGCACGATGCCCTGGGCACGGGCGCCCGCTGACGCTTGCGGCAGGCGTCGCGCACGCCTGCCTTCTGCGCTGGCGCAATCAGGTTGCAGGCTGCTGCGCGGCCTGCGCATAGCGCGATGGCGGCACGCCATAGCGTCGCTTGAAGGCATCCCTGAATGCCGCATCCGATGTATAGCCCAGCTCGTACGCGAGCTGTCCCAGGTGCGGCCGCTCCTGCAGGATGCTGACCGCCGCCAGATGCATGCGCCAGTCGGTCAGGTACTGGATCGGCGTGGTTTCGACAAGGGCGCCAAAGCGCGTGGCCAGCGCTGTCCTTGACAGCCCGGCCTTTTTCGCCAGCGTCGCCAGCGTCCAGTCGGCGCCGGGCGCCGCATGCATGGCCTGCAGCGCCAGCCCGACCTGCCGGTCGGTCAATCCGCGCAGCCAGCCGCGCGTGGCGCGCGGCTCGTCGATCAGGTGCGAACGCACGATGCTGACAAATACCAGTTCCACCAGCAGACGGGCGGTGGCCGCGAAACCAGGCGAGCCGGCTTCCTGCGTCGACAGAAAATCCAGGGAAGGCCGCAGCCAGGGGAAGGTGCCATTGCGCTCGTGACGCAGGATGATCACATCGGGCAGCGCAGCCAGTAGTGGATTGCTGCGACCGCCCGCCATGCCGAACGCCATGCTGAGCAGGCGCGTTGCAGGGCCGGGGCCTCCCCACACAAAGCGCAGCGGCACAGCGGGCTCGGAATCGGGTGAAAAGGCCGGCAGGCCGTTGGCCGCCCAGGCCACGCCCAGGTCGTCGCAGGGCGTATCCGGGCCGCACGACATAGCATAACTTCTTCCGCGTGGAAACAACGCCAGGTCCCCTTGTGCCAGCAGCTGCGGCGCGCGCCCGCCGACGCGGATCCAGCACGCCGGCCCTTCGGCCAGGCCGTATGCGGTCGGCGCATCAAAATTGGACACCGACAGTCCCCAGCCGCTCCCCAAATGCATGGTGCCCAGGGCCACGTGGCGCAGCTTCATTGATTTCAGAATTTCGCTCAGGGCATCCATGAACTTTAACGGCGGTAATCCGGATTCTTACCCCGGGCCAGCGCACCAGGGGCCGCACCATAATTGTCGAGGCAATCCAGCCGGATTGCACGGCACTCCGGGAGAAGAACAACGATGACCGAGACTCTAGCACAGCACCCGACGTTGAATAAATTCCCGTCTGGAATTCCCCACACGACCGACCTGCTGGTCCGGCGACTCTACGACGCCGACCCCGACTGTCAGGGTGATTGCACCCCGCTGGCGGTGGTCAACCCGCGCAGCACCGACGAGATCGTCGCCCTGCTGGCCTGGGCCAACGCGACCGGCACCGGCGTGGTGCCGGTCTCCTCGCGCGGACGCCGGCGGCGCGGCGATACCGTGCCCGTGGCCGACGGCGCCGTGATCGCCGACCTGTCCGCCATGCGCCAGCTCATCCATGTCGATGCGCGTGAAAAGATTGCCATTGTCGAGCCCGGCCTCAGTTTCGGTTGCATCGACGACCTGCTGGCACCGCACGGCTTGCGTGCACTGCGTCCGCTGGCGCCGCGGGCCGGCAAGTCGCTGGTGACGAGCTACCTCGAGCGCGAGCCGCTGATCCACGCCAACGAGCACTGGGACGTGGCCGATCCCTTCGGCGCCACGGCAGTCGTGCTCGGCAACGGCAAGTATGCGCCGACCGGCAGCGCCGCGATCGCCGGGACGCTGGCCGAACAGCTGGCGCGCGGTCACCGCCACTTGATGCCGGTGGGGCCGGTCAACCTCGATATCCTGCGCGTGCTGCAGGGCGCGCAGGGGACCCTGGGCATCATGGCCTGGGCCGCCGTGTTCTGCGAACGCATCCCCAGCGCCGAACAGGGATGGTTTGCTTCGTCCAGCCGGATCGGGGACGTGCTCGACTTTGCACGCACGCTGTTGCACCGCCGCCTGGGCAATGCGCTGTTCGTCGTGGATCGGGTCCAGCTCGCCATGCTTCTCCAGAACGGTGAGGCCGGCGCAGCAGCCGGCGCCGCAGGCCATGCACGGCTGGCCGACAGCCTGCCTGCCTGGACCGCATTCGTCAGCCTGGCGGCAGGGCGCCAGGCGCCGGCGCAGAAAATGCAGTGGCAAAGCGCGGATCTGCAGGCCTGCGCGGCTGCGCACGACCTGCGCCTGGCTGCCGGGCTGGCCGGCCACGCTGGCGACGATCTCGTGCGCCGCCTGCATACCTCTGGCGACGACGCGTTCCGCGACCGGCCGCATGGCGCGCACCGCGAACTGTTCTTCCTGCAGCAGCTCCACCAGGTCGAGCGCTATTGCGCGATCGTGCGCGAAACGGTGTTCGCGAACGGGTTCGGGGCCGCGCGTCTCGGCGTGTACGTGCAGCCAATGGCGCAGGGGGTGTATGCCCATATCGAATTTACCCTGACCTATGACCCGCGCTGCCCCGAGGAGGCGCAGCGCTCGGCTGCGGCGATGCGTGAGGCAGCCCGCATCTGCGCCGAGCATGGCGCGTTCTTCAGCCGCCCGTATGGCGCATGGGCCGAACTGGCCTATGCGCGCGACAAGGGCATCGGGCCCCTGATGGCGATGACCAAACAGACATTCGATCCGAACCGGATCATGCAGCCCGGACGGCTGCCTTACTGAGGAGTATTCATGACTACCCCACACACCCTGCAGGAGCGCAGCGATTTTCTGGCGCGCTGCACCCGCTGTTCCCAGTGCAAGTTCGTCCCTGTGCCGCGCAGCCGGCAGCATGCTTCTGCCTGCCCAAGCATCGACTTCGGCCAGTGGCATGCCTACAGCGGCGGCGGTCAGGTCATCATGGCCTACGGCCTGCTGGACGGCACGACCAAGTATTCCGAACCGATGCTGCGCGCGATTGGCAGTTGCACGATGTGCGGCAATTGCGATGTGTCGTGCAAGGTCAACTTTGGTGAAACCGTCGAGCCACTGGACTCCCTGTATGCGCTGCGCGCCCGGCTTGTCGCCGACGGCCAGTCGCCCGCGGCGCACCGGCGCCTGGTCGACAACATGCTGAACACGGGCAATGCGACCGGAGCGCCCCGCGCCGCACGGGCGCGCTGGGCCGATGCGCTGGCACTGGACGCAAAGGCTACCGGCGGCGTCATGCTGCACGTGGGCGGCGAGCTGTCCTTCGATCCGGAACGCTGGCCGGCGCTGCAGGCCATTGTCGGGGCACTGCGCCAGGCCGGCGTGGCCCTGGCCCATGCCGGGACCGGCGAAGGGCCCTCCGGCGCTCTGGCCTTCGACCTGGGGTATACGGACGCGGCGCGTGCATTCGCGCAGGCCACCGTGGACAGCGTCACGCGCAGCGCCGCAGCGACCCTGGTCACCTTTTCGGCAACGGCCCTGGCGGCCTTTCGCGCCATCTATCCGCGCCTGGGCGTCAGTTTCGGTGCCGTACGGGTGCTGCACATCACGGAATACCTGCTCGAGCTGCTGCACAAAGGACAGCTCGTGCTGCAGAGCCTGCCCAGCCTGCAGGGCCGCCGCATCGCCTACCACGACCCCTGCAAGCTGGGGCGCCTGAGCGAACCGTGGCAGCCGCACGAGGCCGGACTGGACAAGCACATGCAAGGCATCCTGACGTCGCGCGCGCCATCCTCGCTGCGCTTTGGCAATGGCGGCGTGTACGAGGCGCCGCGCGCCCTGTTGCGCGCGCTCGGCGCCGACCTCGTCGAACTGGAGCGTCACCACGGGTCGAGCTATTGCTGCGGCGCCGGGGGCGGCGTGAAAGAGACGGTGCCGCAAGCGGCCGCGCTGGCGGCCCGCGCACGGATGGCGGAAGTGCGCACCGCGGGCAGCGCGACCCTGGTCAGCAGTTGCAGCGCGTGCAGTCGCCACCTGGCGGCCCATGCCGGCGACGATGCGCTGCAGGTGAGCGATCTGCTGGCGCTGCTGGGGCAGGCCTTGCAGCCGGCGCCGGCGTCGGTGCCGGCCACGGTACTGGCTGAATGACAGGAAACGATCATGACCAAAAAGATTGAATTGACGGCGGCAGTACGTACGGAACTGGAACAGATCGTTGGCGCATCCTTCGTCAGCAACGATCGCGCCATGCTCACGGGCTATGTATGGAATACCGGTGTGGGCAAGATACCGGGCGACGAGAAATTTGCGTCGATCTGGCCCGTGGCCGTGGTGCTTCCCGCCACCACCGAGCAGGTGGCGGCGGTGGTGCGCTGCTGCCTGCGCCACGGGCTGCATTTCAAGGCCCACTCCACCGGATACGGCTCGATGGGACATCCTGCGACACCGGAAACGGTGGTGATCGATTTGCGCCGCATGGACATGCTCGAGATCGATCCGGACAACCGCATGGCCATCATCGGTCCCTACGCCACCGCCGGCATGCTGCAGGCCGAGGCGCTCAAGCATGGACTGACCTGCCACATCGTCGGCGCCGGGCCGGCGCACTCGCCGCTGGCGTCGGCCACCTCGCTGATCGGCGTCGGCATCACGTCCCAGGGCACCAGCATGAACGTGCGCAATCTCCTTGCCTGGGAGTGGGTGACGCCGCAGGGCGAGATCGTGCGCGGCGGCTCCGCGGGCAGCGGCTGCGGCTGGTTTGCCAGCGACGGCCCCGGGCCGGGCGTGCGTGGCATGATCCGCGGCTTCTTCGGCGCCGGCGGCGGGCTTGGCGTGTTTACGAAGATTGGCTACAAACTGTACCCGGTGCCGGTGCGCGGCCCTGTCGAGACCACCGGCGCGCTGCCGCAGCTGGGCATGCGCGTTCCGGAGCACGCCGGCTTCTTTCATGCAGTGTGGCCCGACTGGAACAGCCATCGCGACGCCGCCTTTGAGCTGATCGACGAAAACATCACCTTCGGCATGCTGCGCATGCCGCCCGACCATATCGGCTGGACGCTGACTGCGACCAACGCCGAGTATGTGGCGCGCTGCCGCCAGGGCAGCCTGCCGCCGCCCGCGCGGCCGGAGAACGACAAGAGCTGGACCCTGCTGACATTGTCCCGTTCCGCCGGCGAGCATGCCTGGCGCAGCAGCGTCATCGCCGACATTGTCCGGCGCACCGGCGGGCAGCTCGTCGATATGGAACAGTCGCACCAGGAGGTCTTGCTGCGAAACCTGTTTACCTCGATCTATGTGCCACGGGTGATGCGGCCGTCGGGTGGCATCACGACCACGTTCGGCATCCTCGATTCGTTCAGCTTCCTGCCCGCAGCGATGGCAGCAGGGCAGGCCTGCCTGGGAGGCCAGAATCGCCCCGGGGGCGCGCTGGTCGAAGGGGGCAAGGAGGAGCACTGGTCCTGGCCACACGAGGGGCGCTACCTGTGGTCGGAGAACATCGTCAACTTCGACCCGGCCGACAAGACGGCCCGCACCGCCGCAGCGCGCGCTTTGCTGGGCCACTTCGCGATCAGCTTCAGGAAGCCGGTCGGCGTGCTGGCGCTCGGCGTGGGGCCGATCATGGAGCTGCAGGGCGACACGATCGGCGGGCCACAGCACTACGTGCGCCAGGTGAAGGCCTGCATGGATCCTGCCAATGCATCGCAGTCGAAGGAATACGTGATTCCGCACATGCCGAACATCTTGGCAAAGCTCCTGCCACTGGCCAAACCGGTCCTGCTGTCTGCGCCGGTGCTGGGCGTCATGTCACGCGTCGTGGCCAGCAAGGGACTGTGATCGGCCGCAGGCTGAAGCGGCATCGGCTTTTCCGGTAGCTCGGAACGGAACAAACGTTTTTTCATGGGCAACCTGCATGGCTAAGATAACGCCCAGATGTCAAGAGCTCCCCGCGAGCGATAACCAGTAAGGAGACAACGCCATGCGCCTGCATGCAACCCCGGCAGTCATGCCACAACAGCCCGTTCCCGTTTCCGTTCCCACCGTCACGCCAGCGCCCGGGCGCTGATCCCGGCGCACGACCGTGGCCGGCGCGCGAGCGCCGGCCCCTTCAGCCGGCGCCTCGTCCGGTCCTGCAGCCACTGCGGGGCGGCCGGGCGATCGCACCGGTTACCCAGAACAGGCGGGAGCACACCCGCCGCAGTACCGTGGAGCGATTCATGTATCCGAGAAGTCTGATGTCCGTTCTGGCCAGCGCCTGTATCGCTGCTGCCAGCGGCGTGCCGGCCGCAGCAGCGCCGGTTGCCGACCCCATGACACGGCCCGCCCTGATGGCGCGCCATCCGGCCAAGGCCTATCTGGCTGGCGTCACGCACGCCGGCACGCGCCTGGTCGCGGTCGGCGAGCGCGGCATTGTCGTGCTGTCCGACGATGGCGGCAAGTCGTGGCGCCAGGCAAAAGTGCCCACCAGCGTGACCCTGGCCGCCGTCCAGTTTCCCACCCCCACCCAGGGCTGGGCCGTGGGCCACCACGGCGTGGTTCTGCACAGCGCCGACGGCGGCGAGACCTGGACGCGCCAGCTGGACGGGGTCCAGGCCGCCGGGCTGGTCCTGCGCGACGCCCGCAGCGGCGCGGGGGCGGGCAGCGAGGCCTACCTGCTGGAAGCGCAGCGCCTCGTTGCGGATGGGCCCGACAAGCCATTCCTGGCCCTGCACTTCAGCGATGCCAGCAACGGCATCGTGGTCGGCGCCTACAACCTGGCGTTCCAGACCCGTGACGGGGGCAAGACCTGGACGCCGCTGTCCGGCCGCCTGGCCAACCCGCGCGCTGCGCACCTGTACGCCGTGCATGCTTCGGGTGCGTACATCTACATCGCCGGCGAGCAGGGCCTGGTGCTGCGCTCGACAGACGGCGGGCAGCGCTTCGCGCGCCTGGCCACACCCTATCAGGGCAGCTTCTTCAGCATGGACCGCATCGGCAATGACATCGTGCTGGCCGGCCTGGGCGGGAATGTCTTTCGCAGTGGCGACGGGGGTGTGACCTGGCACAAGATCGCCGTCCCGGTCCCTGCCTCGATCACGGCAGTGCGCGCAGGGGGCGGCCGGTTGCTGATGACCAGTCAGGCCGGCATGCTGCTGGCCAGCGCCGAAGGGGCGGCGGCCGCCGAGGCGCTGAAGTCGCCACCGATGCCGCCACTGAACGATGTGCTGGCCCAGCCCGACGGCAGCCTCGTCGCTGTCGGCATGACGGGCGCTGTCAGGCTGCCCGCGCCCTCGGGCGCCACGCCTGTTTCCATGGCCGCACGATGAATCCGACCACCACTTCCATTCCGGGCGCCGCCGACATGGCGCACTTCGATCCGCAATCCGGGTCGTTCCTTGAACGCCTGCTGTTTAACAACCGCGTCGTCGTCATGCTGCTGTGCGCCATCGTGACGGGCATCCTGGGCTACCAGGCCAGCACGCTGCGCCTGAACGCCAGCTTCGAGAAAGCCATTCCGACCGGCCACCCGTATATCGCCAACTACCTCAAATACCAGAAGGAGCTGAGCGGTCTGGGCAACGCGGTGCGCATCGTGGTCGAGAATCCGAAGGGCACCATCTACGATCCGGCCTACCTTGCCACCCTTGCCAGGATCAACGACGAGGTATTCCTGCTGCCCGGCGTTGACCGTCCGTTCATGAAGTCGCTCTGGACCCCGAATACGCGCTGGGTCGGGGTCACCGAAGAGGGCATGGACGGCGGCCCGGTCATTCCCGATGGCTACGATGGCAAGGCCGACAGCCTGCGCATGCTCGCCACCAATATCGCGCGCTCCGGCGAAACCGGCCAGACCGTGGCCCACGACGGGCGCTCGAGCGTGATCTACGTGCCTTTGCTGGCGACCGACGCCCAGGGAAAGGCGCTCGATTACCAGGCGCTGTCGGACGCGCTCGAACGGATCCGCGCCAGGTATGAGGCGCAAGGGGTGCGCATCCACATCACCGGCTTTGCCAAGGTGATCGGCGACCTGATCGATGGCCTGCGCCAGGTGCTGCTGTTCTTCGCCGTCGCCATCGCGATCGCCGCGGGCATGGTGTACTGGTTCACGCGCTGCCTGCGCTCGACGGCGCTGGTGGTCCTGAGCTCGCTTGTCGCCGTGGTCTGGCAGCTTGGCCTGCTGCCGACGCTGGGCTATGCGCTCGACCCGTATTCGATGCTGGTGCCATTCCTGATCTTTGCGATCGGCATGAGCCACGGCGCCCAGAAGATGAACGGCATCATGCAGGATATCGGCCGCGGCGCCCCCAGGCTGGTGGCGGCGCGCTTCACCTTCCGGCGCCTGTTCCTGGCCGGCTTGACGGCCCTTCTGGCGGACGCGGTCGGCTTTGCCGTGCTGCTGATGATCGACATCCAGGTGATCAGGGAACTGGCGATCGCCGCCAGCATCGGGGTTGCCGCGCTGATCTTCACCAACCTGATCCTGCTGCCCATCCTGCTGTCGTACACCGGGGTCAGCGCCAGGGCGGCCCAGCGCAGCCTGCGGGCAGAAGAAGCCGGGCAGGCAGGCGGCGCAGGCAAGGATGCCCTGTGGCGCTTCCTCGACCTGTTCACCCGCAGACCCTACGCCACGTTTGCCGTGCTTTGCGCCAGCGTGCTGGCCGCCGGCGGCCTCGTGATGAGCCAGCAGCTGAAGATCGGCGACCTCGACCCCGGCGCGCCGGAGCTGCGGCCGGACTCGCGCTACAACCGCGATGTCGCTTACATGAGCGCCCATTACGGCGCCAGCAGCGACGTGTACGCCGTCATGGTCAAGACGCCGGACAACGGCGGCTGCTCGAGCCACGAGGTGCTCAAGCGTGTCGATGCGCTCGAATGGGAGCTGCGCCAGCTCGATGGCGTGGAATCGGTGAATACGCTCGCGCTGCTGAACCGGCGCATGCTGAGCGGCCTGAACGAAGCCAATCCGAAGTGGTACGACCTGGGGAAGAACCAGGAGATGCTCAACTCGATCACGGCCGGCGCGCCACGCGGGCTGTACAACGAGTCCTGCGGCCTGCTGACCATGTACGTGTATCTGCAGGATCACCGCGCCGACACCCTGGCGCACGTGGTCAGCCACGTCGAAGGTTTCGCTGCGGCGAACAACGGCGCCGGGATCGAGTTCCTGCAGGCCGCAGGCAGCGCCGGCATCGAAGCGGCGACCAATATCGTCGTCAAGCGCGCCTGGTACGAGATGCTGTTTCTGGTCTATGGCGCCGTGATCATCCTGTGCTTCATCACCTTCCGTTCGTGGCGCGCCGTCGTCGTGGCCGTCCTGCCGCTGATGCTCACGTCGATCCTGGCCGAGGCGCTGATGGTGATGCTCGGTATCGGAGTCAAGGTGGCGACGCTGCCGGTGATCGCGCTCGGCGTCGGCATCGGTATCGACTATGCGCTCTACATCCTGAGCGTCATGCAGGCGCGCCTGAAGGAAGGCATGAGCCTGTCGGAAGCCTATTACCGCGCGCTCCTGTTCACCGGAAAGGTCGTGATGCTGACCGGGGTGACGCTGGCGATCGGCGTCGCGACCTGGGCATTTTCACCCATCAAGTTCCAGGCCGATATGGGCATCCTGCTGGCGTTCATGTTCCTCGTGAACATGATCGGCGCCCTGATCCTGGTACCGGCGCTTGGCCACTTTTTGCTGCGGCCGGCGCAGGCCGTCGTGGCAACCGACGGTGTGCACGCGGACCAGGGCAACGCCGGCCGCAAGCGTTCCATGCGCAAGGCTGCGGCCTGAGCGTTCAGAAACAATCCATTACCCAAGAAAAGGACATCATGTTCAAGTATTTTCCTACCAATTACGTGTGGAATCTGTCGGTCGACCTGGCCATCGAAATGGGCGCCAGGATTGGCGAAATCGAAGAGATGTGCGCGCCGCTGCAAGAGGCGGCCAGGCAGCCCGACGCCGAAGGCACGCGCGCCTTCCGTGAGACCTGGGCGCGGATGGGGGACAAACTGTCGGGCCTGGCCGAAGAGGACGAGGCGCGCGGCCGCCTGATCTCGGCGGGCGACAAGTACAACCGCGCCGCCACCTACTACCTGACCGCCGAACGTCTGCAGGCGCATGGCGCGCCCGGCCGCATGGACCTGTACCAGCGCTTCAGGGAGGTGTTCGACAAAGGCGTCGCACTCTCGGGCGAGAACTGCCGCCGTGTCGAAATCCCCTATGAGAATGCCCATATCGCGGGCCTGTACACGCGCGCCGAAGGCGTCGACGGACGGGCGCCGATCCTGGTCCAGGTCAATGGCCTGGACTCGACCAAGGAAATGAAGTATCGCGTCGGCCTGCCGCGCTGGCTCGCACAGCGCGGCATTTCGTCGCTCGTGATCGACCAGCCGGGCACGGGTGAAGCCCTGCGCCTGCACGGCATGCCCGCCGTGTTCGACAGCGAGCGCTGGGCCAGCAAGGTCGTCGACTGGCTCGAGTGCCAGGACGAGGTCGATCCAAAGCGCATCGGCCTGGAAGGCGTATCGCTGGGCGGTTACTACTGCCCGCGCGCGGTGGCCTTCGAGCCGCGCTTCGCCCTGGGGGTGGTGTGGGGCGCCAACCACGACTGGCGCGACGTCCAGAAGAAGCGCCTGGAAAAGACGGGCAGCTTCCCGGTGCCGCACTACTGGGAGCACGTCCGCTGGGTCTGGGGTGCGAAGGACCAGGAGGAGTTCATGCGCATCGCCGAGAACGTCCACCTGGACGGCATCCTCGACCGCATCAAGGTGCCGTTCCTGGTGACCCATGGCAGCAAGGATTCGCAGATCCCGCTCCACTGGGCCGAGCGCACCTACGAGCAACTGGTGAACAGTCCGAAGCGCGAACTGAAGATATTCACCGAGCGCGAAGGTGGCGTCCAGCACTCCAGCTTCGACAATTCGGCAAATGCCGGCGCCTACATTGCCGACTGGGTCGCCGAAAACCTGGGCGGGCACACCGCTTCCCGACAAGACCAGCAGCCTAACTGAGGATCACGAGACATGAATATCATTGGACCCGATGCCCTGGTGTTCGGCGTCGACGACGTCGCCGCCTGTGCCCAGTACCTGACCGACTACGGGCTGACGCCGGTCGGCGCAAATGCCGCCGGCGGCCGCTTCGAGGCCCTGGACGGCACCGCCATCGTCCTGGCCCACAAGGACGACCCTGGCCTGCCGCCGGCGATGGGAACGGCCAGCATGCTGCGCAAGACCGTCTATGGTGTCGCCGACCAGCAGGTGCTGGACGCGATCGCCGCCGAGCTGATGCGTGACCGCGAAGTGCGCAAGCTGCCAGACGGCAGCATCGAAGCCGTCGACGACATGGGCTTCGTCCTCGGTTTCCAGCTGACGGTGCGCCGGCCGCTCGAACTGCCGGCCGAGACCGTCAATGCGCCAGGCGCGAACAACCGCCCGGCCAACCAGGTCGCTGTCGACGAGAACGCGCCGGCACTGCCGCGCACCCTGTCGCACGTGGTGTACTTCGTGCCGGACATGGCGCGGGCGGAAGCGTTCTACCGGCGCCTGGGCTTCACCTGCACCGACCGCCTGCTCGGCGCCGGGCCCTTCATGCAGCCGGCCGGCACGCTCGACCATCACACGCTGTTCATGATCGAGACGCCGGCTTTCATGAAAGGCATCGAGCATTTCACCTTCCACATGGGCGGCCCGACGGAAGTGATGCAGGCCGGCACCCGTTTCGTGAGCAAGGGGTATCAGTCGTTCTGGGGCCCGGGGCGCCACAAGATGGGCTCGAACTGGTTCTGGTACTTCAACAGCCCGCTCGGTTGCCACGTCGAGTACGACGCCGACATGGACCTGCACGACACCACCTGGCAGGCGCGTGAGGTGCCGATGAGCGCTGACGCTTCGCAGCTGTTCCTGTTCCAGCCGCGCGACAAATGGTCGCCGGGCGGACCGCCGCCCGGGGCCGCCGGCGCTGCCGAGCGTCACTGAGCCGTGGCCGACATGGAGGACCATGCCTACCTGTGCCGCGCTGACGAGATCGGCGAAGGCCAGTCGCGCGGCTTCGACCCCTGGGGAGAAGGGCAGGACACGGTGCTGCTGGTGCGCCATGCCGGCACATTGTATGGCTGGCGCGACGCCTGTCCGCACCACGGCGGCTCTCCGATGGCGTGGCGCAAGGATGCTTACCTCAACCATGACCGCAACCGGATCGTGTGCGCCGCCCATGGCGCCCAGTTCGACATGGCGACCGGCGTCTGCGTGCTGGGGCCCTGCCTGGGCCAGTCGCTCGATCCGGTCATGCTCGTAATTACCGAAGAACAACACATTTACATGCGCCGCACCGGCGCCAAGGAGACAACACATGGCAGTGCCAGCACATAAGGTACTCATCATCGGCGGCGGCTTTTCCGGCATGTCCGCCGCCATCGAACTGGGCAAGCGTGACATCGAGGTCGACCTTGTCGAGATCGACCCCGGCTGGCGCTCCTACGGCGCCGGCATCAGCCTCGGGGGCGCCAGCCTGCGCACGTTCCGCACGCTGGGCATCATCGATGAATTCCTGCGCGGCGGCGCCGCATTCGACGGCGTGGACTTCAATCTGGCCGACGGTACGCACCTTGCCACCCTGCCCACGCCACGGGTGGCGGGCGACGATGTTCCCGGCGGAGCTGCCATCTTGCGCCCGGTGCTGGCGTCGATCCTGGCCAAGGCCACGCGTGCCTCCGGCGCCAATGTGCGCCTTGGCTGCACCTTCACCGCCATCACGCAGGACGAGGACGGCGTCGACGTCACCTTCACCGACGGCAGCCGCAGCCGCTACGACCTCGTGATCGGCGCCGACGGCCTGTACTCGAAAGTGCGTGCGACGCTGTTTCCGGAAGCGCCCCGGCCACGCTACAGCGGCCAGGGCGTCTGGCGCGCAGTGATGCCGCGCCCGGTCGACGTCAACCGCGCCGCGATGTGGCTGGGACCGAAGATCAAGGCGGGCGTCAGCCCGGTGTCGGACACGGAAATGTATCTGTACGTGACCGAAGACCGGGCCGAGAACACGCATATCGAACCGGCGTTTTTCGTGCCGATGCTCAAGGAGCTGCTGGCGCCGTTCCAGGCACCCGTGCTGCAGAGCGTGCGCGAGCGTCTGGATGACTCTTCGCAGATCATCTACCGCCCGCTCGAGGGCCTGCTGCTGCGCCAGCCCTGGCACAAGGGCCGCGTGGTGCTGATCGGCGATACCGTACATGCGACCACGCCGCATCTGGCCTCGGGCGCCTGCATCGGCATCGAGGATGCGCTGGTGCTGGTCGAGGAACTCGACAGGGCAGCCAGCCTGCCGCAGGCGCTGCACGCCTTCCAGGAACGGCGCTGGGAACGCTGCCGCATGGTGGTCGAGAATTCATCCCGCCTGGGCGAGATCGAGATTTCCGGCGGCGACAAGCATGAGCACAGCCGCATCATGCGCGAATCGCTGATGGCGCTGGCCGGGCCGATCTGATGGAAACGTCCCGGGCCCTGTTTGACTTGGCCGGCCGCGTGGCGCTGGTGACGGGCGCGGCGCGGGGACTGGGCCGCGCCACCGCAGCAGCGCTGGGCGCACACGGCGCGGCCGTGGTGCTTGCCGATCTGGACGGCCCGGCCTGCGAGGCCGCCGCGGCCGAACTGCGCGCCGTGGGCGTCGATACGCTGGCGGTGTACTGCGACGTTGGCGACGCGGCGGCAGGCGCGCGCCTGGCCGACCTGGCTGGCGCGTGGCGCGGCCGCATCGACGTGCTGGTGTGCAATGCCGGCGTCCAGGGCCCGGCCGGGCCGCTCGCTGCAATGGCCGATGCCGACTGGGACCGCGTATTCGACGTCAACCTGCGCGGGGCCGCCCGGCTTGCCAACCGCATCGTCCCGGCCATGGCCGGGCAGGGCGGCGGCAGCGTGATCTTCATGTCCAGCATTGCCGCCCTGCGCGGCAACCGCGCGATCGGCCTGTACGGGATGAGCAAAGCCGCGTTGTCCCAGCTGGCGCGCAATCTCGCGGTCGAATGGGGACCCCGGGGCGTGCGCGTGAACGCCATTGCGCCGGGGCTGATCCGCACGCCGCTGGCGGCGGGGCTGCTGGCTTGCGATGCCTTCATGGAGCGCCGGCTGGCGATGACGCCGCTGCGCCGCGTGGGAGAGCCCCACGAAATTGCCGGGGTCGCCGTCATGCTGGCCAGCAAGGCCGGTGGCTTCATCACCGGACAAACGCTGGTCGTCGATGGCGGAACCCTGATTACAGACTGACCGAAGGAGACAGCATGACGCGACGTTTCATCGACCTTTCCATTTACCTCGAGAACGAGGTCCTGTCCGACCCGCCGCCGCTGGCGCCGAAGATCCGCTATCAGAATCATGCCGACACGTTGCATGAGTTCATTCAGATGATCCCTGGAACGCTCCCGGAAGACTACATCGACGGCGAAGCTGCTGCCGCCGAGTGGGTCACCCTGACCACCCATAATGGCACCCATCTCGACGCGCCGTACCATTTTCATTCGACGATGGACGCGAAGACTGGCGAGAAAAAGCCGTCCATCACCATCGACGAGGTGCCGCTGGAATGGTGCTTCCAGCCTGGCGTGAAGCTCGATTTCCGCCATTTTCCGGACGGTTATGTCGCCACTGCCGCAGATGTGGAAGCCGAGCTCGCACGCATCGGCCACACCTTGCAGCCGCTCGACATCGTGGTGGTCAATACCCGCGCCGGCAGCCGCTACGGCCACGGCGACTTCGTCCAGGCCGGTTGCGGCATGGGCTACGAAGCCACGATGTACCTGCTCGAGCGCGGCGTGCGGCTCACGGGTACCGACGCCTGGAGCTGGGATGCACCATTTTCGTACACGGCACAGAAAATCCGGGAAACCGGCGACAAGTCGCTGATCTGGGAAGGGCACAAGGCCGGGCGCGACATCGGCTACTGCCACCTCGAGAAACTGCACAATCTGGAGGCCCTGCCTGCCCACGGGTTCTACATCAGCTGCTTTCCGCACAAGATCAGGCGCGCATCGGCCGGCTGGACGCGGGCAGTGGCAATTCTCGACGATGCCCTGATGGCGATGCCGCGCAGCTGAGCGCCAGGGCCGGTTCCCCGGCCTGTATCCGGCCGGGCAGGCCGATGCCCCGCGCCCGGGCCGGGCAGGCCGATGGCCCGCCCGACGGCCGGCTCACGCCACCCGCGGGCACGCAACCGGGAGTGGACGGATGGTGGCGCTGTGCTCGGCCAGCACCTGGCGCATCCATGCCACGCCCGGGTCGCTTTCGGCGAAGCGGTTCCACTGCAGGCCTTCGGCAAGGATCGGCAGTTCGAAGCTGTGCTGCAGGATTTTGATGGGCAGCAGGCTGGCATAGTAGTCGGCCAGCGTGCGCTGGATCGTCGCGATCCGTCTCGTGCCGACGATCGCCTGCGGCACGCCGTAAAAACCGGTGGTGATCATCTCGATGCGCCGCAGATTGCCGAAACGGCGGAAGAACCACTCGTCGACCGCGGGCGCCCGGTTGTGGCCAAAGCGCGCCACGACGTGCCCGAGCTCCATGAATTGTTCCAGGCTGATGGTGTCACCGACCAATGGGTTGTCTTGCCAGGCGATGCAGCAGAAGCTGTCTTCGAACAGGTGCTCGTGGGGATGGTCGGCCGACAGGTAGTTTTGCGGCATGATCAGGAAATCGGTTTCGCCGCGCTCGAGCGACTCCCACGGTACGGCCGAGTGCTCGAGGATTTCGAGCGTGACATGGGGCGCGACATGGCTCAGGGCCGGGGCAACCTTCGCGATGAGCACGGTGCTGACGTAATCGCTGACCATCAGGGTAAACGTTCGCACCGCGGCGGCCGGATCGAAGCTCGGCCTGGTGTTGACCATTGCTTCGGCCTGCAGCAGCAGGCTCCTGGCCGGCTTGACGAGACTTTCGCCCAGCGGCGTCGGCACCATCTTGCGCCCCACCTGCATCAGGATCTCGTCGTTGAAATACTGGCGCAAACGGCCCAGGGCATCGCTGACGGTGGTCTGGCTGGCATGCAGGCGGATGCCTGCCTTGGTCACGCTCCGTTCCGCAAGCAAAGCGTCGAGCACGACGACCAGGTTCAGGTCGAGTTTCTTGAATCGCATAAGTCTCCTTTTTGTACCGGCTTTTGCCATAGTGTAGAACGGTATAAACGGTTTTTCATAGCACGTTTTCCTTTCTATGATGGGCAGGCCAACATGGCGCGCCAGCGCGCCATTCGCCTTTTCAACCATTTTTACGACGGCACATAAATGAGCACGAATCCACTCAAGGGATGGCAGGTCGACCGCGCCCTGATCCAGACCATCGGCAAGGACTTGCAGCGTCCTGAATGCATCCTGGCCCAGCACGATGGCACACTGCTGGTCGCCGACGCCCGCGGCGGCGTCATGCGCATCAACGCGGACGGGCGCCAGCAACTGATCGTGCCAACGTGCGCGCAAGCAAGCGGGGCACAGGACGGTTTTGACGACCGCTACATCATGGCCAGGGGCTCGCTGCCGAACGGTCTTGCGCTGATGGAGAACGGCGACATCATGATCGCCAACTGGGGCACGGACAGTGTCGAACTGATGACCGCTGGCGGGACGCTGCGCACGCTGTACACGCAGATCGACGGCCGCCCCATCGGCAAGGCAAACTTCGTGATGCGCGACTCGAAGGGCCGGGTATGGCTGACGGTGACGACGCGCTCGGTACCCTGGACCGACTCGATCAATACCGGCGTGCTCGACGGCTACATCGCACTGATGGACGACCAGGGCATCCGCATCGTGGCCGAGGGTTTCGGAGGCACGAACGAAATCCGTTTCGACGCCAGCGAAGAATGGCTGTACGTGGTCGAGAGCAACGCGCGCCGCATCTCGCGCCTGCGGGTCAACGCCGACGGCTCGCTGTATGACCGGGAAATCTACGGCCCTTCGCAACTCGAGGGCTTCCCCGATGGCTTTGCGTTCGATGCCCACGGCAACCTGTGGATCACCCTGATCATGAGCGACAAGCTGATCGCCCTGACGCCGGACGGCGAGGTCCTGACCCTGCTCGACGATGGCAATCCGGACGCCACCGCACGCCTGAACCGCCATTTTGCCGACCGGACGCTCACGCCCGAGATCATGCAGGCAGCCAAAGGAACGCTGGCCCCATGGATGGCGAGCCTGACCTTCGGCGGCCCCGATCTGCGCACGGTCTATCTCGGCAGCCTGATGGGCACGACGATTCCGTATTTCCGCTCCCCGGTACCGGGCTTGCCATTGATCCACTGGTAAGGCCCGCCATCGCACCAGCGCACCATCGCACCAACGCAGCACTCAAGGAGACACATGAAACTCGCCACCCTCAAGAACGGCCGCCGTGACGGCCGCCTCGTCATCGTCTCGCGCTGCCTTGCACGCGCCATCGACGCCGCACCAATCGCAGACACGATGCAGCAAGCGATCGAACAATGGGCACGGGTCGAGCCGGCCCTGCAGGAACGCTACGCGGCGCTGAACGCGGATGCGCTGCCTGGCGCATTCGCCTTCGACCCATCCGAAGCGGCGGCGCCGCTGTCGCGTGCTTACCAGTTCGTCGACGCCTCGGCGTTCCTGAACCACGGCAACATCATGGAGCGTGCCTACGATCTGCATGTCAAGAAGACGGCCGGCGTGCCGATCCTGATCCAGCGCCAGGGCGACGACTTCCGCGGACCGCGCGAGGACTATGCCTATCCGTCCGAGGATGACCAGGGCGATTTCGAGGGCGAATTTGCCGTCGTGCTCGACGACGTGCCGGCCGGTGTCGGCGCCCGGGAGGCGCTGGGCCATGTGAAATTGCTGACCATTTTCAACGACGTCAGCATGCGGGCACACCTGTTCCGCGAACTGAGCATGGGATTCGGATTCATCCAGGCCAAGCCCGCCAGCGTCTTTGCGCCAGTCGCCGTCACGCCGGACGAACTGGGTGATGCCTGGTTCGACGGGCGTGTGCACCTGGCCATGCGGGTAGAGCGCAATGGCGAGTGGTTCGGCCATCCCGACGGCGGCGAGATGGACTTCAGTTTTGGCGAACTCATCTGCCATCTGGCGTATAACCGCAAGCTCGGCGCCGGCACCATCGTTGGTTCCGGCACTGTGTCGAACAAGAACTACCACGAGGTGGGATCAGCCTGCCTTGCCGAGCGCCGCGCAATCGAAGTCATCGAGCATGGCGCACCGCGCACGTCATTCCTGCGCTTTGGCGACCGCCTGCGCTTCGAGGTGCTCGGGAAGGACGGCGCCTCGATTTTTGGCGCCATTGAACACCGCCTGGTGCCGGCGACGACAGGCGGTGCTGCATGAATATCGTGATTACAGGCGCCAACGGTTTCGTCGGGCGCCGGCTGGTGAAGCGGCTGCTGGAAGAGCGCGTCATTGCACCCGGGGCGGCGCCATTTTCCCGCCTGATCCTGGTCGACCTGGGCCGCGACCCCGCCATCGACGACCGGCGCGTGCATTTCGTCGATGGCAGTATCGCCGACGAGGCCGTCCTGCGGGCCGCCTTTGCCGGGCCCGTCGATCATGTGTTTCATCTGGCCAGCGTTCCTGGCGGCGCCGCCGAAAGGAACTTTGCGCTTGGCCTCGACGTCAACCTGCGCGCGACGCTGGCGATGCTGGAACTGCTGCGGGTCCAGCCTGGCGCCCCGGCGCGCTTCACGTTTGCCAGCACGATCGCAGTGTATGGCTCCTCGCTGCCGGCCATCGTCGATGACAGCACGCCGATGCGCCCGGGACTGAGCTATGGCGCCCACAAGCTGGTCGATGAAATCCTGATCCACGACTACAGCCGGCGCGGCTGGATCGACGGACGCATCGTGCGTCTGCCCGGCATCGTGGCGCGGCCACATGAGCCATCCGGCCTGCTGTCGGCGTTCATGAGTGACATCTTCTGGAAGCTGAAGGCAGGCGAGCGTTTCGATTGCCCGGTGTCGGCAGATGCCGTGGGCTGGTGGATGTCGGTGCAGTGCTGCGTCGACAACCTGCTGCATGCAGCGCGCCTTGACGGCGCTGCGACGGCGCTGCGGCGCGACTTCACGCTGCCCGTGCTGCGGCTTCGCATTGCCGAGCTGGTCGATGGCCTGGCGCAGCGTTTCGGCGACGACCGGCGCGACCTCGTGCACTACCAGCCGGATCTGCAGCTCGAGCAGGCGTTCGGCCGCTATCCCCCCCTTGACGCCAGTGCGGCCGAGGCAACCGGTTTTCGCCACGATGGCAGTATCGATGACCTGATCAGCAACGCACTCGTCGCCTGAGCGCATCACGGCGGGGCGGGTCAATTCTCGCTTGGTCCGGCGCAGACCGGGCGGCTGCACCTTGCAGCAATCACGACGATGGAGACAAGACATGTACAACGACAAGACCAACATCCCGCGCACGGATGGGCAATACCAGCATGCAACGCACGGCGCACGGTCCGGGCAGCAGCAGAAGGGCGGGCCGCGCGCCACGCCAGCGCGCGCAGTGCCAACGATCCAGAACCCCGCATCCCCCTACGATCTGATGATCCTCGGCTACATGGGCGTTTGTCTGTAGCGCCCGCCTTCAACGTTACTTGCCTATCCTTTATCCATGCTACGTAACCTTTCCATCAAGGCGCGCCTGCTGTGCGGGCTTGCCATCCTCTCGATCCTTTCCATCATCTCCAGCGCCGGCGCCATCGTCAGTTTCACCGAGTCCCGGGCCTCGATCGAAGCGCTCTACCAGCACCGGCTGCAGGGCGTGGCGCTGCTTGACCGGGTGAAGGTGGGTCTGTTCTCGATCCAGGGCGCAATTCTGAACGCCGGCGGCACCGCACCGGCGGACCAGAGCGTCATGGATGGCTTTGTTGCAGATCTGAATCTCACCTGGACAGCGTACCGCGCCTTGCCCCAGTCGGCCGACACCCGCAAGCAGGCAGACGCCTTCCACGCGAGCTGGCAGCGGCTGGCTGCCGACATCACCGCGCTGGGACGACCCGACAGCGTGGTCTCGATCCCCGCGCTGCAGCACGACATGGCCGCAGCCATCTCACTGGCACAACGTATCACGACGGCGCAGGCGAAGGACGCCGGCGGCACCTACCGCCAGACGCTGGAAGATTTCGCCTTCTCGGTGCGCTGCGCGCTGACGGTGGCGGCCGTCAGCCTGATCACGGCAATTGCCGTGGGTATCTCGCTGGTACGCTCGATCTCGACACCGCTGAAGCAGGTTATCGACACCACGGAGGCGATCGCCGCCGGCGACCTGACCCAATCCATTCACGTGGGTTCGCGCGACGAAATCGGCCAGATCAGCGCAGCCCTTGCGCGCATGCAGGATGGCATCCGGCGGATGGTGGCCGATGTACGGGAAACCACCGAGATGCTGCAACCACTGGCTGCGGATATGGCGCACGGGAGCGTGGCGCTTGCCGAGCGCAACGCAGCACAGGTAACATCCCTGGCCGCTACGGCGGCATCGATGGAGCAGCTGACTGCGACGGTTCAGCAGAATGCGGACAACGCCCAGCAGGCCAATGCACTGGTGAACGACGCGGCCCTGGTGGCGACACGCGGTGGCGCGGCGGTTGGTGAAGTCGTGGCAACCATGGGAGCGATCAGTACGGCGTCGGCGAAGATCGTGGACATCATCAGCGTGATCGACAGCATCGCCTTCCAGACCAATCTGCTGGCCCTGAACGCTGCAGTCGAAGCCGCGCGTGCCGGCGGGCAGGGGCGCGGCTTCGCCGTGGTGGCGGGCGAGGTGCGCAATCTCGCGCAGCGCTCCACCCAGGCGGCGAAGGAGATCAAGTCCCTCATCGGCAAGTCGGCGGCACAGGTGCAGGATGGCCGCAAACTCGTCGGCCAGACCGGCGCGACGATCGACGAAGTGGTGGCCAGTGTCCGGCGCGTTACCAGCATGGTGGGCGACATCACGCGTGCCAGCGCGGAGCAGTACAGCGGCATCGACAAGGTCGGGCGGGCCATCGTGGAGATGGATGGGGCGAATCAGCAGAATGCCATGATGGTCCAGGAGGCGGCTGCAACGGCGGCGGCCATTCGCGAGCAGGCGCAGAAGCTGGCGAGCGTGGTGGCGCGCTTCAGGCTGGCCGCAGGCCCGGCTGAGGCGGACAGCGGTAAAGGGGAATCCCACAGTGGGGCACTCATGCTCGTGAATGATTTGGCCGACTGAGCGATTGGCGCGGGACCGCGCACCTGTTCGTTGCCGTTCAGGGCTGCAGGGCGGTCGAACCTGGCCCAGCCGAGCCGGTTGCTGCGCCCGTTGCCATAGCAGGCGTTGGACCACCGGGCTGTTCGTCGGTTCAAAGCGGGTCTCGATTGCACGTTGATTGCGCCCCAAAAAAAGCGGTCATCCGGCCATGCGCCTGGATGACCGCCAAACAGGACACTCAAGGCTCAGTCAACGTTATCTGTTGATGACGCCGATTGCGATGCAAAGCAATTGTTCTGCGGAACCCACGCGCCCGCCGTCCAGGGCCCGGCGCCACCCCAGGTAGTTGGGCAGGTAACCTGGTCTTGAGCCTGAGCCGTGCCAGCGGTGTGCCGCTCAGGTCGTTGAAGGTGCGGCCGCAAGCGCAGCAGCGAAAGCGCTGCAGATCGTTGGTGAATCCGTGCCGGTGGCAGTGCCCGTTGCCGCAGCGGGGGCAGCAGCGCCCGGGCGTCCGGGCCTGGGCGATCAGCGCCACCACCTGGTCGAGGCCGGCTGCGGGATGCAGGGCAGCGAGCACTTGCCGCCGCTGTGGGTTGTTCAGCGACGGCAAGCTGGCGAACCAGCGTTTGAAACGGGGCGCTTTCATGATCGACTCTTGGCCTTGGCGACAGGGGTTCGACCACGGGAATGCTCATCAGTTCAAAGCTGGCCTCTATTTAATGCTGACTGCGCCCACTCAGAAGGTCGGGCGTTTGTTCAGGGTAATTGTTTGCCAGTTGGTGTACTCGGCAAGGCCGTCCAGCGAATTTTCACAGCCCAACCCCGATTCCTTGTGGCCACCAAAGGGCTGGTTCGGCGCGTACTGGTGGATCTCGTTGCACCAGACCGTGCCCGCATCGATCCGGTCCGCGATGCGTTGAACCGCGTCCAGGTCGCGCCCCCATACCGACGCGCCCAGGCCATACTGGCTGGCGTTGGTGCGCGCAACGACCTCGTCCTCATCGCGCCACTTCAGCACCGGCAGTACCGGTCCGAAGGGTTCTTCCGCGACGATGCGCGCGTTCTCTGGCGGATTGTCGACCAGCGTCGGCGGGATGAACCAGCCGGGCGCAGCCGGGTCCACCTCGCCGCCCACTGCGAAGCGGTAGCCGTTGCTGCGGCAATCTTCAATGTAGTCGACGACTTTGTCGAACTGTGGTTTGTTCTGGATGGGGCCCAGCGCCGTGTCGATGTCGGCGCCGTCACCGACCTTGATCGACTGGATGTGCTCGACCAGGGCCGCCAGCACCTCGTCATAGACGTTCTCGTGCACGTACAGGCGCTTGGTCGCATTGCAGAACTGGGCGTTGTTCTGGAACGCCGCCCAGAACAGCCGCGGCGCGATCGCTTTCGCATCCACGTCCGGCAGAACGATGGCGGCGTCGTTGCCGCCCAGCTCCAGCGTCAGGCGCTTGAGGTTGCTGGCGGCCGAGCGCATCACGTGCTTGCCGGTGTCGGTGTGGCCGGTGAAGGCGATCTTGTCGATGCCGGGATGGGCTGTCATCCATTTTCCCAGTTCGTCGCCGCCCGTGACGACGTTGAACACGCCCGGTGGCAGGAGTTCGCGGCAGAGTTCGGCCAGCTTCAACATGCACAGCGGCGTGAATGGCGACGGCTTGACCACGATGGTATTGCCGGCCACCAGGGCCGGGGCAATTTTCCAGATCGACAGCAGCACCGGGAAGTTCCAGGGTGTAATGGCGCCGACCACGCCAAGCGGCGTGCGGCGCGTGACGACGCGGCGGTCGTCGTCGTCGACCAGCACCTCGTCTTCCAGCCCGAGCTTGGCTGTTTCCCGGCACCAGTGGGCCGAACCGAGGATTTCCCACTGCGCGCCGGCGCGTGGCTTGCCCTGTTCCCTGGTGAGCAGGGCCATGAAGCTTTCCGCATGGGCCTCGATCGCCTGGCCGATCTGGTCGACTGCGCGCTGGCGCTGTGCCAGCGGTGTGCGGCTCCAGCCGGCGAACGCGGCCCCCGCGGCGCGCACTGCCTCATCCAGTTGCTCCTGGCTGGCCTCCGGAACCCGGGCAATGACGCTGCGGGTGGCCGGGTTGAGCACGTCGATGTGGCTGGGCGTGTCCACCGCCTTGCCATCGATGGTCATGCAGTAGGCCTCGTTGAAATTTGCCATGCTTGTCTCCTTACGTTTTGGTGGGTAATGCGTCGGGTAGCGTTGCGGTGATTGTTGTCGCCGCGCCCGGTTCGTCCAGCCGCCTGAGTTCGCGGCGCATGATCTTGCCGCTGCTGGTCTTGGGCAGGTCGCCGACGAACATCAGTTCGCGCGGCACCTTGTAGGCGGCCAGGTGGATGCGCGCGAATTGCAGGAGCTCGCTTTCCGTTACTGTCGCGCCCGGCTTGCGGACCACATAGGCCTTGGCGATCTCGCCCTTCAGGGCATCGCTGCGCGGCCCGACGGCCACGAGGGCGACGTCCGGATGCGCCGAAAGCGCCCGTTCGATTTCGGCCGGATAGATATTGAAGCCGCCCGTGATGATCATGTCCTTCATGCGGTCGACCAGATAGATGCAGCCGTCGGCCTCCATGCGCGCCAGGTCGCCGCTGTGCAGCCAGCCATCCGGTTCGATCGTGGCGCGGGTCGCCTCGTCGTTGCCGAAGTAACCCTGCATGACGATCGGGCCGCGCACCATGAGTTCACCGACTTCGCCGTACGGCCGTGTGCGCGCAGGATCAGCCGGATCCGCGATGCGGCATTCGACACCGGGAAGCGGCACCCCGATCGACCCATGGTGGCGCTGACCGCGCAAGGCATGGGTCGTTGCCGGGCCCGCGAGCTCGGTCATGCCCCACAGTTCCAGCAGGGGACAGCCGAATTCGGCTTCCACGGCCTGCATTTTTGCGACCGGCATGGTCTGTCCACCGACCGTGCAGCGGGTCAGCGACGACAGATCGTAGCGACTGCGCTCGGGCCAGGCCAGCAGGTACATATACATGGTCGGAACACCCTCGAACATCGTGGCGCGATGGCGCTCGATCGCCTCCAGAACACCGGTTTCGCTGAACTTCGGCAGCAGGACCAGCGTCATCCCGTACCACATCGCCGCGTTCATGACGACATTCCCGTACACGTGCGAGCAGGGCAGCGCCGACACCACGACGTCGCGTTCGTCACGCCCGTGCATGCACGCGGTCATTGCGGTGGAAGTCAGTACGTTGCGATGGCTGGTCCTGGCGCCCTTCGGATGGCCGGTGGTGCCGGACGTGTAGCCGATCGTCGACGTGCTGTCGGGATCGGCGGCCACCGGTGCGAATTCGGCCGCGCCGTCCAGCAGGCGGGAAAAGGGAAGGGCATCGGCTGGCGCTTCACCACCGAACAGGACGATGTGCTCGACAGGCGTCCGGCCGCGCACTGCAATCAGCGCCGCACCCTTGTCGGCCGACGCGATGATGACCCGGGCGCCGCAGTCGTTCGCGACGTGGACCACTTCCTCGGGTGTCAGCATGACGTTGATCGGATTGACCACGGCGCCGGTCTTCAAAATGCCGTAGTAGCTGACCACCCATTCCCAGCAGTTCGAGCCGTACAGGGTCACCCGGTCGCCAGCCTCCACGCCCAGCGCCCTGAGGCCATTTGCCACCTGGTTCGAGATCCGGTCCAGGGCCCTGAACGAGAAGCTGCCTTCCGGCGTGACAAGGGCTGTCTTGTCCCCGAACGCCGCGGCGGCATACGGCAGCACATCGCCGAGCCGCCAGGATCGATCCTGTTTGTGCATGTCTGTCTCCTTTGATTCTTGTTGTCGCATCACTGCATGTTCCGACTTGGAGAGCTTATTGAGCCTTCTTCATGATGTCAATAAGACTGACATATAAATTACTGTATCGCTCGTTGAGATCAAGCTCCATGGGCGTTACCGGTGGGTGCTTTGTCGCTTTGATTGACTATTCCGGAGGGGAGTTCGCCAGCCTTTCCACCCTTCCCGGGAAGCGGAGGCGCGGCAGCAAGCAAGGCAGGACGCCCGCGTTGCCGCGTCGGGGCGTTGGCGGTCGGGGAACATGTTGTGTTCGATTCGGCGGTCACGATCTGTGCGGAGAATTCGCCGTCATTGCGGCGAACGCGACAGCCCCGGGCGGGGCCGCCGTGACCGGCCAGCGGCGGCATCAGCCAAGGCCGGCCACGGAAAACACCAGCAGCGCTGCCGCTGGCTTCGGGCTGGCTGGTCCGCTACGCTGCAGAGGATGATCCGGCAAAGCTGGCCTTGAAGGCACTGTTGCGCGAGACCCGGATAAAGCAGATGGTGGCGACCGTGCCGACAAGCGCAATCGCGACCGCAAGGCCGTTAAAGCCAATGCGCTGCGCCACCACGCCGGCGATGCCGGGGCCCAGGGCCGAGCCAGCCATCAGCATTGCCGGCGTCAGGGAAACGGCACGGCCACTGGTGTCCAGTCGTGCCAGCAAGCCGAAGATGAATGTGTGCGAGAAGATCAGGACGAAGGCACACACACTTGCCGCCCCCGCGAACGGCCAGAAGGTGCCAGACAGCGTGATCGTCAATCCCAGCGCCATCTGCAGCAGCGCCGCGCCAATCGCGACGCGCTGGGCCGGAAGCTTGTGTTGCAGGAGCGCTGCAAGCACGGCCGGGAAAAGATTGATGAAGCCGACCGCAGCCAGTACCAGATTGACCCGGTCAATGCCAAAGCCCCGGGTGACGCCGATACGCTCGAGGAAGCTGTAGATCATGGCCTGATTCAGGGTCAGGCATGCCACGCCCGCGATGGCAGCCCAGGTGGTGGCGGAGAGTGCAGTCTTTGCCACGCGCGTTTCCGTTGGTGCCAGTGCCGCTGGAAACGTGCAAGCTGCCAACGCGGCCAGCAGCATCATCGCGCCCATCACCACAAACAGGATGTGCCCCCCGTGTGCGGCGACCAGCCTCGGCACGGCAGCATAAAACAGGAGGGCAAAGACGCCGAGTGCCATCCCTGACCACGCGAACAGGCGGTGCGGATTGTTGCTTCGGCCAATCAGGCCGTGGGTGACCGACAGGCCGCAGCCCACGCCTGCGCCGCCCAGGATATGAAGCATCAGCAGCAGCGCCGGGTCGCGAATTGTCGAGGCCGCCAGTAGCGCAATCGCTGCAACGCCATATCCCGCAGGCGCCACGAGCCGGGGCCTTGCCTTGTTGAAGCCCGATGCGAGCAGCAGGCTGGCGGTGACTACGCCGATCAGAAAACAAGTGACCGTAAACCCGGCCTGCTCGAGGGAATAACCATAGTGCCCGACCAGTGCGCCGACCCAGATCGGCAAAGCCACCAGATCAATCATTCCGGCAACATGCGCCATCATTACGGCGGCGGCGCCGCGCTTGCTATCGATCGTGGACATCATTGAACCTTTCGGGTGAGTGGCGCAGCTGGGTTGACGTACTGGGAAAGGGGATGACCTGCTGGTCGTGCGGTGAAGCAGAACGCTCCTGGGTCGCGCGGGGTGCACGCGCGCATCAGCCACTGCCATTGCCTATACAGCCAATTCATTGTTGTCTCCTGCTTTTGTTATGGTGGTCAAGATGAGGCTCCTTCGAGCATCTTAGGAACATCCGGCCGATGTGGAAAATGGGTTTTTTCGATGTGAGTCATCGTGAAACCCGTTAGCCGATCGGTAGGTCCATGCAGCCCGCCGTCCTTGCACGAACCGGGCCAGGCGACGCCGACGCAAGGGCGCTGCCCCTGCGGTCTTGCTTCAGAACGCGGCCACTGCCACCGCGAGATGGCTCACCACCGGGGGCGCGTCGAAACAGTGGCCGACCAGCTCCCGCCATTTCTGGAAGTCGTCGCTCGCACGGAAATGCACCGTATGGTCCTCGATGGTCTGCCACTGGACGAGGAGCCGGTAGGCATACGGGTCTTCGATCCCGCGCTGCAGTTGCAGCCCCATGCAGCCTCGCGCGCGCCTGAACAGCGGCGCTGCCGCGCTGACGCCAGCTTCGAACGCTGCCGCCATGTCCGGCTTGATGTGTATTTCGGCACTTTCCAGAATCATGTCTCGCCTCGCAGGTGCAGGGTGGTGGCGACCGGCCACCGGCGGCCTTGCCTTGTCATGCGGCGTCATGCACACGCCTTTTTTTCAATGCGCGCTACTGCAGCTGGCGGCCGCCATCCACCGGAATGATGGCGCCGGTCGTGAAGCTCAGGTGGGTGGCGATGGCGATGACCGCCAGCGCCACTTCGCGCGGTTCGGCCAGGCGTTCGAGCGGGGTATGCTCGGCCTGCTTGTCGCGCCACTGGCGATCCATCGACTTGACGAAGTCGGTGTCGGACAAGCCGGGCGACACCGAGGCGACACGGATGGCGGGCGCCAGGGCGCGTGCCAGCGACCTGGTCATATTGTCGAGCGCCGCTTTCGAGGCGCAGTACATGATGTTGCTGCCCATCGCGGTGACGGCGGCGATCGACGATATGTTGACAACCAGGCCATCCCCGTGCGCGGCCAGCAGGGGCCGCAGCGCGCGCACCGCGGCGAAGGGGCCGCGCACATTGGTGGCCAGGATGCTGTCGATCAGGCTGTCGTCCAGACCGTCGAGGTCGTCATGAGGAACGAAGCGGGTCGTGCCTGCACAGTTGACCAGAATATCGCAGCGCCCATAACGCGCGTGGATCGCGGCGGCGAGATCGTGCAAGGCGGCCCCGTCGGTCACCGGCGCGGGCAGGGCCACGTGGGGCGCTGCGCCCGCAGGGAGGCTCGCCGCGAGCGCCCGGGCGCGCCCGGCCGAGCTGTTATAACCGACGACGACAGTCGCACCGTTCTGCGCGAGCTCGGTACAGATGGCAGCGCCAATACCCCCGGCGCCGCCCGTGACCAGCGCGACTTTCCCATGCAGTGATGGCAGCGCGGCGCTCATGCCGCGGCCGCTGTTTTCAGGCGGCGCACGCGGATGTCCGCCTGTTCCTTGTGGCCCGAGAACTGCTCGAGCGCGCACAGGCGCGAGCAGTATTCGCCAACCAGTACCGATGCCTCGTCGGTCAGAATCCGCTGGTAGGTGTGCGTCTTGATGAATTTGCCGACCCACAGGCCGCCCGTGTAGCGGCCTGCGCCCATCGTGGGCAGCGTATGGTTGGTGCCGATGACCTTGTCGCCGTAGGACACATTGGTGCGGTGGCCGAGGAACAGGCCGCCGTAGTTGGTCATCCGCTCGAGGAACCAGTCCGGATCGTCGGTCATGACCTGGACATGTTCGGAGCAGATGCGCTCCGATTCCTGCAGCATTTCTTCTCTGGTATCGCACAGGATGATTTCGCCGTAATCGCGCCAGGCAGCGCCGGCGATCGGTGCCGTATCCAGGCGGGCGAGCACATGATCGATGGCCGCCGGCAGTTCGTCGGCAATCTTGCGGCTGGTAGTCACGCAATAGGCCGGGGAAGTGGGTCCATGCTCGGCCTGGCCAAGCAGGTCGACGGCCACCAGCTCCGCATCGACCGAGTCGTCGCAGATGACCATGGTTTCCGTCGGCCCGGCAAACAGGTCGATGCCGACGCGGCCGAACAGCTGACGCTTGGCTTCGGCAACGTACGCATTGCCCGGGCCAACGATCATGTCCACCGGGGCGATGTGTTCGGTGCCGATCGCCATCGCCGCCACGCCCTGCACGCCGCCCATGACATAGATCTCGTCGGCGCCCGCCAATGCCATTGCGGCAACGATCTCGTTCGAAGGCTTGCCGTTGAAGGGCGGCGCGCAGGCGATCACGCGCTTGACACCCGCTACCTTGGCGGTCAGCACGCTCATATGGGCCGACGCCAGCAGCGGGTATTTGCCGCCCGGAATATAGCAGCCGACTGAATTGACCGGAATGTTCTTGTGGCCAAGAACGACACCCGGCAGCGTTTCGATTTCGATATCGCGCAGCGATGCCAGTTGCGCCCTGGCGAAATTGCGGATCTGTGTCTGGGCGAACTTGATGTCTTCCAGCGCCTGGGGGCTCAACGCGTCAATGCAGGCATCAATCTCGTTCTGCGACAGGCGCAGCGACGCAGGATTCCATTGATCGAATTTTTCCGAATACGCGCGCACGGCCTGGTCGCCCCGCTGTTCGATGTCGGCCAGGATCTGTTCCACCGTGCTGCGTACCTGCGTGTTCAGCGCCGCTTTTGCTTCGACCGATTTGCCTCTTTTTAAATAGCTGATCATTGCTGTCTCCAATAACGTTTTATTTTCACGGCTGGAATGCCACGCCGGTCAATGCGCGCACGGCGTGGATTCCCCGGCGTTGCCGGCACCACGTGACGGGCCGCTCATCGATGTTAGGTGCATCATCGATGTCCGGGAAACCGTTTATATCGATCCGATGCATCGACGATATCGTTGGGTCATTCAGCGTGGCTGGCCGGCTGGAGCGTGCCGGGCCGGCGCGACCAGCTGCCCGCTCAGAAGCGGTAGTCCACGCGCACGCCCATATAGCGCCGCGCGTCGCGGGCCGGCCGGCCAATGATCGCGTTGGCGTTATTGTCCGTTGCATACAGGCCGCTGAAGAAATCTTCGGCATTGATCAGGTAAAAGTGGTCCAGCACATTATTCGCGAACACACTGACGGTATACGCATTGTTGTTGGGCGCTGCCGTCATTGACAGGTTCAGCAGACCGAACGCTTTCTGGCGCGCAGCCGGGTTCTGGTCAGCGGTCATGCTGGCCGACGAGCGATAGGAGTACAGGCCGTTCAGGGTCAGCTTGCCCCAGTTGCCTGCTGCCATACGATGCTCCGCGCCCAGCAGGCCCTTGAAGCGCGGGGCGTCCGGCATGGTGGCGCCGGACAGGTCCTGCGTCTTGTTGGTGCAGCCCTGGGCCACGGTCTGCGTCGGGTAGCAATCGGCATTGGCGAATTTCTTGTACTCGGCGTCGATGAAGGCCAGCCCGAACGTCAGGCGCGTCGCATTGGTCAGCGCCACCGAGCCATCGATCTCGAGACCTGTGGTGGCAGCTTTCGGTGCGTTGCGCAGGCGCGCCGTCGGGACCACCGACAGCGCGTCGGTCACCTGGATCTGGTAGTTCCGGTAGACGGTATGAAACAGCGCGGCGCTGACCAGCACCTTGCCGAACAGCGGCTCCCCCTTGATGCCCAGCTCAACGTGGTTGATGTCTTCGCGCTCAGCCAGGTCGAGGTTGCGCTTGGCGGGCAGCAGGTCACCGGCAGTGTCCCAGACCCGTGGTTTGTAGCCCCGCGCCAGCGTCGCGTAGGCCATCACGTCCTTGCTCAGGTCCTGTTGCAGGGTCAGGTCACCGACGGTGCTGTACCCGGTATCGTCGGCCTGCTGGCTCAGGCCAGGCGCTGCATCGGCGCTGCGCTGGGTGCGGGCGAAGGCGATCTTGTCCCGGTTCCAGCGCAGGCCGGCCAGCACGCGGGTGGCCGGATCGATACGCCAGGTGGTGCGGCCGTACAGCCCGTGGCTGACGGTTTCCGATTCTGTGTACCGGTCCAGCGCGCCGACCCGCACGGCGCCGCCGAAGCCGATCAGGAAAGCGGGCCGCACGGTGTCGAGCGAAACGTCATTGTCCGAGTAGAAGTAACCGGCGATGAAACTGACGGGTTCATCGGCCGGCGAGGCGATCTTGAACTCCTGCGAGCGCGACACCGGGTGCAGCGTCTGGCGGGTCTGATTCAGGTAGCCGTAGCCAGTCGTCATCGGCACCGCGATATTGGGTGTGTCCTGGGCGCGGCGCTGGGTTTCGCGCTGGTAGGCCGTGGTCGAGGAAACTGTGTAGCCGTTGCTGAGGTTATAGTCGACGTTGACGTAGGCATCACTGAACCTTCCTTTGTTATACACGTCCACGAACGAGTTGTAATCAGTGTTGCCGGGCCGGATGGTCACGCCGGCGAACGCCTGCGCCAGGGTCGGGCCGCCATAGCGATGGGGCCCGAGCGAGGCAAATTCGAAGGGGCCGCCCGGCGCCGAGATGGACTGGTAGGCCATCGAACCACCCGTGTTGTCGAATTCGCCAGTGCGGGCGCTGAGCGTGATATCCAGGTCGCTGGTCGGCTGGAACAGCAGCTTGCCGCGCAGGCCCTTGTTGCGGCTTTTCGGGTGGCTGCCATCGCGCACATTGGTCAGGCGCGACGTTTGCGTATTGGAATACGCCGACAGACTGTAGGCAGCGGTCTCCGATGCCGGTCCGGACATGCTGAAGCTGCCCTTGTATTCGTCGTCCGAGGTGGCGGTGATGCTGGCGTCGCCACGGAAGGTGCGGGTGGGCTTGCGGCTCACGTAGTTGATCACGCCGGCCGAAGCAGTACGCCCTCCCAGTGTCGATTGCGGCCCTTTCAGCACTTCCATGCGCTGCAGGTCCGGGGGAATGAAATTGACCGACATCGCATCCGGTGAGACCGGGATGCCATCGATCATGATCGACACGCCCGACGTCAAGCCGATCATGGCTTGCGGATTGGCATTGGTCGAGATCCCGCGCATGGCGATCGGTGTGCGCACGTTGCTCGATTCCTTGACCTGAATCGACGGGACCACCGTGCTCAGGTCGCTCAGCGAGGTGGTGTTGTTCCTGGCCAGGTCTGCAGAGCCGAGCACGGTGCCGGCAACCGGCGTGTCCTTCAGGACCTCACGGCGCTTCTGCGACGTGATCACGACTGTCTGAATGTCGCTGTCGGCGCCAGGTACGCTCACCTGCGCGGCCGAAGGTTCGGCCACGACGCTGAAGGCCGAAAGGACTAGGAGCGTGAGGGGGCGCAGCCTGAAGGATTGGTTGCGTGTCAAATGCATGGTTGTCTCCGTCGAAGTGATTATTCATAACTTGTATGTCAGTCATTCGATGTGAAGATACACGCTTTGATTGCAGTAAAGAAACCGGATTTCTTGGTGAGAACTACCGGGTTTTACGGTGAAACGAGGCGCTGGAATATGGTAGGCCGTCAGAACAGCAGGCAGCAGACGCGCCTGGGCGTGCGGCGGCAGCCAGGGCTGGCTGCGCATGAGGATGTGTGGGGAAGGCCGCCGCGCAGCGGTACCTGCGCGCGGCTGTGTGGGCGTTGCCACGTTTGGCAGCGCGCCCACGGTTGGTGGGAGGCGCGCTGCCTTTCTATCGCACGACGGGCGTTATACCGCCATGGGCGCACTGATCGCCGGATGGTGCATGTAATTAACCAGTGAAAAATCTGCCGGTTCGATTTTCTCGAGCCATTCTGGCGCATATTCTTTTGTCAGCGCGAAATCCGGAATGCGTTCGGACAGAACCAGGGTCGGCGCCGGATACGGCTCGCGCGTCAGTTGCTCGGTGACCATCCCGATATGATTCTCGTAGATATGGGCGTCCCCGATAAAGTAGGTGAACCATTTTGGCTTGTAGCCGGTCAATCGCCCCACGAGATGCAGCAGCGCGGCGCCTTCAGCCAGATTGAATGGCGTCCCCAATCCGATGTCATTGCTCCTCACGTACAGGCACAGCGAAATTTCGGACGTCGCTGGATTCGGCATGAATTGATACAGCAAATGGCATGCGGGAAGCGCGACGGCATCGAGTTCCGCGCAATTCCATCCATGGAACAGAATCCGGCGGCTGGTCGGATTGTCGATAATCGTATCCAGACACTCGCGCAACTGGTCGATGGCTTTGTAGAGCAAGACCTTGGTGCAACCATCTTCCTGTACAGTCGATACGATGCTGTAACCCCGGCCCGTTGCGTCGGCAATCTGCCGCTCGTTTGCTGCGTCCAGCAGCTTGTACGCGGGCCACTGGCGCCACTGAACACCGTATACCGGCCCCAGGTCATCCGGGCCTTCCCGGAACGGGTTGTTCAGCCATGCACTGTTTTCATTGGCATTCTGGTCCCAGACCTTGCAGCCCAGCGCGCGGAAATCGGCGGCGCTTCTTTTCGCACGCAGGAAGCCAACGAGCTCGCCGACCACCGATTTGAAGGCCAGCTTCTTGGTGGTGATCGCGGGGAAGCCGTCTTTCTGCAAGTCGAAGCGCATCATGGCACCGGGAACGCTGAGGGTCCGGATGCCAGTGCGATTGGTTTGCCAGTCTCCGTTGTCGAGAACAGTCTGGATCAGGTCGAGATATTGTTTCATGATGTGCAAAAAAAATTGGTGTTGATGGCCCGGTGAGCACAGCGCTGCTGGCCTGTACCCTTCGTGCGCCGGTCAGCGGCAGTGATCGGGCTTGGGCGCGCGACGTTACCGGTAAGCGTGGCCGGATGCGTTGTTTGCGCCGCGAGATGGCCGGATCCGGCATCGGCCGCCTGCGCCATATTGTCGCGCAGGGCTCAGGAAGTTGGCATGGTGGCGCATTGCGGGCATACGGTATGAGGAGACGGACAACCTGTCATTCTATCATCCGGTGCAGGTGGCGGCGCCAGCGCCTGCCGCAGCGGGAGCTGCCAGCCGCTCGGCAAAACGCTGCAACGCCTGGCGCAGCGCATCATCGGACATCGCCAGCAGGTTGTCACCGACGTAGATTTCCACGACGCTGGTACCGGGCAGCGCGCCATGGGCGGCGCGGTTGTACAGCCAGATACCATCCTCGATGGCCAGCGCGTCGCGGATCGCCAGCGCATGATCGCGCGATACAGGCAGATGCAGGTGCAGCATATTCGCCTGGGGCGCGGCCGGGTTCACGCGGATCGCCGGGTGCGCGCGCAGCGCGGCATACAAGTGCTGCGTGCGCCTGAAATAATCGGGCATGGCCGCCAGGCGCGCATCGAAGTCCATCGCGGCGGCCACCACGTACGGTGAGCGGTGAATGACGTTGCCGCCCTGGCGCCGGAACCATTCGGCGCAGCGCGCCACAAACTCGCTGCTGC
>Ga0308158_10000553_pt1 | contig 56376 bp, 32 predicted proteins | sample PhyBR2_FD_201038 | JGI IMG/M metagenome (GOLD analysis project Ga0308158, IMG submission 201038) | Phyllosphere microbial communities from UC Gill Tract Community Farm, Albany, California, United States - DLSLB.R2 | ecosystem: Host-associated > Plants > Phyllosphere > Unclassified | place: USA... | reverse complement strand
GAAGATAATGTGAAACAGGCAGGCGTTGATATGACCTCCCTTAACGGTACAATGGGAAAAATCTCAACCAGTGCCGCCACACAATCTTTTGATGAGCCATTATCTGCAGAAGCTGTACTTAATATTGCAGGTTTATTTATCAAAGCTTAACAAAAGTCTTACCCTATCTGTGAATATGGCCCTGGTTCATTAGTTGAATCAGGGCTTTTTTTGATAGCTCCTACCCTTTTGTGCAATACAATCGCCGAATTTTCAGATAAAATCATAAATCCCATTTTTCCAGCCCAATATTTTGTCTGCGTCTGCCCTCAACCAATTTTTAAGCAGCGTCGCATATACCTTTCTAAAATCCTCCGTATACTGCAGATCCCCCGCATTGAGTTGGCTCAGATCCGGCAAGACGTTTAGCAGCCCTTGCTTTTTCAAGCCACCAGACACAAAGAAAAGCTGATTCGCAGTGCCATGATCTGTACCCCTACTGGCGTTTTGGGCTACACGGCGGCCAAATTCCGAAAAGGTCATCAGCATCACATCCTCAAAAAGAGCATTTTTCTTTAGATCTTCCACAAAAGCCTGCACGGCATCATTGATGGTATGAAAAAGGCTGTCCTGCCGCTGCTGCTGATTGATATGGGTATCAAAACTGCCAATCTGCAGATAATATACCTGTGTATTGATGTCCGATTTAATCAAGGAGGCGACCGTCTTCAGGTCCTTTCCCAGCACCGAATCGGGATATGCCGCCGTTGTTCTTTTTGCTCTGCTTTGCTCAAAAATATAATCCGCATTGTTGATGGTTTCACCCAATGTCTGATAGAGATAGCCTACCGTCTCCTCATCATGCTGTTGCTGATGCTCCTGATAAATTGCGTTAAAATATTCTTCGCGGCTGGTTTGATAGAGCTTTTTGGGATCCCTGAACGCGAAAGCTTTTTTCCGTTCTCCTTTGAGCGCGAGGCTCAGCATATCATTGACTTCAAGCGCCTGTGTCGGATGGCTGCAGTCGTAGCAGGCTTCGTCGAGGTAACGGCCTATCCAGCCGCTCTCCAGATATTCATCACTTCGGCTCGCACTATGCCAGATATCCATGCTCCGGAAATGCGATTTATTCGGATCGGGGTAACCCACATTATTGAGCACAGCCATTTCCCCACTTTCAAAAAGCGTTTTGAAGAAGGGCAAAGCCGGATTGATGCCTGCCTCATCCGTTAGGGCCAAGGCATTGTCGATGGCAATTGTCGGCCGCTCCCGAAAATAAATATCATTGCGCATGGGAACGATGGTATTGAGCCCATCATTACCCCCGCTCAATTGTAAAATAACCAATACTTTAGCACTTCTTTCCAGGGAATTGGGAAAGGCCATCGCTTTCAGAAAGTTGGGCAGCAACAAAGATGCCGTAGCGAGCGAGCCAGTTTTGAGGAATTCGCGTCTTTTTATGATCATGTCCGTCGTTTTAGCCGTTAACAGAGTTGATATTCAGGAATACACATTGTTTCGATAATCGCCATTCTCTTGTCACTTCCAGCATACTTTTCCAGTAGTTTTTTCGTAAAAGAAGGTTGCTGCTGCAATAATAACTGAAAGGGATCCCTATTCGAAAACGCCTTTTCAACCTGCGCCCAATCGATGGTAATCTGCGGGTTTTTGAAGGTTTTGTAGAGCTGGAGCGACTGTTTCAAGCCCATGTCCAGATCGTCATCATTCTGCGCATCGAGGTCCAATGGCCGCATGCCAGCCCATATCTGCGGCACCTGCATCCGGAGCAGCAAGGTTGAGCTGTCTATCCAGGCCTTCCCCGATGGCCAGCCCGCCACATTCGGTGGGTATAATAACATCTGTCCCAATAATTTTTGGTAGACAATGAGATTTTCAGGGTTCGCAATTTCCATCGGAAGCGTGCGCATGATACCCACCATAAGTTCGATCGGAGACTTTATTTTATTTCCGATATTGATGGGATCGTAAAACCAGGACGCCGTAAATATACGCTCAAGCAATTGCCTGATATCATAGCCCGAATCATAGAAATCCTTGCTTAGGGCAGTGACAATAGCATCGTTTGCTTGCTCATTGACCAGGAAGCGGTACAATTTCCTGGTTATAAATTTGGCGGTAGCGGGTTGTTCCAGTATAATATCTAAAACAGCATTTCCATCAAAATTCCCTGTTTTTCCTAAAAACTTCTTGGTACCCATGTCATGAAATTTGCGCCGCACCACAAATTGTGCATCCTTATTAAAAGACCATCCCGTAAAGGCGCGCGCAGCCTCCCTTACATCCGATTCGGTATAATTGCCGGGTCCCATGGTGAAAAGCTCCATCACCTCCCGGGCAAAGTTTTCATTGGGATGCCCTTTTTTATTCTGCTGGTTGTTGAGAAAGTTGAGCATCGCTGGAGCCTTCGAAACGGCAAGCAGCAGGTCCCGAAAATTTCCGAGCGCATTTTTTCTGATTTCGTTGAGCAGATGTGCGCTAAAATTCGCGTTGACGACCCGGCATGCGAAATGTCCATGCCAAAAATAAGCCATTTTCTCCCGCAGCTGATCATCCGCATGCACCATGGTATTTAAAAAATTCAGGTTGGTCGCTATATTTCGCTTCCGGTTAAGCTGTTGTACCTGTTTCTTCGACTCCGCATTCATCATTGACAGGTCACTGTAGTCAACATCCGTTTGCGACGTGACGAAGCTTATTGGAGTAAAATCCCCGGAGCGCGCATACATCTGCCAGGTATCGGTTACAGGCTGCTGTTCAAAGGCAGCAATCTGCTGTAGACTCATTCCAAATCCGGCGCGATTCGCCAAATGCTTATTTTTAATAAATTCGGAAACCATTTTTAATACGATTTACAACGAATTAACGGTTTAATTAACAAATAGTTGCACACTTCATATGCATTTAACAAACATTAAGCTAAATTAACATAACATTTCCCCTATTGGCGGATAAGGAAACGGGCGGTTGAATTTTGAGGTGAAAAAAAACGTCTCCCGAGGGCGGGAGACGTCTTATATATATTAATCCCTTAACAAGGTAATATCCTGTGCCGGCGCGGGCAGATTCAGGTTGGCAATCTCCGTGTAGACAGCAGCATCCACCTGGAATCCCCATTTTTTAAAGAAATCAGACAAATCTTTCTGAGCGATCTGACAGGCTGAAATCATAAAATAGCGCATTTTCTCAGCATCCGTAGACACATTCGGACGATTTTCACGGGTCGACCTGCTCAGCGTGATATAGAGATTATCCCCAAAGGCCAACCAAAGCTGATGGAACATAATCAATTTCAGGTCATTGTCTCCGGCGTTATAGTTGCGCTCGGCAATAGGTTTAGCGAAATAAGTATCCAATTTAGGCCAGGAATTATTTGCCGTAACCCGGCTGACAGGCAAACCAAAGCCGCGCTCTGCAGCCATCGAGTAAACGTTTACTGTCGTTTCGGTGAGTCCGCCCCAAGTCCATGCTTTTTGCTGATAGGTATGTCCATACTCATGCCATAGCCCCCAGCCATTGGTATTGCTCAGGTATTTGGGCTGCAGCATTCTATAGGAAAGCGATTCGGTGTAATAAATGGAAATCCCAGCGGCCATATAGCCACCAGATGCAGAATCTCGGACCGTCACCAGGTGTTTATTGTACGGAATGGCATGCACACCCTTCGTACCACTCAATCCGCTGATGTAATTTTCATGGCCAACGATGGAATCCAGCCGGTTGACAATGGCTTGCTGGTCCTCATTCTTATAGAGTAGCGCTTTATCCATATTGGCGACCATTACTGTACGGTCGGAAGAAAACACGACATCCGGTACAGCGGTTTTCAAGGAATCCAAGGTCCTCAGCCATTGCTGATGCGTCGTGATCCCCTTTTGGAAATAAGGCACCGGTTTAAAACCATTACCAAAGGTCACCTCAATCTTGCCGTTTGTGGTGTAATTATTGGCGGCATAGATGATATAGACCAATCCTCCATACTGATCCACAGTAAAAGACTGTGTTCCGGCCGCCAAGTTAAAATACTGACGTACCGGCCTGATATTATCCCTGAATGGCGTACCTATCGCTAGTCGGGGTACCGTATTACCCGATTTCACATTCACCGTAATGGTGATCGTACTATTGGGCGCCACATAAAATCCGGTTGCCTGCATTTCGTTGTGCGCAGCCCTGAATTGCAAGCGGTCCGTTTCAATGGAAGCCGAAGGGATCACCTTAAAGGTCTGTACACTGTCCGCTACAGCGAGGGGGGCTGTACTTTGATCGACAGGGACAGGTTCCATCGTGACCAGATCCTGTTTACAGGAAGAAAATGTCGCAACAAGAGCCATCGCAATCACATAAGAAATGTTCTTTTTCATTTTTCTTTGAATTTAGTTTATAATCAATTGCTTATGACAAATAAATTATCATAATTCAATATATAACAAAAAAAATATTTTTCTTAGAACAATCGATTGCACAACAAACGAATAGGTTTTCGTTTGTTACACTATTTAATTTTCCTTATTATTAATTATTACGATCAAAAAAACCAAGTTTATATGTGTATTTTGCTTGCCACAAAACCTAAATAGCCCTTCGCCGCTGAAATTAAATGGCTAACTTTGCGTTTCTTTTTAGCTAACGGAAATTAGATGATGGAACGACTACACCTTAAAAAGCAGATCAACAAAATAGAAGACAAGAAACTATCTTTCCGTGTGTTTGACCTTGATGCCGAGCATTTACACGCTTACACAGCGCCACATCAAAAAGACCATTTTTGCATCTTCGTCGTCCAGGAGGGCGAACTACAACTACAGATCGAAGACCGTCAATACATCCTGAACAACAGCCGGATATCGGTCATCTTCCCGGACCAGGTGCATGCCCTACAGGATTTTTCTGATCAGGTAACCGGCAAAATCATCCTATTTGAGGAGGTATTATTCTGTTCGGACATCCTCAAAAATGAATTGAGCCCCTATAATATCAACCTGTCGACCCAACTAAACAATACGGTTTTGTCAACCGCCGAATTTGCCGAGAGTATCCATACGATCAAGCTTATACAGGATATTTATCAAAATCCAAGTTTGGTCCGCAAAGAAGAAGCACGCTTTTACATCAAGATATTTTTACTCAAACTCATTGAATCCGTACATGGTCAGCATCCTGTTTTGGGAACTAAAACAGCAGACCAAAGCCTGTATATCGAATTCAAAAAATTACTCAACGAAAACTACAAAGAAGAGCGCTCGGTGCAATACTATGCTGATCAGCTTCATATTACGCCCAAAAAGCTCAACGCCATTACCAAAAAACATTGTGGGGATACGGCGATCAATACCATCCACAACCGGATTATGACCGAAATCAAGCGGCAGCTCATGTTTGCGGACATCACACACAAAGAAATTGCCTTTGACCTGGGGTTCAACTCCCCAGCAGCCCTGAACAAATTTGTGAAAGCAAAGCTCAATGAAACACCGACCCAGCTCCAAAATGAGTTGGCTCAAATGTATAACACGTAGTCCTGTTTGTGTAATAATGGAGGCCCATTGCCGCGCTATCTTTGAAGCATTAAATAAAAGATACAACAATGAGCAAATTATTTATTGCAGGAGAAGTATTCCACGGCGCGGGAAGCCTTGAAGAACTGAAGAATATTAAAGGTAAGAAAGCTTTTATCGTGACAGGGGGAAATTCGATGCGTCAAAGCGGAACTTTGGATAGATCAATTGCCTTTTTACAGGAAGCAGGTCTTGAAACGTTTGTTTTCGATGGCGTAGAGGAAGATCCATCATCGGCTACAAGTTTCAAGGGAGCAGCAGCGATGCGTGAGTTTCAGCCCGATTGGATCGTCGGTCTTGGCGGTTGCTCAGCGATTGATGCTGCTAAGATGATGTGGGTATTCTACGAATATCCAGAGGCTGATTTCGATGCTTTGGTCAAACCTTTTACGGTACCTACCTTGCGCAACAAGGCGAAATTTATCGCCATCCCATCCACCAGTGGTACCGGTACCGAAACAACTGGTCTGGCTGTCATCACTGACCGCGAAAAAGGCGTCAAATACCCTATTGTTTCGTATGAGCTGACACCCGATATCGCTATTGTAGACGGCGAAGTCTGCGCCTCTATGCCAGCCCATATCACGGCAAACACAGGCCTGGATGCCCTGACGCACTGCGTGGAAGCCTATGTATCCAACATCGATGACAATTATGCCGATGTACTGGCAAAGGGTGGTCTAGAAATTGTGTTCAATAATTTAAAAGAAGCGGTCAAGAACCCGACAAATATCCAGGCCCGTCAAAACATGCACGACGCATCCTTCATGGCAGGATTGGCATTTAACAATGCTTGGTTAGGTATTGTGCACTCCCTATCGCACCAGGTCGGCGCACTGTATGGTATTCCTCATGGTGCTGCAAACGCGATCTTCTTACCCAATGTCATCCGTTATAACGCCAAGGTTTCCACGCGTTTCCCTGATTTAGCGAAAGTGATCGGTAAAGAAACGGCTGAAGAGCTGGCGCAGGCTATTGAACGTTTACGTGCTGAGGTAAACAATATTTCGTCCATCAAGGAATTTGGAATTTCCAGGGAAGATTGGGATAAAAACATCGATTACATCACAAATAACGCCTTGCTCGATCCATGTACAGGATTCAACCCCCGTGTACCGGTCTTGCAAGAACTTAAAGACATCTATAACGCCTGTTACGAAGGTGTTGTCTTTAATGGTTAATCACAATTAAGGGTTTGTGCAAACTGGAATTTCGATCGGAGCGCCAGCTCATTGGAGTCCAGTTCAGCAGCCACACTTTAAAGCGCACTAAAGCAGTGCGCTTTATCCCATATATTTAAGCATCTTGCAATTTATTCAAAAAACATTGAAAACACTATTCATTCCATACGAGTTAACTACTCAACTCGATTTAATGGTTCTTTTTTCCGTTGATTTTCTGATCACCAATTGATTGGACAATACCACTTTCTTAATCGTTCCCTGCTGCTCTGATTCAGCCAATCTTTTTAGCAGTAAATTAATGGAGAATTCTGAAATTTCTTTGACCGGCTGCGCAATAGCCGTAATTGGCGGATGAAAAAACTTATACATCTTGTTGTCGTCAAAGACCATTATTCCCAAATCTTTGGGAATCTCCAACTGTAAATTAGCAATCGCTTCAAGTCCATTATCTGCAATATAGTTTGTGGCAAAAAATAATGCATCAAGTTTTCGCTCTCCAAGCAGCAATCCTTCTATTTCCCGGACACTTTCCCCCTCCTCCCCATGATATTGAATATTCAAGACAACAGGGTCAAGTCCTGCATTGGTTAGGGCATCCGTGTATCCCTGTAAACGGGATTTCATCTGTACCTGGTCGGAAATAAGCGTGATAAAACCAATGGCATTGTACCCATTATTAATCAGATGTTCTGTACCTTGGTATGCACTTTCATAATTATCGACCAAAACGGTATCCGCATTCACTCCCTTCAGCGTCCTGTCAAATAGGACAACGGGATAACCATCTTTGATCAATTCTTTCACTTCTTTTTCTATTCCCGGAGGCGGCGCGATAATGTATCCATCGATCTTCTGACCTCGGTACATGTGCAACATCTCCTTTGTCTTTTTTGTATTGTTTTCAGTACTACAATAAACGATCTTATATCCTTTCTCATACGCAACTTCCTCAGCATGACGGGCAATTGCTGAAAAGAAAGGATCGGAAATATCCTCTACAAGCATACCAATGATCTTTGTTTTTCCTGTGCGAAGTCCCTGAGCAAAAAGATTAGGCCGATATCCAACCTCTTCCATGTATTGGAGTACCTTATCCTCCATCTTCTTGCTTATTTTTGCTTGTTTTGCCTTTCCATTCAATACGAGGGAGACTGTCGCCTTAGAGATGTTCAAAGCTGCAGCAATATCTGATATTGTCAATTTGTTATTCATTTTTATGGGTTGAGGTCTATCGCTTTTGTATCAAAATGGATATCATGTTAAACATACAAAACATCAAGGATGTTTCCACATAAAAATGTTACAGAAATACAAAATATTTTCAGTTTACACTTAAATCCTTTTATTCGACTCTAAACCAATCTATATCTGCCCATGAACGCGGGCTATCGGCAGTACTATTTAGGATAAAGTACCCCATTTTGGCCCCTATCCATTTTCCTTGCCGCATATGAAATTTGTCTCCCAGCGGAAAATAAGCACGACCATCAGCGCTGTATTCAAATCGTGCATCTCCCTTTACATCTACCTGTGTGCGGATCCATAAATCAACTTCTTCGAGCTTGGTCTGATAATTATATTTGACGGTAGGCCGCAGCGCATCCAGTGCCCTATTGCCACGAATTTCCTCGGCACCATTTTGTTCGGCATCCCGGCATTGTACCTGCAGGATCTCGTACCCATCAGCTGTCTTTTTTAACGCGACAGATCCGTAGTCCCAGCCCATGATTACGAATCCAACCCTATCACCATCGTTTTTTAAAACGGCTTTAATCTTTGTTGTCGCGGTAAACTGGGGCGCCGTAATTTTCTGCAAAAGAAGGTTGGGCACCTGCCATAGGTTCCGAAAATCTTGGGGATAATATTGACCATACAGGCGTAAGTAGCCATTGGCCGAAGGGAAGCCCCAAGTCTGCCCGGGGTTGGCGTGCCAGCTCCATTGCAAACCGAGCTTAGCCAAATTAAATTCGTCGTTCTCGACAGGGTTCTTCACGGGATATGATTGACCGACATTAGGTTTGTGATAGCTAGTAACCGGTTCGCCACAATAATTCTTATCGTTGACTCCCATTACCGGCCAGCCGTCCTTCCACTGTACGGGCTGTAAATGTGCAATCCGTCCGATCGCGCCAACATCCTGAAAATGCAAAAACCACCATTCTCCACTTTTGGTATCGACAAGACCGCCTTGATGGGGGCCATTGATCGTCGTAGAACCTTGTGCAAGTACAGTTTTCACCTCATACGGACCATATACCTGCTGTGAACGCAAGGCAATCTGCCAGCCTGTTGCCACTCCCCCGGCAGGTGCCAATAGATAATAATAACCGTCTTTTTTGTAAAACTTGCCGCCTTCAACAGTATGGTTTACCCCATCATTTCCGTCAAAGACCATCGCCTGGTCATTGATGACTTTGGTCCCCGTTGCATCTAATTCACAGACCATCATTACACTGTTCATCTTGGCTCTGCTATCGGCCCAAGCATGTACGAGATAGATTCGTCCATCATCATCAAACAGCGGACTGGGGTCTATCCGTCCCTTTCCGGGTAAAACCAATATGGGTCTGCTCCATTTTCCGCGAATATCGGTGCTCCTGACCACATAAATACCAAAGTCCGGATCACCCCAATAAATCAAAAACTCCCCATTATGGTAACGGATGCAGGGTGCCCATACACCTTTCCCATGCTGAGGTTTATCGAAAAACCCTGCTGGTGCACCTTCCATTTCGAGACGCGGCAAGGCATAATTGATAATCTCCCAATTGACAAGATCTTTGGAGTGGAGAATAGGTAGACCCGGAACACAATTGAAGCTGGAAGCTGTCATGTAGTAGTCATCGCCCACACGGATAACATCAGGGTCGGAATAGTCCGCATAGAGCACAGGATTTTTGAATTTTCCGTTCCCCAGATCTGGGGACCAAACCTTAGACTGTTCTTGACCAAATGCTACGCTGATCAAAAATAAAAATACAATTAAAGTTATTGTTTTAGCATTCTTCATAAGTTGCTCCATGATCATAAGGTGATTTGTTTGTAATCCGAGGCCTCCAGTTGGATGGTCTTATTCCGGAAGGTTAGCTTGATCGTTCGATCACTTGTATAGAAATAACGCCCATCTTTCCGCTCTAGGGTAACATTGGCTTTTTCGGCACAATCGATACTAAATTCCCTTGCTGCTATTCTGTAGCCATTTCCCAAAAATAGCGTAAAATCATCCCCCTGTTCGCTGATCAGTCCATAGATACCTTTGACAACTTTATCCTGATACCTGACTTCATCCGCGGCTAGGGAAGAAAAAATATAATCGTGACGTCCCGCTCTGCTTTCCACATCAAGTCCAACAAAGTCTGGAGACACATTCTCTACCGCAAATGAGCTGATGGAAATGATGGACCGCCCTTCTTTTTCAACGGTAGGTTCGTAGATCGCGACAAATGGATGCTTCCAAGCTTCGCCATGTTGTCTGGCGGCAATAGTCAGATAAGGATCGTGGTAAAAATCATAAGGCAACTTATATTCTTTACGATAGGATTTCACTGCCGGAGCCTTGATCGAAAAAATTTCCCGGCCTTTGTACCCCTTCATCCAAAGATGCATATACACATTGTTATCGTCAGGAAAGGACATCTTCCAAGTTGCTTCATAATCCTTGTCCGTCGTGGCGGACTGCTTGTCCCACATATAATCCAGAGCAAAGAGATGTCCTCCGGCAAAGCCCATCTCATCACTGGGTTTCAAGGCCAATGCCCGTCCACCTATTTCGGATATTTTCAGCTCCTGTCCCAAGTTATGGTAAAAGTAATCGTGGTATTTCTCTCCTCCCTGTTGTTTTTTTGAACGAAAAATATCCACGTAATAGCCTGTCGTCGGCCCAGTATTCACGATGCTCATCAACCGGTTCTGATCACTCTGGCTTTCGGGTTCTAAAAAATACATATCGGAATAAGTAACCCCGGCATAATATCCTGTTTTTTGTCCCGGTTTTGGATAACACCCGAGCAGCTTGAAGCCATGTGTACTTAGCATTTCGGGGTATTTGGAAATGCCATCAACCATAACCGTGTTGTGTGCCGGAAACTGGGAGTAATATTCCAAATAAGGTTTTTCAAAATAGGAAGAACCTATTCCCGACTCTGCCCCGAGTACATAGCCCTTGCCGTAAAGCTCCATCGCCAAACCATTGGAATGCATGTGATTGCCGAGCGATGCATATTGCGAAATCATCATTCCATTTTCTTTGCTATCATATTTATTGCGTTGTACAAACCAGCTCACATTTGGCGAATAGAACGTCGGTGTCACATAATCCCTTAGCGCTCCCTTGGGCACCTTTCTGTCCAGGACCAATGGTTTATCGGTAAAAAAAGAACTGATCTGTGCCGGAAGATGCGCCGGCTGAAGGGTCTCCTTGTCCGCATCCGTATGGAACAGTTTATACATTTTTGTGTACAGCACCTCGTGTTCCCGCTCGTTGTACTTTTGGGTCAACCGAATCATATCTGCCAGCGGTGCAGGGTTCAGGAGCCCGTAATAGGAATCCCCAAATGCTGTGGTCATTCCATTGGGAAACTGGTATTGCGGCAGTGCTTCAACAGCCTTGTACATGACAGGGATATAGGGAAGTAAGTTTTGATTGAATGTGTTATCATAATCCCGGATAAACTGGGTAAGTTCGTGACCTACACTTTGGGCATAGCCAGGACTTTCGTTCCAAATTCCGGTCTCCTTGTCGTATCCATACGCCATAAAGTGCGGTAAGGACCAATGTCGGGCAGCAGTCTTGTTAAGAATCGCATTGATGTAATATTCCCTTCCCTGACCATCTGCATAGTCTTTATCCTTTCCAAGCACCATCGCGACTTTGAGGATAAACTTTGATTTATGGAGGTTCCAATTATTATGGGGTACGCCATTTTTTAGGCTTAGGTCTATACATTTCTTCAGTGCTGTTTCATAGATTATTTTTTTATCAGGCTGAACCTTGTCGACATAATTGTACAGGAAATCATAGGTATAGGCCAATTCGTTGAGGATTCGCTCCTGTATGACTTCGAATGTTGTCATCCCCACGAGCGTCTGTGCATGGCCATGATTAAGGTCAATAGGTTCATTGCGATAATACATCCCTGTCAGATAAGTATCGATTACACCAAACGCCAGGTTAGCGTAGGCCTGATCATCGGTAAGCCAGTACAGGAAAGCAGCATCTTTTGCCAGTTTCATGATCTCCTCGTTGACGCTTTCGATGCTCCCCCCCGAAGCTTGACGCTGATCTACCCATTCTAAGGGTGCGCCGGGTTTGGAAGAATTGCGAAAATACACTCCTTTGGTATCGTCCATATAGGGCATAATATCAGCCAGTGCCGGGCGGATAAATGGCGACCCAACACCTCTGCTGCTACCAAATCGAAGGGTCGGCACAGGAGCCACTCCATCAGCTTTGGCATATAGCCCACCATCGATGTACACTTGGGTAGCTTTGCTCTTCCAGTACATCATCAGACGCGAATACAACCAATCGGGCTGCGCTTTTACCTTGTCGAGGTAAGGATCGATCCGGTTTTTGATCCCTGTAAGTACTTCCCTTGCCCATTTCTGCTCTTTCAGCTGCTGGCGCAGCCGCCCCTTCTCCTGGTCTGTGGTCAGTAAGCGGGGATGCCCCTCAAGCAGCTTGACCGGCAGTGGGATCTCTTGCCCCTTTACGGTCAGTAATGAAAAAAAGGCTATAAAAACAGGATATACTAAACGCTTTATCATGATTTTCTATTTTTGTTGCTTAATGAAAAAATGGCGCTCCACAGGTTCTGCAGACTGAATAGTGCCTTTCAGACCGTATTGCCAGGCTACCACAGTTACTTTGATAGGATATTTTGTCCGCGGTGGGATAGCAGTCAATCTGAGCTGCTCCCCCTCTACAGCTGCTGGCCCAGCCTTCACATAATAGGCCACAGGCAGATCGGCATCGGATGAAGCTCGCAGGCTGATTGAAGTGGTGCCAGCACCTACATCGGGCAAGCCCGGAAAAAGGATATGTTGGCGTCGGCCCACAGTGAGTGGATAGTCGATCTTAAGATTCAACTGTTGCACCGCACTTTTATATGGGCGATCGCCTGCACTTGACGCTATTAGCCATATGTCGTTGCTGCGCTTGTCATTGTTCATGCCCATTCGATAAAACTGTATCTTGAATGTACTGTCATTGATTTTGTGAACGGGGCCACAGATACGGTCGATCCGAATCCCCCCTTTCCCATGCAAATCCGAAAAGTGAGATCGTGTCGAATCCGTAAAGGCCGCCGACAGTCGGTACGTCAGGCCATCGGCATCAGGCTCAATCTTGGTCTGATATTGGGCATGGCTGGCTGGGTCAAAAGGCAGTAAACGATTTTTCCATGTAAAGCCAATAAATTGCGGCTGTTTTAAATTTCCGTTGCTGTAATAGCGCTCCGTCGCAGCAGCCATTTCCTGATCGAAATACCAAAAAGCATCATGAGGATCGCCTTTATAGCGATCAAATGCTGCCATAGGAGCCCTTTTTACCTGACCGGGATGCCATCGCTCGGCCAGCCAACCTGTTTTCGCATTTAAAACAGTTAGCTTGCTGGGCTTATCAATTGCCTGTATCTTGGGCAAGCGGTATTGCGCTGCTTTGCGTAAAAATAGACAGATATAGTCGATCACCTGATCCGACACATCAAAATGTCCATGTCCCACATCACATAAAAAAGATATACAGCTTTGGGGATACATCATACGAAAGGCCAAGGCCGGGTTTACCCTTGCCTCCCACCATTCGTATTCCCCCTCGATCATTAATCCAGGAATACCATCAATATTTCTATGGCGTCCCCATTCCAGATTTTCACGTCCATAGCCCGTTAGATTTGTGCGGGGCGCATCGCCGTGATAGGATATTACCGCCAATGTCCTTTCGGGATTCCAGGCCGCAAAATTCCACGGAAAGGTAGCCATCGCAGAATGCCCGAGCGGAACAATGGGTACATGTTTCAGTTCGCCATAACCACTCGTTTCTGCCAAGGCCCCGATTGCCTCGTTCAATACCTTCTGACAACCGTCCTTCAGGTCCCATTGCTGATTTATTCCCGGCGATATCCATAGGACCGCAAATCCGAGTTCGCCCATGGTCCTGCGGAAAGTGGCATGTTCAAAAATGGGTTCCTCGCACATATTATGCTGCCCAATGATAAGGCCGCGCAACTGTTGGCAGTCGGGCGGGATCCATAAAAAAGCTTCGGGATTGGCGTTCGTCTCAGCCGATACATAACCGCTCACGGGCACGGACCATTGATAATCCTGTCCACAGACGGCCAGTGAAAAGAAACACAGCATAAACAAAGCACAGGTCTTATTTTTCATCATTCGTGGTCGTTTGTCTTTTATTTTAGATCCCAGTACACCACGTAACGCTGTTGATGGGTACGATGAATCGGTGCCAACGCCACCCCATCGAGTTTATCGACAAAGACCAATTGTTCTGGATCAGTCATTTTAACCCTATCCGGGAGATTCTTTTCATCGACCTGGAGCGAAGTTTTTAGACCCGCTGGGACATGGTAATCATAAGTATAATAATCATTATGTACCTGCGGATCTGAAAAGGGCGCCGTTCCGGTCATTCCCTCTTTCCCCATCGTCCCCGCCAGTACAAGCGGCCCGTACATAACGGCTGCTTTGTTGGGATTGTCATTGGTTTTGGCCAAATGAAGATCCATCGGATAATAAATTTCCACCTGATCACCTTTTTTCCACTTTCTTTCGAGGGTAATATAGCTCGAAGGATGCTGACTGAGAGCCGCTTTCCTTCCATTTACCTTTACTTCTACCTTGGCGGCCCATGCAGGGTGACGGAGGTACAGCGGCACTGTTACCGTCTGATCCACATCGACCCGCAATGTGACCTTTCCACTGGAAGGAAAATTGGTTTCCTGAGTTAAGCGAAGGCCTTTTTCTTTCCAATGCAGTTCAGATGGAATAAAAAGATTGACATAGACTCCTTTATCATCATGATAATAGATGGCCTCATTGTATTTGGTATGATTTTCAAAACCTGTGCCTACACAGCACCAAAACGATTGATCAGGTGTGCTATATACTTTGTGGGCTCCCGGCAGTAAGGGTAAGAAGTAAGCCACCATACCGGTCTCCGGATCCTGCTGTCCCAAAATATGGTTGTATAGCGCACGCTCATAAAAATCTGCATATTTGGCTTCCGCATCCCAGGTGAACAAGTGCCGCGTTAGCTTCAGCATATTGTTGGTATTACAGGTCTCCTGGGTATACCCAGTCAGATACTGCGAGAGACTGTCCGAGGGAATAAATTTTTCCTTGTGGCTATTTCCGCCGGTACAAAAAGTCTGATGATCCACAACCCTGTTCCAAAAGTAATGCACCATAGCATTGGAACGCGCATTGGCAGACAGTTCATAGTTGCGGGCTTCGCCCAATAATTTCGGAATAAAAGTATTCGCATGCTTAAATTTTAGTTCATCGGTATGATCGGCCAATGGATCAAGTACCGCAGCATGGTAGAAAAATTCGGCCAGCCATTTATGTTGCTCTTCGCCTGTAATGGCATACAGATTATAAAAAGCTTCATTGGTACCGCCAAATTCGTTGCGCAGCATCAATCTACGTTGCTCCTCCGTCAAAGGCTTTAATTTACGATAAGCCCAGGCAGCAGCATTTTTCATGATCACAAGGGCTTTATCGTTGTTTGCGTACAAGTATTGGTCTATTAACCCTGCATACAGCTTATGCAAGGTATACCAGGGCGCCCAAACACTTTTACCCGCAATATTTCGATTGATCAGTCCTTCGCCATACGCACTCAGATACCCCTCACTTCCATTGGCGGTGAAGGTCTGCTGTACCACTTCCAGGCCAGCAACCAAGCTATCCGCTTTTGCCTTATACTTAGCTTCCCCGGTCGAAGCATATAGGTAGGCCAAGGCCGATAAAAGATGCCCCGTTGTATGTCCTCTGAGATCACAGTCCAAGGATTCCCATCCACCGAGCTTTTTAATGGCAGAATAGCCCCCTTCCAAAGCAGCGTATGCTCCTGAAGTATTTCGAAAACTCTGCAACAGGCTATTGACGTCTAGCGACATTATCCATTCTGCCGTACGGTCGCGGTTTTGTGTAAATATGGAAGGCAAGAGACGTACATCCTGCATATCAAAACTCATGGCTTTGAATTTCCCCTCGCCTGCCTTTAATTTCCGGTCAGCATGCTGGCCGACGTATATCGACTGCGACTTTACATGCAGGGACGCCGCCAGCAATAGGGCTATAGTGATCATTTGTTTCATTTCATTCTTTTTTATTTTTGCTAAGGTCTAATTGAGGCGATCAGGCATTTCATACCTAATTGGCAGACAATGAGATTCCCCAAATAAGAGGTTTACCTCACGATCTTTTATTTAAACACGACATTTTCGACATGCTCGCCAATGAAAATACGCGCCATATCCCCAGTTTTATACCATTTCGGTTTTTCGGGCATGCTATCCGTGATTAATTTCCCATTGATACGGAGGTTTTCGAAGAATATGTTTTTGACCTTCCTATCCTTATCATAGCCTGATATCATCGAGAGTTCGCCACCGCTGCCATTATAGCTGATATTCTTAAAGAAAATATTCTCTATCCCCCGTCCCGGGGCCTTGCAGTATTTCTCATTGAAGAAAATCCGGAGATTAAAAAGTTGCCCCTGCCTAAAATCTTCGACGCGGATGTCTTCAAAGTGGATATTTCGGATCAGGTTATTATCACCGGCATTGATCGCCATGCAGCCCTGATAATCCAATTGCATTTCCTTTTGATCAAGAATATCAATATTCCGGTAATACACATCTTCAATAATATCCGACTTATCCGCGTTGCCGTGAATACCGATAAAAATAGGATGGGCAACATCCGCCCAGAGGGTCGAATTTTGCATCGTGATATTCTTGCACCCACCTTCGAAACCTTTTCGGGTTGCATAGACGGTAGTGCAGTCATCAGAATTTCGACAAAATACGCCATCGAATAATACATTATTGCTGGCAAATACATTGAGTCCATCTCCCCACCCGTAATAACTCACGCTTTTCACATTTCTGATGGTCACCTGATCGGAGCCTCCCGTGGCACATTGCGTCGTAAAAACCCCCTCTACCAATATATTTTTCGAACGGGAAATATGAATGCCCATTTTGACCGTATGCTCTACCATACCCCGCCCGATGACCTTTACATTTTCAACGCTGTCTATCAGTAGCTGTCCACGTAAAATGGCATCTCCAGCGATATAAACAGTCTTATTGCTCGGTATTTTGAAATTACCCCCCTTAAATTCATGAATTCCAGCACCGAAATAAATGACATTCGGATCATTTTTAGCGGGGATATTTTCCAGCATTGGATTTGCAAAGAGCAGGAGGTTATGGAAAATATCGTCGTTGATTTCAATCGAAAGATTTCGGGGTTGATCAAGGGCAAAAGTCATGGTATTGCCAGCAACCACTGGTTTAATACCGTAGGACAGCGGCCGAATACGTGCTGTATTGATCGCTCCTCTATTGTGGGTAACCGAAACCTCTACTGTTCCCTTAAAATCAAAATAGGCCATTGAGGCATTTTCTACCTGATGCTTTGCATTTCGCACCTCGTCGACCTTAATCAGATGACTTGGCAGGTATCTCCATTCCTTCTCACCTTTTTGACGCACTTTGACCGTAAAATCAGTATTCAATAATGCTCCTTTGGGGGCCTCATATACTTTCAGGTCTGAGCCATTTCGCTGCGCTGTTCCCGTGAAGGTTATACAGCACAATAGCAGTAGTAGGATAAGATCCGCGCGCAATTGTTTCATTTTATTATAGACTTTTTCTTGTTAAAACATTCTTATACTTTACTTTATCCATTTTGGTTGCCGGACGTAAATGCAATGCTGCGCCACCGCTCGCTTTCAGCAGTAGTTGGAGCGATGTTTTCTGATCCACAAGAAAATGGTTTACAGCGACTTTTGTTTTTGTACGCATCGCTGCATCATCGGTGTAGCTGTCCATGACATATATGGTGTCGGGATTCAGGAAATCTAGTTTCAAATCCAGTTTTCGTTGCTCTGTATTGGTAATAGCCCCCACAAACCATTCGTCAGTGCTACGCCTTGCCGTCGCGATATAATGACCAATCTCTCCCTTTAGCACTTTGGTATCGTCCCATACCGTTTTGACCTGATCGAAAAAAGCGATCTCGGGTTCACCCTGATACATTTCAGGGGTATCGTACCAGTATAAAAACTGCAATGGACTGTAATACACGACCGACAAGGCCAACTGGTGCGCATGTGTAGTTTTGATCCGGCTATTATAATAGCTGATTGTATAATCGCCCGCCCCCGCCAGAAAACGGGTAAATGGCAAGATCGTATTATGGGTCGCATCAGGCATTTCTTCATTACCCCGAATACCTTCCTGCGTCAAAAGATTTGGATAAGTACGACTAAATCCAGTAGGCCGGTATTCATCATGAATATCGACCAATAGCTGGTACTGAGCAGCCTTCTTGACGGCCTGGTGTAACCATGTTGACCAACGGTTTGAACCGACCTGGACAAAACCAAATTTAACACCCTTGATCCCCCATTTTTGATAAAGGGCAAACAATTCATCCAAATCGTCCATCAAGGCGCGCTGATTGACATAGATAAATATGCCGATATCTTTCTGTGCAGCATAGTCAATCAGCTGTTGCATATCCAGATCCCTATTCCCTGCGACACGGTTGGCCTTGGAAGCAACTTTCATTTCGGGACCATACCAACCTGCATCAAGATGGACGTAGTGTAAACCGTGCTGCGCCGCAAAATCTATGCAGGCCAATGCCTGTGCAGTGGTCAGGCCAGAGCGGATTGCTTTACCCGGTTTTATCCAGGAGCTATCTTTGATCTGATTCTCGAGGTTTAGATTCAGTACCAAATCATTGTGCTCGATCAATTGTCCGGGCTGCTGGGCAACCATGATCACACGCCAGGAGGTCGAAAAGGGCGGAATAGCATCCACTGCACCATAAATCGAGGCCTGCAAGGTATTGGCCTGACTGGTCGAGAGCTTCAACTTTGTCCGTGCATAATCGACCATCTGGGCTTCGAGAAGAGCAACATATAGCCCATTGGGCAAGGATAAAGTCAGTGGTCGCTCGCTTTCATCTTTCCAATTTTTAAGCGGTTGTAGGAAATATGGGCCCTGTGCCCAGCGTTCGTAATAAGCTTTCGTACCTTCTTCAAAAGCAAAACTTGTCTGCTCGCCCGTAATATGCAAAAACAATCCATTGCTATTTTCGGGGAAGAAATACTTAAATGCCACACCCTCATTGTAAGCCCTGAATACAATGTCCAAAGAATAGCTGCGACGCTTGTCGTAACTTGTCCCATGCTGGCCTTCTGTATGTGCAGTTTGCTCATCAAATTTTGTGAACTTTAATACGAGTTCTTTATAATCTTCTTTTACCCGACTGCGCTCACCGTACAACGGTTTCCATTCCTGCTGCGTTGACTGACGATACTCCCGCACAAAATCAAGATTTTCGCACCAGGATAGACTGGTATCATTTTCTATCGCCAAGGCCGACTCAAATAATTGGTTGTCGAGCTGTATCCCCAGTTCACTTTTCCCGATGGCTTGTTTGCCCTTGTAGGTTAATGTATAGAATAACTGCTTCTTATCCGCAGCGACCTTTTCCTGGGTAATCTGCATGGTATAAGATCCGTCTGGAGAACTCAATTTCCAATCGTGCAACACGGTCGTCTGCGCCTCTGCAGTACCGATTCCCAAGAGTAAAATAAGGAGTAAAAATATACGGCTATTTTTCATGTGCCCCCCTATTTAATGCCCAGTTCAGCCTGTATCTGCTCCAACGATTTCCCTTTGGTTTCGGGCATTACCCGCCAGATAAACAGGAATGACAACAACATCATGATTCCATAAAAAACAAAGGAATAGAAGCCGCCCAAGGGATCACTTTCAACGATAATGGGAAACAACCAAGAAATGATAGCCGCCATGATCCAGTGGGTGAAGCTCCCAAGCGCACTACCTTGCGAACGAACGGCATTGGGAAAAATCTCGGAAATAAAAACCCAGATAACAGCACCCTGCGAAAAGGCAAAAAAAGCAATAAAACCGACGATATAGACTAAAATAAAAGGATTTTGGGACCCGCTTTCATGCATTGAACCAAACGCTGAGGCCGTCAGGATCAGGAATAAAGTCATCCCTGCCGCACCGATCAGCAATAGCTTCTTTCGTCCTATTCTATCGATAATGCCCATCGCCAGAATGGTACAGACAAAATTGGCCAGGCCAATAAATACAGATTGCTGGAATGCATCTGCTTTGTCAAAACCTGCCATTGCAAAGACACGGGGCGCATAATACAAGATCGCGTTGATACCCGAGAGCTGATTGAACATTGCCAATAAGACAGCATAGAAAACCGGTTTCTTATACTTGCCATTAAACAGACTTTCTTTGCGTCCGGTCTCTGTCTTATCCTTAGCCGTCAGGCTGATCTCCTGCAAGACGGATAGCTGACCGAGTCTTTCAAACACCTGACGTCCCTCTTTGTCAAAACCTTTGCCAATCAGCCACCTTGGGCTCTCTGGGATCAGAAACAGCAATAAAAAAAACAGCAATGCAGGCACTGCCATCACCGCCAGCATATAGCGCCAGGAATCGTTTCCACCATAGCCGGCCAATAAGTAATTGGTCAGATAAGCCACCAGGATTCCGCCCACGATATTCAACTGAAACATACCCGCCAATCTGCCCCGGTTGTGCGCCGGCGCAATTTCTGCGATGTACATTGGCCCTACGACAGATGAGGCCCCTACTGCCACACCACCAAGGAAGCGGAATAGCACAAAGAACAGCCATGAAGAGGCTGCGGCACATCCCAATGCAGAGACCAGATATAAAATTGCAATCGTAAACAAAACAGGTTTTCTCCCATACGATTGTGCAGGCTTACCGACGGCAATTGAGCCCAAAACAGTCCCGATCAAACTCGAGGCTACGGTAAAACCCAACCAAAAGGAATCCAATTTCCATAACTGTTGGATGGTTTGTTCAGCTCCGGAGATAACAGAAACTTCAAATCCAAACAAAAAACCACCAAGTGCGGCTATGAGCGCAATATGAGAAGCATTTTTTAGTAACATAATCTATTTTATAATTGTTTTCTGTGTAAATAAATATGCGCTGCCCACCATTGCGGAGTGTTCGCCTAGCTGGGCCAGATGAAAGTTAGCCCGAATTCCCAACAATTCCAATCGTTTTTGGACCCGGGGCAGAAAGAGGTCCTGAGCTTTGGCGATATTCCCCCCGATAATGATGTCATCAGGAGACAGTTCGGCAGAAAATTGATGTAATACTGCCGTAAGGTTTTCAGTGAATTCGTCAAATAGCTTTAGTGCCAGCGGTTCTCCGCGCCTTGCAAGATAACTGATTTCCTGTACCTCAAGGCCTGTCCGGCCCGCTTTTTCATAAGCTGATCGAAACCAGCGCGTCGTCAGAAAATCATCCGCAATGCTATCCTTAAAAGCTGCTAGACCTAAATTTAGATCTTTGGTATCGCCATATTGACTTATTGCCGAACCAAATCCTGTACCGAGCGTAATCCCCAGAATACGGCGATCAGCAGCCAGCGCAGCAGCCATTACTTCCCCATGCAAAAAAGCTTCAGCATCGTTCCGGAAAAGGATATTGGTTTCGTCGATTTTAAAATGACGAGCAACTATGCTTTTTATGTTCTCCCCATAAAGGCTTTCATATTTATCCAGCCCCTTGATGAGACTGACCCCCTTTTGATAGTCGAAGGGCCCAGGCATAGCAAACGCCATACGCCGGATGCCCCTATCCTTCTTAAAAGCGAGCTGTTCAAAGGCATCAAACCATGCATTCAAAATTTCTTCCTGTGTTCCTTTACTATTCAATTTAATCCGGACGGTATCAGCATCTATTACTTTTGGGAAACCATACTGCACAAACCCGACCGTAATATGGCTTCCACCGATATCAGCTGCGGCAATTAGATCATCATTATTATCTAGCTTCATCAAATCGTTATTTTCATTTTTTATCCATTATTTCACCACATTCTAAGGAAAGCTAATTCCAAGCATCGTGCTGTTTTAAAATGTTTTGGGAACTGCTTATCTTACTTTGTGGAATTGGGAACTTACTATGCTTACCATAATCGAACGAGTTACGATGATACACATTTTTAAATAGATTTGTTGTATACCCCTGAACTACCTTTTCATAGCGCATCAGGTCCTGCCAGCGCTGGAATTCCATCGCCAGTTCGATACGTCGTTCGTGCCAGATCGCTTCGCGGGTAGCACTTTTATTTAAACCTGCGATTTTTGGAAGAAAACCCGCCTCTTCAAACGTTTTATTTCCACGGGCCCGAAACCGAACCTGCTCGAGCGCTTCTTCTACTGTCAGGCCATCCAATGCCGTCCCAAGTTCGTTACTTGCTTCAGCATAGATCAATAATATCTCTGCATACCGTAAAAACATGGGATTGACGCTTGTCCAGCTGAATTGACCGGCATTCCAGTATGATTTGGGCCATATTACCTTTTTATTGGCATATTTTACATAATCCGCTGGCACAATGTCTTCGGCACCCTGTATTTTATCTTTCGCTGTATCGAATATAGAGGCCATCTTACGTGGATCGCCCGTTTCGTAGGCATTGACAAGACTGGGGCTTACAACAAGCTCCGCATTACCGACGCCGCCCCCGATACCCTGAAATTGCGCATACGGATTCCACTTTCTACCATCCGGCACCGTTGCATTGTGCAAATAATGACCTGGCATCATATTCTCCGATGAGTATAAATTGTCAGGAGAAAACAGGTTACGGTAATTATTGTCCAACCGGTATTCGCCGCCTTTGATCACTTCGTTCGCCCACTTTTGGGCATTTTTATTATCCTGACGTGAGAGGTAAACCTTTGCCAATAAGCCTTGCGCAGTTCCTTTAGTTACTCTACCCAGATTCGTTCCTCCCCATGCCGACCGGGTTTTCAAATGCTGCACCGCATATTCCAGATCCGAAATAATTAAGGCATAGAAAGCATTTGCGGGACTTTTAGGCAGATCAAACTCTTCGGTAGCAGGCACATGATCTCTTAGCGGAGCTTCCCCAAATATGGTAACGAGTCCAAAATTATAGTACGCCCTAAAATATTTGGCTTGAGCCTCGGCCAATTCCGCTACCTCCCTATTCTTAAAGGAAGGAGTCCGATCAATAATCTGGTTGCAATGATTAAGGTTTTCGTAAGTCCGGTTCCAATATTCATTGATCGCTCCCTCGGATGGATCGTAGGTAAAATTCTTATAATTGGCATATTGACCATTGCCCGGCTTTCCTTCCAGATCATCTGCTCCAAATTCCCAGAGATTAAACATTTGGCGTCCTATATACCATTCTCTCCATGATAATGTGGCATAAACACGGTTGAGAAAAAGATCAATATTTGATTCATCGGCCAAAATCACCTCTATCGAAGCTTTACCCAGCGGTTCCTTATCGAGGAAATCCTGGCAGGAATTGAAAATACCGGATGAGGACAACAGTAAAAGTGATGCTAAAATTATATTCTTTTTCATGATTATTGTTGATTTAAAGTACGATTAGAAAGTTAAATTAAGACCAGCCCTGACCGACCCCGAAACAGGATAAGTCGTAAAATCGATGCCGGATGCAACCTCTGGATTAAATCCTTTATAACCAGAAAAATAGAAAGGATTAGTAGCATTTAGGTAAATACGCAATCCTTGAATTTTTGGCAAATGAGATTTAGAAAAAGAATATCCCAGCTCTATATTCCTCACTTTTATGTAATCACCTTTCTGCACATTAAAACTTGTGCTTCTGTTGAAGGATATTGAGCCTGGATCTAACCTCGGCATATCTGTATCGGTGTTTGTCGGAGTCCATGCATTCAACCAATCCGTATGCATATTATAGTTTGACGCGTTAAATTTGGTGCGGGCATCGTTGTAAATATCCACGCCAAATACCCCTGTGAGATCCATGGCCAAATCGAAGCCTTTATATTCAGCGGACAAAATCAAGCTTGAGGTGAAAGACGGATATGGTGAGCCTATCATCGTTTGGTCATCTCCTGTAATCTGACCATCTCCGTTGACATCAACATACCGCAAGTCTCCGACCTTCGCATTACTGTGATATGTAGCTTTGCCATGCTCGGTCGCATATTGGTTCACCTTGTTCAGGTCATTCTGAGTCTGATAAATTCCATCGACCTTATAACCATAGAAATACCACAAAGGATATCCTTCCTCACCCCGCGTGGCGGCACTTGACATCCACTCACCACCAGTTAGGATTTGACCGCCAAAATCGATTACTTTATTTTTGAAGTGACTTCCCGAAGCCGTTATTCCATATTTAAAGGCATTGATATTGTCGTTCCAGGCTATCGAAAATTCATAACCGTTGTTGCGGATCAACCCGATATTGCGGGTTGCAGGTGCTAAACCTGTTGAACCACCCGGATGAGCTGGCGCATACAACAAGTCTTTGGTATCACGGGTAAAATAATCAAATTCCAGGGTCAGACGATTGCCCAAGGTCGCAAAATTCAGACCGATGTCCACCTGCTCCGTCCGCTCCCACTTGATGCCCTTGTTGTATTCCGATGTAATGGCATAGTATGGATAATAAACACCATTGAAAAGTGCATTATACACACCAGGAAACTGTGTAACCTGGCTAGCCACGGGATAATACAGATAATTATCAATTTTATCATTTCCAATCTGCCCCCAGCTCGCCCTCAATTTTAAATCATTGATCCACGATACTCCCTTCAAAAAGGACTCTTCAGAAACTCGCCATCCCAGGGCCACAGAAGGGAAATATCCCCAACGATTATCTTTATGAAATTTGGACGAACCATCTGCCCTGAAACTAGCCGTCAATAAATAACGGTCCTTTAAGGTGTAGTTTGCTCTAAACAAATAAGACATCATGGAGCTCTCCCACGGTGACAAGCCACCTACCGTGATACCAGAAGAAGGCATCGTCTGTGGCTGCAGATATTTGGGATCATTAAACATCAGTCCCGCACCCGTTACGCTCATATAGTTGGCCTTCGACTCCTGTGCAGTTATCCCACCCAATAGATTCAAGCGATGCACACCAAAGACTTTGGCGTAATTAAGCGTATTTTCCCATAACCAGGTATAAGCATCATTATCGTTGTAGGTCAGTGAATTGATTGCATGTTGCTGATGCCCCGTCTGTGGATTGAAATACGAGTCTTCAAATATTTTATCCTTGGTAATCCCATAATCAAATCCATAGCTGGTTTTGAAGGTCAAGCCCGCCGCAATATTGAGGTCTGCATATACATTTCCCACAAATCGTTTTGTATCATATTTTGCATCTTTACTATAATACAAGGCTGCATACGGATTTATGATCTCACTATTTTGGGCAGGATTTATCGGATTTACGTTTCCATCCGCATTCATGGGCGAAATTAACGGTGAAATACTATAGATCGAATTCATCACCCTGGCTGCGGCCATTGTGCCAATAGGTGTATTCTTTGAATTCGAGAACGTAATATTGTGTCCGATCTTTATCCGATCGTGTAATTTATACGTATTGTTTAAGCGGGCGGTGAAGCGACTATAATCCGTATACTTCATGACACCTTCCTGATCAAACCAGCTCACGCTCGCATTGTAGGTTATATGTTCACTTCCCCCCTTTGCAGATAACTGGTAATCCCTTACGCCGCCATTACGGGTAGTTTCATTGATCCAATTTGTACCTTCTCCAAAAGATGATGGATCTGCATATTTAGGATCTCTTGCTATTGCCATGCCATCAGCAACACTATTTTGCAACTGCGCATATTGACTTGCATCAGCGACATTATATTTACGTGTTATAAACTGAAAACCCTCATTTCCGATCACGTTAATAATCGGCTTACCCTGTTTACCCTGTTTTGTGGTAACCAGTATTACTCCATTTGCACCACGTGAACCATAAATTGCGGTGGCCGACGCATCTTTGAGGATCTCCATGGACTCAATGTCATTTTGATTCAAGAATTGGATATCATCCACAAACATCCCGTCCACCACATACAGTGGATTTGGATTTCCATTTGTTCCGACCCCCCGTACTCTAACCACTGGCGCAGATCCGGGTGCTCCAACATTTAGGATATGGATACCCGCCTTGCCTTGCAGTGCTTCAGTTGCATTGGCGCCACCGATCTTTGTTAATTCTTTGGATTTCACGCTAGTTATCGCACCAGTAAGATCCGACTTCCGTTGCACACCATATCCGACTACAACCACCTCCTCGAGTTCGTCCGCTATCGGTTGCAGCGAAATAGTGAGCGACTGCTTCGCTTGCAATAGCTGGGATTTATATCCGAGCAGACGAAACTCCAAATTTGTCCCAGGTACGACGTCGATGGCAAATTTACCATCCTTGTCCGAGCTGCTCTGTGCCTTATTATTCACATGAATTGATACACCAGATAATGGTTCTCCTGTCTTAGCATCCTTTACAAGCCCCGTAATTTGGATCTGTTGGGCAAATAATGGCGTGGTCTGTGTTGTGAAAACACTGCAGACAACACCTGTTAACAAGGAGGGGATAATAGACCTACGTTTCATTTTGTTTGTTTATAATTGTTTATCATCATTTATTTTTCTGCAACTGGATCGATTTGAGTCTCGAATAGCGCAACAAGGCTTCCATATAGTAATAATCACCATAATTAATCGAGGTATTGATCTCATTTCCATTAGGATAATGCCCGGTCACCTGCCCCAGAATCGCCGAGTTTCCATCAGCTGCATGGTAATGTCGGGCTAAGGAATTGAGCATCTCTTCGGCCTTTTTCCGGTACATTGCTCCCTTATCACCCGGGACGTACTGACCAAGTTCAAAGAGCGCACAAGCGACCACAGCCGCCGCCGAAGCATCCCGTGGTGCATTCGGGATCTTAGGATCATCAAAATCCCAATATGGGACCAAGTCCTTCGGCAATCGATCCAAGTAAACATCAGTCACTTTTTGGGCAAAATCCAGAAAGACAGGATCCTTCGTTTCCCGATAAACCATTGTATAGCCATAGATTGCCCAAGACTGTCCCCGCGCCCACATGCTATGATCCGCAAACCCCTGATGCGTCACTTGCTTTATTCGCCTGCCAGTTTCCTTATCATAAACAACGGCATGATAGGAAGAAAAATCATCCCGAAAATGATTGGCCATCGTTGTCTTTGCGTGACAAACCGCTATCGTATATAAGGAATCCGCTCCGCCATTTTTCGAGGCCCAAAACAACAGTTCCAAGTTGATCATATTATCTATAATCGTGTTATGCTGTGGCCATTCCATATTGGGTACAGATCGTGGCCAAGAAAGAATGGTTCCGACTTTCGGATTAAAGAGCGTTGCCAAGGAATCCGCGGCAGCCAGCACAACCCGACGATAACTCTCCTCTCCTGTCAACCGAAACGCATTGCCAAAAGAGTTGAAAACTTGAAAGCCCAAGTCATGATCGATGACTGGCTCGTACGCTAAAGGCTTCAATTCCTTGGTGAAGCGCCCGGCCTGCTCCTTCCATTTTGCCTGGCCCGAAAGCTCATAAGCATACCACAATTCGCCCGACCAAAACCCACTCGTCCAGTCCTGATAGCTTACATATTTCCATGATCTGCCGTCTTCCATGAGACTTCGGGGAATATTCTTTTTGTCGTTCGGGATGTCGGTCAGGGTCCGTTCCAGCCGATTTTGGATATAAGCAGTCTCTGCCTCCAGATTTATGTCCGTATTCCGCAAAGACGAACAGGCGGATACTGTGACCAAAACCGATACACAAATTGATTTTATAGCTATTAATTGTTTGATCCTATTATTCATAATTTACCGTATGCATTATGCTAACTCAAAAAAGTTCGGTCCCCTCCATGTAACCACCTATTGTAGAGGGAACCTCACTTTCATCCAAATCACTTCTATGTTTAATTGCAACCCATCACAGGCCTATCACTTGCCTATAAATTTTGCCAGTTCCTCTTTACTCGCAAATGTGCGGATCCATTCGACGGAATAACCAGCGGTAGCGGTTTCGGCCGGAATATCAGCTATTTTAAACTGGAATGTCTGCCCTGCACTAAATACGATTGGCGAGTTCGCTACCGGCGGATTGGTCCCCTGTCCCAGCACCGAAATATCCCAGAATAGGACATTATCTGCGACGAAGTCCTTTGATTCTTTTTTTGAACCGTTGCCAAAAGCCCCACCGGAGACGTCAAAGGTGTATACAGCGCCCACCGGCAATGCGTTCATCTTGATGGCAACTATCGGATAGTTTCCGGTATGGAGTGTTATCGGCAAATTTGTCAATTTGAGATCCGCCCTTCTCTTATCAGTCCCTGTCTGTGCGTATGTCACATTGAGTGCATCAGCAGAAGCCGCATAAGTGGCTGATTGTTGTGGTACCCAACCTTCATTATCCATATTGAATTCAAAGGCAAGCTTGCCTACCGGGATAGGCTTGTCAACCACATTTCCATAAAATTCAATTTCGGCGATATTTCCGTTTCCTTCCGCTGTATAGTAATAGATATATCTGAAAATCTGTTCATTGGCTATATTCGCCTCTGTATAGACACCCGCGGGAGGTGTTGCCGTTATCTTGTGCAGCACAACATAATCGGACAAAGAAGGATCATTCGCGCCCCTGATCTCTCCGTTGAGCATCCGGGAGGCATGTGTCGAGCGTGGAGCATATCGTACCGATTTTACCATCGCCCCTTTTCCTGCCCCCATATCGTATCCCATATAGCCAATTTTATTTGCTCCATCTACGTAAGTAGCTATATCTCCGTCTACAGCTGCCTGGATGGTCGTCGCCGGATTGTTGTTCCATGAGCCAGCATGTCCAAACAAGGTGCCCGTCAATTTCTCCATGCCTACCATGACGTACGAGCCGACAAGACGTTGCCCATCAACCATCAGGACGATACTCGCAGAAGGACCCTCTGCAACTTTAAATTTAATTTGGTTGGGTGTAACCGATACCACGGTACCCTCGACATTTCCGATATAGGCCTTTACCTTTTGCATATCTGTACCGAAGTTTTCTCCTGTCACGGTGATTTCATCCCCTACCTGTGCTTTATCCGTACTGGCACTGATAAATTTTGCGGAAGGCATGTACACAAAATCCTCCTTGGTCAGATCCGACTTTCCATAAATTTCCACTTTCAATTTGCCTGTAACTCCTTGTTCGGGCGCCAGGACCACAATCTTATTGTCTTCTACGATTTTCACCGAGTCGGCCCTTACCTCGCCGAAATACACCTTTACAGCCTTTAGGGTTGTTCCAAAATCTTTACCCGTAATGGTAACAGCACTACCGACGTAGCCCTGCTTGGGCGAAAAATCCTCCACTACCGGCGCGGGGTAATTAAACTCCCGAAAATCAGGCCCTTTTTCGCAGGAACTGAGCAAGGATATCAAAAGCACCAGGGCTCCCAGAAAAGAGTGATGAACTGCATATCTTGTTTTCATTTTTCTTCATTTTTATTGGTTAGAAATTAATAGCGAAAGCTATTAGTCTAATGTATACATCAAGGTTCCAAATCCCAGTTGATCATACCCACCACTGTTTGGACCATAGTCACCCCCACCGCCTTCAGGATAAGTCTGCGACATCCCCATTTGCGTATAGGTGGCGTTTTGTTTTTTGATCTTTGTATAGTGGTAATATGGGCCTGTCCACATCGGTCTTTCGGTACCGCGGGCATTGTCACTGATCTGGGTATGCACTTCTGTTTGCGCACAGTTGGCCGCCCATTTGCGTGTATACTCATGAAAGGGAACCGCAAGTTTGGCAACATTATATTTAGCCGTATACTCACAGGCCTTCAAGAAACGGTTATTATCAAGTCCATAAAAATCATCACCCTGGTTCCAGGCCATCTGGGCAATATGTCCCATCAGCGCAATACAGAGTGTTGCGTGTCCCTGGTCCCGACCGCTTTCCTGAATCTGCGCCAGCCCTGCATTATCGCCATCAAACACATAATTAATGGCCTTAAACCAATTACCGTTGCCTTTGCCCCGCTGCAGGTAGTCCACGGCAAAATTGTAAATCGAACGATTGTCGGTCAAAATACCAATTGCCATCACGGACGCCAGATTGGCCAAGTCCCAATTGGCCCAATAATGGGAATCACAGGTACCCCAGTGTGTATTGAGGAAAGCCATATTCAAACTATAAAATACATCTTTCATCCACTTTTTATAAGCCGTGAAGTCCTCTTGTTTCCAACCATTATAATCGCGCAGTAATTCACCCGCAACAGCAAACTGAAAGCCGTAGATTCCACCGGCTAAAGCCGTATTAGAATCCCCGCTTATCCGTTTGCAGGTCGTTGCCCAGGCATTCAAAATCGCTACGGCCGATTTTGCATAACTTTCGTCACCGCTTATTTTCCAACGCAATGCCAATTGGTAAGCCGCGGCGACATCATTGAATGCCCGCCCGTAGTTGTCCGGTTCCGGTTCTTCCCTGCTGCCACCACCGCGGATCAATTTTTCAACCGGGCTGGCAATATAACCTGCCTGCGCATGACTGTTGGCAATGAGCTTGTTCCAGCCGGCCGAGATGGTTATATCCTGTGCCGCGAGTTTTGTCTTGATACGCTGAAAATCCTCGGGCGTATGTAAGGCCCCCACATGCTTTAGTGCCACAGACGGAGCCAAGGTATCAATCAGCTTGACAACTGCTTCCGTACTTTTGGGCGTATCACGTACGATTTCTGGGAGATCATATGCGCAGGCGGTCATCGTTGCAGTTATGCCTGTCAACAGACCGATATAGATTTTTTGTCCTAAATTCTTCATGATGTTAATTTTGCTATTAATACCCTGGATTTTGTAATAGTTGCTTATTTAAGTTGATCTGCGACTGCGGAATTGGATAGAGGTAATGCCTGGCAGCAACAGTATGGTTTTGACTGCTGGAAATCACAACACAACGCAGTTTACCTTCGGGCGTCTCCACCTCTTCCTCCCCCCAGATATAACTACCCGGCTTATACAAACCTGTCGCTGCACCATTGGCATCCTTAAAAGGCGTTGTATAATCATTACCATTTCCGACCACTTTACCCAGCCTCGAGGTATTCAGAGATTCCACCAGTAGGCCCCAACGCTTGAGGTCATCAAAACGTTTTCCTTCGCGGTAGAGTTCTACCGCTCTTTCCCGACGTATTTCGTTCAACATATTCAAATTGTTGGCCGTCACAAGCGCGTTGCTTAGGTTTGCCACCCCTGCCCGTTGTCTCAGCTTATTGATCGACGCATCCAGTTGCGCATCGGTGATGCTACCATTCAATTCATATAGCGCTTCGGCATAGGTCAGATAGACTTCCGCCAATCGGATAATAGACCAGTTTGCCGACTCTGTATTATCTTTTCGTCGGGTACCATATCCATACACCGCATATTTACTGTTTCCATAACCACTGAATCCCAGGCTTCCGTAATCCAGCGTCACCGATCCCGGCGCTGTACCGGTACCATAGAGATAGCTTATCAAACGTCTATCACGACTTTGAAACTCCGAGTTAGCCGTATGATACCCTTGAAAGAGCGGTGATTTTTCGGGAGGCAGACCATCTGTACAGACCGCCATGTCAACAAATTTGCGGCTCGGGTACAACTGTCCTACAGTCCAGGTAATATTGATACGCGATTGCTTTAAAGTATAATCGTACACATTGTAAAGGATAAATTCCTTATTGGTGCTTTTATCATATCCGCCAGGATTTGATTCTGCATCCTCCAAGTTGAATAAGTACCACAAGCTGGCATTCGCCATTTTTGCATCAGTATTTTTATTCCATAGCTCATACCCACCATTGGTCATGATATCCTCACATTGAGCTACCACATCGGCAAGATAACGCTTGCTATTTCCAGCGTCATAACCTGCCGTACCAGCACCTTCAGATGTACCGTTACCATCAGCTTTTTGTCCCACATATTTTTCCCAGGTAGCCTCATAAAGCGCTACCTGTGCTTTTAAGGCCTTGGCGGCCCATTTGCTGATACGGCCTTTGTCGGCACTTGCGATATTCTGTTCGATCGGTAATTTTGCGATCGCCGCATCCAGGTCTTTGAGCACCTGAGCAACAATTTCATAGCGGCTATTTCGTGGCGCAAATAACTCCGGCGACTTCTCGTCAAGCGTCTTTAAGATCAATGGCACACCGCCAAACTGCTTCAATAAGCCAAAATATTGATACGCGCGGAAGAAATGCGCCTCGCCGACAAACTGATCGATATTTTCTGTACCGGTATATTCCGCTGCCTTACCAAGCAAAATATTGCAGCTACGGATCCCCGAATAATCCCAGCTTGTACCAGTCGCATTTAGGGAACCATGCCCCTCTCCATACCCGTTGCCATTTGAGTTGGCAGAAAGGTCAGAGCTATTGTCCATGTTGGCAAAACTCCAGCCCTGCAGCCGGCCATAAAAACTGGTTGTATAGGACTTAAAATCGCTTGCTTTCTTAAAATAAACGTTATCCATAAAATTAGCTGGCGGAGCTAAGTCAATAAAATCATTCTGACAGGACAACAAGCCCATACACATTGCACCGAATAAGATATAATTAAATCTCTTTTTCATCTCTTTACATTTTAAGCGTTAGAAACCTATGTTAATACCAAAAGACCATGTACGGGCAAATGGATAGCCGGCATTATCACCATCAGTCGCATTCTCGCCCGTTTCAGGATCGAAACCATCCTTGATGGCCGTGGCCTCCCAAAGATCATTTCCTGAAAAATAGACCCGTACCTTCTGTAACTTGGCCCGCTCGACAAGCGACTTAGGCAGTGAATAGCCAACAACCAACGATTTCAAACGGATATAGCGGCTATTCTGCAGCATAAAATCATTATTCGCATAGTTCCATCCCGCCCTATCCACATTACTGGTCAAGCGCGGAAACTCCGCATTCGGATTTTCTTCGGTCCAGGTATGGCCCAAAAAAGAAGGATTCTGGTTGGTGTATAATGCCCTAAAAGGATAGGCCATATATCCCGTACGCATAATATTCTGTTTTAAGTGCCCCTGAAAAAAAGCATTTAGATCAAAGCCTTTCCAAGAGCCTCCTAGGTTGATCCCATAGGTGTAATGCGGCATGGCATCACCCATATACACCAAAGAACTCTGTGTATTTCCTCCGGCGGTGATATTTCCGGTACCGGCAACATCGACCTTTTTTGTGTCACCCGGGCGCAGTGTTTTCTGGGGATTTGTCTTTTCCAGTCCTTTCAATGCCTCACTATTCCCATAAGCTGCATAATACGCGTCTACCTCAGCCTGATCCTTAAAATATCCGTCCGTCTTAAACAAAAACCAGGATCTGAAAGGGTATCCATTGACGAAGTTATTTCGGCCTGCGCTGTAGGTATCCGCATTTTCCACTTGGTCCACCTTGGTATTGGCGTTGCCCATATTGACCGCTACATTGTAACCGAAATCACCCTTTTGATCTTTCCAGCCAATAGAAAGTTCCCAACCACGCGTATAGAATTTACCGCTGTTTGTCTGCGGCGGTTTTCCCCCCAGAACGTCTGGTAAAGTGATTTGTGTAAGCATACCGATGTTTCTTTTTTCATAGGTATCAAAAGTCGCGCTCAACCTATTGCTCAAAAACTTGAGATCAAGCCCAACATTGGCCTGTATAACAGTTTCCCAGGTCCGGTCATAGCTGATTAAGCCATTATTATTTAGACTAGAGTTGGTCTGGAGGGATGCAGGATATCCCAAAACAGATGTACCAATATTGACAAACGACAAATAATCATACTCCCCTAAACCATCAGCAGCATTTCCCGTGGAAGCATAACTCCCCCGCAACTTACCAAAACTGACAATATCCTTCAATGGAGCCATAAAAGATTCTTCACTGAATACCCAGCCAGCCTGCACAGAACCAAAACCTTTAAACTTATGTCCTTTGGCAAAGCGTGAGTTGCCGTCATAACGTCCCACGAATTCCAATAAGTATTTCTCGGCATAGTTGTAAGTGAATCTACTGATATAGGAATAGCGGCCGTTCAGGCTTTTACCACCGCCGTTTGTCATTCCTTCCGTTTTCCCCAGCCCGATGTCATATATCCCCAGGTCATCGTAACCGAGCCGTGCGGCATTAATCGTTTGTGAATTGAATTTTTCGGCATTGATACCCGCCATTGCCGAGATATTATGTTTTCCGGCGAGTGTCTTATTATAGCGCAATAAGGCTTCGTAATATTGACTAACCCCATTATATGTACCGGCAGAATAGGTATTATTCGTACCGTCGGTGTTATAGGCATTGGCGACATAATCCCCGTACCAGTTGTAGAGCTTTACGGGAACGACATAAGACTCACCCGTATAGCGTTCATTCTGCAAGGATGCGGCGGCCTCCAAAGAGATGCCGTTCCAGATATCATAAGTAGCGCGCAGATCTACCCGGCTCGTGAGCGACTTTTTGTCAAAGCGGCCTGCATCGGAGGTGGTAGCAGCGGCATTTCTGTTGGCGCCAGCATCGATCCCATTGAACGGAGCCAACCACTGCCCCATGGGGTTTTTAGCTGGATAAAACGGCATATCAAAAGAATACAGGATATTTCCCAACCCCCTCGAAGGCATGCTCGTATTCGCGTTAATGGCGCTGATATTAGATTCCAGCTTTAATTTTTCCGATAAATTATAGGTATAATTGAAACGCGCATTCCATTGTTTTTGACCATCATACGCCGTAGCAAGATTGGCCTGATTATCCGCATAAGCAAAGGATAGCCGATAACTGGACTTATCATTTCCACTGCCCAAACTTAGGTTATGCTGATAGGAATAACGCGTCGAAAACATCTCCTGGATCCGGTTAGCGTTGAAGATATAAAAATCAGTGTTATACAGATCATATCTCCCCTCGATCCCCTGGGCCATTTTCTTGACGTTGTCTTCGCCCCATACCCACCAGTTTGGTGCAGTTTCCTCTTTATTGGCTTCCAGCCACATCGTTGCGTATTCTTGCATCGAGGGAGAGTATCCGACGAGCCCATTGGTATTGAAACGGAAGTTGCCGTTGTAATCGACTTTTAGTTTTCCTTTGCCCTTTTTGGTAGTCACCAACAAGACACCGTTTGCTGCACGGGAACCATAGATGGCGGCAGCCCCGTCTTTAAGCACAGATATATTTTCAATATCGTCCGAATTTAAATTGAGGAAGGAATAGTCATTCAATGCTGGTACACCGTCAATTACAATCAGTGGCCTCGACCCATTGACAGAAGAAGCTCCGCGAATAGAAAGGTTGAGCCCTTCATTACCAGGTCTTGGCGAAGTCCGTGTAACGGTAAGCCCCGGTGTCTGCCCCTGCAGTGCCAGGGCAACATTGGTGACTGCACGGTCTTCAAACACTTTACTGCTGACGGTTTCTACCGCCCCTGTTAAAGTGGCTCGTTTTTGCGTACCATAGCCGACAACAACCACTTCTTCAAGAGCACCTTCCGTTGATTTCAGTGCCACGCTCATATTATCCTGCGCCTTTTGTGTCTGCGCCTCATAACCAATTAAGCGAAACGCTATGTTTTCACCTGAATTGGCAGGAAGTACAAAACGCCCATTGTTGTCCGAGCTCCCCTTTGCCTGATTGTTGATGCGGATCGATACCCCAGATAAGGGCAATCCTGTTTTGGAATCCTTTACAAGCCCTCGCACCTGGATCTGCTGCGCAAACAAGGGGTTGACCTGTACCATGAAAACACTACAGGCAATGCCCGCCACCAAGGACTGAATACTTGATCTACTTTTCATATTTACATGTTTATAATTGTTTATTTCACATTTATAAAAAATCGCAAATAAATCCTTCCAAATTTTTTAAACGTCAAAACAACATTTTTAAATCCGATTAAAAAAAACCTGAAACGATATCCATTTCAGTCTGAAAGATTGTACAGCAATTAAATATTCTTAAGGTTTATAATTACAGGCCCTTTCCTACCTGTGACACAAACATAAAAAATAAATTTAACCGATTTAGTATTTGATAAAATATTTTTTATATAAAAATTATAAACAATTAATATACAACGATTTAATTTCATAAATAAACATTAAACAGTTTAGTTATTGTATGATAATTAAACCTTATTTATTTTGAAACAATGTGCAATCGGACGTTTAAAATCATAAAAAGTCCAAAAATAAGGGCGAATACGCCTCATAAAAGAAGGGTAACGTTAGAATAACTAAAACGATTAACTTTATTGACACAGCCTCAAAATCCTCAATTTGAAGCTATTTATAATCCTATTAAATGGAACCTTTGGCATATCAATATATTTTGCTGACATTCTTAGGCGTTAGCATTTAGGTACGATGAATCTGCTTTAGGGATGACAAAATCTGATCAGAGGACAACGACCGGACAGTCGAATTCGTTCGGAACAAAATCGGAGGGTATAATTTACTAATTTTAATAAAAGATGGCAACCAGAATATTTGCGAAGCCTTTTTTAAGGGATCGGTAACCGGTATGAATCCCGAATTACTGGCGATATTCGAAATTTTCAATAGCACGTCAAAAAAACGGGGGCGCGGAAAGCACACCCCCAGTTATCGTGTTTTCCTTGTCCTGTTCGGCGATACGTTGCGCGCTCGACATCGCTATTAAAAATATCATATGCGCATATGTTTTTCAGCGCACCATATTAAATGGTGCTCGCGTGCATATTTTAGCATTTGTGCAATCGTCTGGCAGCCGGCTTTAGCCATCATTTTTCGACGGTGTGTCACTACCGTATGCGGACTTAAAAAGGTGATTCTATCGTCCATCATTTGGGTACCAGTACGACAATGGCCAGCTGTGAGCATAAGCGCTGGCTTCCAATATGCATAAGGTGAAAAGCATGCCTGCAATGATTTGTGCATATGGCGTACAATCACCTGAAAATATGATCGCTGTCACCTCTACTTGAAGTGGTTATGCCTACATTCGTATTATGAAAGAATAGCTATCATTTAGCAAATCCACAGCAATGAACAGCATCAGCGATTACGACAACTTTTTTCTTCCAGCAGATAATCTGGAAGCTCATAAAAGTTTATTTAATTGGTTTGATTTATCCTAACATTTTTAAATGTTAAGATGACGTTTATTAAGGCAAAATAAATATCTCCACATCAGCAGAGATCAGCATCAGCATCGTTTTACGTTTATCCTCGGTTATTAGATCAATTTTAAGAAAAAAATAAATGTAAAACAAACATTTAATATATCTTTTCGAAACCACGCAGTGAAGCGGCTGCCTCATCTTTTTTTGCTCCAATCCATACCGTGCTCCATGCATGTCTCCGGGCGGCATGCATGGAGCCCCTCCCATTCCGTTGCCCTGCTGCATGATGTTACAGGTTGTTCGCTAAATCCAACATAAATTGACTTTCCTAAAAATAAACCCTAATTTTGGCTAACCGACACTTAACTAAGCCATCACGATGAAAGTAGCCCATGTCCGACAATTGTTTACCCAGCTTTATGAAGAAAACTGGGTCAAGCTGTATGTGCATGTTTTTCGGATGCTGGACGACCGCGATGAGGCCCGTGATATTGTGCAGGAGATCTTTGCGAATCTCTGGGACAGGATGGAGCGCCTCGAAATCGAGCATTCCTATCAGGCCTATCTCTTCCGTTCGGCACGCAATCTGGTGATCAACCGTATCGCCAGCCGCGACGTGGGGCGCAGGTACGAAAGTTACCTGGAGCATGCGGGCCCTGCCCTGGAGGTCATGCCCGATGAGCTGCTGCGGGAGAAAGAACTGGCCCTGCAGATCGAACATGCCATTGAGAAGCTGCCCCGTAAGATGGCGCTGATCTTTAAGAAAAGCCGTTACGAACAGCGCAGCTACCGCGAGATTGCCGAAGAACTCGACATTTCTGAGCAGACGGTTAAAAAACAGATTTACAATGCGTTGACGCTCCTCAGAAAAAAAATACGGACTATTTTCATTTTTTTCTACCACTAAGCTGCCCCTTTCCTGTCTTCCAAGCAGCAAACAGAACAACTGCCCATGAAGAAACCGCTATCTAGGTCATTGCTGCAAAAGTATCAGCAGGGACTATGCAGCCCTGAGGAGACTGCGCTTGTCGAAAGCTGGTACAACCAGCTCAGCAAAGCAAACAACGCAAAGGAAATCCCCGAACTTGATCTTGCGGCCGAAGACCGCTACTTCAGGCAGACGCTCTTTGGCGACGAACTGCTGGCCGGGCAGAGGAAGCGGACCTATCTGAAAGTCGCGGCTAGCATCGCTCTTTTTATCACGGCAGGACTGGCGATTTACTTTTTTTCCGGTCCGCCGCAGCCACAGCCGGCAGCGCCCTTTAGCATCGGCCAGTTCCAGGCCGAACTGCTGATCGGCAATCAGGTAGTCAGCCTGGATGACCGGCAGCCCCCCGGCTCCGCATGGATGGACCAGCACAAGGGCAACAAAGTGGCCCTACAGACCAAAAAAGGACAGGAATACCGGATGCAGCTGCCCGACGGCACCACGGTGTGGCTCAACGCCGACAGCAGGCTGGAGATCGGCAAGGATTACAACCAGCAGCAGCGTTCCGTCTATCTGCAGGGCGAAGCATATTTTAAAGTAGCCCAAAATAAAACTGTACCTTTTATCGTCCATGTGGGCAGCACAAGCATAGAAGCACTGGGTACAGCCTTCAACGTAAGGCAGTACGAGAGCGACGGGCAGCTGCTGAGCACAAGGCTTGACGAGGGCAGCGTACGCGTTAGCAATGCTGGCCGGCAGCAGGTGCTGCTGCCCGGACAGGCGGTACAGGTGAACCTGCGGCAGGGCAGCTTCGAGCTGCAGCAGCAGAGCAGCCAGCCCGAAGGGGGACAGTGGAAAGACGGTTACTTTATCTTTGAGCAGACACCACTGCCCGAGATCATGGCCGACCTGGCCCGCTGGTACAATTTTACCTATACCCTGTCGCCGACCTATGAAAAGAAAATCCTCAGCGGAAAGATCAGCAAAAAGAAACCCTTTGCCGAGGTGCTCCGCATATTGCGGCTTGCCGGCATCAATTACACGATCGACAAGGACCAGCTGCTGCTCGCACCCTGACCAACGAACTAAACAAACGAATTTTTAATCTAATACCCTATGAAAAACTCCGTAAAAGCAGTACTGTTCATGCTGATGCATGTCAACGGTTATGCCTTTAGCCAGCATCCGGCCGGTGCGCCTGATCAGATTCAGTTCAAACAGCTCGTCAAAACCATCGAGCAGCGCAGCGACTACCGCTTTGTCTATGACCCCAGCGAAATTAAGCCCGAACTGAATTTAGCTGTGAAGCTGGACAATACCAATATTCCGGAACTGCTCAGACAGGCCTTTACCGCCAAGGGCATCCGCTACAGTATTGTCAACAACACCATTGTGCTTCAGGGCAAAGCGACAGGCAGCCCCCAGCAAACCGCTGTCAGCGGTCGTGTGCGCAATGCCGCCGGTGCCGCCCTGGAAGGCGTGAGCGTCCGTGTCAAAAACAAAGTGACCAGCACCGTCACCGATGCAGGCGGACATTTCACTTTACATGGGCTACAGGCCGGCGACATCCTGTCGCTAAGCTATGTGGGCTACCGCAGCAAAGAAGTTAAAGTTGCCGGCAGCGCCCCGCTTGAACTGAGCCTCGAGGCCGATCCCGGCAATCTCGATGAAGTGGTGGTCATCGGTTACGGTACCTCCTCCGTCCGCAAAAACACAGGTTCGGTATCCAGTGTGACTAGCCGCGAGATCGGAACACAACCCGTGCTGGATCCCCTCGCCGCACTTCAAGGCCGTGTCGCCGGCCTTAGCATCGCATCCAACTCGGGGCTGCCCGGCGGCTCGTTTCAGGTGCAGCTGCGTGGCGTCAATTCACTGAGCAACGGCAGCAGCCCGCTCTACATCATCGACGGCATTCCCTTTTCGGACGAAAGCATGAACCAGTTTGCCCTGGCCAATGGCAATCAGAGTCCCCTGAGCCTGATCAACCCCAAGGACATCGAACGCATAGACGTGCTCAAGGACGCCGATGCCACGGCCATCTATGGCTCCCGCGGCGGCAATGGAGTGATCCTGATCACCACCAAAAAAGGCAATAAAAGCGGGCTCAAAATAGACTTCAACGCCAGCATTGGTTCGGGCAAAGCCATCCGTAACCTCAAGATGCTCAACACCGAACAATACCTACAGATCCGTAAGGAAGGCTTTACGAACGACCAGTTTGAGCCGACGGTGGATAACGCACCGGACCTGCTGACCTGGGACCAGCATGCCTACAGCGAATGGCAGAAAGCATTTTACGGTGCCAGCGCGCCCTTCTCGAGCTACCAGCTGTCCTTTGCCGGAGGCAACGAGCAGACCCAGTATCTCGCCAGCACCAACTTCAACCGGCAAGGCGATCCCCTGCCCGGCAACAAGACCTATCAGCGCGGCGGAGCCCTGCTCAATCTGTCCACCCAGTCCCGCGACCAGCGTTTCAAACTGAACAGCAGCTTCAACCTCAATCTGGACCGCAACAACACGGTACCGACCGATATCGCACAGTTTTATAACATTGCCCCCAACTATCCACTCTATGACGAAAAGGGCGACTATTACTGGTTCCAGCAGAGTCAGCAGAATCCCGCGGCCTATATGGAGCGCTCAGGGCTGTCGAAGTCCAAATCGCTACTGGCCAATCTTTCTGCCGAGTATGCGATCCTGCCCGAGCTAAGGGCCAAGATCAGCCTGGGTTACAACCTCAAAAGCATGGACGAGACGCGCCTGTTGCCCAATGCCGGATTCAATCCAGCAACCAGTACCGGCTCGATGGCCTCTTACGGCAACTCGGACTACGAGTCCTACATCGTCGAGCCCCAGCTCAATTACAGCAAAACATTTGGCAAGCACGACGTCAGGCTGCTCGCCGGCGGCACCTGGCAGCAGCGGGTCAGCGAGGGCAAACACATCGACGGCAGCGGCTACCCGAGTGATTCGCAGCTTGAAAACATGACTGCAGCCGGAGTGCTCACGGTCCGCAACAACCAATACACGGACTACCGATATCAGTCCGCCTTCGGCCGGATCAGCTACGCCTACAATGAGCGCTACCTCTTCAATGTCAGCTACCGCCGGGACGGATCCTCGCGCTTCGGCCCCAACAACAAGTACGGTAACTTCGGATCAGTGGGCGCGGCCTGGGTATTCAACAGCGAGGAATTCCTGCGCGGGCAGTCCGTACTGAGCTTCGGAAAGCTACGGGCCAGCTGGGGTGTCACCGGCAATGACCAGATCGGCGACTACCAGTATCTCGATACCTGGGGCACCAACTTCGCCTACCAGGGCATCACGGGCCTGTATCCCACCCGGGTTTACAACCCCAATTTTGGCTGGGAAGAAATCAGAAAGAAAGAGCTGGGCCTTGACCTCGGATTTTTGAAGGACCGCATCTTTATGACCCTCAACTACTACAACAATAGATCCAGCAATCAGCTGATCAATATTACCCTGGCGCCACAGACGGGCTTTACCTCCTATTTTGGCAATCAGCCGGCAAAGATCGAAAACAAGGGCTGGGAGCTGGAACTCAGCAGCACCAATATCCAGCGGGAACAGTTCAGCTGGAACACCAGCTTCAATATCACCTTTCCGTCCAATACCCTACTCGAATATCCGGGGCTTGAAAGCAGCAGCGATGCCCGACGCTACGTTATCGGCGAGTCCACACGCATCGTGCGCGGCTTCCAGTTCACCGGTGTGAATCCGCAGACCGGCATTGCCCAGTTCAGGGATGTGGACGGCGACGGCAAGATTACCGATTTGAATGACTACGTGACCCTGGGCTCGCTCATGCCCAAATACTATGGGGGCATCAGCAACAACCTGAGCTACGGTCCGCTGAGCCTGGGCTTTATGCTGCAGTTTGTCAAGCAGGAAGGCCCTTCCATCGGCTATGGGCCACTGGCGACCGGCATCGGTTCCATGGCCAATCTGGACGAATACGTACTGGGCCGTTGGCAGCAACCCGGCGACATCACCGACATACCGCGTGCCACTGCCAATAGTGCCAACGAGGCCAATGTGGTGTACCGCAACAATTACCGGTACTCCTCTGCCGTGTGGGACGATGCCTCGTTCATCCGGCTAAAAAATGTGTCGTTCAGTTACGATATCTCCCGATGGGCGCAAAAAATCCACATCAGCCGGGCCGCCCTGCAGTTTACCGCGCAAAATCTCCTGACCTGGACCAGCTTCAGGGGCACGGATCCCGAGATGCCCGGTTTTGACCGCAGCAATCTTTCGGATGTCAACCCCTTCGGGTCTGTACGCCCCAGCGCCACACCGTCCCTGCGTACCTATACCTTCGGTGTGCAGCTTACTTTTTAATGAATCATGAAACGACCAACGAACTATCCCATGAAAAAATATATCATCTACAGCCTCTTTGCCACGCCGCTGCTCCACCTGTCCTGCAGCAAATTTTTGGAGACCGATCCCCCGCGGACCGAAGTTTCCGCCGGTGCGGCTTTCAGCGACACCAAGACCGCCAGCGCAACAGTAGCCGGGCTGTATACCAGCATGAACAATTACAACAACCAGTTTGCCAGCGGACTGATGACCATCGTCCTGTCCAGTCTGGCCGACGAGTACAATTCGGCCTTCACCACTTATGATGAGTACAAATACAATAAACTCAGTCCCGCCACCTCTTATCTCGACCGTCTCTGGTCTCAGCCTTTCAGCTATATCAACCATAGCAACAAAATTATCGAAGGTCTGGAAGCCTCGGCGCTGAGCACTGAGGTCAAAGCACAGCTGTCTGCCGAAGCCCGTTTTACGCGGGTCTTCTGCTACTTTTACCTCAGCAATCTGTTTAATAAAGTCCCTTTGATCACGGACACCAAAAATCTGGAACTCAACAACCAAAAAGGTCCTGCATCCCGTGAAGAGCTCTATGCCTTTATGGTGGAAGACCTCAAGCAGGCTGCTGTGGATATCCCCGATACCTACATCGGCACTGAACGCATCCGTCCCAACCGCAAAGCAGTGGAAGCCCTGCTGGCCAGAGTATACCTCTACCGGTCGGACTGGGCCAATGCCGAGGCCACAGCCGACAAAGTCATTGGCGACAGTCGTTATGAGCTCTCCCGCGATCTGAATACCGTGTTCCTGAAAACCAGCAAAGAAGCCATCTGGCAGCTGCAGACCGTCAACCTCTCCACTGCCGGCGTCAATACCTGGGAAGGGTTCAGTATCGTTCCCGCCGTGGCCACAGCGCGGAGCTTTTATCAGTTGTACAACAGCACACTGGAGGATTATGAGGAGGGTGACCTGCGTAAAGCCAACTGGCTGAAGCCCTATACCGTCGGCAGTGAGACGCGTTATATGCCTTATAAGTACAAGGTTCGTACCGGCACACCCGTCACCGAATACAATACCGTGCTGCGCCTGGCCGAACAGTATCTGATCCGTGCCGAAGCCCGTCTCAACCAGAACAAGCTCGGCGCCGCCATCGACGATATCAACCAGATCCGTGAGCGTGCCGGACTCGATGCCCTGCCCCACACGATGGCCAAAGCCGATATCGCAGTGGCTCTGGAAAAAGAACGGCAACTGGAGCTGCTCGGCGAATGGGGGCACCGCTGGTTTGACCTAGTCCGGACCAACAGAGCCCTGCCGGTGCTTACAGCAGCCAAAACAGACTTTAGCGAAAGCGACTTAAAAATACCGATCGCTAGTACTATTCTATTGACCAACCCTAATCTCCAGCAGAATGATTAAGCTACTCAACCTTTCGCTGCTGCTCGTCCTGTTGCAAACAAGCCCGATGCTGCGGGCACAGGTCAGCATTGTGCCGACAAAAGCCGCGGCCGGTGATACCGTGACGATCAGCTTTGATCCCCGCGGCAACGCTGCATCCGATGCCGCGGCCCCCTTTTTCGTGGACTTCGGCTACTCCAACTTTTATGAGCTGCCCAATCGCATACCCATGCAGCAACAGCACGGCCGCTGGCAGGTACAGTTTAAACTGCCGCCTTATGCTAACTTTTCCTGCTTTACCATTTCCGATAAAGACAAGAAATTTGTGCAGCAGGCCAGCGACAGCAGCCAGTACGAAATTTATATCTATAAACAGGGCAAACTCATTACCGGCAATTACCTGGGCAAATCCTATAGCCTGCCGGTACAGAACAAGACTTCCGACCGTATCGTCGCCCTACAGGAACATTACTTAAAGGAAGAGCTGCGTCTGTATCCCGACAACTATGAGGCCCGGCTGCGGCTGATTGCTCTGCAGATGAAGGAGAGCAGTCCCGCCCGGCAGGCACAGCTGCTGAAAGAGGGCCTGGCTGTGATCGAGAAAAAATTCAGGAGCAATCCCCTCTCCGAGGGCAATCTCAACAAAGTGACGATGGGCTATCTGATCCTGGGGCAGAACCAAAAGGTGGACTCGATCCGCCGTGTGGTGGTGGACGAGTTTCCCAACGAAAAGATCGGAATCTCCTACCGGCTCAATACACTGCTGCGTGAGCCAGACTCGTCCGCTGTGGTGGCTGGGATACAGCAGCTGCTGGAGCGCCGAAACGACAGCAACAAGGAGGCCTTTGGCAGTGCCTACGAGTACCTATTCAGCTACCACGTGCAGCGTGGCGACAGTGCAGCGGCACGTACTTACCTGCCCCTGATCACCACCAGGGAGCCGGATCCCTACAAATGGCGCGCGTACCGCAACTATGTGCAGCTGCTGCTGGATCACCAGATCCTGCTGCGCGAAGCCTCCAGGCTCAATTTGTATGTTCTGGATAGCGTCGCGGCGTATCCCGTGAGCCTGATCCGCTATTTTCCAGAGACCGGCTATCTGGTCGCTCACGATCCCGCGCGGGCCGACAAGATCGAAGCAGTCAAGGCGGAGATCATGGCCAGCCAAGGGCTTCTGGCAGCCCGGCTAAACCAGCCGGAAGCTGCCCGGCAGTGGTTTGCCCGGAGCATTCCCATGCTGAAGTCTCCGGCACTGCTGCGTGCCGTCGCCGGGCAGTACGAGCAATGGAATGATGCGGAAAGCGCCTTACCCGTACTCGAAGCCGCCTATCAGCAGGCCCCCTTTGACCCCAAGATCCGGCAGCTGCTGGAGGATGCAATCAGCCAGCGGGGGATCCGTACCGCCGACCGGCAGGCCTATTTCAGCAAGCTCGACAGGCAGTGGAAGCAGCATTACTATCAGGAATTTGACAAGACCATCGGTAGCAGCCCCTTTCCGACAGCGTTCAGCATCGTCGATATGGCGCGCAGGCCATTGGGCCCGCAGGATCTGGAAGGCAAGATTGTGGTCATTGACTTTTGGGCAACTTGGTGCAAGCCCTGTATTGCCTCCTTCCCCTACCTGCATCAGGTGTACAAAAAATATGCAGATGACCACAGAGTCAAGTTTGTCGTGCTCAATTCAGGCAGCGGCAACAGCTGGGACGATGCCTACAGATGGGCGCAAGCCAACTCGCAATTTGACTTTCCCTTTTACTACAATCAGGATAAGAAACTGAGCAACAAGCTCGGTATCACCTCCATTCCGACCACGCTGATCTTGGATAGTAAAGGCAATATCCGTTTCCGGAAAGTGGGATTTGAAGGCGAAAAGCTGCTGCAGAGTCTTGATGCCATGATCGAATACCTGAAAGAACAGGAATAACCTGCCGGCGGCAAAGCCGAGGAGGGTCAACCAACAGCGGGTATCCGAAAGTTCAGATACCCGCTATTAAAAGGCCCCATTGTTAGTAAAGCCGCCAGACCAAGGACTGACGACACCTGGATGATGTATCCGCTTTTCTGCTCCCCCGTAGCAACATCCCCCTAACGAAGTGCTCGCCCAGATAAAACAGCCAAGCACCCAATGCCGAAATGCGGGAGCCGAGCGATTTAGCAAGCTGTCATCCGCCGTTTATGCGATAAATCAAAAAAATCTACAAAAATAGTAGACTTTATTCTTTACTATTTTTATATTTGTTCATCGTTTCTCAATTGGCGTTGGTCACGTTGTTATTTTTTAAATGTAATTTTCACAATTAAATTTCTATGAGCAAGTATTATTTTAGACAAACAATCTCTCCAAAAAACAGTCCCCTGTTGAATCCCCTATTTTTCAAGAAAAAACGAATGTGCACGGCATGATGCACGTGCCCGATAGCTGAATAGCTATTGTTTTTTAGAATTCAACATCAACCTAATCTACTGTTTTAATCATGAACATAAACAATTGGAAACGATTGTCTGTGGCGCTATTTGCCTCATTTCAGGCCAATATAGTGCTCGCACAGCAGCCCGTTTCACCCATTATCAATGCAGATCTTATTGGCACGCTGCTCGATGAACGAACCAATAAACCCATCGCTGGGGCAACAGTGCAGCTCGATGCTGTCACACACCGTGTACAGACCGATACTTGGGGGCGCTTTTCATTCCGAACCGGCCAAAAACTGCCTTTTAAAATTATTGTAAGCCATCTGGGTTACCGCTCGGATACCTTAATTGTACAGCGCTCACCCGTTGAAATCAAATTGCAGCCCAATGACCGGCAGCTCGACGAAATTGTTGTCGTCGGATACGGAACGACAAAAAAGGGGGATATCACCGGAGCGTTGTCCCAGATCAAGGGGCAGGATCTCAATGACCGGCCAATAGCAAATATCGTCCAGGGCATACAAGGCAAAGCGAGCGGCGTGGACATTACCTCAAATAACCGTCCTGGTGGCATAGGCACCATACGCATCCGTGGTAACCGCTCCATAAATGCCTCCAATGAGCCGCTCTATGTAGTCGACGGAATTCCGATATCCGCAAGTGAAGCATCTATTATCAACCCCAAAGATATTGCCTCCATTGAAATTCTGAAAGACGCTTCGGCAACAGCAATCTACGGATCGCGCGGTGCAAATGGTGTGATCCTGGTCTCGCTACTGGAAGGAAAAAAAGGACAGATATCCGTGCAATATAACGGGTCATTATCTTTGGATCAGATCCATTCGACGACTGACTGGATGGATTCAAAGGCACTTTTGGACTGGCAACGGCAGAGTCACATCAATGGAGGTACCTATACCGGAAAGTACGGTACAGCACCCGATCCTGATTTCGATATTCAAAATTTTGGGGGTGGCGAAACCTACGGTATTGAATCCATCCGCAAGGCCTATAGCTGGGGAGCAGACGGCAAAGTACTACTGCGTGATGCTACTGCAGAAGAGATTGCACGTGGATACGCACAGCAAGTGCCCGTATATAACGGCGGCAACCTCCTCAATCAGGATTGGACAGATTTGGTGACACGCCTTGCAAAAACCAACAACCACAGCATCTCGCTCTCTTCGGGTAATGAAAAATCCAGCCTTTACCTGTCTGCGGGACTGCTCGATCAAAAGGGCGCCATGATCGATCAGGATTATAAGCGGTATACCACAACATTAAAAGGCGATGTTTCGCCCCGAAAATGGCTGAAGCTGGGCATATCCATGATCGGCAGTTATTCCGTCCAAAATTATGGCATGGCTGACAACAGCTCCAATACGGGTGGAAAAGATTCCTACGGCCAGGCCCTGGCGCTCATGCCCTATGCGCCAGCCTATGATGAGAACGGACTTTTGTTGAATACCAACCGCACGGGTCTGTCGGCGCATAATGTACTCCTGAATATTGAAAATAGTAAAAATGAAAATACCCAATACAGTGTGCTCTCCAATGCTTTTGCGCAGCTCAATTTTACACCTTGGTTAAAATACCAGCTCAAATTTGGGGTGCAGTATACGGGAACGGAAAAAGGTTCGTTCTATGGCCCCGACTATACAAACCCTTTCTCTGCCGTAGGTACAGCTCCATTGATCGGCTACAATTCCCACAACAAGCGACTGTCCTGGGTATTTGAGAATATGCTGACCTTCGATAAGAAATGGGAGGATCATTCCCTGAAAGTGGATGCCTTGCAGTCTTCACAGGAGAATAGATCCAATGGTATTAATATCCGGGCGCAGGATATTACCTTCCCTTCTTCGCTGTGGTACAACCTGAGTGCCAATGACCTTGGTATCCCCATGAGCTATGGGACGTCCTTTAGTAAATCTACCTTGCTATCTTATATGGTAAGGGCTAATTATGCCTTGAAAAACAAATACCTACTGACGGCAACGGGACGTTGGGACGGGGCCTCGGTGCTGGCTCAGGGGCATAAATTTGACTTCTTCCCTTCCCTGGCCCTGGGCTATAAATTGGAAGAGGAACCCTGGTTGAAAGCGGTGGACTGGATTGATCAGTTTAAGCTCCGCTATGGCATCGGTGTAACGGGAAATTCTTCGGTATCGCCCTACACCACCTCAGGGACAATCGCTGGTGCAGCCTATGTTTTTGACGAAACGCAGGTGCCAGGCTACAAATCATCCTCCATGCCAAACGCAGCGCTCGGTTGGGAAAAAACAGTACAGCATAATATCGGGCTGGATTTCGCATTTCTGAACAACAGCATATCAGGTACTGTGGAATGGTACAGGGCAAATACCAAAGACCTCCTGCTCAATCGATCCATTCCCCCCGTACTCGGTTACAACAGCATATTGGGCAATATCGGGAAAACGAGCAACAGTGGGCTAGAAATCTCTGTTTCGACGAAGAATATCGACCGACCGGATTTCTCCTGGAATACAACCCTGACCTGGAGCAGAAACCGGGAGAAGATCGTCGAATTGGTCGACGGCAAGGTAGACGATGTGGCCAACGGCTGGTTTATCGGGCAGCCTATAGCCGTATTTAGGGATTATGTCTATGACCGATTGTGGCAACAGACACCCGAAGACCTCCGGCTGATCGAACTTTACCGAAAAATTGGAAATATCACGGCTTTACCGGGGCAGGTAAAAATCAAAGACCAGCAACTGGTGGAAGTACAGCCCGGTACGGACGGCGCAAAATCGGTCACCCTGGCATCCGGCGAAACTGTCACCTATCTCGACAATGGCTTTGGAACCATCAACGACAGTGACAAGGCGATCTTGGGCAGCAATAGACCCAAATGGACCGGCGGGATTGTCAACGCTTTCCGGTACAAAAACTGGGACCTCTCCTTCTTTATCTATGCACGTATCGGCAGCAGCTACTATGGCGCGCTACAGACCTATGGCCGCCGTACGGAAACATCGATATGGAGCCCTGAAAATACCTCGGCGGCATTTCCGCAGCAGACAACAGCGACTTTCACAAACTACAATGCGGTACGCAATTACACAAGCGGCAGCCTGGTATCGTTGCGCTATATCTCCTTGGGCTACACGTTTAAACAACCTGTGCTCGATCGACTTAATATCGGAAGCCTACAGGTGTATGCGCAGGTCCTCAACCCAGTTATCTGGGGCGGCGAAGCGGTAAAAATTGGCCTTAATCCGGATGATGTCAATGGCTGGGATAGTGCCTCCGCAGCGCAGAGCGGTGGACAGACCGCCAACAGCATCTTATTGCGCAGTGCCGTTCTCGGATTGAGAATCGGTCTTTAATCAATAGCATCAACGAAACATGAGACTTGGAAAATATAACAGAAAAACATTCGCCCTTTGGGCAATAGCTATCCTATCGACAGGAGCAGGATTAAGTTCATGCAAAGACTTTCTCCAAGAGGAAATGGTCTCCACGATCACTCAGGATTATTTTGAATCCGAAAAAGGACTGAATGAGCTTGTCGTCGCCAATTATAGCATCCTGCGGTGGAAATATGGATTTATGGAAGGTCCCTTCCTTTTTGAAACGGGCAATGATATCACTGAACCACTGGATAATGCCTGGGCTACCTTCAGTCCCGCAGTATGGTCGCCATCAGGAGCTGCCGGTGAATATGCCAACAACCTGATCGGGTATTTTCAGACCCAGCTACTGGGTGCTTATCCGATTATTAATGATTGCAACAAAGCCATCGAAATCATTACCGAACGGCCTCCGGGCCAATATGCAAGTGATGCAGCTTATGCCAATCAAAAGCTTGCTGAGGTCTATTTTCTACGGGCCTATGCTTATTATTTATTGGTCACGCAATTGGGGGATGTCCCTTTTCCACTGAAAAGCAACAACAGCCTACCGGCTAATTTTTACCTACCTAAAACAAATTCGGCGACCATCTATGCCAAATTAATTGCTGATCTACGCTTTGCCGAGCAGTATTTACCTGCTGCCGGACAGACACAGCGCGGTCGGATTACCCGCAACGCGGCCCTGCATTTCCTGGCCAAGCTTTATCTGCAGCGCCAACAGGCTGCAGCCTTTAAATCATACCGCAATGCCGACGGAACGATAGATCCCACCAGTCCCAATGCGTACCAGGGACTATTGTACAAGGGCGAGGGAACGGCAGATTTGGATTCCGCCATTTATTATTCCACGCAGGTAATCAACTCCGGGATCAGCCTCGCCTCAAATTATTGGGACCTTTTTGCCATTGAGAAAGGCAATTGGAGCAACGAAACGAATTCCGAAATTATTCTGCAGGCCTCCTATGGTAATAATTTGGAGAATGGTCGCTACGGCATGCGTACCAACGCCGCCTTTACCGCCGATTACCGCAACTCGGCCTGGAATATCCCAAGCTGGACCTGGTCTTACGGCCTGCTAAAAGGTCAGGGATTCCTGCCTTCGGACTGGGGCTATGATGTATTTACCGATAAACTGAACGATTCCCGTTTTGAAAAATCCTTCCAGCTCGAATATGAGAGTGCCTCCTTTGATAACGCTTCCCAGTCGGACGGTCCCGGCCTAGCTTATACGGATGCAAAAAATGCTTCCCTGGCCTGGCAAACAAATGAAGCCGATTTCTTTAACAGCAATATCAAGCCGAACTATAAACGTCCCTCGTGGAGTGGCCGGAATGCCGTAGCTGGACAGCGGAAAATTGGGAAGGCTGACCTGGGACTTGTTTTCCTGGAAAACACCAAGGAAACGGCCATTGATATCGCTGAGGCCCTCGCACAGCCCTATGTGCTCTATCCGCGGTGGATCAAGGACAATGGAAAATATTATTACAGAAAGACCGGTGCAGACCGCTACAGTGGGAATGCTGGACTGCTCCTGAACCGAAAGGTACGCCCCTCTTCACGTAAGTTTATCGATCCAAACCGCAGTACCGTCGACAACCATTTCGGCACACGTGACGTGGCCATCTTCCGGCTTGCCGAAACCTACTTGATCCGGGCAGAAGCCTATGGCCGGAAAGGAGACTATGCAAAAGCTATCGCCGACATCAATATCTTACGCAATCGGGCCGCCTATAAAGCTGGCGAAAATCGCGCTGAGGTATTGGCCCGCTTATACCCTGGTGCCGAATCATTGCGCGCCGAAGAGCGCTCCTACCCCTATCCTTCGGCGACAGCCACATTCGATAAAATTAGAGTCGATGCTTCCTATTGGGATGGTAGTTCGGCCAAAGCCAAGGCTGAGCAGTATCCGCCCGAGGCAAATTCCGAGTTGAAACGTTTTGTGCATTTTATCTACAATGAGTATTCCCGGGAGTTCAATACAGAGCAGGTCGTATACGAGGGGATACACCACGCAGGTATTCAGCTGGAGCGCATATTGCATCACGCGCAACTAGCCTCTGGCCGTACTGGCAGCTGGTCCAGATCGGATAATCCATCTGGAGTGAATGGGCAGGATGGAAATGGCAAGGGAACCTTTTCAACAACGCATACGTTCAAACCCTTTCCGCAATCTTTTATCAGCATGCTAACAGACAAGGATGGCGTACTACTTGATGAAACAGCCCGCCGATCCTATCAAAATCCCGGATATTAGCCCTAAAAAAATGAATTAAATAGATGAATAACACAAGCATAATGACAAAATTAGTAAACGGTTTTCTCCTATTTCTGGTTATTCCTGTGCTTCCTATACGGGCACAGGAAATCGTCAAGCCCAATATCGTACTGATCGTTGCCGACGATCTGGGATATGGTGACCTGGGAAGCTATGGCAGTCAAATTATCAAAACACCCCATTTGGACCGACTGGCGGCTCAAGGTATCCGGTTCACAGATGCCTATGCCGGCGCGAGTGTATGCTCGCCCGCCAGAGGCACTCTTTTGACCGGTAAGCATACAGGTCATGCGCGAATAAGGGGCAATATGACGCGCCAAGGTGGTGTCGCGGGCTTTAAAGACGGCGTCGCTGTACGTAGACCAAGTTTATTGGAAACAGACACCACATTTGCAAGCAGGCTGCAAAAGAACGGCTATCGGACTTTCCTGGTCAATAAATGGCATGTTGAAGGGTTTGACGAATCTGCACATCCGCAAAAACGGGGCTTCGACGAGTTTGTCGGCTGGCTGGTCAAAGAACCGAAAAGCCATAATCATTATCCCGAAATTCGCTTTAACGGCTACCAGCCCTATGCCGTGGCAGAAAACAAAGGCGGTAGGCACGGGAAGCATGCCACCGATATGACAACAGAAGAAGCAGTTGCGATCCTGCAGCGCAAACATGATCAACCGTTTTTATTGATGGTCACCTACAATGCCCCGCATGTGCCGCTTGATGCAAAAAGCACGGCCTTATATGATTCGCTGGACCTGCCCGCCCAGGATAAATCCTATGCGGCATTGGTATCTCACCTGGATGAGAGCGTGGGATCTATTATGCAGACGATCGAAGACACAGGTATCGCACAACAAACAGTCCTCATCTTCATTTCAGACAACGGCGGTTCAAGGGAAGCCAGATTAGTGCAAATTGCCCAAAATGGTCCTTTGAGAGGTATGAAAACAGATTTATACGAAGGTGGAATACGGGTCCCCTTCCTTGTGAGGTACGGTTCCGGAGCTGCGGCTGCGACATCTTCTTTCCCCACCTATTTCCCCGACCTGTATGCAACCATATTAAGTCTGGGCGGTGTAGCGCATGCGGCGGCAGACGGTGTCAGTTTGCTTCCCGAGATTTTTACACCCAATAGCCAAAATCGAGAAAGCCGTTATCTCTATTGGGAACAATACCCCAAAAAAGGAATTCAGCAAGCTGTACGGTGGGGAGACTGGAAACTTATCAGCCCGGGAAATGACGCAGCTGTGGAACTTTATAATCTACGAAACGATATCAGCGAAACAACAAATTTGGCAGAAAAACACCCCGACATCACAAAAAAACTACAATCTTTCCTGCATCAAGCGCATGTACCGTCCGATTGGTGGCCGGTCAGCGATAACTCCAATCAATCACAATGAAAAAATATTATTACCTGTTGCTTTGCTTCCTGAATGCTGCGCTATGTTTGCGAGGACAATCGCAACACAAACGACCAGTAGATTCAGCCCCCAAAAAATATAATGTACTGTTTCTGATTTCAGATGACCTGCGGACAGATATGGGCATATATGGACATCCTTTGGTACAGACACCCAACTTAGATCGCCTAGCAGCGAAGGGCGTATGGTTCAAAAATGCGTATTGTCAATATCCATTATGCAACCCCTCCAGGTCATCCCTGTTAACAGGAAAACGCCCGACAACAAGTGGCCTTTACGGAAATAGAGAATGGTTTAACGCGTCTTTCCCGGATTGGATCAGCCTTCCTAAATATTTTAAGCAAAACGGATACACCACGATCCGAAGTGGTAAGGTCTTCCATGGTGGCATAGATGACACCGAGGCCTGGGATATTGGCGGAGAAAAGCGCCAATACGGCACCGTGATCAATGGCGCTCCCCCAGCTGCAGTGGATTCCCAATCTTATTGGCAAGAATACAGCAATTCAGCACCCCGTATCGACCCCTATGCTGCATCGACACCATCAGACAGATGGGCGGCCTTAACGGGCGAAGAGGCAAGGCAAATAGGTGATACGAAAGTAGCAGACCGGGCCATCCAATATTTAGAAAACCATAAGCAGACCGAGCAGCCCTTCTTTTTGGCCTGCGGTTTTTCAAAACCGCATACCCCGTTTGTCGCTCCAAAGGAATTCTTTGATCTATATGACCTGGACAGTATCGCCCTGCCGCCTGATTTTTCATCGATGCCCGGCATACCCGTGGGATTTCCTGCCGGATCCATTCGCCGGAGAAACGCTGATTTCTTTGTCAACCGGACCGCATCGCCAGAGGAAGCCAAAGAATACATTCGAGCTTATCTTGCCTGCATCAGTTATATGGACTGGAATGTCGGTCGGGTGTTAAAGAAGCTGGAGGAATCCGGATTAAAGGAAAATACCATCGTGGTCTTTTGGAGTGATCATGGCTATCAACTGGGTGAAAAAGGAAAGTGGTCCAAAGCCGGATCATTGTGGGAACAGGGTACCCGTGTACCCTTTATCATCTACGATCCACGTGCTGAAGGTAATGGGCAGCCTTCGCCACGTGTGGTGGAACTGCTGGATATTTACCCAACCTTAGTCGACCTCTGTGGACTACCTGGCTACGAGGGCCTCGAGGGGAAAAGCTTAAAACCATTACTTTACCAACCGGATCAAACTTGGGAAAGGCCAGCATATACCGTTTGGAGCGAAAACGGGAAAGGTGTGACGGGAATTACCGTTCGTACGGAAAAATGGCGGTATGCAGAATTTTTCGGACATGGTGCCGGAAAATCGCTTACAGATGCCCTTACCGATCCCCATCAAATGATTAACCTCGCAAACGATCAACACTATGCAGACATTGTCGACTATTTCCACCGCCTGGTTATGCAGCAGGTAAACGGAAAGGTAGAGCTCCCCCCTACGGATAAATAACATCTCTTTTTAAACGATAACAAAGGGTATTCATGCAATAGGAATACCCTTTGTTATTAATACCCTTTATTATTAAAGCCAAGCCTTTTGCTACTTCTCTGCCTTTACGTCGCCAGCTTCGGAGCAGCCTACTTGTCGCAAAGCTTACGATGGCGCCCAGCGCAGCTTCAACATGGTCTGTAAAGTAACAGCGTGTGGCAATTTATTTCTGGCTGATAGCACGACTTACCTCTATTGGTAAATCAGATTCTAAAACAGAAGCCCCGTCTTCGAATACAGCGTTATAACTCTCGTAACGTTGCTCTTTTTCTGCCAGTTTATCGTAGCTAGGCGCAGTTGATATCATGCACATCACCCCTTTGTTGTTAAAAAACCTATACATTTCTTGATTTGCTGGCACAATTTCAGAACCGATATAAACAATCATCCGGTCGTAGGGTAGCCCCGAGGACTCAAATTTAGCTAAAGCTGCCCCGTCTTTAATATGCATGGACAAATACTGATCTTTATTTTGATCAAGGTAATATTTCGCCTGTTCGACATTATGCACCGTCACCCAGACCCAGGCATACGCATTATTTTGCCGTATGATTTCAGCAGTCTTAGCCAATGGCAAGTCTTTCTTATCAAGATTCAGTATAGTCTTACCTTTGGCCCAATCGATCACTTCCTGAAGTGTATTGATTCCATACTGAGTCACCTTGCCCGTCTTGTCCCGCAACCTCAATTTCTGAAGTTCGGCCCACGTATAATCAGCTACTTTGCCAACTCCGTTTGTCGTTCGCTCCAACCTTGCATCATGCAACAGTATGGCAACACTATCCTTTGTGTAACGCGGATCTATTTCGAAAATAGCGGGCGTTTTTTTCAGCACTGCTTCAAATGCTGGGATCGAATTTTCAGGCAGTCCATTTTCGATCGTACCACGATGGCCGCTTATTATCTTTTTACTAGGTGAGTAGCGAAAATAGGCACGCATGGCTTTACACGTTTTAAAGTCAAGCGTATGAAGCTCCTGCGCCTGCAGTCCCCCCAATGCCATCGTACTAGCTAACAAACTGATAAAAAACCCAATTTTTCTCATCACTAACTTATTTTTAACGGTTAAAAATTTGTATGTATATCGCTTCACACCGAGAGACCTGCTCTATGGGTTGAATACGTTATGCTCCTTAATCGACAATTAATCCATTCCGAAAAAAGTTTAGGCATTCAATTTTAACAAATTAAAACCGGCCACTTTATCTAAAGTAAATAGTGTCAAAGCAGAATTCTCCTGAACAATTCGTCGGTAGTTTGCCAGCGGCATCCCGAGTTGATAAGCTAAAAACAGTCGATTGATTCCATTATGACCAACGATCAAAACAGTTGTACCATCGTAGCGTTCAAGGATATCATCATAAAAACTTTTGACACGATCGATCACCTGGCGTCCGGTCTCTCCTACTCTTCCTGCTGCATAATCCTCTGGTGACTGCAACCAATTGTCCCAAGCCTGAGGATCTTCGGCAATAAATTCGGACGAGCACTTTCCTTCCCATTGTCCAAAATCAATTTCGATCAATCTATTGTCCACCTGTAATTCATGTGCCGCTCCCGATGCAATCTCAGCGGTCTGACGGGCGCGGATCAGTGGAGAACAGAAGACCCCTTCAAAATTATATCCTTCCAATAGATGCCGCATACGCTTGGCCTGATCTACTCCTTTACCAG
>Ga0308158_10000552_pt1 | contig 56462 bp, 51 predicted proteins | sample PhyBR2_FD_201038 | JGI IMG/M metagenome (GOLD analysis project Ga0308158, IMG submission 201038) | Phyllosphere microbial communities from UC Gill Tract Community Farm, Albany, California, United States - DLSLB.R2 | ecosystem: Host-associated > Plants > Phyllosphere > Unclassified | place: USA... | reverse complement strand
GTCACGCATGATCAGGGAAGTAAATTTCAAAAGGATGCAGGACGCGTTCCATGGCAAACGCGGGCAGGATGGGCGCTGCGCCGCTGCTGGCGTCGCCCTCGATCTGGCTGTGGAAGCACCCGAGGGCAGCGCGCTTGCGCGCCAGTGCGTTGGCTGGTACGGGCAATTTGCGCGCCTGGTTCATGGGCATTGCGCCGTCGCCTGGCGCACTCCAGTGCCAGCCCCAGACCGGCGCCTGCAGCACGCGGGCGCCGCGCTGGCGGGCAACGGCGCTGCAGGCCAGCGCCGTCGATTCGTGGTCGGGATGACCGTCGAAGCGCCAGGTAGTGATGACGATATCGCCCGGCGCGATGATCGCGGCCAGTTGGCGCTCGAGCTCCGGCGCGGCCGCCGTGACGCCGCCGTCGGGGATATGCAGGCGCCGCACGCGGCTGGCGTCGATGCCCAGGTGGGCCAGGGCGGCATTAGTTTCATCTGTACGCGCCTGGCGCAGGCGTTCGGGCGGCCACGCAGGCGACCCGGGATGACTGGCTTCACCATCGGTGACGGCCACGATCAGCGGCGCGTCGCCCCGCGCGGCGACCAGTTGCAGCAAGGCGCCGCAGGTCAGGATTTCGTCATCGGGATGGGGCGCCACCACGACGACGCGCGTGCCCGGCGGGATCAGCGCATCCAGCGTGATCTGCGGGACTGCGCCTAGCGCAGCGTCACGCGCCCAGTCGTCTGCTGCCGGGCCGGTACCACCAATATGACGTGATCTATTCACAAGGTCCATGGCGCGTCCTCCATGGAGGCGACCAGCTTGCCGACGGCTTCCAGGTCGCGTTCCGCATGGCTCTGGCGCATGAAGACCGGCAGGTCCGCATACAGTTGTGCGAGCGCGGCATCCTTGCACAGCGGGCCCGCGCCCAGTGCGCGGCCGACGGCATGCAAGACCGTATTGGCCGTCGCTTCGACGCTCAGGCGGACGGTCATCGCCGTGCGCATGGCATTCGCGCCCGGGGCGCTGTCGATGCTTACTGCGGCCTCGCGGATCAGTGCGGCGCAGCCTTGCAGTGCGACCGAGACCTCGCCCAGCTGGGCCAGGCGATGAGGGTCGCTGCGCTCGGCCAGCCGTTCACGCAGCGCATCGGCCAGACGCGTGGCGGCGCCGAACCAGCATGCAGCCACGCCTGCGCCGCCTTGCCAGAAGCCAGGGCGCTCAACATAGAAGCCCGGGCCTGCCAGCGGCATGGCCACGGCATCATCGAACCAGACATCGACGCTGGTCGTGGCACGCATGCCGACCGCGTTCCAGCCGTCGTCGGTGACGCGCACGCCAGGCTGGCGCAGGTCGACCGCCGCCAGCATCGGGGCGCCATTCACATCCCAGCAACTCACCACCGCATGCGTGACGCCATGCGCCCCAGAACACCAGGCCTTGCGGCCGCGCAGAATATGGCCGTGATCGGCGGCCAGCAGAGCCAGGCGCGCATCGGGTGGTTCCGCACACCAGGTGCCCCAGGTTGCGTGCGGGGTGTCGGCCAGCGCGTGCGCCTGTGCTTCGTGCAGGATGGCCACGGCGTCCGTGTGACCTTCAAACACCTTCGCCAGGGGCAGGTCATGCGCGCTGACGGCGGCGAGCGCCTGCCAGCGGGCGAGCGTCGCACCGTGGCCGGGCAGCGGTAGGCGTGCATGGCCAGCGCGCACGAGTTCGCGCAGCGCATCGGTCGGGGGTATGCCGGCGAGGCTGGTCAAGCTGCTGCGCAGGGTAGTCAGTGCCGGGACGGTTGAAACAGGATTCTGCATGGCGATGTGTTTTTATGGCAACGATCTGATCCTAGCAGGCGAGGGGCGATTTCGCCTGTTCGGCACATCACACAGTCATGCACTATTCAGTGGGTGCGGCGTCTATCCGACACGCGTACTTTGCATTCTGTTGCTGCTACACTCCTGCCATCTTCTTTCTCACGGACAGCGTTGCAATGAACTTCCAGCTCGGCGATATCGGTCAGGTCATCCAGTTGGCAATTGCGCCCGTATTCCTGCTGGCTGGTGTCAGCATCCTGCTGATCGTACTGACCAACCGGCTTGGCCGCATCATCGATCAGATGCGCTTGTTGGAAGATCGCGCCATCAAGTGCGTCGATGCCGAGTGTGTGGCTGCGCTGAGCGGTCTGCACCGCCGCTCCAGCCTGATCAATATCGCCATTGCCGCCGGCACGCTGTGCGGCTTGCTGGTCTGTCTCGTGATCGCGATGCTGTTTCTCGGCGACGCCACGGGCCTGCCGCTCGTCCATCTGATTGCGGCCAGTTTCATTGGTGCGATGCTGGCCCTGACGACGAGCTTCATCTGCCTGATGCGCGAGGTCTCGATGTCGTACCGCCTGATGCGCGAGCAGCAGCTGGTGGCGATGGCCATGTGCGCGGGGCGTGCGGCCTGACTGTCTGGCAATCGATCCACTCGAATTGATACTGCTGAAGTTGCGGTTTGCGCGCAGGCGTTAAAAAACCCGCTTTGCCGTGACGGCAGGCGGGTGAGTGGCGCGCTGGCGCTGAATGACTGTCAGCGAATTACTGCATGCCGCCGCTGCTGATGAAATGCTCGCGTGCGTAGGCCAGCAACTGGCCTTCCGATGGATGATCCACGGTCTCGACGGACTTGATCTTGTCGGCGATTGCCGGCATCTTGCTCGTCAGGTAGCTCACGAACGCGGTTTTTTCTTCCGCCGGGCCCACCACCAGAATCTGCTCGCTGTCGGTCAGTGCAGCGGCGATGTCCTTGTAGAACAGCGTGTTGTCGTCGCCATTGACATGGTTGTCGCCGTGCTTCTGGTGAGGATGCGGGTGGGTCGAATGGGTTTTCATCGATTCGGATTCCGACGCATTCTTGTCGAAGTGGATGACTTGGGCTTTGGTGTGGTCGAGCCAGACGACGGTGTTATTCAGGGACATGGTTGCTTTCGTAATGAGGTGTGGTTCGAGGATAGCGCATGTGCCGTAACGGGTGGGTGCGCTACCACACGCAGGGCCAATGACCGCGCTTTAAACTGAAACTCGACGAATTGCATTCAAACGAGTGTGATATCGATACTCCTGAAGTTTCGGTATCATGGCGTACGGAGGATACCAACAATGAGAGCAGATTTCAGACTGGCGCGGATGCTGCACGTCCTGAGCCATATTCACGGTCGCACCAACACCACGAGTTCCGAGGAACTTGCGGTCATGCTCAATACCAATCCCGTGCTCGTCCGCCGGATGATGGGGGGGCTGCGCGCTGCAGGGTACGTGACGTCGACGTCCGGGCGCAACGGCGGCTGGGTATTGGCGGTCGATCCCGATGCGATTACGGTGCTCGACGTGTATCAGGCGCTGGAAGAACCCGTGATCTTCGCGATCGGCGCAAATGTCGATCATCCGGGCTGCCCGCAGGAGCAAGCAATCAACGGGGCGCTCGAAGTGGCCATGGCCCAGGCCGCTGGCACGCTGCTGCGTGAATTCGGGCAGGTGCGCCTGTCGGCCTTCATCGCGCCTGCGGCGACGTGAAGAGGGCATTTGTCCGATCGCTTGCCGCCGGCGCTGGCACCGCTACATGAAACCCGGCCAGCTGCCGGAATTGTTCGACGGTGAAATCGATGAACGTCTTGACGCGCAGCGGCTGATAGCGGCGAGACGGCGTCAGCACGTACAAATCCTGGTGACCGGCGGCCCAGCCTTGCAACACCTGCACCAGCGCACCGCGCGACAACAGATCGTGGATCAGCCAGTCGGGACAAACGGCAATGCCGCTGCCATGCACGATGGCTTCACGGATCGCCAGCGCGTTATTGACGCGGTACCGGCTGCGCACCGGGACCTGGATCGCCTGATCGCCGCGATGCAGTTCGACGGTGGTGCCGGGCGTCCACGCAAAACGCACGAAATCGTGGCCGTCCAGGTCGGCCGGCTGCCGTGGGACGCCGCGTTGCTGCAGATACGCGGGCGAGGCCGCCAGAAAGCGCGGGATCGTGGCCAGGTGGCGGCCGGTGACGTCCGGCGGCAGCGGTCCGCCCAGCCGGAAAGCGATATCGACGCCTTCGGCGACCATGTCGATGTAGCGGTCATCCAGTACCAGTTCGATCTCCACGCCCGGATGCGCCGCCAGAAAGCGTCCGACGATCGCATTGAGCTGCAGCTGTCCCAGGCCCACCGGCGCATTGATGCGCACGAGGCCCGAGAGTTGCCCTGCCATGCCCTGGACAGTACCGACGGCAGCGTCGAATCCGTCAAGCACCAGTCTGGCATCGAGATAGAACTGCCGCCCCTGTTCGGTCGGCGACAAGCCCCTGGTGCTGCGCTGGAACAGCCGCACGGCCAGGTGTTGCTCGAGCTGGGCCAGCAACTTGCTGACCGTCGGTTGCGTGGTCCCAAGGTCGCGTGCTGCCGCCGACAGGCTGCCCAGCTCGAGTGTTCGTACAAAGGTGCGCATGGCCCGGAGGGTATCCATCGATATATTCTTGAATCGAATGAGTGATGTTCCAATTTACCATCTTCCTGCCGATATCCGAATGACCTACCGTGGGCCCATCACTAACAAGGGATCCCATGAACCATCACTTTCACACCGCAGCGATCTGGATCGCAATCACCCTCGCAGGCAACGCGCATGCAGGCGAAGTACGCACGAACTGGGTGACGTCCTGGTATGCAGCGTCCCAGCCCGGTTGGGACAGCACGTTCGTCTTGCCGATGAACGTCCCTGCATTTCTGGAGGATGAGACCGTACGTGAGTACGTTCGCATCAGCGCCGGCGGGGATCGCATCAAACTGGTCTTTAGCAACCGTTATGGCAAAGTCCCGCTCGACATCGGCGCGGTCAGCGTGATGACGCGGGCGGTGACGTTCGCAGGCGTGCGGCATGTGATGATCCCGCCTGGCACGACGGTCACGAGTGACCCGATCTCATTGCCCGTTATGCCGCTGGCGCTGCTGCACGTCACGACCTATCTGCCACGGCGCACCGCCATCACCGGGTTTCACTGGGGCGCGTCGCAACGTATCAGCGTCGTTGCCGGCAACGCCTCGCAGGCGGCCGATTTCTCGAAGGCGGCGCGGGTGGAAGGGCGCTTGTTTCTCAGTGCCGTACTGGTCGATGCATTACCGGGTGGCCGCACGGTGGTGGCGCTGGGCGACTCCATTACCGACGGCAATGGGTCGACGCCGGATGCGGATCAGCGCTGGCCCGATTTCCTTGCGCGCCGACTGGCGCCGCGTGGCATCGCCGTGGCCAATGCCGGTATTTCCGGTGCGCGGCTGCTGAAAGATGGCATGGGCGAGAGCGCGCTGGCGCGATTCGGGCAGGATGTGCTGGGTCAGCCCGGGGTATCGGACGTGATTGTCCTGTTGGGTATCAACGATATCGGCTGGCCTGGCAGTCCATTCGCGCCGGCTGAACCGATGGTCACGCCCGACGAATTGACAGCGGGCTTTCGCCGGCTTGCGGCCACCGCGCATGCCAACGGCATCCGCATCACGGTTGGTACGCTGCCGCCGTTTGAGGGGGCGCTGGAGGGAACGCCGTTTGCCGGGCATTGCAGCCCGCAGAAAGAGGCATTGCGCATGCGCTTGAACGACTGGATTCGTGGCGCCGGCGTGTTCGATGCGGTGGTCGACTTCGACGCTGTGCTGCGCGATCCAGCGCGACCGCAGCGCTTGCAGGCCGCGTTCGATTCGGGCGACCATCTGCATCCGGGCGATGCCGGGTATCGCAGAATGGCCGATGCCATTGATATTGGCGCCATCGTTGTGCGTGATCCGGGCGCTCGTCGTGAGGCTGCCTCGGCCCGGCCACGGTGAGCCGGTCCGATCATCCTTGGTCGTCGGTGTTGTCGCCTGGATCCGGCTTGACGCGCGTGAGCTTGTAATCGGCCGCAGAGCGCTCGAGCGCCAGGCCGAGCACGTCCTTGAGGTCGTCAGGACTCGCGCCGTTGTCGAGCTGTTGCTTGGCAAACGTGTTGCGCAGCGTGCGGCCGCCGGAGCGCGCCAGATCCATCCCGGCGCGCTCGAAGGTGGCGCGCATCTGCACATAGACTGTTTTCCTCGTCATCCTGGCGCCGGCTGCATTGGCCGGAAAGACGAACTGGCCAGGGATGGCCAGCGTCTCGCGCTCGGCGAGCCATGGCAGCAGCTCATCGGCGCCGTCACGGGGGAGGGTGATCGTGTGTTCGTGGCTGGTGTCATGCTTTTCGTCGGGCGTGATGGTCAGCACGATCGCGCCGTCAAGCGCCTGCTGGCGGCCGATCTCGGACATCAGCAAGCCGATCGCTTCCGATACGCGCAAACCGGCCAGGGCAATGACGACCTGCATGGCACGATCCCGGCGGCGCTTCCAGCCCTCGAACGGGGTACTGGTACGGCGCTGCGGCGCCTCGGCTGGCAAGGCCGCAAAGAACCGCACCAACTGCTCGTCAGACAATGTGCGGCCGGCCTCATCGCGCGTCATGTGGGCACGATCGATGTTGAGGATGGCGAGCTGCGCCGGGTTGGGGTTGACGTCCAGGTGCTCATAGCAGCGCTCGAGGAGACGCAGGTAGCGGTAGGCGATCTTGCTGTTGAGGATGAGCTTTCCCTTGACGGTGCGGCCGATGAAACGGGCCAGGTCGGCGTGCGTGACCGTGGAGAAGGTGAGGCCTTGCTCCAGCATCCAGCCCGCCACGTTGGCGAACATGAAGTTGTAGATTTTCGCCGATGCTGCAGACGGAATGCGCAACGTGCCATCGGCGGGCAGGCGGCGGCCGGTCTCGGCGAAGTCCGTGGTGGCGACAAATGCCTTGAAGGCGTTGATGGGATCACGGTCCCATGAAGTTGGGGTAGGCATGGACGGCAGGATCGGATTAGGATGCAAGAGACTACCATAAAAAGTAACTAACCAACGCGGAGATCGTCAGAAACTGAAATATCACCGTGCTCGACTACCTTGAAGACAGCGACGCGAGGAGCGAGCAGCCAGGAACAAGGTTTGGCGGTGCCAGACTCATTGACGAATCTGTCACGCTGCAAGAGCTGCCCAGTTCATTGCGGGGAAAGAGAACGTCAGATCTAGTCAGGCACACCAATGCCAGAGGAGGGGACAACTAACGACATGTCTGGCTGTGCGTGGTTTGAGTGGAACTCCAGGAATTACAAATAACGTTGATCGGGCGGGTCGTTTCTGTCCAGGGGGATTGAAGATACCGGCGCCGTCAGGCGGCTCTGGTGATTCGTACCCAGGGCGGGAGAACGTACGTCGAGTATTCATGCCGATTGCCGACGCTGACAGCGGCCAGTACGCCTGAGATGGAAGACTGCGGGTGGGTCATGGCCTGTCCGACATGCATCCGGCGTCGCCGTTCCTCACGACGCCATCGGCGTGGTCGTGCTTTCTCAATAATAAGAAGGGTGCAGACGAATTAAGATAAGTAACTAACCAACATATAAAATTATTCAGACAAAAATCGATACCGCTAACGACTACGACAAGAGCAGGTGACTGCAAAGAAGCTTGCAAGAGGGGGGGGCGGCTGCGCCTGCGGTCAGACGTCACTGCGACGGATAGCGGGTGAAGCGACAAGTCATTCCGTAACGTGTCGAGGTACGTTTCATGCAATGGCCCGAAATGCGGCTGCATCATGGCACTGACCAGACGTCAGCAACCGGATCGCTGCCTAATGCGGCTGGCTGAACAGAGAGCAGGCAGGTACGCGTCCAGATCATCCCGTCGTGGTCGCATGCCGGATAGTCAGTTCGACTGATACGACTAGTCCGCTTGCCTTCCATACCAGGCCGTCCTGCCAATAGCGGCGTCGGAACGTGCCTACTAAGCTGATGCGATCCCCAAGGCGTCAGGAGAATCACGTGACACACAAGAGCAAGGCAGGGCAGGTACTGGCCAGCAGTACGATTTCGTTCACGGTCTGTTTCGCGATCTGGATGATGTTCGCGGTGCTTGGCATTCCCATCAAGACGATGCTGGGACTGAATGAAACCCAGTTCGGTCTGCTGGCAGCCATGCCGGTACTGAGCGGCTCGTTGGTACGTGTACCGCTGGGCATCTGGTGCGACAAATACGGCGGGCGCATCGTGTTCTTCCTGCTCATGCTCACCGCAGTGATCCCGATCTACCTGATCGGCAAGGCCACGGCGTACTGGCAGTTCCTGGTGCTCGGCCTGCTCGTGGGCATTGTTGGCGGCTCGTTTTCGGTGGGCACGCCCTATGTGGCGCGCTGGTTTTCGAAAGAGCGCCGCGGCCTGGCCATGGGCATCTTCGGCGCCGGCAACTCGGGCTCCGCGCTGACCAAGTTCGTCGCCCCGGCCATCATTGCCGCGTACGGCTGGCAGATGCTGCCGACCGTGTACGCGGTGGCCATGCTGGCGACGGCGATCATGTTCTGGCTGTGCAGTGCCACCGATCCCACGCACCAGAGCGGCGCCAGCGTGCCGTTCTCCGAACAGATGAAGGTGCTGAAAGATCCGCGCGTGTGGCGCTATTGCCAGTATTACTCGGTTGTTTTTGGCGGCTATGTCGCACTGGCCTTGTGGATGACCAAATACTACGTGGGCGAATACGGCTTCGACCTGCGCCTCGCGGCCTTGCTGGCAGCGTGCTTTTCGCTGCCGGGCGGCGTGCTGCGCGCGTTGGGAGGCTGGATTGCCGATCGCTACGGCGCGTACAAGGTCACGTGGTACGTGATGTGGGTGTGCTGGGTCTGCTTTTTCCTGCTGTCCTATCCGCCGACCAGCATGGTGGTCAAGACCGTGACAGGCGAGGTGCACCTGAACCTGGCCCTGACGCCTTGGATGTTCACGGGACTTCTGTTCGTGGTCGGCACGGCAATGGCGATTGGCAAGGCATCCGTCTTCAAGTTCATCGGCGACGAGTTTGGCGAGAACATCGGCGCCGTGTCTGGCGTCGTCGGTCTTGCCGGCGGCCTCGGCGGCTTCGTGCTGCCGATCCTGTTCGGTGTGCTGCTGGACCTGACCGGTGTCCGGTCGAGCGCCTTCATGCTGCTCTATGGAAGCGTCTGTGTCTCCCTGATCTGGATGCACTTTTCATTCAAGCCCGAATTCAAACCCGAACTCAAGCCCGATGCTGTTGCGGCGCCCGGCGCCGCCGCCCTGTGCGCGGCCACCTGATTTTCAATCTGCACACTGGAGAACGTCATGAGCAAATATGTCATCAACACCTGGGAACCGGAGAATCCGGCCTTCTGGCACGACAGCGGCAATACGACCGCCAACCGCAATCTGTGGCTGTCCATTCCCGCGCTGGCCCTGGCCTTTGCCATCTGGATGGTGTGGAGCGTGGTGGTGGTTAATCTGCCAGCCATCGGCTTTCAGTACAGCACCAACCAACTGTTCTGGCTGACGGCATTGCCGGGCCTGTCCGGCGCAACGCTGCGCATTTTCTATTCGTTCATGGTGCCCATTTTCGGTGGCCGCAAATGGACGACGATTTCCACCGCTTCACTGCTGATTCCAGCCCTGGGCATCGGTTTTGCCGTGCAGGATGTCACGACCGGCTACCCGACCATGCTCGTGCTGGCCTTGCTGTGCGGCTTTGGCGGCGGCAATTTCGCCTCGTCGATGGCGAATATCAGCTTTTTCTATCCGAAAGCCAAAAAAGGCTACGCGCTGGGCATGAATGCGGGCCTCGGTAATCTGGGCGTCTCGGCCGTGCAGTTCGTGGTGCCGCTGGTCATTACGGCTGGCGTGTTCGGTACGCTGGGCGGTGCGCCGCAAGAAGCGCTCACGGCCGGCGCCACCAGCATGTTGTGGCTGCAGAATGCCGGCTTCATCTGGGTGCCGTTCATCATCGTCAGTACCGTGCTGGCATGGTTCGGCATGAACGACCTGGCCTCGGCCAAGGCTTCGTTTGCCGAGCAGGCCGTCATCTTCAAGCGCAAGCACAACTGGCTCATGTGCTGGCTGTACACGGGAACGTTCGGCTCGTTCATTGGCTATTCGGCCGGCTTTCCACTGCTGATCAAAACCCAGTTCCCGGATGTCAATCCGTTGCAGTACGCTTTCCTGGGCCCGCTGGTCGGCGCACTGGCACGGGTGCTGGGCGGCATCGTTGCCGACAAGCTCGGCGGGGCGCGCGTGACCGTGTGGACGTTTGCCGTCATGATCGGCGCCGCCTATGGGGTGATCTGGTTCCTGCCAAACGCCAGCGCCAGCGCCGCAGGTGACTTCAGCGGCTTCTTCTGGATGTTCATGCTGCTCTTTGCCGGCACCGGTGTCGGCAACGCGTCCACGTTCCGCATGATTCCCGTGATTTTCCTGACCGAGCATCAGCGCGCGGCCCAGGGCAAGAGCATCGCGCTCCAGCACCAGGCGATCGTCGATGCCAACAAGGAGGGCGCCGCCGTGCTCGGCTTCACTTCGGCGGTGGCGGCGTATGGCGCGTTCTTCATCCCGAAAAGCTACGGTACGTCGATCGCACTGACCGGCAGCGCCAACGGGGCGCTGTGGTGCTTCATCGGCTTTTACGTCAGCTGCATCGCGATCACCTGGTGGTGCTACGCGCGCAAGAATGCTGACATGCCATGCTGATGGCAGACGCTGCCGGCAGCCATCACGCTGCCGGCAGCGCGCGTCAAGCGTAGCGCAGCACGGCGCCGCCACGGCCAAATGCAGCGAAGCGCGTCATCTCGCCCGCCTGAATGTAGCCGATCATCTTTTCCAGCGCTGCGTCGGTGCGCCCGCTGTCGGGCAGCAGGCCGCCTGCTCCGCCCAGCGTGCTTACCAGCACCACATCCCAATGCACGCCCATCTTGCCTGCCTCCGCCTCGAGGTTGGCAAACGTATCGAGTTCACCCACCTGTTTGGCCACGCACATGACCGGGACCAGGGTCTGGCGCGGTGCAGCTGCGGTCGGTCCTGGTTCGGCTTCGGCCGCGGCAAAGGCCAGCAGCAATCGTTGTGGCTGGTCCTGCATTGCCGCTGCCACCAGCAAGCCTTCAAAACTGTCGAGATCCATCGTATCTTCCTGTTCGTCTGATCGCGCGCGGCAACGTGCCGGCACCCTGTTCCTTATAGCCATCCTTCCGGCGCCTGCCTATCGGTGGCAGTAACTAGGGCAGGTAGTCCTTTTGGCGCGGGCGGCGCACGCCTAGTCATAAAGGTGTACGCCGGACTAGTTCCTCTCGCATCCGGATGCGGGCTTCTTGCCGATACCGGGAAACGGTCGTGCTCCGTAGACTGTTTTCATCGGCGGTCCATGCAGCGTGCGTGGGACCGAATTCATTTCCTGGCCCGGCACGCGGCGCCAGCGAGGAGGCAGCATGAGTCATTTTCTGGATCGACTGAAGTTTTTCAGCAAGACCACATCGACGTTCTCGGACGGCCACGGCGCCGTCGTCGACGAAGACCGCACCTGGGAGAACACCTACCGCCAGCGCTGGCAGCATGACAAGATCGTGCGCTCGACGCACGGCGTCAACTGCACCGGCTCGTGCAGCTGGAAGGTGTATGTCAAGAACGGCCTGATCACCTGGGAAACCCAGCAGACCGACTATCCCCGCACCCGGCCCGACCTGCCCAACCACGAACCGCGCGGCTGTCCGCGCGGCGCCAGCTATTCGTGGTACGTGTATTCGGCGCAGCGCGTCAAGTATCCGATGGTGCGCGGCCGCCTGATGGAAATGTGGCGCGAAGCGCGCCTGACGATGGACCCGGTCACGGCCTGGGACTACATCAGCCAGGATCCGGAACGTGCGGCGCGGTACAAGTCGGTCCGTGGTCTGGGCGGTTTTGTACGCGCCACCTGGGACGAGAGCAACGAGATCATCGCCGCCGCCAATGCGCTGACCATCAAGAAATACGGCCCCGACCGCATCGTCGGCTTTTCACCGATCCCTGCGATGTCGATGGTCAGCTACGCAGCCGGCACGCGCTACCTGTCGCTGATCGGCGGCGTCGCATTGAGCTTCTATGACTGGTACTGCGATTTGCCGCCGGCCAGCCCGCAAGTCTGGGGCGAGCAGACCGACGTGCCCGAATCGGCGGACTGGTACAACTCGACTTACCTGATGGTATGGGGGTCAAACGTGCCGATGACGCGCACGCCCGACGCCCACTTCTATACCGAAGTGCGCTACAAGGGCACCAAGACCGTGGCCGTGTCGTCCGACTTCGGCGAGATGGCCAAGTTCGGCGACATCTGGCTGGCGCCGAAGCAGGGCACCGACGCGGCGCTGGCCATGGCCATGGGCCACGTCATCCTCAAGGAATTCCACGCCGAAAGCCAGTCGCAGTATTTCAAGGACTACGCCAAGCAGTTCACCGACTTTCCGATGCTGGTGTTGCTCACCGAGCAGAACGGCTACCTGGCGCCCGAGTATTTTCTGCGCGCCTCGCACCTGGCACACGACCTCGACGAGACCAACAACCCCGACTGGAAAACGCTTGTCATCGACGACGCCAGCGGCGACATCGTCGCACCGGCCGGCTCGATTGGTTTCCGCTGGGGTGAGTCGGGCAAGTGGAATCTGGAGATGAAACAGGGCGGCAACAACCAGCCCATCGATCCACGCCTGTCGTTCATCGGCAGCAGCGATGCGGTGGTCTCGGTCGGCTTTCCGTACTTTGGCGGCCGCGATGCGAATGACATGTTGCCACGCAACGTCCCGGTCAAGCGGATCACGCTGGCCGATGGCAGCAGCGTGCTCGTGGCGACCGTGTTCGACCTGACGCTGGCCAACTACGGCATCGACCGCGGCCTGGGCGGCGGCAACGTCGCCACGAGCTATGACGACGATGTGCCGTACACGCCGGCATGGCAGGTCAAGCATACCGGCGTGAAGGCGGCCGATGTGATCACCGTGGCGCGCCAGTTCGCGCAGAATGCCGACCAGACCCGCGGCAAGAGCATGGTCATCGTTGGCGCGGCGCTGAATCACTGGTACCACATGGACATGACGTACCGGGGCATCATCAATATGCTGATGATGTGCGGCTGCGTCGGCCAGTCGGGCGGCGGCTGGGCCCACTACGTCGGCCAGGAAAAGCTGCGCCCGCAAACGGGCTGGACCCCGCTGGCCTTCGCGCTCGACTGGAACCGGCCGATGCGCCAGATGAACGGCACCTCGTTCTTCTATGCGCACACGAGCCAGTGGCGCCACGAAAAGCTGCACACCGAAGAAATCTCGTCGCCACTGGCGGGGGATGATGTGGCGCCGATGAGTCTGCTCGATTACAACGCCAAGGCCGAGCGCATGGGCTGGCTGCCGTCCGCACCGCAGCTGCAAACGAACCCGCTGGACGTGGCGCGTGCCGCCCTTGCTGCGGGCAAGACCCCGGCCGACTACGCGCTCGCCCAGATCAAGGCCGGCAAGCTCGAATTCTCGTGCGACGACCCCGACAATCCTGCGAACTTCCCGCGCAATATGTTCGTCTGGCGCTCGAACATCCTGGGCAGCTCCGGCAAGGGCCACGAATACTTTCTTAAATACCTGCTCGGTACGCAGAACGCGTTGATGAGCAACGAAGACGATTGCATCAAGCCGCGCGACGTCAAAGTGCGGCCCGCCGCTGAAGGCAAGCTCGATTTGCTGGTGGTTCTGGACTTTCGCATGTCCACCACCTGCCTGTACGGTGACATCGTGCTACCGACGGCTACCTGGTACGAAAAGGACGACCTGAACACGTCCGACATGCACCCGTTCATTCACCCGTTGTCCGAGGCCGTGCAACCCTTGTGGCAGTCACGCTCGGACTGGGACATCTACAAGGGCATCGCCGAAAAATTCAGCGAGATCGGTGGCGCGCTGCTGGGTACCCAGCACGATCTGGTGCTCACGCCGCTGATGCACGATACCCCGGGCGAACTGGGCCAGCCGTTCGATCCGAAAGACTGGCGCGCCGGCGAGTGCGAGCCGATTCCGGGCAAGACCATGCCGAACATGACGGTCGTGGAGCGCGACTATGCGCAGATCTACAAGAAGTTCACGTCGGTCGGGGCGCTGCTCGAATCGGTTGGCAACGGTGGCAAGGGCATCGCCTGGAAGACCGGCCACGAGGTCGAAGTGCTGCGCGGCGTGAACCGCGTGGTGACGGAAGAAGGCGTCTCGAAGGGCCAGCCGCGCCTGGACACGGCGATCGATGCCTGCGAAATGATCCTGTCGCTGGCACCGGAAACCAACGGCCACGTGGCTGTGAAAGCCTGGGCCGCGCTGTCGGCCATGACGGGCCGCGACCATACCCATCTTGCGCTGCCGCGTGAGCACGACACGATCCGCTTCCGCGATGTGCAGGCGCAGCCACGCAAGATCATTTCGTCGCCGACCTGGTCGGGCCTGGAATCGGAAGAAGTCAGCTACAACGCCTGCTATACGAATGTGCATGAAATGATCCCGTGGCGCACGCTGACCGGCCGCCAGCAGTTCTACCAGGATCACCGCTGGATGCGTGACTTCGGCGAAGGCTTGTGTGTCTACAAGCCGGCGATCGACACCAAGACCACGGCGGCCATGCTGGGCGCCAGCCCGAACGGCAACCGCGAGATCGCGCTCAACTTCATCACGCCGCACCAGAAGTGGGGGATTCACTCGACCTACTCGGACAACCTGCGCATGTTGACGCTCTCGCGCGGCGGGCCCCACGTGTGGCTGTCCGAAACCGACGCCAAGGCGGCCGGCATCGTCGACAACGACTGGCTTGAGGTGTTCAACGTGAATGGCACGCTGACGGCGCGCGCCGTCGTCAGCCAGCGCGTCCCCGAAGGCATGACGATGATGTACCACGCCCAGGAAAAGATCATCAATGTGCCGGGCGCGGAAATCTCGGGCAAACGGGGCGGCATCCACAACTCGGTCACGCGCACCGTGACTAAGCCGACCCACATGATCGGCGGCTATGCGCAGCTGTCGTGGGGCTTCAACTATTACGGCACGGTCGGCTCGAACCGGGATGAATTCGTCCTGGTCCGCAAGATGAACAAGGTCGACTGGCTGGAAGGCCCGTTGGAGCAACCGGCATGAGCGCGTCACCTTCAAGGAGCACAGAATGAAAATCAGAGCGCAAATCGGCATGGTCCTGAACCTGGACAAGTGCATCGGCTGCCACACCTGCTCGGTCACCTGCAAGAACGTCTGGACCAGCCGCGATGGCGTCGAATACGCCTGGTTCAACAACGTTGAAACCAAACCCGGCATCGGTTACCCGAAACAGTGGGAAAACCAGGACAAATGGCAGGGCGGCTGGCGTCGCACCGCGGCCGGCAAGCTCGAGCCGCGCCAGGGCAGCCGCCTGAAAATTCTGGCCAACATCTTCGCCAATCCGAACCTGCCGCAGATCGACGAGTACTACGAGCCGTTCACCTACGACTACGAGCGCCTGCAGAACGCGCCGTTGTCCGAGACGCCGCCGACCGCGCGGCCCATCTCGGTGTTGACCGGCAAGACGATGGAAAAGATCGAGTGGGGCCCGAACTGGGAAGACGATCTGGGCGGCGAATTTGCCAAGCGCAGCCAGGATCAGCTGTTCAACAATATGCAGAAGGAGATGTACGGCACGTTCGAGAACACCTTCATGATGTACCTGCCACGCCTGTGCGAGCATTGCCTGAACCCGACCTGCGTGGCGTCGTGCCCGTCCGGCTCAGTCTACAAGCGCGAGGACGATGGCATCGTGCTGATCGACCAGGACAAGTGCCGGGGCTGGCGCATGTGCATCTCGGGCTGCCCATACAAGAAGATCTATTACAACTGGTCGTCGGGCAAGGCCGAGAAATGCACGTTCTGCTATCCGCGCATCGAGGCTGGCCAGCCGACCGTGTGCTCGGAAACCTGCGTCGGGCGCATCCGCTATCTGGGCGTGCTGCTGTACGACGCCGACAAGATCGAAGAAGCCGCGTCGGTAGCCGATCCCCGCGACCTGTATCCGTCGCAGCTGGGCCTGTTTCTCGATCCGCACGACCCGGCGATCATTGCCGAGGCGCGCCTGCAGGGCATTCCGGACAGCTGGCTCGAATCGGCAAAGCACTCACCCGTCTACAAGATGGCGGTGCAATGGAAGGTGGCATTCCCGCTGCATCCGGAATACCGTACGCTGCCGATGGTCTGGTATATCCCGCCACTCTCGCCGATCCAGGCGGCCGCCGAATCGGGCCGCATGGGCCGCAACGGCATCCTGCCCGATACAGGGAGCCTGCGCATTCCCGTGCAGTACCTGGCCAACCTGCTCACGGCGGGCGACGGGCCGCCGATCGTGCGGGCGCTCGACCGCATGCTGGCGATGCGTGCCTATATGCGCAGCAAGACGGTCGAGAAGGTCATCAACCTGGACGTGCTCGAACAGGTCGGGCTGGACCAGGCCACGGTCGAGGACATGTACCACATCATGGCGATTGCCAATTACGAAGACCGCTTCGTGATCCCGAGCAGCCACAAGGAGATGGCGGAAGACAGCTTCAACGAGAAGGGCAGTTGCGGCTTCAGCTTCGGCAACGGCTGCGCCGATGGCGTCAGCGAGCCGAGCCTGTTCGGCAAGAAGAAGCAGGGCTCGACCATTTTCATGGCGATGCCACGGTCGCGCAAGAAGGCTGTAACCCAGGAACCATCATGAAAACCTACCAAGTCCTGTCTGCACTCCTGCAATACCCCGAGCGCGCGCTGTGCGAGGCGCTGCCCGAACTGAGCGCGGCACTGGCACCGCACGAGGGGGCCTTGAGCCGGCTCGCCCCGTTGTTTGCGCACCTGGCGGCAACGCCATTGATCGACCTGCAGCAGCAGTATGTGATGACGTTTGATCGCAATCCGTCGCACTCGCTGCACCTGTTCGAGCATATCCACGGCGAATCGCGCGACCGGGGCCAGGCGATGGTCGACCTGCTGGCCGAGTACAGCCGCCATGGCCTGCAGATGGTCGGCAACGACCTGCCGGATTTCGTGCCGCTGTTCCTGGAATTCATCGGCCAGCAGAGCGACGACGAAGCGGCCCGCCTGCTGGGCGATGCGATCCATGTGCTGGCCCACATCGGCAGCAAGCTCGCCGCGAATGCCAGCCCGTATGCGTGTGTGTTCGCGCTGCTCGAGACGATGAGCCCGGTTGCCGCGGAGGCGCTCACCGAGCCGCCTGTGCGCGACATGGACGAAGCGCTGGAAACCTTTGGCCCTGGCGCAGACGGGGTCGAGCCCCTGCTCAAGACGATGACCGGCGGGGCCCAACCGATCAACTTCTATCCGAAGGCCGCTGCCACGCAGCGCCCTTGAAGGAACCGCCATGAACTACCTGAATCAATTCCTGTTTGGGATTTATCCGTATATCGCGCTCGTCGTCTTCCTGCTCGGCAGCCTGATCCGCTTCGACCGCGAGCAGTACACGTGGAAATCCGAATCGAGCCAGACCCTGTACACGGGCTGGCTGCGGCTGGCCAGCCCGCTGTTCCACGTGGGCATACTCGGCCTGTTCTTCGGTCACGTCGTCGGTTTGCTCACGCCTGTCGTGGTCTGGGACACGCTCGGCATCGACCACGGCACCAAGCAGCTGGTGGCCATGGTCGCCGGCGGCGTCATGGGGTTGCTGACGCTGGTTGGCCTGCTGCTGTTGCTGGCCCGCCGGTTCTCGAACGACCGCCTGCTGCGCGTGACCACGTTCAGGGACAAGATCGTCCTGTTCTGGATACTGGCCACGCTGTTGCTGGGGCTTTCGTCGATCTTCGCGTCGGCCTCGCACATGGATGGCCACATGATGGTCATGCTGATGACCTGGGCGCAGCACGTGCTGACCTTGCGCGGCGACGCGGCCTCGTTCGTCATCGACGCGCCGCTCGTCTTCAAGCTGCACCTGTTCATGGGCATGTCGCTGTTCGTGATCTTCCCGTTCACCCGCCTGGTGCACGTCTGGAGCGGCTTCGGCGCCCTGGGCTACCTGGGCCGCGCCTGGCAACTGGTGCGCGTACGCTGATTCAATTGAGGAGAACATCATGGGTATTGCTGTCAACGGCGTCGAACTGAGCGACGCCACCATCGCGCGCGAACTGGCGCACCATCAGGGCGCAGCCAACCCGCTCAAACAGGCGGTGCACGAACTGGTGCTGCGCGAAGTCCTGCTGCAGGAAGCGGCGCGCCTCGGATTGGACCAGTTAGAAGAGGACGACCGCATCGAGGCGCTGTTCGTGCGCGAAGTGCGGGTGCCGGAACCCGATACACAGGCCTGCCTGCGCTATTACCAGAGCCAGGCCGCGCGCTTTTCCAGCGGCGCCATGGTCGAGGCGCGCCATATCCTGTTCCAGGTCACGGCGTCGGCGCCGCTGGACCTGGTGCGCCAGACTGCCGAACTGATCCTCGACGAGTTACGGTTACGCCCCGAACGCTTTGCAGCGCTGGCCGGTGAATACTCGAACTGCCCGTCCGGCGCCGTTGGCGGCAGCCTGGGCCAGCTGGGACGGGGCCAGTGCGTTCCGGAATTCGAGGAGTTACTGTTTCGGCTCCAGCCGGGTGAGCTGTCGGGCCGCCTGCTCGAGACCCGATTTGGGTTGCACATCGTGCAGGCCGAACGCCGCATCGAGGGCAGGCAGGTACCGTTCGACGCGGTGCACGAACAGCTTGCCGACGAACTGCGGCGGCAATCGTGGCAGCGCGCACTGCACCAGTACCTGCATATTCTCGTGGGCCGTGCGGGCATCGAGGGCGTGCAACTGGAAGGGGCGGACAGCCCGCTGGTGCAGTAGCCACCGGGAGTGACCGAAGTTTCCATGCGTTCAGATACTGGGTATATACTCGGTCGCACATCCACTTGTTCTTCTACCGACGGAGCCGCCATGCGTCATGCTGTTCCAGGTCTTGCACCTTCAGGCCCGCGCGCAGTTGCGCCGTGCTGACCCCGCTCGTCATCTCGACGTGGCAGAAGCTGTCCACGCGCATTGTCGTCATGCTCGTGAGTTTTTTGTGCCTGGGCTTGACGGTCATCGGCTCGACCTTGCTGCTGACCTGGCAGCTCGAAGGCAGCGGCGGGGCCATCAACGTCACCGGCAGCCTGCGCATGAACAGCTACCGGCTCGGGATGCTGCTGGCGACCGCACCGGCGCCTGGCGACAGGCCGGTGCACCGGGCGAGGGTGCTTGCGCAAGTCACGCAGATGGACGACACCCTTTCCCTGATCCGCAGGGGTGATCCGCAGCGGCCGTTGTTGCTGCCACCCGGGGCCGAGATCCAGGCCGGCTTTGGCCACGTCAACACGCAGTGGCACAACGCGCTGCGCCCGCAGATTCTGGCGCACCTGGACCGCTTGACCGCGTCGCCGGCCGGGCAGGACGACCTGGAAGCCGGCATTGCCCGGTTCGTCAGTCGGGCCGACGCGCTCGTGCGCCTGATCGAGCGCGACAGCGAGGCCCGGGCCTTCTGGCTGCGCGCGTCGCAACTGGCCTTGCTTGCACTGGCACTGATCGGCACGATTGCCGTGATTTATCTGCTGTTCAACATGATCATTGCGCCGGTCGAGCGCCTGCAAGGGGGCATTGAGCGCATGCGCAAGCAGGATTTCAGCGTGCGGCTGCCGGTCGACAGCAACGACGAATTTGGCCGGCTGGCGCAAGACTTCAACCTGATGGCCGATCGCCTGCACGCGCTGTATGGCAATCTGGAGCAGCTGGTCGAAACCAAGACCGTCGCGCTGGAAAGCCGGAATCTGGAGCTGTCGCTGCTGTTCGAGAGCGCGTCGTTCCTGCAGCATCCCCAATCGGCAGAAGCGCTGTGCGCCGGATTTCTCACCCGGATCCGCACCTTCTTCAACGCCGATGGCGGCTCGGTGCGCGTGCTCGATCCGACGCGCGGCATCCTGCACATGATGTGTCATCAAGGTATTTCAGACGAACTGATGGAGGCCGATCACTGCCTGAAAGTGGGCGATTGCCTGTGCGGCGACGCGGCCCTGAAAAAAATCTCGGTCGTGCACGATATGCGCCGCATGCCCGAATCGGTGCGCCTTGCATGTCATCGCCAGGGCTTTGCGACCGTGTCGGTGTTTCATATTTTTGCGCAGAGCCAGCATCTGGGCTTCTTCAACCTGCATTTTCGCGAAGCGACCACCTTCAATCCGCGTCAGCTGGCCCTGCTCGAAACGCTGGGGCAGCTGCTGGGCACCGCCATCGAGAACCAGCGCCTGGCCGAACGTGAGCGCGAAATGGCTATTTCCGAAGAGCGCAACTTGGTGGCGCAGGGGCTGCACGACAGCATCGCGCAAAGCCTGAATTTTCTGAATCTGCAGGTGCAGATGCTGGAACAGTCGCTCGCGCAGAACCATTACGAGGACGTGGCCACGATCGTGCCGGCGCTGCGCGCAGGCGTCGAAGAGAGTTACCAGGACGTGCGCGAGCTGCTGCAGAACTATCGCACCCGCCTGCAAGAAGGTAACTTTGTGCAGTCGCTCGAAGTCACCGTGGCAAAGTTTCGCCGCCAGACGGGCATCGAGATCGCGTTGCAGGCCGATACCGACGGGGCGCCTTTCCCGCGCGAACAGCAATTGCAGATGCTCTTCATCGTGCAGGAGGCACTGTCGAATATCCGCAAGCATGCGGGCGCCGGTCACGTGCAGGTCCGCCTGCATGACCGGCACGATTTTCTGCTCAGCATCGATGACGACGGCGCCGGGTTCGATCCGGCGCTGGTCGGCGCCGAAGACGACGGCCATATCGGTATCCACATCATGGGCGAGCGCGCCCGCCGGATGCATGCGACGCTGGACATCACATCAGCGCCGGGCAACGGAACGCAGGTGCAGCTCAGTTTGGCAAGCGCGCAACGGCGCGCGGCCTAGCCATTACGGAACAAGAAAAACATGGAACAACCTACCACCCCGGGCGCCGATACAATCAGCGTGCTGTTGATCGACGATCACACGTTATTCCGCAGCGGCATACGCTCGCTGCTGCAGCGTCATCCGGAATTCACGGTGGTCGGCGAAGCCGCCGACGGTGTCGACGGCATCAAGCGCGCGCTGCAGCTGCAACCGCAGGTCATTCTGCTCGACCTGCACATGCCCGGCATGTCCGGGCTCGAAACGCTCCACCTGCTGCTCCAGGATTGCCCGGACAGCGCCGTCGTGATGCTGACCGTGTCCGAAGATGCACTCGACCTGTCGGCCGCGCTGATTGCCGGCGCCGCCGGGTATCTGCTCAAGAATATCGATACTGATTTTTTGACCCGCGCGATCCGCCGCGCCGCCGCAGGTGAAACCGTCGTCGCCGAAGCCATGACGGCCAAGCTGGTCGCCCAGTTGCACGGTGGCGCGCTGCCCGTGGCCTCGGAGCTCGACAAACTGACCCCGCGCGAACGCGAGATCATCGGCTGCCTCGCACGGGGAGAAAGCAACAAGGCAATTGCCCGCACACTCGACCTGGCCGAAAGCACGGTCAAGATCCATGTCCAGAATGTTCTCAAGAAGCTAAAACTGACGAGCCGCGTGCAGGCGGCTGTCTTCGCCGTCGAACACGGCATCCTGAGCAGCAGTGCACGATAGCGGGCGGAGCAGGGTGCTCGAACTGCATCACATCGCAACAGCTGACATCGCAGTTACTTTCCCGGGATCTCTGTGAAATATAAAGACTACTACCAGACCATGGGCGTTCCGCGCACCGCCAGTGCTGACGAGATCAAGCAGGCGTATCGCAAGCTGGCACGCAAATTTCACCCTGATGTCTCGAAGGATGCATCGGCCAAAGAGAAATTCCAGGCAATCGGCGAGGCTTATGCGGTCTTGAAAGATCCTGAAAAGCGCCTTGCTTACGATGAGCTTGGCAAGGCGCCGGAAGGCGCCGACGTTGCGCCGCCTGGCGCAGTAGATGCGCGCCGTCGGGATGGACGCCCACGACCTCAGCGGCCAGTAAGGGACGGAAAACCATTCTATGCATTCTTACATATTTACTGCTCTATTGGCAGCAGTAGCAGCCGCACTGGGAAATATTGCGTCAGCAAATGAACCCCTTGCATTCAAATCGTTTGCTATGGGCGACGATTTGAATTTAATTAAAAAGCAGAGCGGCGTTGCCTGTGCGCCCCCATTATCGCGATCGATTCCGAAAACTGTTACCGGTAAGGAGCGAGTCCTGGCGATAAGGACCGCTCAGCTCGAAGCCATAGAAAATGGCGACTTAATATGCAAAGTCGTAGTACAAGCCATAGCTGGCCAACGCGCTGAAAAAGTAACCCTGAGATTGTTCGCAGAAAAGCTTCTTCAGTTAGAAATATCTCTGAGATTCCAAGCACCACGCCGGGAGGGCGGCTCCCAGACCTATTACCCTGGCGCTCCAGAAATCACCCGCGTCATCGATGCGTTAACAGAAAAATACGGTGCTCCTAAAGATCGCAGACAACGAGTAGCAACCTGTTTGTGTACCTTCGTGTATAGCCAATGGCGCATGAATGACGGGAGTACTATTACAGTGGAACGACATGAGGAATCCACATCGGAGGCCAGAATGGTCTTTACCTCTGCCGCCTACGATAAGGTCTCGCCTCAACGTACGATAGCAACGTCCAGTGCGTCATACGAACAGTTCAAATTTAACCAGCTTAAGGCTGAAAATGTGCGTAGAGGCGACTAACGCGATCTGTCAAAAAGAGTGCTGTCAGACGCTAACCCTAACGATTGAATGATCCGGCGCCGTGCCGGCGAATAAACGAAAGACAGTCGCTGGCTAAACGGAACTATAATGATTACAGAAGATGAAGCAGCGAGGAGATCGAGAAGACGATGCAGATGATTGAAGTTACCGATTATGGGAATGGTGCAAATTTGCCAAGGTAAACTTGGCACGCATAGGGAAATTTCAGCAATTCTTACTATGCGACGTCGACGTGGGATCTCTTAAAGTAGTGAGTGAATAGGAAGAATTGTGCAACACATTGGTGATTTGAGCGTAGAAAGTCAGCACGAAGTACGTGGCTAGGTTACTGGACCGACCTACGTCCGTGCCGGTGGCAAGCTTGTGAGTCATGCACAGCACAGCGGCGGAATTATTATCGAGCAGTGCGATTTCGCTGGCTTGCATGGCCAGAGTTCGAGAAACGTCGTAAATCAAGGAACGTTGGAACTGTACGGCCAGGCGTGCGGTCGAGTGACCGGGCATCTACCTGTGAACGCACTCAGGTTGGATCAGATCGTTGGTATCGACCTGCCAGTCCCGCTCACTGGAAGCTCGACCTCGACCTCGTGCTCGTATAAGGTATAGACCTCGGATATTGAGGAAAAGAGACGCGCATGGACATTGAACCAATCAACCCGATACAAGAGCTCACGGGTGGCGCGAACGTGAAGGCTACGCGGGCCGCGGTGGTGTCGTGGTTGTATTCGATGGCCGGGCGGCTAGTTGGATGAACGAACTTCGTGATCCGCAGCATTGGGAGCCGGGTTGCATCGGTATGGACGAAGCCGGAAACACGTCGGCGACTGGCGGCGATCCTCAAAACGGTGCAACGCGATGGATGCCGAACGATTCGAGCATCTGGACCTATACTGCCGTCGAGGCCGAGAAACGAAGTAAAAGGGTTGGCCGTTTTCGCGGCCGCGAAACTGGACAAAGCACGCTCTGGGCGCGCATAGCCGGCCGGTGCCGGCGCAAGGAAGATAATGTCGTCAAATATTCCGCCAGTAGAAGTTACGCTCGCCCAGATCGTCGCTGGAACGTCGACCGCTCCACCTGGACCTGTTCATGTAGTGGGGCGGGACGACCTCATCCGCGCGATCGAACAAATCCGAGAGTTGCGTGAACGGCTCGAAAACATGGAAGTGTCTAGTGCCAGCAAGATCGCAGCAGTTTCTAAACAGATGCCAGGCCCCTTATAGCCAAGGAATAACTAGAGCTTGCGCCCGAAACCGGCAGCAATCAAGGAAAACAGGCCAATGCGTATGTTGTGGTTTAGACGGCTCATCTGTGAACACTTCGGATGCTCGAAGCCTAAGGGCGGACCGTACAAGGTCACCCAAGAGGACGATCAGGCCGCGTGTATTGAGTGGACTTGCCAACGGTGCGGTGGAGTTGTGACGGCGCTAAAGTTGAAGGCAGGTTTTACGCGACACCTGACCGAACACGCGCGTGCGGTCCAGCGACAGAACGAGGTCGACCCGATTGAGGGACAGGTGGCTGAGGTCCTGCCGCACCGGGTCAAGTAAAGGAAAACACATGAGCTACGAAAAAGCCATGAAGCACAGCATCCGCGAGTCGTGGAAGCAGGCCAATAACTACTTCGAATTTTCGACGCTGGCCACCGACGAGCGCCGCGTTATTCCGGCACTCCTGGGCGTCTTGTTTGAGTCTGGTCGTAATGAATAGAGGACTGCACTCTTCGCTAACTAGCAGGTCGAGACACACCGCGTTTTGGCGGCAAATTGGAACCTGAAACTGATCTACGAAAAAACGGGAGATAATTATAAACGCCATAGCTCTTCAGAAACTAGTCGCGGATGCTGTCAGAGAGAATATCTTTCTCAACTGGGAATTTTATGCGCTTCTCGCCGGTATTGGGATCTTGACCTCAATCATTGCGTCATATACTGACGGATGGGGTAAAAAGAAGGGCGAGTTTGCCGCAACGAGAACCGCATTTGAGGAGATCAAGCGTCAACTTCAGGAGCCCACAGCTGCAACGAAGGCCGTCGAATTATCACTGACCCGTAACGATTGGATTCAACGCGAAGCTAATACGCTCCAGCGCGTTAAGCTCGAGGAGCTGATAAGCGCTGCTTTCGCAATCTCGTCTTGGGGGTTCGAAACTCTTCGCTCGGTACCAGATAGAACCGGTGTTGAGTTTTGTGAAGAATTCCCGAAATTCGAAATGTTGGCTAAACTGTATTTTACAAACTTAAACGCGGAAGTAACGAAACTCGCTATAGCTTATAGTAGAACTGCTGAATGGTTTTCGACAGTGCATGAGGCGCTTTCTTCCCTCGACGACGCTTGGGAGATCGCTGTAGAGAAAAGAGACACTCAAGAACTTGACCGTATTCTGGTTGAGCGCGGGAAATTTTTAGGAAAGAAGAGTAGCGGAGGTCTACTCAATATCGAAGCGATCTATAAAGCTGCACATGAACTAGGTGACGCAGCACAAAAGTATATGGAACAGCTAACTACTCCTCTATCGGGCGTTTAGGCAAATACGATCCATGCGCACACATCTATCTCGCACGTTGCCGTGATGGAATTAGCGTGCGCTAACGGGCCGGATGCCTGTGCGCGCGTGGTGCCACGGTGGGTGGATGACACGACTTCGCAACCTCCATCGACTCCGCGCCGGATAGGTGGAATGTCAACAAGGAAAACGCCCGGCAGTAACCACGCCGCGTTAGACGCGGCTTGGGCACCAAGAGAATAACGTTATGGGTCACGCCAAACATCGAGCTAAGACACACTAACTGGGGTAATGAAATGAGCGAACTAAGCAATATCGAAGAACTAAAGAAGCGCAAAGAGCAACTTCTTCTTGAGCAAGAAGTAGCTCGCCTTGAGCGCAAACAGAATATGGGCAGGGCCGGCGGCTGGTCATGGATGTGGGTCGCACCGCTTACGATAATCTCTGCGTTGTGCCTTTTCGACGGATTGGGTACTGGTCAAGCTGCTCCGGTTGTCCTTGGTCTAGTGGGCCTAGTACCGGTGGCGATGAAGCTCTACTTCAAGCGCGGGGCCTAATCAGAGCGGAAAACGCGCACAGCAGCATCCACGGCCGCACGACGGGCCAGGTGGATTGAGGGCTGGCACGGTGCCGGCGAACGAGGAAAATATGCTGACTCCTGATCTCCTCTACAACGCCGCGAAGAACGATATCGAAAGCTACGCTCTGTGCCGCGCTGACGCTGTACGCCGAGGTGTTGAAACGCCTGAACTGGCTGGCTTGCTCACGAAGAAAGACGGCTCCGGCCTGGCAAAGGCACTATCTCTTGCAGCGGAATTAGCCGACGATCCGCAGCCCAACCTGCTGGCAGTTGTGGATCGGTACGTTGAGGCCATCGATCCAAATTGGCGAACCGGACAGCAGGTACGTTATACGGGTCGTCCCGATGGCATATCAATTACGGCGCCGGCTGTCGGCATGGTCATTCAATCGTGATTAGTCACGGAAAAACTAAGAATCCCCTGTTGCTATCGACCATACTGATATGTCTCACCGCTGTCGTAATCACTTACATGATTATGAGACCGGTTTACCAGTGTATTGAATCGATCAACCCAGAAGGCCTGCAAATCCGGCAGTTCGTGGGTTGCATTCACGGCACCTAAAAGGGGGGAAAACAAGTGACTTCTCTTCAAAAAATCTGGCGTGCGACACGGGGTGATCTCGTTCAGTTTGGTCATGCCTCACGGCCGCCCCGACCTGGAGCAACGGCGACGCCGGACGCAGAAGCGAAAAGACGTACGCAGCTTGAACGCTTGGACAGCAATGGCCCAAAACATATGAGTGCTGAAGGATACGCTCAAGCTCAAATGCTTTTGAAGCTTGCTCAGACTGGTCCAGCAGGATCATCGAAACGAAAAAAGAAGGCGGAGAAGGTGGCGGCTCGTACGGCGAAACACACTGCGATAACCACCGGAAAATCCTGAGCAGGCCGAGCACAAGCCGAATGCTCACGCCAAGAATGTAAAGAAAAATATGCACAGACAGGCAGCGCTTAAAAAGCCGACGATTAAGGGCACAAGCCGGGCGTACGTGCGCCTGTTCGGTTACTTTTCATCATCCGAGTCTTGGCTCGAGTTTCTCGAACGATATAAGGTCGGGCCGTTTGACTTCGGCATGCATCGGCATGGCGACTGCGCAGTACGCGTTGTCGATCCAACGACCGGGCAATTGGCCTCGCTGGGACTGGGAATTCCGAGCGAGATTAAATATCACACTGACATAGCAACGGCTCGAAGTTTTTGGCACGAATGCTTTTTGAGCGATACGCAGCGGAGGCAGCGGACTTTGGAGGATGGCAATGCCCAGCCGTCAACGGACGAAGTCCTCCCGAGGTGAAGGAAAAGAGCGATGTCCGATACCTGTACCTTGACCACGCTGGCGATGCCTTGTCCCTCCTGCCCTTGGCGACTGGATGCGACGGCGCAGGACATCCCGCTCTTCGATCTGGACCTGGCAGAGACTCTGGCTGCGACGTGCCCGGATGAGCGACGGATGGGGCCGGACTTCGGCGCAAGCATGTTCGCATGCAACCAGTCCGAGGCACGACGCGAGATCGCATGCGCGGGCTGGATGGCGACGGTTGGCTACCGTCACCCTGGGGTCCGCTTGGCGGTGGCTATGAAGCGGCTCGATGTCTCGGCACTTCGACCTGGTGCACGCTGGCCTGCGCTGCATCCGAACTACCAGCAGGTGCTGGAAAAGCTCTGGGCGACGCCCCGGGCTGACGATCTGAACTAGACCGGAAAACTGATGAGTAAATTTTTGTTATGGCGATCGCTGGCCAAATGGAAGGCTGGCGACTTGCCCACTGGCGCCGTCGTTGCCGTGGGCATCGCCGACCATATGGAGGTCGATGGCGAACTGCTTATCAGCTCTCACCTGATGTCCGAGCGTGAGGTGGATGAAGCGATCGACAACCTGGTTACCGAACTGGAGCAACTGCGCCGTAAGGCGAAGGCGACGATCCGATCTGACAACGATAAGGTGCTCGCCGGCCTAAGCAAACGTAATCCCGACGATCCGAAACTTACCTGATCGCGGAAAAGTTGGTTTCTTCTATCTGGTGTGTATTTCAGAGAGTCTTCGAGCGGAGTCGCTCAACTAACATGCTCTTTGCCGCGCCCGACGCGGCCGCGGCATTAAATGGCTAGGCACGGTGCCGGGCCAGAATGAAGGAAGTGCGATGATAGAGAAGTTTATTGAAGCGGTCTTCAGCTACTGCTTCGCGATTTTGGAAGGGTTCTGCGCTTTCTTCGAGCGCACGCATGCAGCCATTGGCCTTGGCGTGCCACTGCTCATCATGGCAGCTGTGCATCAATTCTTGTCGCGCTGGGTGGAGGCAGGGATCTGGCTATTTGTACTGGGACCTGCGGCGATGGCAGCTGCCACAATGATCTCTCACGGATTGCTTCTTACCCGACGTAATTGAACGGGACCGGGAAAATACCATCGTGGGAAGACAATACAAACGAGGCGATCAATTCCCGCACGAAGGCTTCGTGCAGGGCGCGATCGAACGGCACTTCGAGAAACACGGCTATTCGCTCGATACGTCAACCTATGTGGATCTCTTATGTACTCATCAAGTCACTGGCGAAGAATGGCACATTTAGGCAAAGGGCAAGACGACAGCAATCGGGCTCGACTTCCGCACCTGCCTCGGCCAGCTGCTACAGCGCATGAGTCAACAACACGTTACGCACGGCGTTGCGCTTCCCGACATGCCGCAGTATAGGAGCCAGACCGAACAAGTGAGCACCTGGGTAACTGATCGGCTTGGACTACATTGGCCGTTTGTAGCAGAGGACGGCACGGTCGAGATCGTGCGCCCGAATAGAATCGAATGTTTGTCAACCGCTTAAGCTGATGATGACAAGGAAAACGTATGCCCTACGTAAAATGGAATGACACGAAGTTTCATGCCGTCAATATGTCTGGACCCGGTGGCACTCGTACTGGAGACGGCAGAGTAACTGCTTCGCCAGAGGGTGATGGACATAAAATAGCCTCGGCCTACACCATATGCGGACGCGCCATACCCGCTGAGAATGAGTTCTTTGAACAGCTTCCTAATGGCGTTGACCTCCATAATCAGGTCTGCAACGCGTGCACCGTAGGAACAGGATTACCAAAGATGCAGGGTCCAAAAATTCATCAAGCTAGCGAAAAGCGCATGTTGAAGAGCGATTCGGATGAGCTAAGAGAGCGCCTCGCCGCTTCGATGCGTGACCTCTTTACCTAACAAAGTCGGAAAGCGCGCACAGCAGCATCCACGGCCCGCATGATGGGCCTGGTCTATTGAGAGAGCCGGCACGATGCCGGCGAATGAGGAAAATCTGAATGAAACTGTTAATGCTCACCGCAGCAATTGCCACCCTCCTGATGGGCTGTACCGCGCCGACCCAGGTAGCCACTGACCCAATCGCACGACCACCGTTCCCCGAACATGAATATGCAGTGTTGGAAGCCACCGGCACTGCGATAGTGACTGGCCAGGCGTTCTTGAAGACCGTTGGAGGTGACGTAAAAACCGCAGCGGGCGAGAGTGTGTACCTGAATCCTGTGACGTCATACTCGACGTACGCATACACAGCCAGCGATGCCAGCCAGCGTCCAATGGCACCGCCAGACCCGCGCTTGCTCCAATACATGAAGAGCGTTACGGCTGACGCATCAGGTCGCTTCACGTTCAAGAATGTTCCTCCGGGAGAATACTATGTCGCGACACAAGTTACTTGGCAGGCACCGACCGGCTATCAAGGCGGCCTGCGTACGCAGGGGGGAGTCCTTCGTAAACGTGTGACTGCGAAAAACAGTGAAGCTACAGAGGTGATACTGACGCGCTAGGAAAATGCGTTCAGCAGGATCCACGGTCCGCTTGAAGGGCCTGATGCATTGAGAGCTGGCACGGTGCCAGAGCCAGAGGAAAACATGACCGTCGTAACCGAGCAGGCCGGATGCCTGACTATTTAAGAAGGAACACGTGTGGCGAATTTACTGTACGTCGATAACTCCAACATCTGGATCGAAGGAATGCACGTCGCGGCCTACCAAAATGGGCTTGCTCCGGACGTGTGGAGTGCGGTCCAGAATAAGATCTGCGACACCTCCTGGAAGCTCGATTTCGGCAAGCTGTTTCAGTTCGCTGGCGGCGAGACTGCCGAGGTTAAGAAAGCGGCATTGTTTGGCTCACGGCCTCCCCAGAACGACTCGGTATGGGACGCTGCTCGCCGTCGTGGTTTCGATGTGACGACCTACGACCGCAACGTTGCGAACCACGAGAAAAAGATCGACACCGATATCGTTGCGACGATGATGGAAGACTCGTATGAAATCCTGAAAATCGGCGAAGACGAGATTACGTTGGTCTCTGGCGATGCTGACTACGTGCCCGCGATCGAGAAGTTGAAAAGGCGCGGCATTCCGGTCCACGTCGTTTTTTGGAAGCATGCATCCCGTGAGCTTAAAGAAGTGGCGACACGGTTCATCCCGCTCGACGACTACCTGACGCATTTGTCTCGTTAAAGCGGAGAAGCCCAGCAGTACCCGAAGCCCGCCATGAGCGGGCAGCGGCATCGAGAGGGTGGGCGCGGTGCAGGCCTGGTGGACGAAAGCGACCCGTGAACGTCAACGAACTGCGCGAGTTTCTGAAAGGCCTTCCCGGTGATATGCCGGTAGGCGTCGAATTACCGGATGCAAAGCACGCCGACCAATGCCACGAGACGACCGACGTGCGCGCCGGTCGCGTCAGCGATCCGTTTCATAAATTCGCCGGCGTCACCAAGGAAATTTTCGTCCTCGAAGTCTTCTAACTGGACCACGGAAAAACCGTGCTTTGTATGCGCCCGATAACTGGCCGGTGGCCAACAAGGATTAAACATGACGAAGATTGAAGGTGCTGTTGAACACTGGTAAGTGCCACCTACGCACCAGCGCCCCACCTTCCGCCACGGGCTTTCGGCGTTTGGTGGGAGCGAACTCAGCGGTGCTACACTAATCCATTGGCTGAAGATAAACATCCTCGCAATCAACTTGACCGGCCTTCCAATTATTAGCAGGTCTAATTCCGAAAGGTTAACGAATGGGCAATCTCGTAGTCCGCAAGTCTATCGATATCTAGAAAAAGCATTTGTTGAGAAATTTTTTGACACTGGTGCACTACGACTCAGCTCTTTCGGAAAATTTGGGCAACACGCCGATGAGCAGCGGCTTGATAAGGGCGAAGGAGTAGTTAGGGTAATACACGAAAGCCAGGAAGGCGCGACCCATCAATCGACGCGGTCCGGGCTGCATTGGGCAAGACAGGGTCCAAGACGACGATCCACAAATACTTGCGCGAAATCGAGGTCGAGGAGGGCGGCGCGACACAGGCTGTCAGTGATGCGATCCTCGCCCTGGCGACGCAGCTGGCAGAACAGCTTAAACGGGAGGCTACGGCTGAGCTCGACGAGGTGCGGGCGCGGATCTACGATCAGCGCGCCGCTGACGAACGTGCCCGGGCTGAACTGGAAGCGCAGCTCGGCGAGGCGCGACGGGCTTTCAACGATGTCTCGCGGCGCCTTGAAGCGTGCGAGCAGGACCTTGCGACCGTCCAAAACCAGCTCGGCGCCGAGAAGATCGCGTGGCATACCGCGGAGCAGCGCGTGCTTGATCTGAATGACAGGCTGGCCGACGCCGAACGGCACCAAGAGTCGCTGGAAGGAAAGCACAGACATGCGCGGGACGCCTTGGAACATTATCGTACCGCATCCAAGGAGCAGCGCGAACAGGATTAACGCCGGCATGAGCACCAGGTCCACGGGCTACAAACGGAACTGAAGCAGGCGCTGCTTGAGTTTTCGCTCAAGCAGGAAGAGTTGACGCGATTGAACAAGGAGGCAGCCGCGCTCGCGACCGAACTCGGTTCGGTAAAGCAAGCTCTGCATCTTGAACGTGAAGCCAGCCGCAACCAAGCGAAGAAGGTCGAGCAGTTGCAGGCCGTCGAGGCGCGGGCTGCAGTGCTCGAGGCACAACTGGTCGACAGCAGGACGCGGTTGGCTGAGGCTGGCGAAACGGCTGTGCGCGCTGACATCGCGTCCGACGAATTGTGGCGGCAAATCTCCGCGCTCGAAGTGGAACTGTCCGCGGCGAGAAGTGCAATCGCATTGGAAGAACGCTTGGCGAAGCTGGACAAGGCCGTGTTTGGTGGTGAGCCAACCAGCAGGCTGAACGCGCAGTCGGGAAGCGAGTGACGATGGCAGTGCGACCGGCCATCGGCACGCCGTCCGGTTTCGGATTGCTGGACGGGGCTAACGGCCGCTGACGCAGTTAAAGATCGACACCAGGTCATCTAAGCTGAATGATGCGTCGCCTGACGCATTTCCCGGAATCGGTTGGACGCAAATTTGTGAGACAGATGCAAACAGCGGCATCTAACAGTTTTATTTTCGAAGATCTAACAACTTTGCTCTCGAGAGCCGGTGTGGATCAAGATGCAGCCAAACAAAAAACCAAACACCGCATAATCTATATTATGTTAAATGCGATCCGTGTGTGAACCTACGCTAGGCTACACAGACTCAAGAAGACCTCCCTCTCGATGGCATCTATGCTGCAGTCCACAACACCGCAGATGCGTCGTCCGCTGACTTTACTGCGCTAACGGCATTCCTTGCAGAGGTCGACTCATGGCTCCGCAACTTGTCGAGTTGCGATCGCAGTCCGAAGCCGATGCATGCTTCTACCAGAGAAGCATCGGTGTACAAGACGTACAGATCGACCAATCGATAGAAGCCATCTGTCATTACCAGCATCCTGGCATCATCCGCCAGAGTCACGCTGCCAGTGCGCGCCTGGAACGATCCATTTGGCGCAAGGCACAGCACATTGGGCATCGGCGCCGTGTTTTGCGATTCGCGGCGAGCGCGCAGCATTGGCAGCATGCGTTCGCGCCGACGTACGGGATCATCGACACCTTCGGTCTTTAACGTGGCAATAGCATCCTGCAGGATGGCTTCCTGCGGATTCACGAATGGATCCAGATCGATACAGTTTGCCGGAGCCGTGTACAACAAGGTCTTGCAGTCTCCAAGGCTGTAGAGCGTTGCACGCGTGACGCCGTTGTGGTGCGAAATCCTCAGCCAGGTCATCGCTGCAATTGGCCACGCATGCAACGGTACGTTCAGACCAACTGCGAGATTGGTAAACTGCGCTCTGACATCAGCGATCGCGAGCCAGACGCAATCCTGCTGGTTGCGCCCCGGTTTCAGTGTCCTTTGCAGTGCCGCGGCAAAAGCGTGGACAAACCATGCGACATCGCCCTGGCGTTCATCGATGTAGTCGCGCTCGGCCACGGATGAGCCACCGTCAATGACGACAATGTCGGTCACTTCGGCAGACGTGAACACAGCGACGTGGTCATCGTTACGCAGGGAGCCAGGACGGGCGCCGGCGCAAATGTGTTCAATCTTCATCAGGCGATATATATTTGATCATTGCCTGAACTCTACTCTCGCCACATGCAGAGGACAAGCACCGATGATCACGCAATTTTCTAACTCGACAATATATTATCTAATGTCGAGTTAAGGACATGACTTGCGTGGCCGGTATAACCCGCTCCGGTGCAGTGTCAGCCTCTGCGCACGCGCATCACTGATCAGTAAGCCTTGCTCGCGACGAACCAGGTGCGCACCGAAGCTTGTGGCGCGACCAGCGGCGTCTCGCCGCCGATGGGCGTCGCAACCGACAAACTGGCGCGCCACTGGTCTGGACCTGTCCAGGAAAGGCCAATGCCTGCCCCTGAAATCGTGGCGCGGTTCTCGCTGCGGCTCCAGGCATCGCGATTGATCCTGGTACGGACGCTTTCGACGAAAGCCGTTGCCTCCCAGCGGCCAGCGGCAAACATGCCCAGGTCGTGACGTAGCTCGACCGTTGCGAAGTAACCGGTGTCCGCCGACAACGCGCCGATGTCATACGCGCGCATGGTGTATGGCCCCCCGATGCTCAGCTTCTCCGCCGAATCGAGGTTGGCGTCACTCCACTGCCCCGCCAGATTAAGGTAGAACATCGTAGACGGCGTCAGGGCCTGGAACCTGGAGAAATTGGCATTCCATTTCGCGTATCCACCTTCCGTACGGGCAGATCCGGCATCGGCAACGCGCGCAGTGAGATCCTGGAAATTGACGTTACCAGCGGTCCACGACAGGCTCCAGCGGTTCACACCGCCGCCCAGGAAGTCGTCGCGCAGGTCGCCGTTCAGGCTCAGTACCCAGTTCGTGAGGTCGCGGTCGGTACGCACCCCGCTCAGGTCTATCCGGTCGCGCAGTTGCTTGCCGTCGTACTGCAGCTCGACGTACACGTTGGCCTGCCTGGCGCGAACCACCGGATGCCTGATCCACGCGCTGGCGACATCCGCCGTACCGTTGGCCTCCAGCGCACGGACCTGGTCGCCCAGCTTGTACCGCACCGCCGAATAAGCCAGGCCAGCGCGCGTGCCAGCACCGTTGACCAGGGTGTCGTAGCTCACGCGTCCGTACTTCATGCGCTCGCCGGTGCTGACAACGGTCGCATTCAGGATGTCTCCCCGGTGCAGCGGATTGACCAGGTTGACCGAGCCGCTCACGCGCGCCCTGCCAATGTAACGGTTGCCAGCGTTGTCCAGTGCCAGATTGGCAAAAGCAGCGGGATTGTGGCTGGTGATGATGTCGAGGTCGGAAGTGCCGATGTCGGTGCCCGGTTTGAGGATCGCATTCACGCCGACGCCTGGAATGTCCGAGAGCAGCAACAGCGTGCGGTCGAGGCCCTGCTCGCCGATTTCCTGCCCGGTCTGCAACGCCGCCGTGGTTGCCTCCAGCATCGGATTGCTTACCTGGCTGCGATTGTTGACGCTCACCGCACCATAGCGTGCTTCCAGGACCTGCATTGTCACGCTGGCCCCCGTAACCGTCTGGGCCGGGATCGCGGCCCGGCTTAACGGGAAGCCGTTGCGCTGGTAATGAGCGGTGATGCGCGCAGCCAGCGTTTCGAGTTGCGGCAAGGTCATGCTGGTGCCTTCAGCCGAGGATACCAGCGCATGCAAGGTCTCTGTCGGAAACGCGGTGTTCCCGACAATGCGGATGGTGTCGACCTTGAACGGCGCCGATGCCGGCACGCCGCCCTGTGCTACAGGGGCAACCTGCATGGCCGGCCCTTTCTTTGACAGCGCAGGCGGCAGTGCCGGCTGCACCTGCTGCAGGATTGCGCCCGAATTGGGCACGCCCTGCTGCGTCTGCGCGTCGACCTGGAGCGACGTGATTGCGAGCGCAGCGACGAGGGGTTTCAGCATCATGCGTCCCTTGGAAACAGATTTCATGCGTGTGTTCATTCAGTGGTGACGGAAGCCAAAGGCGGCAGCAGCATGCCGCCATTCTGGATCTGGAGGCGCGGAGCCCCCACCCCGGACCCGACCGTCGTGATGATCGACGGCACCGGAGCATTCCGGTCTGTTTGCGCCGCAGGTACTGCCTTGCTGTCATCCGATGACACTTGCAGCGTGGACGACAGACGAAGCGCGCCAGGACTGGCGCTCGCCTGCGGTGGCAAGACCATCGACTGCACCTGCGCCAGAATCGTGCGCACTTCCTCCGGCGCCTGCGCTTCCGGCGTAACCGGTGGCACGATCTGTACCGGCGGTTGCACCGGTGGGTCAGGCTGTACCGGTGGTTGCACCGGCGCTGCGGTAATGCTGGCCAACGTGGTCGTCTGGTCGGTGGCAATGTCGTAGTTGCCGATGTCGGCGCCGCCATAGGTATTGGTCAGCCTGACCACCTTGCCGGCGCCCACACCGGGGTCGTCGAACGCGCCGAGCGATGCGACAGTGAGCCGATCCGTGCCGAACAGGCCCGTGAACACCACACCCCTGGTGTCGGCAGTCGCTGCGTTCGTGCCGTCGAATACCTTATCGCTGACAACGATACCGGAGACGTTGATACTCGCCCTGGTAATGTCGGCGCTCAGACTGTCGAGGCTGACAAGGTTGTAGTTACCGGCGTCGGTCCCCGAAAGCGTATAGCCGGACACAGTCACACGCTTCGCACTGCCCACGTTCTTGTCCGAGAAGGCGGCGGCGCCGGCACCGCTGAGTGTCACCACGTCTGCGCCGATCGGACTGACGATGGCAGTGCCCGACAGCGTGGCCGTGGTAGTGCCGTCATAGCTGCGGTTGCGCGCCGACAGGCCGGATAGCGCAAGGTCGGCTTTGCCGATATTGGCGCTCAGGCCATCGGACGGCAGGATCGTATAGTTGCCGGCATCGTCGCCAGACAGGGTAAATCCGCTGATGATGACGGTCTTGCCGCTGCCGGCATTCTTGTCTGCGAAAACAGCCGCGCCGCTGCCACTTACGCCGACCAGATCAGCGCCGATGCCTCGCACACCGGCACTACCGGCCAGGCTTGCCGCCGTCGTGCCGTCATACACCTTGTCGGCCACGCTCAGGCCTGATAACGCCAGACCTGCCTTGTCGATAGTGGCGCTCAAGCCACCCGGTTGCACCAGCGTGTAGTTGTCGGCATCCGCACCACCGAGCGTGTACCCGCTGACGGCGACCGCCTTGCCTGTACCGGCGTTCTTGTCGGCGAAGCTGGCGCTGGCGTTGCCGTTCACCGCGACGAGATCAGCGCCAAATGCAGCCACGGTGGCGTTACCGGACACGGTTGCGGCGGTCGTGCCGTCATACGTCTTGTTGTTGGCAGTGATGCCGGTCACCGTCAGAGTGGCCTTGCCGATATCCGCGGCCAGCCCGGTTGGCTGCGCAATGGCGTAGTTGCCGGCATCGGCGCCGCTCAGGGAATAGCCACTGACCGTCACCGCCCTGCCCACGCCGGCATTCTTGCTCACGAAGCTGGCCGTCGCCGTGCCCGACAGGCTCACGGCGTCGCCACCCAATGGCGTCACGGTCGCGGTGCCGGACAGGGTCGCAGCCGTTGTGCCGTCATAGATCTTGTTGTTCGCAAACACGCCAGCGATGGTGAGATCGGCCTTGCCGATCGTGGCGGACAAGCCGCCCACCTGCAGCAGGTCATAGTTGCCGGCATCCGCGCCGGAAAGCACGAAGCCGCTGACGTTGGCCGCCTTGTTACTGCCGGCATTCTTGTCAGCGAAGACCGCGCTGCCGCTGCCGCTCAATGCAACCTGGTCAGCACCGAAAGGCGTCACGCCTGCAGTGCCTGACAGGGTCGCGGCGGTGGTGCCATCGTAGATCTTGTCGCTGACCGACAGGCCGGTCAGTTGCAGGCTGGCCTTGTCGATGGTGGCGGTAAGGCCACTGGGCTGCACGACGTTGTAGTTGGCGGCGTCGGCGCCGTTCAGGGTGTAGCCAACGACATTCACCAGCTTGCCGTTGCCGGCGTTCTTGTCGGCAAAGCTGGCCATGCCGGTGCCCCCGACCACGACCGCGTCGCTGCCGAATGCGCTCACGGTGCCATTGCCAGAGAGCGTCGCAGCGGTCGTGCCATCATAGGTCTTGTTGTTGGCGGTGATGCCGCTGACGGCGAGGTCGGCCCTGGCAATGTCGGCGTTCAGGCCGGTTGGCTGCGCAATATTGTAGTTGCCGGCATCGGCGCCGCTCAGCGAATAGCCGCTGACCGTCACCGCCCTGCCCGCGCCGGCGTTCTTGCTCACGAAGCTCGCCGTCGCGGTGCCCGCCAGGGTCACTGCATCGCTGCCGAACGGCGTCACGGTTGCGGCGCCAGACAGCGTCGCCGCCGTGGTGCCGTCGTAGACCTTGTTGTTCGCGAACAGGCCGGCGACGGTCAGATCGGCCTTGCCGATATTGGCGCTCAAGCCACCCGCTTGCAGCAGGTTATAGTTACCCGCGTCCGCGCCGGCAAGCACGAAGCCGCTGACGTTCGCGGACTTGTTACTGCCGGCGTTCTTGTCGGCAAAGACTGCGCTGCCGCTGCCCGACAGCGACACGTCATCGGCGCCGATGGGCGTCACGCTTGCACTGCCGGACAGCGTCGCCGCCGTGGTGCCGTCGTAGACCTTGTCGCTAACCGACAGGCCGGTTAGCTGCAGACTGGCCTTGTCGATGGCGGCGGTAAGGCCATTGGGCTGCACGACATTGTAGTTGCCCGCGTCGGTGCCGTTCAGGGTGTACCCGAAGACATTCACCAGCTTGCTGTTACCGGCATTCTTGTCTGCGAAGCTGGCGCTGCCAGTCCCGCTCACCGTTACGGCGTCGGCGCCAAAGGCTGCCACGGTCGCACTACCCGACAGGGTCGCGGCAGTCGTGCCGTCATAGGTTTTGTTGCTCGCAGTGACGCCGGTCACGACCAGATTGGCTTTGCCGATATTGGCCAACAGACCGGTCGGCTGCCGGATCGTGTAGTTGGCTGCGTCAACGCCGTTCAGGGTATAGCCGCTGACCGTGACGGCTTTGGCGTTACCGGCGTTCTTGTCGCTGAAGGCGGCGCTGCCAATGCCACTCACCGACACGACATCACTGCCAAATGCATTCACGGCCGCAGTACCCGACAGGGTGCCGGCAGTGGTACCGTCGTACGTCTTGTTGTTGGCAGTCACACCGTACACGGTGATGTCGGCCTTGGCGATCGTCGCGGTTTTGTTATCCAGGCCGTTGATGGCGTAGGCGTTGGCGTTGGCGCCGACCAGGCCGATGCCGCTGATGGTCACCGCCTTGTCCGCGCCCGCATTCTTGTTCTGGAAGCTGGCCGTCGCCTGGCTGGTGTCGATGGTGATGTCAGTGGGCGCGCCGCCCACGACCGTCAAACCGTTCAGGCTCGCCGTGGTGGTGCCGTCATAGGTCTTGCTGCCGACGTTCGCTGCGAAGTTGATGAGCATGAACGTGTTGATCATGCCAGGGCTTCCCATGTTATACGCGTTGTAGTTGGTCGGAATCCAGGTGCCGTTTCCATCCCTTTCAGGGTTGTAGAAGATGTCGATCGTGCTGGCGCTGTCTGCGTAGATATACGAGTTGCCCGGGTCGTCGAATCTGACGGTGCCCAGCCCCCTGCCAGCGTTGTCGGTACGCAAGATGGCTTTCCCGCCACCCTGCACCTCGATCACACCCCCCACATCGCCAAAGCCCCCTGCAGTGGTCGCATTGCGCGTGATTACGAAACGGATGTCGCGATAGGCGCTCAGCGTCAGGGTTTTCGTGCTGATCCAGTTATAAATACGGCCGCCATCGTCGAAATCGGCGACGCCCCCGATTGCGTCGAGGATATTGATATCGCCCTGGCCGCTGCTCCCGCTCGTGCAAGCGACGCCGGTGCAGGTGGGCAGCGAGGCTGTCGTCTTGATGGTGACGTCGGTGGTATTAAGCGCTCTCGTCAGTGCCACGGAGTCGACGTCGATGTTGACCGAAGAATCCCAAGAACTACGGTTGCCGATGGTAATGTCGGCCGGGTCCAGAAGCCAGCTGCCGGTCGTTCCGCGCGCAGCCGAGGTGTCGACCGCGGCGGACTTGCTGACCTTGAGCACATGGCCCGAGGTTTCCACCTGGCCGCCATCACCGCCCTGCGCGCCACCACGGGCGCTGATGCTGCCATCGAACCGGGTGGTGTTATTGGACCAGACCGCCACTTGTCCACCATTGCCGAACGTGATCGCGTCCGCTCGAATCGCGCTGCCGGTGGCCACGTCGGTCGTCAGCGCATTCCGTTCGGAACCGGCGCCGAGAAAGTTGCCGCCCACCAGAGTCGTACCACCGCCCCCATCGCCCGACACATTGATCGTGCTGCCAGCCGCGAGCGCGACGTGATCGCCCAGCACCTTGACGGTGCCGCCCTGCTGGCTTGAGGCCAATCCCGACGCATCCAGCGTGCCGCCGTTACTGACCATGCTCTGCTGCCCACCGCCGAGCACGATTGTGCCGTCGACGTTGTCCACGGTACGTGCCTGGATGATGCCAGTGTTGTTGACCACGCTGGCCAGCACGGCGTCCTTCGCACCCGAGGTCAGGATCACGGCGCCGCCGTCGGCCTGGATCAAGCCGCCGTTTTCTACCAGATTATCGAGCGTGCTCTGGTTGACCTGCATATTGACCAGGCTGTTGCCGGCGAACGACAAGGTCACGTCGCTGCCAGAGCCCAGTGCCACACTGCCTGTCGGCGTACCGATGATGCCGTGGTTGCTGACACGGTTGCCGATGAAGGCGACGTACCCGCCCTCAGCCGCCGTGATACTGCCGTGATTGACGATGCTGCCGGTGCCGGCGCCGCTGAACCGGCGCGCCGCGCCATCGAGCGCGGCATCGTCGATGTCGAGCGTGGATGCGACCAGGCCGCCGACATTGACCTGCGAACCGGCACCGAACAGCACGCCGTTCGGGTTGATCAGGTAGACCTGACCATTGGCATTGAGCTTGCCCATGAATTGGGTGCCATTGGTGTCGAAGATGCGGTTGACCGCGATCGCACTGCTGGACGGCTGCACGACATTGACCGTCTCGCTGCCATGCGTATTGAAGCTCTGCCACGAGAGCGAGAGAGTCTGGCTTGACTGGTTGATCGTCGTGGTGCTGCCGGACTGGTGGATCGATCCGCTGCCAGCGGTTACCTGCCCTCCGGTGGGCCCCGCGTGAGCCAGCTGCGCCGCTGCTGCCAGGGCGCTTGCAGCCAGCAGCCTGCGATTGGTCTTCTTACCGCGCCCGCGCGCCGTCTCGGCGACCACGACCCACGTCTTGTGTACATGACTCCAGACGAGTCGGTAAATTCGATTGATTGAGGCGTGGCGGTCCATTTGGTTCCCTGTAGGGCGTTGTTTCTGACTGGTTGGCGCGGTTTATTGCGGGTATCTGGCAAGATGATCGGCAATGCGGCGGTCGAGGTCCGGTTGCCACTGCGTTGGCATGACGGTCAGTACCAGCCTCTCGATGCGGTCGATTTCCGCCAGTTGCACGGAACTCGGGGTGCTCGCCCTGGCGGCGCGGTTCCACATGTAGATCTTGGCCAGGTCGGCCGGCGTCAGGGCGCCGGTAACCGGGTCGGGCGTGGCATTCGCGTACAGGATCGCCGTCGGCAGGTAGGCAGGCGCATAGCCTTCCATGGCGGCGTGCTCCAGCCAGAAGCGTGCCTGCGCGACGTTCGCATCGCCACCCTCGCCCTCGCTGAGCATTAGCCCGAGGCGGAACTGCGCTTCACGGTTATGGCGCTGCGCGGCCTGGTCGTACCAATACCTGGCAAGACGCAAGTTCTGAGTAACAGCCGTACCTTCGCGGTAATAATCAGCCAGCTTCAACATGGCCGGCGACGAATCCGCCTGGGCTGCGGCCGTGCACAACGCCAGTCCCTGTGCGATATCCCTGGCAACAATTTTTCCGCTGATATACAAGTCTGCGGCTTGGCACAACGCGTACGAGACGCCCGATGCGCCGGCTTTGCGATACCACTGCACTGCGGCCTGTCCGTCGACAGCGCGGCCAATGCCTTGTGCCAGACAATCGCCAAATGCCTGTTCAGCCGCCGGGATCTGCTTTTTCGCAGCTTGTGCGAACCATGCGCAAGCGGCAACCGGATCGGTATTGCGCCCCCACCCTTCGCGCTCGAATAAACCGAGGGTAAATTGGGCCAGGGGATTGGTGCCTGCATGCGCGGCATATGCCGCATACGCGCTCGCAAAATCACGCGCGGCCAGCGCTTTCTGGGCCGGCTCCAGCTCTCTGGACAAACTCTGCATCGACGATTGTGCCTGCACCGGTCCGGTCAGCAGCAGAGCAACAAGCAATATGAAGTTTCGCAACATGGCTTCGTGAAATGAATTGACTGTTGACCATCACGCCGGTGGCGCCATTGCCGCCGGCGTGTCGACAATGCTCAGTCGTTCGAAGAGGGATAAATACCGTTGACTGCGATGTAATAAGGCATGACGAGATACGGCGGCATCGTGGGAATATCAGCGTTGCTGCCTATCGGTGCCGTATTGCCCGAGACAGTGGCGGCGCCGGCCAGCGTGGTCGACGCGTTGCCGGTAAAGGCCACCGGCGCTGTGACACCCTGGCCAACGGTCAGCGACAGCGTACCGCCGATGGTGCCGGCGTTCAGGCTCACATCGGGTGCGTTGGGGGTGTACGGGCCAGCGGTCGGACTCGTGGGCTTGCCCAGGTAGTTGTTGGCCGGTGTGGTCACACCACCGGCGCCCGACGATGCCTTTACGACCAGACCGCTGGCCGAACCCGCAATCACCAGACCTGACAGGTTCGCGGTCGCGCTCAGGCCTGTCAACGTGGTCTGCGCAGTCAGGCCAGTCAGGTTGACCGGCGCATTGAACGACAGGGCATGCGTCGGCAGCTGGGCGACGGTCAGCTTGATCGACGCGTTGCCGCCATTCGCACCCATGGAGCCACCCGCCGCATTTCGCGGATCATAACCGACGATGACCCTGCCGCGCAGGTCGGGCAGGTTGAAGTTGCTGCTGCCATTGCCACCGAAAGTCGTGCCCACCAAAGAATATAGTGCAGTGGCCTGGTTTATTTGCATGGGTTGACCCATCGCCAGCAAATAGCTCGATCCAATGCCCGGGAACCGGGCTGGGGAAACTGCCATGACGCAGACACTTCCTATATAAGGCTCGACGGAACAGGCATAGCTTGCCGGGCTGAAGCCAGCGATTCCGATACCCGATATCAATGCAATAACGGAGAAGCATTTTCTGGATTTAAAAGTCATTTTGTTTAACTTTCTAATGCAACGAAAGAATCATGGAATACGGCCAGGCACCTGGCCGAGGCATACTCAACAAATTGATAAAACCTTATCTCCAAAAGGTTCGGCTGCTCGTCTCATGGTAAGCAGGAATTAACGTGATGGTCTACAGAAACTTCATCGCACGGATTAGAGTGTTGCTTTCAGGCGATTTCATGTCAACCAAATAAGTAGTAACTTTGCAACCATCATTTTCATTGACGATTACGGGAGAGCTGCTGCTCTGCCCTCCAGCGCAGCGCATGTGCCGGCGCGCTGCAGTCCCCATCCAGGTCAGTCGATGATTCCGCAACTTGTCGAGTTTCGTTGGCAGGTTAATGTTATTGCATGCATGGCCATGAGATAAGCCCCTCTTCTTGTAAGCCTACTCGTTGTTAGTTATTTTTGTTATAGCCCTTGGCTTCAAATTTTTTATTTTTCATGCTTTTGTTTGTGGGTTAGTTACATTTAATGAGTTTGGTTTCTCCTGGATTGGAGCCCGCTGCCATTGCCTGTTCCATTCCAAACTCTTCTGTTGCAAAACAATTTTCTTTCTGGCGTTTCTTTGTGCTCGATCATAAAAACCATCCCATCCCATAGAATCGCTTCGTGATTAACAGCCGACCGTTGAAGCACGCTTAGATTGCCGCGGTATGGACCGCTTGCTTCGCCCATTCGCATGTCGTAATACAGCCGCCCGGCATTGCTCCCCCATCGTGGCCTTGATCAACCATGCCACCCATGACGGTACCGCCTGAGACGCCGAATGATTCCTCCCCTGCCGCCCTGTTTTCCAGATCAAACAACCGTCATGTCCCTGCCGAACCTGGCAAATCAAGGTGGCGGTGAATCGACTGCACCGGGATCCCGATTCGGCGGCGTCAAACCTGCCTGTTCCTGTCCCAGTATCCGGCGCCGTATCACCGGATATCATCACCGTGCAATGCCGGCTGAACGCCGCGTGCCTCAACGGATATCGTGGTCAATGGCATGCCGTGGTCGAGGATCGAGATCTGGAGGTGCGCACGACACAAAGGTGGCGATTTGCACACAACCGATGACTGCGTGACAATGGACTGACATTTACTGATCACTCAAAGGCCCGCCATGAACATCACTGTCCAGAATACCGTCCCGGCTACAACCCGCATCACGCTCGTCGGTGAAATGCACGATGGCAGCTTTGCTGCCGAAGTCATGACCGAAACCGCCGTCCCCTACACGCCATACTGGGATAACCTGCTCGAGCAGCGAATCGTCTACATCCAGCCGGATGATGAACAACTGGGTGCGATCATCAAGGCATTGAACGAGCGGCGTCTGACACTCGACGAGTTACAGAACTACGGTAGCGCAGAGGGCGGTACGTCGTCCATTCCGGTCTAAACACCCAGCCGTGGGGTAAGTGAGCGGCACCGCCTGCCCTGTCGACCCAACTAACCACGGCCGGCCAACGCTGGCCTGGCCTGCGCTTCCTTCTGCTGACTTGTCTGATGGTCGCTATCAAGTCCGAAGTTGTTAGCTGTCGAAGTTAGTTGGCAGCTTGGTCGCCTTAGTTGGTTAGTTACGTTTTTGTGCATGAGGCTCAGCCTCATGTCGCCGTCACTTGATGCCTCGGTCACCGTCCGAGCGCAGGATTTCGTCGTGCCGCTCGTGGTCGGTCTTGTGCAGATAAGCTGCCGTCGTTGCAATATTCGCATGGCCGGCCGTATCTTGCAGCGTTTTGAGCTGCACCCCGCTATTGGCATGATTGGTCAGCATACTGTGGCGCAACCAGTGAGGTGATGCCAGGCGCAGCGTCGACGCGCTGTCGCCATCCCCTTTCGCCGTCGCGTCATCCGCTGCAAGCTGGAAGATCGCCTTGAGCGCTTCGGATGCGGCCTCGTCCGTAATTCCTACGTACTCTTTCGTACGGCTCGACAGCACCAGAGGCATGCGATCCCCCCTGCTCGTCTGCTCCAGCAGACCAAACGCGCGCCGGTAGTCGCGATAGGCGCCGACCGTGGCGGGCGGCGCTGGCAGGCGGCGCGGCTTGTTGCCCTTGCCCAGCACATCGAGCCACCAACGCCCGTCGCCCTCGCTGTAGAGGGCGCCCATTGTCGCGCTGACGATTTCATTCAGGCGCGCACCGGTCTGGGCAAACGCGATCAACAGGAAGCGGTCGCGCGCGCGCTGGCGCGCCGTGGCCTCGGTGTCGCCAGGGCGTGCTTCGGCAGCGGCCAGGGCATAGGCAATCGCGGCCGGACTCAGGTAGCGGGTGATGCGGCTCGCGTGCGCAGCGCGGACATTGCGCACGAGCCGCGCAGGATTGCGGCGCAGGTAGCCGGTCTGTTCGGCAAATGTCAGCACGCCCTTGATCGCAATCATCGCCTGGCGACGGCTGGTGTCGGACAGTGGCCCGGTAAACGGCCGATAGCGCGGATCATTGCGTGGCCATTTGGTGGTGCTGATCCACGCAGCTGGCGGCTGCCGGATGAATTCCTTGTACAGATTGAGGTCGCCGACATTCAGCTGCTGGAACGTCTTGCCAGCCTCTTCGCGGCACCACGTCAGGAACCGGTACAGTTCTTTCTGCAGATTGGCAATCGACTTAGGGCTGAGCTCGCCATGGGAGATGTATTCGCGCGCCAGTTCAGCATCGCTCGTCGCCGAGGTGACGGGCTCATCGTACATGCTGGAGAAGCTGCCCGCACCGAGCCGGCTGGCGGCCGCCCGATCAGGATCGGCTGTTGGCAGTGGGTCGAGATTGATCGATACGAACTCAGGCATGAAAGAACAAGATGATAACTGTATGGATATACAGTATAACACCGTGCAGCCGGGCTTCGTAAGGGCTGGTGCCGGGATTTTCTCTCAACTACCCGTAACGGGCGCTCTCGTCCTACAGCGCCATGCCCTGCGCGCCGATACCTACCCGCCCTGCCCTGCACGACAATGGTTCATCCATTCACACAGGGGACTACCATGACCAGCAACGCATCCACATCGACGACTGCAACCCAAGGCCCGGAATCGGACGGCACCACCGTCGGTATTGGCGGCCAGACCAGCGGTCAGCAAGGCGCGACGCCATCGCATGAGTCGCAGACGGAAACCGGCGGCAATGGCGGCCCGGGCCTGACGCGCAATCAATCCGGACCGTACGTCAACGCACCCGACGGCGCCGGGCGCAATGATCCGCCGATCACCGACGGCAGCGCCGCGCCGCAGCCGGAAGCGCCAAGCACCGTACCGCTCGATACGGCAGCAACCCATGTCAATCCAGGCGCGCAGGATACGCGGCCAAACCAGGCCGGCCCGAAAGTGACGGGCATGGGCGCGCCTGAAACGGGTGGTAATCAAACTGCAGGTGATCTGCCGCCATTCACACGCTGATGCCTGTCCTGCCCGCCGCGCAGGTTTTCCTGCTTACCTGGGCAGCCGTTCACGCCGACCAGGCAACCACGAAAACCTCACGGCGGGCCTCCTGCAGCAACATATGCACTGCTTGAGGCCTGTGTCGCCACCTGCTCGCGCTGCGCCAGCTTGCGCCACCAGATCCACGACACGATCGCATTGACCCAAAAGCACAAGTACAGGAACGCCGTCAGGTACAAGCCGCGGCTGAAGTACAACGGCACGGCGATGGTATTGACCAGCAGCCACACGGGCCAGCTCTCGATGCGCCGCCCCATCATCAGCAATTGCGCGATGACAGAAAACACGAGCACCGCCGAATCGATGAACGGTGCGTAAGCATTGGTATGGAAGTGAAGTGCAGCGCCATACGCGCCAGTGGCAACGAGGCCGACAGGCGTCATCCATGCCATTGTGCGCCAGCCCGCATGGGTGATTGGCAGCGGCGCGCCGCCCTTGCCATGCAACCAGCGCCACCAGCCCAGCACGCCTGTCACGACAAAGAAGGCTTGCAGCACGACGTCAGCATAGAGCTGCGTCTGCATGAACAGCAAGCCGAACAGCGTGCAGCCGACAATCCCGGTCCACCAGGTATGGACGTTGTTGCGGCCTGCAAGAAAGATCGCAGCAGCCGTGAAGATGTTCGCGGCCAGTTCGAGGGGAGATGTCATCGGGTGCGGCGGGACCAGGCTGGGAACATGGAAAGTGTCCTCTGAATGAGAGCGGCTACTCTACGCCACTCTCATGCCTTGCCGCAAGTTAGTGCGGAAGAATGCTTACAGCTTGATCGTGCCGTGCTCCGAATCCAGATCCGGCTGCTTGCCGGTCACGGCTGCCTTGGCGACGGCAAACAGGCGCACCATCTTGCTGTCGTTCGAATCCCAGTACTCGGCTGCGTGCGGGACCACGCGCACGAGCACGGCGTGCTGGTCTTCCGGGCCGGCCGGGAACCAGGCCTGGACCATCGGGTTCCACATGCTGCGAATCTTGTCGCGGTCGACGATGCGCTCGGCGGTGCCGCTGACCGAGACATACGTGCTGTCGTCGATGTCCGAGAAACTGATGTTCACTTCCGGCTGATGCGCGATGCTGTCCCACAGGGAGGTAGCCGAGTGCACGAAGAACCAGATACCACCGTCGGCATCGACGTCCTGCTTGGTCATTGGCTGGCTGGCCAGGTGATCGTGCTCGTCACGGAACGTGAACATGGCAAAGCGCAGGGAACCGATGCGGTCTTCGAGGGCTGCTACGTGGGTGCGGTCTGCGGTCATGGTGAATCCTTGATTGGGTGAGTAATAGCTCATCCTAGCGTGCCCGACGCCGCCGTTCGGTGCGCGGGCGTACATTTGCGACCCGCTGCAGATGACTTTGGCCTGGACAGGCTGTCCCGCAGGCGGTGGCAAATCGCTTATAGTATTGCCTCTGTAAACATTTCAACAATCCCATGAAATTCGACGTCGCGATCGTCGGCAGCGGCCTGGCCGGCCTGTCGGTAGCCCTGCACCTGGCCCAGACCCGCAAGGTGGCCATCATCTCCAAGCGCACCCTGCTCGACGGCGCCAGCGCCTGGGCCCAGGGTGGTATCGCGGCCGTGCTCGATTCGGGCGACAGCCACGAGCAGCACGTGGCAGATACCCTGGTTGCCGGCGCAGGCCTGTGTGACGAAACCGCCACCCGCTACATCGTCGAACACGGGCGCGAAGCGATCGAATGGCTGATCGATCAGGGCGTACCCTTCACGCGCGACCCGACGGCCGAAATGGGTTTTCACCTGACCCGTGAAGGCGGCCATGGCCAGCGGCGGATCATCCATGCGGCCGACGCCACCGGGTACGCCGTGCAGGTCACGCTTGAACAGAAGGTACGCGCGCACCCGAATATCACGCTGTTCGAGCACCATGTCGCGATCGACGTCATCACGTCCGACAAGCTGCGGCCAAAGGTGGCGCATGGCAGCCAGCCCCGCTGCTACGGCCTGCACGTGCAGGATGGGAACAGCGGCGACGTGCTCACCTTCGAGGCGGAACACACGGTGCTGGCCACGGGCGGCGCCGGCAAGGTCTATCTGTACACGACGAATCCGGACACCGCCACCGGCGACGGCATCGCGATGGCCTGGCGCGCCGGCTGCCGGGTATCGAACATGGAGTTCATCCAGTTCCACCCGACCTGCCTGTACCACCCGTATGCGAAGTCGTTCCTGATCACCGAAGCGATCCGCGGCGAAGGTGGTCTTCTCAAGCTGCCGCCAGAGGCGGGCGCGCAGGCCGGCGAGCGCTTCATGCCGGCGCATGATGAGCGTGGCGAACTGGCGCCACGCGATGTCGTGGCGCGCGCCATCGACTTCGAGATGAAAAAACGGGGCCTTGATTACGTCAACCTCGACATCAGCCACCAGCCGCCCGAGTTTTTGATGGAGCACTTCCCGACCATCTACGCGCGCTGCCTCGAGCTGGGCATCGACATCACGCAGGAGCCGATCCCCGTCGTGCCGGCCGTGCACTTTACCTGCGGTGGCGTGGTCACCGACCTGGCCGGGCGCACCGATATCCCCGGCCTGTATGCGGTCGGCGAAGTCGCCTGCACCGGGCTGCATGGCGCCAACCGGCTGGCCAGCAATTCGCTGCTCGAATGCGTCGTCGTCGGGCGCGCCTGTGCGCAGCAGATCGCCGCGAGTCCGGCGATTGCCAACCCTGCGCTGCCGGACTGGGACGCGAGCCGCGTGACGAACGCGGATGAAGAAGTGGTCATCGCCCACAACTGGGACGAGTTGCGCCGCTTCATGTGGAATTACGTCGGCATCGTGCGCACGACCAAGCGCCTCGAACGCGCGCTGCACCGGATCAAGCTGCTCAAGGAAGAGATCGACGAGTACTACCGCAACTTCCGCATCACGCCCGATCTGCTCGAGCTGCGCAACCTGGTTGAAGTGGCGCACCTGATCGTCAAAAGCGCCATGTCGCGCCACGAAAGCCGCGGCCTGCACTACTCGCGCGACTTCCCCGACACCTTGCCCAAGGCACTCCCGAGCGTGCTCACGCCGCGCCGGCGTTAGCATGGAACGGCAGCGGCTTTCACTCACGACCGTCCTGCTGCTGAGCATCCCGCCCGTACTGTGGGCGGGCAATGCCATCATCGGCCGTCTCGTGCGCGACGCCATCCCGCCGATGACGCTCAACCTGCTGCGCTGGTCGATCGCGCTCGTGATCATGCTGGTGCTGGGCCGCGCCGCACTGCGCCCTGGCAGCGGCGTGCTGCGCAACTGGCGCCGCTACGCCCTGCTCGGCCTGCTGGGCATTGGACTCTACAACTCGATGCAATACCTGGCGCTGACGACCTCGTCGCCGCTGAACGTCACGCTGGTCGCGTCCGGTGTGCCGGTCTGGATGCTGCTGGTCGGGCGGCTGTTCTACAACGTGCCGGTCAAGGGCCGCCAGATCGCCGGCGCCGTGCTGTCGATTGCCGGCGTTCTGGTCGTCATGTGCCGGGGCAGCCTGGCCGAGCTGGCCGCGCTGCGCCTTGTGGCGGGTGACCTGATCATGATCGTGGCGACGATTGTCTGGTCCTTCTACAGCTGGTCGCTGCTGCAAAAGAACGATGTTCCGGCCCTGCGTGCGGACTGGGCTGCCTTCCTGCTGGCCCAGGTGGCGTATGGCGTGCTGTGGTCGGCCGCGCTGGCCGGCGGCGAATGGGCGCTGGGTACGCCGCAGATCGCCTGGAGCTGGCCCCTTGCAATCGCGCTGCTGTACCTGGCGATCGGGCCGGCGATCATCGCCATGCGTTGCTGGGGCGCTGGCGTCCAGCGCGCCGGACCCGGGATCAGTGCGTTCTTCATCAATCTGACGCCGCTGTTCACGGCGCTATTGTCAGCCGCCTTCCTGGGTGAACTGCCGCAGTTGTACCACGTCGCCGCGTTCGGCCTGATCGTCGGCGGGATTGTCGTGTCGGCCCGATAAACGCCGGCCGGTGGTACGATTCAACCCATGAACGACGAACTCAGCGAACACCACGCGGCCACGCAGCTGGCCGCGTTTCTCGAACAATATCCACGTGCGCTGGTGCTTACCGGCGCCGGGCTGTCGACCGCGTCCGGGATTCCCGATTACCGTGACCGGGATGGTGTGCGGCGCGGGCGGGTCCCGATCCAGGGGCCGGAATTCCGGCGCGACCCGGCAATCCAGCGCCGCTATTGGGCGCGCAGCATGGTGGGCTGGCGGCTGATGTCGGGCGCCGCACCCAATGCCGGCCACCGCGCGCTGGCCGCACTCGGTGCGGACAACCGCATCGGCTCGATCCTCACGCAAAACGTCGATGGCCTGCATACCCAGGCGGGCAGTCGCGATGTGCTGGAATTGCATGGCAATATCCACCACGTGACGTGCCTCGGTTGCGGCGCAGCCTTCACCCGCGCTGCGCTACAGGTGCAGCTGGAAGCAGACAATCCGGGCCTGCGCCAGGTGCTCGCGCAGCCGCTGCCCGATGGCGACGCCGAGATCGATCCGGATGCGGTGACAGGTTTTACTGCGCCAGCATGCGTGCACTGTGGCGGCATGCTGATGCCCGACGTCGTATTCTTTGGCGACAATGTACCGGCGGCGCGCACGGCGGCGGCCCTGGCGCGGATGGAAGCGGCCGACGCACTGGTCGTGGTCGGCTCGTCGCTGATGGTGTATTCGGGGTTTCGCTTCTGCCGGCTGGCCGAAGCGGCAGGCAAACCGATTGCGGCGCTGAATCTCGGGCGTACGCGTGCCGACGACATGCTCACGCTGAAGATTGAAGCGTCCGCTGAGCTGGTCTTGCCGATCGTGGCCGAGTTGCTTGGAGCGTAGGGTGGTCGGCGAATCCGCCCACCCTGCGGCTTAATTATTGCTGAACTTGATCACCAGGCCGGTGATCAAAGCAGCCGCCATCGCAATCGACAGCACGCCATGCAACACGGGCGACCCAATCGACGCATCCGACGCCGCGGCGTCCCGCTGCATCGCCATCGCCCGGCTCAGCACGACCGGCCGCAGGAAGCCCCGAATACCGACCAGCAGCATGCCGATGCCAAAGAACAGCTCGCCCTTCATATTGTAGAGAATCCCGTCCATCAACTGGGGCACACCCAGCAGCAGGCCAAAGCCGAGCCAGAACAGGCGGAACACGAGCGAACGTTTCAATTTGGTGGTGATCGACATAATATGGTCTGAGAGTTAAGCGTAGCGATCAGACGATGCGCAGCGAATAGTCGGTTGCGTGCACGTCCTTGGTCAGGCTGCCGATGGAAATGCGGTCCACGCCCGTTTCGGCAATCGCGCGCACGGTGTCCAGGTTGATGCCACCCGAGGCTTCCAGCAGCGCCCGGCCGGCATTCACCTGCACCGCCTCGCGCATCATCGCCAGGTCGAAGTTATCGAGCAATACCGACTTGACGCCGGCCGCCAGCGCTTCTTCAAGCTGGGCGATGGTTTCAACCTCGATCTGCACCGGCGCGCCGGCGTTCAGACTGGCGGCGGCCGCCAGCGCGGGCGTGATGCCCCCGGCAGCGGCAATGTGGTTTTCCTTGATCAGGATGCCGTCATACAGCGCCATGCGCTGGTTCTTGCCACCGCCGACCCGTACTGCGTACTTCTGCGCCTGGCGCAGGCCCGGCAACGTCTTGCGCGTATCGAGAATCGCTGCATTCGTGCCCGCGATGACGTCGACGTAGCGCCGGGTGGCAGTGGCCACGCCCGACAGCAGCTGCAGGAAATTCAATGCGGCGCGCTCGGCCGTGAGCAGCGCACGCGGGTTCGCCGTGATGGTGCAGACGGTACTGTTGGCGGGCATCAGGTCGCCTTCGGCAAATTGCCACGCGATGTCGGTGTCCTGGTCGACTGCGAGCATGACGCCCTCGAACCACGGCGCGCCGCACAGCACGGCCGCTTCGCGCACGATGACGCGCGCCGAGACGCGGGTAGTGTCGGGCACGAGTTTGCCGGTCAGGTCGCCGCTGCCGATGTCTTCCAGCAGCGCAGCCAGGATATTCTGTTCGAACGCGGCCTGCAGCTTGTCGTCAAACTGGGCGTGGGGATTGTGCAGACTGGTCATGCGGGGCCGACTCCGGAAAACAAGGGGGTATTCTGTTCAAGCGCGCCGGTCGGCAGCGCCTTGGCGCGTTTGGCCGCCGCAAAATCGAGCATGCGGTCGATGGCGCGTTTGGCTTGCAGGCCGACGGCAGGGTCGACATGGACTTCGTTGCTGCCCGCTTCGAGCACCTCTGCCAGATTGCGCAGACCGTTCATCGCCATCCACGGGCAATGTGCGCAGCTCTTGCAGGTGGCGCTGTTGCCGGCGGTCGGCGCCTCGATGAAGGTCTTGCCGGGGGCGGCCATCTTCATCTTGTGCAGGATGCCGTTATCGGTGGCGACGATGAAGTGGGTGGCGTCGAGCGTCTGCGCGGCATTGATCAGCTGTGTGGTCGAGCCGACCACGTCGGCCTGCGCCACGACATTCGCCGGCGACTCGGGGTGCACCAGCACCTTGGCCAGCGGGTACTCGGCCTTGAGCAGGTCGAGTTCGATGCCCTTGAATTCGTCGTGCACGAGGCACGAGCCCTGCCACAGCAGCATGTCGGCGCCGGTCTTGCTCTGGATGTACGAGCCCAGGTGGCGGTCGGGCGCCCACAGGATTTTCTTGCCCTGCGCATGCAGCTCGGCCACGATGTCCAGGCCAATGGACGACGTCACCATCCAGTCGGCCCGCGCCTTCACGGCGGCGCTGGTGTTGGCATAGACGACGACAGTGCGGTCGGGATGCTGGTCGCAGAATGCCGCGAACTCGTCGGCCGGGCAGCCGAGGTCGAGCGAACAGGTCGCGTCGAGGTCGGGCATCAGGATGGTTTTTTCGGGGCTGAGGATCTTGGCCGTCTCGCCCATGAAGCGCACGCCGGCGACCACGAGCGTTTGGGCAGCGTGGTCACGGCCGAAGCGCGCCATTTCGAGCGAGTCGGACACGCAGCCGCCCGTTTCTTCGGCCAGGTCCTGCAGGTCGGCGTCGACGTAATAGTGGGCGACGAGGACCGCGCCTTTTTCTTTCAGCAGGCGCCGGATCTTGTCCTTGAGCGCGTTGCGCTCGGCCAGTTCGGGCGCGCTGGGGATGCGTGCCCAGGCCTCGGCGGTGCAGGCCAGACCGGCCTGGGGCCGGTCGTATTCATATGTCTTGATCGGTACGGTGTCCATACTCTTCTCGGTCTCCTTGGCAGGGGCCGCGTCCAACGCGCCACCCCTGCCATTTACTGCATTACGCGTCGATGCCCTGGCTCGCCAGGTATTCCTCGTAGTTGCCACGGAAGTCGACGATCTCGTTTTCACGGATTTCCAGCACGCGCGTGGCCAGCGACGAGACGAACTCGCGGTCGTGCGAGACGAAGATCAGGGTGCCGGCATATTTATCCAGCGCGATGTTCAGCGACTCGATCGACTCCATGTCCATGTGGTTGGTCGGCTCATCGAGCAGCAGCACGTTGTGACGGCCCAGCATCAGCTTGCCGTACATCATGCGGCCCTTCTCACCACCGGAAAGCACATTGACCGACTTCTTGACTTCGTCGCCGCCAAACAGCAGGCGACCGAGGATCGAGCGCACGGCCTGGTCGTCGTCGCCCTCTTGCGTCCACTGGCCCATCCAGTCGGTCAGGTTGTCGCCCACCGCGAATTCTTCGGTCGGATCCTGCGGCATGTAGCCGGGATTCGCGTTCTCGGCCCACTTGACGCGGCCACCATCCGGCTGCAGACCGCACAGCTCACCGCCAATCGTGCGCAGCAGCGTGGTCTTGCCGGCGCCGTTGGCGCCGATGATCGCGATACGCTCGCCGGCCTCGACCATGATCGAGAAATTCTTGAACAGCTGACGGTCGTAGGCTTTCGAGATGTTCTCGGCTTCCACTGCCAGGCGGTGCAGCTTTTTCTCGCCTTCGAAGCGCACGAACGGATAGGCGCGCGAGGACGGCTTGAATTCTTCGATCTTGATCTTGTCGATCTGCTTGGCGCGCGACGTGGCCTGGCGTGCCTTGGACTTGTTGGCCGAGAAGCGGCGCACGAAGTCCTGCAGTTCCGCGACCTTCTCTTTGGCCTTGGCATTGTTCGACAGTTGCTGGTTGCGTGCCTGTGTCGAGGCCAGCATGTATTCGTCGTAGTTGCCCGGATACACCTTCAGCGTGCCGTAGTCCATGTCGGCCACGTGCGTGCAGACCTGGTTCAGGAAGTGGCGATCGTGGGAAATGATGATCATCGTGGAGTTACGCTCGTTGAGCATGTCTTCCAGCCAGCGGATCGTGTTGATGTCCAGGTTGTTGGTCGGCTCGTCGAGCAGCAGGATGTCCGGATTCGAGAACAGCGCCTGCGCCAGCAGCACGCGCAGCTTCCAGCCCGGCGCCACGGCGCTCATCGGGCCCTGGTGCAGCTCGGTGCCGATACCCAGGCCCAGCAGCAGTTCGCCGGCACGCGCTTCGGCCGAGTAGCCGTCGTATTCGGCGACCTTGCCTTCGAGCTCGGCGGCTTTCATGTAGTCGTCGTCGGTGGCTTCGAGGTTGGCGTAGATCGCATCGCGTTCGGCGATCGCGTTCCACAGCTCGGTGTGGCCCATCATGACGACGTCGAGCACGCGCGTGTCTTCGTAGGCGAACTGGTCCTGGCGCAGTTTACCCAGGCGCTCGCCCGGATCGAGGCTGACGTTACCGGCGGACGGCTCGAGGTCGCCGCCCAGGATTTTCATGAACGTCGACTTGCCGCAGCCGTTGGCGCCGATCAGGCCGTAGCGGTTGCCGTCGCCGAAGCGCACGGAAATGTTCTCGAAGAGCGGCTTGGCGCCGAATTGCATCGTGATGTTGGCTGTGGATAGCACTGTATGACCCCAAAAAGCGTATTTGATTAACCGGCTATTTTACCATCGCATGCCCTGCAGGGCGAATGGGCTGAATTCGCGGGCGCCGTTGGTTGGCGAGCCTTCAGGCGCGGCGCACGGTCGGGTAGTCCGACAGCAGCAGGCTGAAACCGTCGGCATCCGATTGCAGGCGCCCTTGCGCACCAAACGGGATCGTGACACGCCGTGGAATATGGCCAAAACTCAGCCCCGTGAGTACGGGCACGGGCAACGTGCGGCGCACATAGTCGAGCATCGTGTCGAAGTCGTAGCCATTGTCGAGCGGCCCCAGGCGGTAGCCTGAAAAATCGCCCAGCACCACCGCCAGCTGGCGATCAAGCACGCCCGCCTGCATCAGTTGCAACAGCAGGCGCTCGACGCGGTACGGGTGTTCGCTGATGTCTTCGAGCCACAGGATGCCGCCCTCGATCCGCGGAAAATACGGGGTGCCAACGAGCGAGCCGATCATGGCGAGATTGCCGCCCCAGACCGGTCCGCGCACGTCGAGCTGCGGGTTGCCACTGACCGTCTCGCGGATCGTGTGCGTCGGGCCGGCCAGACAAGCCCAGAAATTGTCGAGCGTGAACGGCACCGGCTCTTCGGCGCCGAAATCACCGGCCACCATCGGCCCGGCGTAGCTGAGCGCACCTGTCCTGGCCATCAGGCCCATGTGCAGCGCCGTGACATCGGAAAAGCCGACAATGATCTTGCCGCTGGCGGCAATCGCGTCGAAATCGATCGCAGGCAGCAGGCGGCTGATACCGTAGCCGCCGCGCAGCGCGATGATCAGGTGGATGTCGGGGTCAAGCACCGCCGCGTGGAGCTGCGCAAGGCGCGCTTCGTCGGTGCCGCCGAAGCGCTGGTGGGTGCAGCTGTGATCATAGTAATTACGGACCAGGCAGCCCTGCGCTTCAAAGCGTGCGATGGCGCGCTCGACGGCGAGCGGATCGTTGGTGCAGCCGGCGGGCGCCACGATGGCGATGCCGAGACGGGAGGTGATCACTGGTGGGCGGGAGGACGTGTGTGGCATCTGAAAACATCTTACCGCGCCAACCGGTGCCGATCAAGGCCGGCCGGCAGCGCCAGCCAACTCACCCGCGAAGGGTCAGAGCGCGCTGGCCTTCTTCGCCAATGCGCGCCGCTCCGCAAAAAAAGCGCGCAGCAGGCTGCTCGCCTGATCGGCCAATACACCACCAACCACATCGGTGTGGTGATTGAGCGATGGCTCGTCGAACAGGTTCACGACCGAGCCGCAGGCGCCGGTCTTCGGGTCGGTTGCTGCGTAGATGACACGCGCCAGGCGCGCATGCATCATCGCGCCCGAGCACATGATGCACGGCTCGAGCGTCACATACAGCTCGCAGCCGGGCAGCCGGTAGTTGCCCAGCTTGTCGGCGGCGGCGCGCAGCGCCACGATTTCGGCATGCGCCGTCGGGTCGTGGCCGCTGATCGGCTGGTTGAAACCGGTCGCGATGACTTCGCCGTCCTTGACCACGACAGCGCCAACCGGCACTTCGCCACGGTCCCATGCCAGTTGCGCCTGGGCCAGGGCGAGCGCCATGAAACGCGCGTGCACCGCATCCGCAGCGTTGTCATGCACAACTGCGGACGACACATCAGGCATCGGTGATCTCGGCCCAGCAGTTCGGCGTTTCGTGCAGCACGAGCTTGTGCAGGCGCAGGCCGGTACCGAAGCGGTCGATGAACACGGTCTTGAGGATCGTGAACGCCACTTGTGCAAGGTTTTCCACGGTGGGGATACGGTCGATGACCACGGTCTTGTGGTCCGGCAGCGACGACAGGAAGTCCAGCACCTTGTCATCCTTTTCGTACACGATGAAGGCATGGTCCCACACGTCGACCAGATGCTGCTTGGCCAGCGCCTTGACGTCGGAGAAATCCATGATCATGC
>Ga0308158_10000551_pt1 | contig 56530 bp, 54 predicted proteins | sample PhyBR2_FD_201038 | JGI IMG/M metagenome (GOLD analysis project Ga0308158, IMG submission 201038) | Phyllosphere microbial communities from UC Gill Tract Community Farm, Albany, California, United States - DLSLB.R2 | ecosystem: Host-associated > Plants > Phyllosphere > Unclassified | place: USA... | reverse complement strand
GGCAACTACGTCGCCTCCGTCCCCGCACAGCAGCGCGTCGGCAAGAGCTGGTTCCTGGGCAGCGCCAACGCCATCTACCAGTCCCTGAACCTGATCCATGACGCCAACCCCGACATCGTCGTCGTGGTGGGCGCGGACCACGTGTACCGCATGGACTTCGCCCAGATGGTGGACCAGCACGTCCGGAGCGGCGCCAAGGCCACCGTGGCGGCCGTCCGGCAGCCGCTGCACATGGCCGACCAGTTCGGCGTGATCGAAGTGGACCAGAACGACTCCCAGAAGATCGCCGCGTTCGTGGAAAAGCCCTCCAGCACGCCCGGGCTCGCTGCCGACCCCTCCCAGTTCCTGGCCTCCATGGGCAATTATGTTTTCGACGCCGATGCGTTGGTTGCTGCGCTGCATGTGGATGCCGAGCGCCTGGACACCAAGCACGACATGGGCGGGGACATCATCCCCTACTTCGTCAACAGGGGCGAGGCCGGCGTCTACGACTTCACGCTCAACGACATTCCGGGCTCCACCGAGCGCGACCGCACCTATTGGCGCGACGTGGGCACCATCGACTCGTTCTACGACGCCCACATGGACCTCATCTCCCCGCTGCCGGTCTTCAACCTCTACAACTCCGAGTGGCCCATCTACACCCGGCAGAGCATTTCCCCGCCGGCCAAGTTCGTCCGCGGCAAGAACAACACCGTCGGCACGGCGCTGGACTCCATCGTGGCCAACGGCGTGGTGATCTCCGGCGGCGTGGTGGAGGGCTCGGTCCTGTCCAACGACGTCTACGTCGCCACGAGCGGCCGGGTCATCGATTCTGTCCTGATGGACAAGGTGCAGGTGGGTGAAGGGGCAGTCATCAACCGCGCCATCCTGGACAAGAACGTCAAGGTCCCTGCCGGTGCGGCCATCGGCCTGGACCCTGACCTGGACAGGGCGCGCGGGTTCAAGGTCACCGAGTCCGGCATCACCGTCCTGGCCAAGGGCCAGGAAGTCCCGGAACCGGGCGAGGAGGAACGCAAGCTCGCCGCCAGCCACCTGAGCGTCCTGCCGAACGCCATCAAGGCTGCTGCGGAGCAGTACGCCGGCGTCCGCGAGGCTGCGGACAAGGTGGCCGGCACGCATGCCGCCGCCGCGGCTGAGGCCGCACCGGCCGCCCGGCTGCGGTGATCCGCAGGTAGCCATACCCCACACCACCCGCAGGCCGGGGCGCCACCCATGGTGCCCCGGCCTGCGGCGTACGCTGTAAAATTTTCCTAATGAGCTCCCCCGATCTGACCCCTGAGGACATCCAGGCCTGCCTCAAGGTCCTAAACACCATCCATGCCTACGACGAGGAGCACCCGGACTATGTCGCGGTGCGCCGCGCCACGGGGAAGATGTTCAAGGCCGTCAAGCGCCACCGCAGGGTCACGAAGCGTGATTCCATCGCCAAGGCTGACCGCGCAGTGATTGCCCAGACCGCCACCGCCGCCCCTGACCGGATCGATGACGAGACCCGCGGCAACAAGCTGGCACCGTCCGCCACCGGAAAGATCGCCGGACACCTCCTCCGGTCCCGCCCCTGCTACATCTGCAAGCAGCACTACACCCAGGTGGATGCCTTCTATCACCAGCTGTGCCCGGAATGCGCGGCCTTCAGCCACAGCAAGCGTGACGCCCGGACCGACCTCACCGGCCGCCGGGCCCTGCTGACCGGAGGGCGGGCCAAGATCGGGATGTACATCGCACTCCGGCTGCTGCGCGACGGAGCCCACACCACCATCACCACCCGCTTCCCCAAGGACGCTGCCCGGCGCTTCGCGGCGATGGAAGACAGCGGGGACTGGCTGCACCGGCTCCGCATCGTGGGGATCGACCTGCGTGATCCCGCCCAGGTCATGGCCCTGACCGACTCACTCGACCAGGCCGGCCCGCTGGACATCATCATCAACAACGCGGCCCAGACCGTGCGCCGGTCCGGCAACGCCTACAAGCCGCTGGTGGACGCAGAGGACGAGCCGCTTCCGGCGGCCCTGGAGCAGGCCAACGGCGGCCCTGAGCTCCTGACGTTTGGCCATGCCCATGACAAGCACCCCTTGGCCCTTGCCGGCAGCGTCACCGAACACCCGGTCCTGGCCGGCGATGCGATCACCTCTCTGGCGCTGTCCACCGGGTCTGCGTCGCTGGAGCGCATCGCCTCCGGAACCGCGATTGACGCGGGCGGCCTGGTCCCGGACCTTGCCAGCATCAACAGCTGGACGCAGGTGGTGGATGAGGTGGATCCCCTGGAAATGCTTGAGGTCCAGCTCTGCAACGTCACCGCACCGTTCCTGCTGGTCAGCCGGCTCCGTGGCGCCATGAAGCGGTCCACGGCGCGGCGCAAATACATCGTGAACGTTTCCGCGATGGAGGGGCAGTTCTCCCGCGCCTACAAGGGCCCCGGGCACCCGCACACCAACATGGCCAAGGCGGCGCTGAACATGATGACCCGCACCAGCGCCCAGGAGATGCTGGATACCGACGGCATCCTGATGACTGCCGTGGATACCGGCTGGATCACGGACGAGCGCCCGCACTTCACCAAGGTCCGGCTCATGGAGGAAGGCTTCCACGCGCCCCTCGACCTGGTGGACGGTGCGGCGCGGGTCTACGATCCGATCGTCATGGGTGAAAAGGGCGAGGACCAGTACGGCGTCTTCCTGAAGGATTACAAGCCCAGCCCCTGGTGATGCGGGTATGCTCACGGCATGAGCAACGAGTCATCCACCCAAGTGCAGAATCTCGAACACCACGAATGCTGGGCGTTGCTGCGGACGGTGTCCGTGGGCAGGCTGGCGGTCCTCGTAGAGGGCCGGCCGGACATCTTCCCGGTGAACTTCACCGTGGACGGCGGCACGCTGGTCTTCCGCACCAGCCAGGGAACCAAGCTGTCGGCGGCCTCCGGCGACGCCCCCGTGGCGGTGGAGGCGGACGGCGTCGACCCCGGCACGGGCCTGGCGTGGAGCGTGGTCATCAAGGGCACCGCTGCTCTGGTCAAGAGCACTGAGGAAGTGCTGGAGACTTCCCGGCTGTACCTCTTCCCCTGGCAGGCAGGACGGAAGGATGCGTTCGTGCGCATCACCCCGGACAGCGTCACGGGCCGCCGCTTCAAGGTCACGGACCCCATGACCTGGTGGACCCAGATCAGCGGCTCCGCCAAAGCGTCCCAGGAATAGGCCGACGGCGGGTTCCCCGGCCACGGAGGCCGGAGAACCTGGCGCGTCAGGCGAGCTGGGTGATCTCCACGCTGACTTTCAGGGCGGAGCCGCCGCCGCCGGACAGGATGCCCTTCAGCGGGGGCACATCCCGGTAGTCGCGGCCCCTGGCCACCGTGACATGGAAGTCACCGGCGGGTTTGTGGTTGGTGGGGTCCCAGCTGCGCCAGTCCCCGTCCCACCATTCAAGCCACGCGTGCGACTGCCCGGCCACGGTCTCACCGATTCCGGCGCTGGAGCGCGGGTGCAGGTAGCCGGAGACATAGCGCGCCGGAATGCCGCAGCTGCGCAGTGCACCGATGGCCAGGTGCGCCAGGTCCTGGCACACCCCCTTGCGCTGGCCCCAGGCTTCCTCCGCGTTGGTGGTGACGGCAGTGGACCCGGACATGTAGGTCATCTCCCCGCGCATCCAGGCAAAGACCGCCATGGCAGCCTCGTGCGGATTCTTCCCTGCCACGACGCCGGGGATGATGCCCAGGACCTCGTCGCCCGGACCGCTCAGCCGGGACTGCGGCAGCCAGTCGCTGAAGGCGTCAAGCGTCTCCGGCGATGCCAGTTCATCCCAGCCCACGATGTCTGCCTCCGCGGGGATCTTCTCCGCCCGGTGCACCTCGACGGTGATGTTGGAGACCACCTCAAGGTTTTCGTGCGGCATCTGCATGTCAAAGGCCGTGACCCTTGTCCCCCAGTAGTCGCGGTAGGTGCTCACTGCTGCCTGCGACGGGGAGACCTTCACCACGGACTCCAGGACCACCTGCTGTGAATCCGTCAGCGGGGTCATCCGTGCCTCGTTGTAGGACAGCGTTACCCGCTTGTTGTACTTGTAGGCCGTCCTGTGGACGATGCTCAACCGGGTCATGACACTTCTCCCACCCAGGCAAGTTCGTCCGCCTGATTGAAGTACTTACGGGAAATGGCGTCCGAGGCCTGGGACACCGCCTTCTGCACCCGCTCCATGTGCTCCGGCAGTTCGGACATGAGGTCATCCGTGCGGTGGAACTCGAGGAAGGTCCGGGCCTGGCCCACGATGCGGCGGGCATCGTTGATGAAACCCACGCGCTGGGCGGACGAGTCGAGTTTGGCCAGGCACTCATCCGCGTCCCGCAGGGCATAGACGATGGACCGCGGGAACAGCCGGTCCAGGAGCAGGAACTCTGCAGCGTGCTGGTCTCCGAACGCAGCGCGGCGGGTGCGGAGGAAGGATTCATACGCGCCGGCGCACCGGAGCATGTTCACCCAGGACATGCCTGCGGAGAGGACGTCCCTGGTGGAGAGCATCCGGGCCGTCATGTCGGCACGTTCCAGCGAGCGGCCCAGGACCAGGAAGAGCCAGCTCTCGTCGTGGCTCACGGTGGTGTCGGCAAGGCCGCTGACCATGGCGGTGCGCTCCAGGGTCCAGTTGCAGAACCGGTAGGTGCCCACCACGTCCTTGCGGTGCTGGCTCAGCCCGTAGTAGGTGGTGTTCAGGCTTTCCCACAGCCCGGAGGACACAGTCTCGCGGGCACGGCGGGCGTTCTCACGGGCGGCACCCAGGGAACCGGCAATGGACGTGGCGCTGGTCTTGTCATAGGCCAGGGCGTGAAGCAGTTCCGGAAGCCCGAAATCCTCGCTTTGCGGCTTGGCGCCCATGACGGCCAGGAGTTCCTGCGCCACGCTCTTCCGCTCCTCCATGGGGAGGTGGTTGAGGCGTTCCAGGTGGACATCCAAAATGCGGGCGGTACCGTCCGCCCGCTCCACATAGCGGCCGATCCAAAAAAGGGACTCGGCAATACGGCTAAGCATTCGCGGCTACCTCCTGCGCGCCCGGAACGTTGTCAAAGAAAGGTGCGACGGCGGCGACGTCTTCACGTGCCGGGCTCACTGCTGCTGCTCCGACTGGCGGTCGCGCCAGTTGCTTTCCACCGGCCACACCGAGACGCGTTCCCGGACCGTGACGGTCTGGCGCGGAACGGTCTCCACCGGCATCTGGGGAGAGTCGGCGAGGACCCAGGTGTCCTTGGATCCACCGCCCTGGCTGGAGTTCACAATCAGGGACCCTTCCTTCAGCGCAACGCGGGTCAGGCCGCCCGGAAGCACCCAGACGTCGTCGCCGTCGTTCACGGCGAAGGGCCGCAGGTCCACGTGGCGCGGACCGAACTTGTCACCACCCAGGGTGGGAACCGTGGAGAGCTGCAGCACTGGCTGGGCGATCCAGCCGCGGGGATCGGAGATGATCCGCTGGCGGAGGGCATCCAACTCGTCCCTGGAGGCATCCGGGCCGATGACCAGGCCCTTGCCGCCGGAGCCGTCCACCGGCTTGACCACCAATTCCGCCAGGTTGTCCAGGGTGTACTCCCGGGCCTCCTTCTCCTCGAGGCGGAAGGTGTCCACGTTGGCGATAATGGGCTCCTCGCTGAGGTAGTAGCGGATCAGGTCAGGCACGTAACTGTAAACCAGTTTGTCGTCTGCCACGCCATTGCCCACCGCGTTGGCGATGGTGACACCGCCGGCTCGGGCGGCGTTGACCAGCCCGGGGCAGCCAAGCATCGAGTCGGACCGGAACTGCAGCGGGTCCAGGAAGTCGTCGTCGATCCGCTTGTAGATGACGTCCACGCGCTGCTCGCCTGCCGTGGTGCGCATGTACACGCGGTTTCCACGGCAGATGAGGTCGCGGCCCTCCACCAGTTCCACGCCCATGAGGCCGGCCAGCAGGGTGTGCTCGAAGTAGGCGCTGTTGAACACGCCGGGGGTCAGGACGACGACGGTGGGATCGTCCACGCCGGCGGGCGCGGTTTTGCGCAGGGCCGAGAGCAGCCGCCGCGGGTACTCTTCCACGGGCCGGATGAGCTGCTGGCCGAATGCCTCAGGCAGGCCCTTCGCCATGGCGCGCCGGTTTTCCAGCACGTAGCTGACGCCGGAGGGGACGCGGACGTTGTCCTCCAGGACCCGGAAGGTGCCGGCGGCGTCGCGGACGACGTCGATGCCGGAGATGTGGACCCGCACCCCGCCCGCGGGTTCAAAGCCGTGGACCTGCCGGTGGAAGTGGGCGCTGGTGGTCACGAGCTGGCGGGGAATCACGCCGTCGGAGACCACGGTCATCTTGTCGTAGACGTCGTTCAGGAACGCTTCCAGGGCGCGGACGCGCTGCGCCACGCCGCGTTCCAGGACATCCCACTCAGCCGCGGGGATGACACGGGGCACGATGTCGAGGGGGAAGGGCCGCTCCTCGCCCGCGTAGTCGAACGTCACCCCTCGGTCCAGGAAGGTGCGGGCCATGGAGTCGGCGCGTGCGCTCACATCCGCCAGGGAGAGCTTCCGGAGCGCCTCCGCCACCTGCCCGTACGAGTCCCTGGCCTGTTGCCCGGGGGCAAACATCTCGTCGTAAGCTCCGGTGCGGCCCGCGGCCTCGGAGTAATCCTGGAATAGGTCTGACATGTCCAATAGCCAACCATCTTTTTGTTTCGAGTTCATTACTGCCATCCACTCTGGCGTGTTGTCGCCGGCAGCCCGGTTCGTACTTTACTGGCCTCTTCGGGCACAGTAGGTGAGTGCCAAGCAGCAGAAGCCTCCCCGTGCCGGGCCACGGCAGTTTCCGGGCCCACGTGGCGCGGTTGGTTCCGGGCCTGTTGACGGCGGCGGCCGCCGTGGCAGGGGCCTTCCTGGTGCACGGGCTCCTGCCGGCATTGCCTGCGATGACCATGGCTGTGGTGCTGGGTGTCCTGGCCGCCAACCTGCCCGGGGCCGGCAGCTGGACCGGCGGCCGGGCCCGTGCAGGGCTCGACTTCGCGGGCAAGCATCTGATGCGCGGCGGGATCGTGCTGCTGGGCCTGAAAGTCAGCGTCATGGATGTCCTCAACCTCGGGTGGCCGGCCCTGGTCCTGATCGTGGGCGTCGTCGGGGCCAGCTTCGGCGGCACCTATGCAATCTCGCGGCTGTTCCGCCTCACGCCAGTGACCTCGCTCCTGGTGGCCACCGGGTTCTCCATCTGCGGCGCGTCGGCCATCGGCGCCATGGCCGCCGTCCGCCGCATCCGGCACGCCGAAACTGTCCTGCCGGTGGCCCTGGTAACGCTCTGCGGAACGCTCGCCATCGGCGTCCTGCCCCTCCTCGCGCACCCCCTGGGCCTCACGGCCACGGTGTTCGGTGCCTGGACCGGCGCGTCCGTGCACGACGTGGGCCAGGTGGTGGCCACGGCGCAAACCGCCGGGACCGCTGCCCTGGCGATCGCCGTCGTCGTCAAGCTCACCCGGGTGCTGCTGCTGGCGCCCGTTGTTGCCGCAGCCGGCGCGCACCACAGGAACGGAGCGCGCGCCCCGGGCGCCGCCAACGGCACCACGTCCAAAATGCCGCCCGTGGTGCCCCTGTTCGTGCTGGGCTTCGTGGCCATGGTGGCCCTGCGCTCCACCGGCTGGCTGGCCCCGGCCTGGCTGGATACCGGCGCCACCTTGCAGGACATCCTCCTGGGGGCTGCCCTGTTCGGGCTGGGCTCGGCCGTCAGGATCAGAACACTGCTCCATACGGGAGGCCAGGCGCTCCTGGCGGCGCTGGCATCCTGGCTCCTGATTGCCGTGCTGGGCCTGGCGGCCGCCTTCCTGATCGCGGGCTGAGCGGACGCACCGGCCGCGTGATTAGATAGCCGGGTGTCACATGAGAATCTGCAGCGCAGCGAAGCCTCCGAACGTTCAGCCCTGATCAGCACCACCAGCTACGACGTCTCGCTCGATGTGCGGCAGGCAGCAGATCCGGCGGTTCCCGGCTACACCAGCCGCAGTGTCATCACCTTCACGGCAGAACCCGGCTCCAGCACCTTCCTGGACTTCATCGGCGGCAACGTCCACAGCGTGATCCTCAACGGCAAGAGCCTGCCCGTGGTGGACGTGGTGGACGGCGCACGGATCAGGCTGGACAACCTCGGGGCCGAAAACCAGGTGGCCGTGACCGGTACGGCGCTGTACAGCCGCTCCGGTGAGGGCATGCACCGGTTCGTTGACCCCGCCGACGGGCAGACCTACCTGTACACCCAGTACGAGCCGGCTGACGCGCGCCGGGTCTTCGCCAACTTCGAACAGCCCGACCTGAAGGCAACCTACACCTTCCACGTGATGGCTCCGGCGGAATGGAAGGTGGCCTCGAACGGCGCAGAGGTGAACCGCACCCTGCTGACCAGCGATCCTGCCACCGCCTGCTGGGACTTCGCCACCACCCTGCCGATGTCCACCTACATCACCAGCATCCTGGCAGGGCCCTACTTCAGGGCTGAGGACCGCTGGGAGGCAACGCTCGACGACGGCACGCGCCTGGACGTCCCGCTCGCCCTCTACTGCCGGGCATCCATGGCAGGCTCCTTCGACACGGAAGAGCTCTTTGCCCTCACCAAGAAGGGCCTGGACTTCTTCAACCGCCTCTTCGACTACCCCTACCCGTGGGGCAAGTACGACCAGGCGTTCGTGCCCGAGTACAACCTGGGCGCCATGGAGAACCCGGGGCTGGTGACGTTCACCGAGAGCTACGTGTTCACCTCCCGCGCCACGGACGCGCAGTACCAGGCGCGCGCCAACACCCTGATGCACGAGATGGCGCACATGTGGTTCGGCGACCTGGTGACCATGCAGTGGTGGGACGACCTCTGGCTCAAGGAGTCCTTCGCCGATTACATGGGAACCCTCGGCGTGGACCGGGCAACGGACTGGGATACCGCCTGGGTCAACTTCGCCAACAAACGCAAGGCCTGGGCCTACGTGCAGGACCAGCTCCCCACCACCCATCCCATCGTGGCTGACATCCCCGACCTTGAAGCGGCCAAGCAGAACTTCGACGGCATCACCTACGCCAAGGGCGCCTCGGTCCTCAAGCAGCTGGTGGCGTACGTGGGCTTTGATTCGTTCATCGCAGGATCCCGGGAGTACTTCCGGAAGCACGCCTATGGGAACACGTCGCTGGCCGACCTCCTGGCGGCCCTGGATGCCGCCTCCGGCCGGGATTTGTCCGGCTGGGCCCGGCAGTGGCTGCAGACGTCCGGCATCTCGATGCTGTCCCTGGATATTTCTGCCGTGGACGGTTCGTCCAAGGACCCGGCCTTGGAGGGAGCAGCAACGGGCGACGCCGGCGTGCTGGGACAGGTGGCGATCGTCCAGGAGGCGGTGGACCCGGTCACCGGACGGGAAGAGCTGCGTCCGCACCGCCTCCGCGTCGGTTCCTACGACTTCGACGCCGACGGCGCCCTGGTGCGGACCGGAACCATCGAAACCGACGTGACCGGTGCCCGGACTGAACTCCCCCAGCTTGCCGGCCAGCCGCGGCCCGCGCTCCTGCTGGTCAACGACGACGACCTAACCTACGCCAAGGTACGGCTGGATCCGGTGTCCGAAGCTGCCGTACGTGCATCGCTGGACCGCATCACCGATCCCATGGCCCGGGCCCTGTGCTGGACGGCGCTGTGGAACTCGGCGCGGGACGGCGAAAGCCCCGCGTCCAGGTACGTGGACGCCGTGACGGCCTTTGCCGCGGCTGAGACGGGCATCGGCGTACTCCTGAACGTCCTCGACAACGCCACCACCGCCGTCGAACGCTACACGCCCGCCGCCACCCGGGACAGGGTGCGCGCATCCTTCCTGGCAGCTGCCGCCGCAGGACTGGACCGGGCCGCCCCGGGTTCGGACCAGCAGCTCGCCTGGGCCCGCACCCTTGGCACACTTAGCAGGCAGGACGGTGCCCTGCTCCCCCGGCTCCGTGGCCTGCTGGACGGAACGTACGCCGTCGATGGGCTGGCGGTGGACGCCGAGCTCCGCTGGCACCTCTGGCATGCCTTGGCAGCCAATGGCCAGGCCTCCGAAGCCGAGCTCGACGCCGAGCTTGCCCGGGACACCACCGCCTCCGGCCGGGCGGGGCATGCAACAGCCATGGCGTCCCGTCCCGACCGCGACGTCAAGGCTGCCGCCTGGGATGCGGCCGTCCACGGGACCGGGCTGTCCAACCAGCTTCTGACCGCCACCATCAGCGGCTTCACTACCGCGCCGCCGGCGCTGCTGGAACCCTACGTGGAGCCCTACTTCGACTGCCTGCGCGCTGTGTGGGACTCGCGGAGCATCGAGATCGCCAGCCGGATTGTCCGGGGCTTCTACCCGGCAGCCCAGGACCTCGCGGACGGCGGGGAGCCCAAAGACCACCCCGTCGTCCGGCGGACCGATGCCTGGCTGGACGCCAACCCGGACGCCCCGCACGCACTGCGCCGGATCATCGTGGAGCAGCGCAGCCACCTGCTGCGCGCGCTCACGGCACAGGCCGCCGTCGGACCTTCATCGATTGCTCCGTAATCGTCGTTTTGCCCGCCCAAAACGACAATTACTCAGCAGTGGATGGAGCTAGGGGACGCGGTGGAGCCATTCCGGGGTGCCGAACTTGGCCGCCACCTTGTCCTCGGCGGCTGCCAGCTCATGTCCCGCGAGTGTTGATGGTGTGGCCCCGTAACGCTCGCTGAAGACCTCGATCATCGCCTCTATGATGGCCGTGCGGGCCAGGCCGGTCTGGCGGCGGAGCGGATCCACCCGCTTCTTGGCGCTGCGGGTACCCTTGTCGGACAGTTTCTCCTTGCCGATCCGGAGGACCTCGACCATCTTGTCGGCGTCGATGTCGTAGCTCATGGTGACGTGGTGCAGCATGCCGCCGTTGGCGAGGCGCTTCTGCGCGGCGCCGCCGATCTTTCCCTGGTCCGTGGCGATGTCGTTCAGCGGGATGTAGAAGGCGTTGATGCCGATCTTTTCCAGCGCGGCCATGACCCAGGCGTCAAGGAACGGGTAGGAGTCGGCGAAGCTCAGTCCGTCCACCAGGGTCTGGGGCAGGTAGAGCGAGTAGGTGATGCAGTTACCGGCTTCCATGAACATCGCTCCCCCGCCGCTGATCCGGCGGACCACATTGATGCCGTGCCTGGCCACGCCCTCGGGATCCACCTCGTTCTGCACCGACTGGAAGCTGCCGATGACCACCGACGGTTCCTGCCAGTCCCAGAACCGCAGGGTGGGCGTGCGCGCCCCCGAGCCCACGGCCTCGGTGAGCACCTCGTCAAGGGCAACGTTGATTTCCGTGGGAAGCACGGTGGGCGCGATGACGTTCCACTCGTGGTCTCCCCAGGAGGTCGCCTTGGCCAGGGCACGCCGGACCGTCACGGCAACGGCATCCGCGGAGAAGCCGAACAGCACGGCTCCGGCCGGCAGGGCGGCTGTGACGGCGGCTGCGAGGTCTGCGGCAGGTATGGTCTCCGGAAGCCCGGTCAGCGCCCGGTTGATGTCCTCCAGGGCCTCGTCCGGCTCCAGGAAGAAGTCGCCACTGACGGAGACGTCCGCCAGTGCGCCGTCCACCACCGCCAGGTCCACCACCACCAGTTTGCCGCCGGGAACCTTGTACTCCCCGTGCAGGCGCTGGTTGCTGTCGGCATTATTGGCAGGAAATCCGGACTCGCTCATGCTTCCCATCCTGCCCCAGAAAGCAGGTGTGCGGTTAACGCGGAAGGCCCGCACCGTTTCCGGTGCGGGCCTTCTGCAAACAAGCTTGGCGAAGGAATTACTTCTTGCCGCCGAAGCCCTTGAAGCGAGCGTTGAAGCGCTCGACGCGGCCTGCAGAGTCCATGATGCGCTGCTTGCCCGTGTAGAACGGGTGGGACTCGGAAGAGATTTCGACGTCGATGACCGGGTAGGTGTTGCCGTCTTCCCACTCGATGGTCTTGTTGGAAGACACGGTGGAGCGGGTCAGGAACTTGGTGCCGGAGGCCAGGTCGTTGAAGACAACAGCTTCGTACTTCGGGTGGGTATCAGACTTCATAATGGGACCTTTGTTCGCGCAACTGGATTTTGCCAGCTGCCAGGTATGAATGGGATGGCTGCGGTCTGTCGCATCAGCCGAAGCTGAAAAAGCAGGACAACCAGCTATCAATCATAGCCGATCCGTCAGGGGCTGACGAACCAGTACCCCTGGCAGCAGGTGGTGGCGCCGCAGGTCAGTCCCGGACGCGCAACTCCCAGAAGGCCACGGCTGAAGCAGCGGCCACGTTCAGTGAATCCACCCCGTTGCGCATGGGGATTTTGACGGCAAGGTCGACGGCGGCGAGCGTCTCCGGGCTCATGCCGGTACCTTCGGTTCCAAGCACCAGGGCGAGTTTGTCCACGTTGCGGGAGGCGACGGCGTCGACATCCTCTGCCTCCGGTGTCAGTTCCAGGGCCGCGACGGTGAAGCCGTGGTCCTTGAGCACCCGCAGGTCCCCGGGCCAGTCCTGCAGGCGTGCCCAGGGAACCTGGAACACGGTGCCCATGCTGACCCGGACGCTGCGCCGGTACAGCGGGTCCCCACAACGGGGCGAGACCAGCACGGCGTCGATGTCCAGCGCCGCCGCGGAGCGGAAAATCGCGCCCACGTTGGTGTGGTCCACGATGTCTTCCAGCACGGCCACGCGGCGCGCCCCGGCGAGGAGTTCGGGCAGCGGCACCGGCGCCGGGCGCTGCATGGCTGCCATGGCGCCGCGGTGCAGGTGGAACCCGGTGATTTCCGCCAGCAGGGCAGCCGAACCGATGAACGCCGGAACGTCCGGGTACGCCTGGAAGACGTCGTCGAGGTCCGCCATCCACTTCTCGGCGAGGAAGAATGACCGGGGCCGGTGCCCGGCTGCAAGGGCCCGGCGCAGGACGCGCGAGGACTCGGCGATGTACATGCCCTCGGCTGGTTCACGGAGCTTGCGCAGGTGCACGTCGGTCAGGGTGGTGTAATCGCTGACGCGCGGGTCATCGGCCGATTCGAGGTAGTGGAAGGTCACCGGGTGATTATTTCAGCAGGTTGGCGATCATCACGCCGAGGGCCACGATGCCCAGGCTGAAGATCACGGCGCGCAGGACGCGGGGCGAGAGCTTCCGGCCTACCTTCGAGCCCAGGAGGCCGCCGATGGTGGAGCTGATGGCGATCAGCAGCACCACCAGCCAGTTGATCCGGTCAAACGCGAACAGGAGGTAGGAGATGGCGGCCACCATGTTCACGCCGAGGACCAGGATGTTCTTCATGGCGTTCGCGTTCTGGATGGTGCCGGTAAGGAACACGCCCAGGATGCCGACCAGCAGGATTCCCTGTGCCGCGACGAAGTAACCCCCGTAGACACCGGCCAGGTAGACCAGGACCACCAGGAGGACGCCGTGGCGTTTGTCCCGGACGGCGTGTTCGGGGTTGGCCTCGCGGTTGCGCACCCAGTCCTGGAGCCGAGGCTGGAACACCACCATCAGCAGTGCCAGGACCAGGAGGACCGGGGCGACGTAGTGGAAGACCTTCTCCGGCAGGTGCAGCAGGAGCCAGGCGCCGGTGACGCCGCCCAGGACCGAGGCGGGAAGGAGGCGGAGCACCTGCCGTCCCCGGCCGGCCAGCTCTCGGCGGTAGCCGAAGGCCCCGGCGCCCGTTCCGAAGACCAGGCCCATGGCATTGCTCATGGAGGCGGTGACGGGTGCAACGCCCAGGGCGATGAGCACCGGAAAGGTCACAAGCGTGCCGGAGCCCACCACCGCGTTGATGGTACCGGCCCACAGGCCGGCGATGAACACAATGATGCTGCTGAAGAGTTCCAAGGTAGTAGCGCAGGCCCCGTCTAGCGGCGTGCTGTGGCGGTGTAGCGTCCCGCGTTCTCGGAGACATCCAGAGGAAGCCCGAAGGTGGTGCTCAGGTGCTCTTCCGTCAGGACCTCGGTGATGGGGCCGGCGGCCACCACGCCGCCGTCGCGCAGCAGCATGGCATGGGTGAAGCCCGGCGGGACTTCTTCAAGGTGGTGCGTGACCAGGACCATGGCCGGGGCCGATTCGTCCCGGGCCAGCTCGCCCAGCTTGTGGACCAGTTCCTCGCGGCCGCCCAGGTCCAGCCCGGCACCGGGCTCATCCAGGAGCAGCAGTTCGGGGTCCGTCATGAGCGCGCGGGCGATCTGGACCCGTTTGCGCTCCCCCTCGGAGAGGGTGGCGAACGTCCTGTTCAGCAGCGGACCCATGCCCCAGTCGTTCAGGAGCCGGAAGGCGCGCCGTTCGTCGTCGCGCTCGTAGCCCTCCCGCCAACGGCCCGTGACGCCATAGGCGGCCGTGACCACGACGTTGAGGACGTTCTCGTGCTCCGGAATCTGGGTGGCAAGGGCTGCCGAGGAAAGGCCGATGCGGGGCCGGAGTTCGAAGACGTCAACACGGCCCAGGACTTCGTCGAGGATGCCGGCGGTGCCGCTGCTGGGGTGGAGGCGTGCCGCCGCGATCTGGAGAAGGGTGGTCTTGCCGGCCCCATTGGGTCCCAGGATGACCCAGCGTTCGCCCTCGTTGACCTGCCAGTCAACCTTGTCCAGCAGGGTCTTCTTACCACGGACAACGCTGACGGAGTCCAGTTCCAGAACATCACTCATAGGAGTAGACACTAGGACAAAAAAGAAGATGACTGATAACCGGTGTGAAGGCTCCCTAAGGGTTTCGCCGCGGCCGCCCGCAACGAATTCAGGACACCCCACCCGCGCTGACTAAGATTGCAGGCATGACTTCGAACGTGACTGCGGTCAGCTATGGCCTGAATATGACCCCCGCCGGGCTGGAGCAGCTGCGTTCCGTCCTTGCCTCACACGGCGCAGAGCTGCTGTCCGAATCCTCCGCCGGTGACAGCCGGTATGGGGTCCAGGTTCTTGACCTGGCCCTTCCCGACGCCACCGCGGCCGGCCTGGCCGCCCTCCGCCGGGCTGTGGCGGATGCCGCAACCGATGGTTTTGACACGGCCCTGGTGCCCTCCGGGCTGCGCTCTGCGGCCCGCAAGCTGCTGATCATGGATGTGGACTCCACCCTGATCCAGCAGGAGGTCATCGAACTCCTGGCCGCGTACGCCGGCAAGCGCGAGGAAGTGGCGGCCGTAACGGAAGCTGCCATGCGCGGCGAACTCGATTTTGCCCAAAGCCTCCACGCCCGGGTGGCGGTGCTCGCGGGGCTGCCCGCCGACGTCGTCCATTCCGTCCGCAAAGAAGTGAAGCTCAGCGAAGGTGCCGATCAGCTCGTGGCCGCTTTCAAAGCCGCCGGCCACACGGTGGCTGTGGTGTCCGGCGGCTTCAACCAGATCCTGGAGCCTATTGCCGGGGACCTGGGCCTGGACTACTGGCAGGCCAACGAGCTGGAAATCGTCGACGGCGCGCTGACCGGCAAGGTGCTGGGCGCGGTCGTAGACAGGGCAGCGAAGGAAAAGTACTTGCGGGAGTGGGCTGCCGCCGAGGGCATCGCACTGGAGCACACCATCGCCGTGGGCGACGGCGCCAACGACCTGGACATGCTGGGCGCCGCCGGGATCGGGGTGGCCTTCAACGCCAAACCCGCTGTCCGCGCCGTGGCCGACGCCGCCCTGAACATGCCGTACCTGGACGCCGTCCGCCACATCGCCGGGGTCTGATCCCCCGCAACGCCCCATAACAAAGCGGCCCCCGCCGCCGGATTACCCGGCGGCGGGGGCCATCTGCCCGCTGCTGCTTAGCTGGAAGCCTGCCCGGCGCTCTTGCCGAAGTAGTCGGCACCGCCGGCGTACTCCGTGTGGCCGGACTCGACGTCGGCCGTTGCCATTCCAGCAACAACCTGCGCGAACTCCTCCACCGAGTAAAGCTTCCCGGCTTCGGCGCGGCGCGCTTCGATGGCGCCCGGGGTGGAGCGGTCCAGGAGCGTGGCGGTGACCGTGCCCTCGATCATGTCGCCGGACACCACCACCAGGGAGATGCCCTTCTCCGCCAGGTTGGGGATCAGGTCCCGCAGTGCGTCCTCGCCGGCGCGCTTGCTGCGGGCCACCGGCTCGTAGGCCGGCATGGTGGGGACGGTGTTGATGAAGTGGGCCTGGTGGCTGGTCACGAAGACCACGCGCGAGCCTTCCTTCATCAGCGGCACCGCCGCGTTGAGCATGTTCACCTGGGCGTCGCGGTTCAGCTTGAGCGCGTAGTCCTCCCCCATCCCGGTCTCCATGCCGCCGGAGGCGTTCAGGACCAGGATGTCCAGGGACCCGAAGTTCTCCATGGCGGCGCTGGCCAGGGCCTGCACACCCTCCTGGGTGGTGAGGTCCGCGCCGACCGCGACGGCCCGGCCGCCGTCGGCTTCGATGCCCTGCACCACTTTGTTGGCGCGGGGTGCCTTCTGGCGGTAGTTGACCACGACGGCGGCACCCTCCGAGGCGAGGATCTTGGCTACGTCTGCGCCAATGCCCCGCGATGATCCGGTGACGATCGCCGTCTTGTTGTCCAGCAGTCCCATACGAGCTTCCTTTGTTCGAAACATCTAAATCGTTGTGGCCTGCAGTCCATCATGCCAGCGGCCATGGCCAATATCCGTTGTCTGACTTCGACAAATAAGGACCGCGGGGCTAGTTTCCTGCAGCGGCGGAGGCCGAAGGGTCAGTGGCCCATGCCCAGGCCGCCGTCCACGGGGATGACGGCACCGGAGATGTACGCGGCTTCGTCGCTGGCGATCCAGCGGACCACGTTGGCCACCTCGGCCGCCTCAGCGAAACGGCCGGCGGGGATGCTGGCCAGGTAATCCTTTTGGGTGGCCTCGGGGAGTTCGGCGGTCATGTCCGTGTTGATGAAGCCGGGTGCGACCACGTTGGCGGTAATGCCGCGTGAGCCCAGTTCGCGCGTGAGGGAGCGGGCGATGCCCACCAGGCCGGCCTTGGAGGCGGAGTAGTTGATCTGTCCCGGCGCCCCGTACAGGCCCGAGACCGAGGAAATGAGGACCACGCGGCCCTTGCGCAGCCGGATCATGCCTTTTGACGCACGCTTGATCACGCGGAAGGCGCCGGTCAGGTTGGTGTCGATCACCGAGGTGAAGTCATCCTCGCTCATGCGCAGCAGCAGGGTGTCCTTGGTGATGCCGGCGTTGGCCACGAGGACTTCCACCGGACCGTGGGCCACTTCCACTTCCTTGAAGGCGGCATCCACGGAAGCCTCGTCGGTGACGTCCGCCTTGACGCCGAGGATGCCCTCCGGCAGCTGGGTTTCGCTGCGGTAGGTCACAGCCACCTTGTCGCCGTTGGCGAGGAACGCCTGCGCGATGGCCAGCCCGATACCGCGGTTGCCGCCGGTGATGAGGACGCTGCGCGGTGCGGTAACTGCTTCAGTCATGGAGGTGCTCCGGAATTCTGCGGCAGGCTGCGCCGCGGTAAAGGGTGTGGTTTGGCTGGAACCGATCTTAGCGGCAGCCCTGCCGCGGGTTTGGGCAGCACTGCCGATGGTGCGAGAATTAAGGGAAGCCTTTGGAGCGTGATCATTCACCGTGACCCTTGAAAACCATGCGGGACGTCCGGCACCCGAAGAACCGGGCCGGTTCTCCGGCGACACCGAGGTCCACAGCATTACGGATGCCGCCGCCGCGCATTCGGAGGATATGCGCCAGCGGATGATCAAGTACGCCCTGGCTATGGGCATCCGCATGGTCTGCCTGATCCTCATTTTCGTGGTGGACGGCTGGTTCAAGATCATTGCGGTGGCGGGCGCGGTCTTCCTGCCGTGGTTCGCCGTGGTGATTGCCAACGGCAGCGACAAGGCAGAAACGCCCAGTGACCTGCTGCTGGATTCCGCGCCGCTGGCCGAGCTGGAAAGCCCTGCCCCTCCAGTGGCGGATGAGGAACCGGGAAACGCCGTGCTGCAGGGCGAACTGGTGAAGGACGAGGACCCGGAGCAAGGGGAGGAGCGGCAGGCATCATGAGCATTTTCGATTTCGCAGCGGGAACGGACGTGGCATCGGAGGCTGCCGCCGTCTGCTCCAGGAAGGCGTGCAGGGCCCAGGCGTCCTGGCAGCTTCTCTGGAACAACCCGAAAATCCATGCTCCTGAGCGGCGCAAAACCTGGCTGGCCTGCGCCGACCACCGGGACTGGCTGGAGGACTACCTGCAGACGCGTGGCCTCTGGAAGGAAACGCTCCCGCTGGAAGCCGCCGGGGACGCCCCCCTGGAGCAGGACATCTGAATGTACCGTTTCCTCTTTTCCAGCAAGTGGCTGGGCTATCTCCTGCTGGCCGCCATCTTTGCCACCGCGTGCGTTTTCCTGGGCCGCTGGCAGATGGACCGGCGCGCCGAGACCCTGGCCGAAATCAACCGCGTCGTCAGCAATTACTCGGCGGCTCCCATTCCCTTCGCCCAGGCACGGGACCAGTTCACCCAGCTGGACCCGGCCAAGGAATGGACCCAGGTCGAGCTGAAAGGCTCCTACGATGCCGCCGGGCAGCGGGTTGTGCGCAACCGGCCGCTCAATGGGCAGCCCGGGTACGAGGTGGTGGTCCCGTTCCGCCTCACCACGGGCGAAACCGTTGTCATCGACCGCGGCTGGCTGCCCATCGGCAACAAGAATCCAGGCAGCCCTGACTCCGTGCCCGCCCCGCCCTCCGGTGACGTGACCGCCGTCGTCCGTTTGAAGCATGGTGAGCCGGAGCTGCAGCGCGGGGCACCCGAGGGGCAGCTGGCATCCATTGACCTTCCCACCTACTCAGCGCAGCTGGGTTATCCCCTGATGACGGGTGCGTACGGCCAGCTGGCCTCGGAAACGCCGGCGCCGGCGGAGATGCCGGTTGCCTTCCCCAAACCGTCCACTGACGAGGGGACGCACTTGTCCTACTCGCTGCAGTGGTTCGCTTTCGGGGTCCTGATGTTCGTGGGCTTCGGCTACGCGGCCCGGCAGCAGGCGCGTAACGCAGCGATCGACGCCGAGGACCAGGACGAGCCGGAACTGGACGGAGCGGTCCACTCCGCCGTCCAGGCCGCCCGGCGCCAGCCCGCACCGCCGCGCAAGCGGAAGAAGGCGACGGCCGAGGAGGAAGAAGACGCCCTCCTGGACGCGCAGGGGTACTAGGACGTGGAGAAGCACGACGGCGGTCCGGTCGCCTTGGTGCGCGCCGCGCTGGTCGAGGCCGGAGTCGGCGACACCGTGCGGACTTTTTCCGCGGGGGTGCCCACGGCAGCCGCCGCGGCCCAGGCGCTGAAATGCGATCTTGCCGCCATCACCAACAGCCTCATTTTCGACGTCGGCGGCGAACCCCTGCTGATCCTCGCCAGCGGTGCGGCCCGTGTTGATACGGCGCTGGTTGCGGCCCGGCTCGGGGCCGGCAAAATCCGCCGGGCCTCCCCCGCATTCGTCCTGGACCACACCGGACAGAAGGTCGGCGGGGTCGCCCCGGTGGGCCACCCGAAGAGAATCAGGACACTTTTGGATGAAACCCTGCAGGCCCACGGGCTGCTGTGGGCCGGGGCAGGTGACCACAACTCGATGTTCAGCATCACCTACCAGGACCTGCTCCGCATCACCGGGGCACTGGCACTGACGGTGCGCTAGGCCAGGGTGATCAGGTCCAGGTAGTCCTCGTTCCAGAGGTCTTCCACGCCGTCCGGAAGCATGACGACCCGTTCGGGGTTCAGGGCCTCGACAGCACCTTCGTCGTGGCTGACCAGCACGACGGCGCCGGTGTAGTTCCGGAGCGCCCCGAGGATTTCCGCGCGGCTGGCGGGGTCCAGGTTGTTGGTGGGCTCGTCGAGGAGGAGGACGTTGGCGCTTGAGGCCACGATGGTGGCCAGGGCCAGGCGTGTCTTCTCACCGCCGGAGAGTACGCCTGCGGGCTTGTCCACGTCGTCGCCGGAGAACAGGAATGAGCCCAGGATGCCGCGGACCTCGGCGTCCTTCATGTCCGGCGCGGACGAGCGCATGTTCTCCAGCACGGTGCGGTTGTGGTCCAGGGTTTCGTGCTCCTGGGCGTAGTAGCCCACCTTCAGGCCGTGGCCCGGGATGACCTCGCCGGTGTCCGGGGTATCCACACCGGCGAGCATGCGCAGCAGGGTGGTCTTGCCGGCACCGTTGAGGCCAAGGATGACCACCTTGGACCCGCGGTCGATGGCCAGGTCCACGTCGGTGAAGATCTCCAGCGACCCATAGGACTTGCTGAGCCCGTCCGCGGTGAGCGGGGTCTTGCCGCAGGGTGAGGGGTCGGGGAACCGCAGGGCTGCCACGCGGTCCTGCTCACGGACAGCTTCCAGTCCGCTGAGGAGCCGTTCGGCACGCTTGGCCATGTTCTGCGCGGCAACAGCCTTGGTGGCCTTGGCCCGCATCTTGTTGGCCTGGTCCATGAGGACCTGCGCCTTCTTTTCGGCATTGGCCCGTTCACGCTTCCGGGCCCGCTCGTCAGTTTCCCGCTGCAGGAGGTAGCGCTTCCAGTCCATGTTGTAAAAGTCGATCTGGGCGCGGTTCGCGTCCAGCAGGAACACCTTGTTGACGGTGGCTTCAAGCAGGTCGGTGTCGTGGCTGATCACGATCAGGCCGCCCTGGTGGTTCTTCAGAAAGTCCCGCAGCCAGGCGATGGAGTCGGCGTCGAGGTGGTTCGTCGGTTCGTCCAGGAGCATGGTCTCGGCATCCGAGTACAGGATGCGGGCCAGCTCCACGCGGCGCCGCTGGCCGCCGGAGAGCGTCTTGAGCGGCTGGTTCAGCAGCCGGTCCGGGAGGGCAAGGTTGGAACAGATCGAGGCTGCTTCGGCCTCGGCCGCGTAGCCGCCCGCGGCGAGGAACTCGGATTCCAGCCGGTCGTACCGGTTCATGGCCTTGCGCTGGACGTCGGCGTCCTCGCTCGCCATTTCGTCGTGCGCCTTGCGCAGTTTGCCGACGACGATGTCCAGGCCGCGGGCGGAAAGGATCCGGTCGCGCGCCAACTGTTCCATGTCGGGGGTCCGCGGGTCCTGGGGCAGGTACCCGATTTCTCCGCTGCGGGTCACCTTGCCGGCGGCGGGCAGGCCTTCGCCCGCGAGGACACGGGTCAGCGTGGTCTTGCCTGCGCCGTTCCGGCCCACCAGGCCGATCTTGTCCCCTTTGTCGATGCGGAAGCTCACCTGGTCCATGAGGAGCCGGGCACCGGCGCGCAGTTCAAGATCCTGGACAGTAATCACAGCAGGTAAGGCCTTTCACAACAGGGAACGCCACGGTCCGCGCACTGTGTGCGAAGGGACGCTGGGGCAGAGTGGCCGGAGAACGGCACAATCCAGTCTACCGTCCGGCGGGCCACGCCAGTTTCAGCAGCAGAAACTTCCGGCCGTCCGGTGATGGCGCCGTGGGCTTAACTGCCGCCTGCGCCCCGGAGGTTCAAGCAGAATGGGGTCATGGAATTCGATCGGCTGCTCCAGATCCGGCGTATTTACGCACAGCCAGCCGCCCTGGAGCTGCCCCGTGGCCAGCAGATTGTGGCGCGCTGGCCCGGGGCCGACGTCGTACTGGTGGACAGCCATTGGAACATCCCGGACCTGCACGGTGACGAAACCAACGTGCCGCGCTGGTCCCGGATCAAGACGGAGGCACTGGTCCTGGGGATCAAAAAGTCGCTGACCGTCAAACCCAATGGGCGCTCGGCGGACTTCATTGCACCTTCCACTGCGAACGGCTGCGCCATGGCGTGCGCCTACTGCTACGTTCCGAGGCACAAGGGCTACAGCAATCCAATAACGCTGTTCGCCAACATCGACCAGATCGCGGCGACGCTGGAGCGGCACGCCACCCGCCAGGGGCTCAAGCTGGAGCCCAACCAGTGCGACCCGGAACTGTGGGTCTATGACATCGGCGAAAACAGCGACTGTTCGGTGGATGCGCTGCTCAGCCCCAACGTCGAGGAACTTGTGGGGCTTTTCCGCGAACTGCCCAACGCCAAGCTGTCCTTCGCCACCAAATTCGTCAACCGGGAAATGCTGGCGTGGGACCATGGCGGCCACACCCGGATCCGTTTCTCCCTGATGGCGGCGGACCTGGCCAAATCCATTGACGTCCGGACGTCCCCGGTTGCGGAACGGCTGGCCGCGATCAATGACTTTGTCGACGCAGGCTACGAAGTGCACGTGAACTTCTCCCCCGTCGTCATCACCGACACCTGGCTGGCCGACTGGGAGGCGCTGCTCCGCCAACTCGACGCGACGTTGACGGAGGCAGCCAAGGCCCAGCTCGCGGCGGAGGTCATCTTCCTGACCCACAACGAGCAGCTGCACGAGGTCAACCTGGGCTGGCATCCGCAGGCTGAGAACGTCCTGTGGCGCCCAGACCTCCAGGAATCAAAAACCTCGTCCAACGGTTTCAACAACGTCCGCTACCGGTCACGGGCCAAGGCCGGTTACGTGCGGCAGCTGACCGGACTGATCCAGGACATCGCACCGTACTGCCGCATCCGCTACGCGTTCTGAAACGCGCGGCCGGTGCGGCACCTGTCAGCCTCTTGGCTCGGCGGGCCCGTGGCCGCCATTCCCGGCAGACGCGGCCGCCTCATTGTGGCCGCCCTTGGCCTTGCCGAACGGCAGCACTTTCAGAAGCGGGCCCACCACCGCCAGGACGATGAGGCCCCAGACGAGCCCGACGACCGTTGAGCACAGGGTGTTGACGAGCCAAGCCAAAAGACCGCCGACAACCGCGACCCCTGCCACCGGGTGCTCCAGCGCGTGGACCAGGTCGTAGGGTGCATGCCAGCCGAGGTCATGCGCGCCCTGCAGCATGATGTGGCCGCCAACCCACAGCATGGCGATCGTTCCGACGAAGGTGATGGTGGCCAGCACGGCGGGCATGCCCGTGACCAGCAACCTCCCGAAGCGCTTGGAGCGGGGAGAGTCCTTGGCAGCCAAGTGCACACCGATGTCGTCCATCTTGACGATGAGCGCGACGGCGCCGTACACGAGCACGGTGATGGCGAACGCCACCAGGACCAGGATGAACGCACGGACCCAGATGGATTCTGTGGCCACCTCGTTCATGGAGATGACCATGATCTCGCAGGACAGGATGAAGTCGGTCGTGATGGCGCCCTTGACGACCTTGGCCTCGGCGTCGTGCCCGCGTTCCACCGCCGGCGCTTCGTCCTCCTCGTGGTGGCCGCCGCGGAGCTTGTGCCAGACCTTCTCGGCGCCCTCGTAGCAGAGGTAAGTGCCGCCGAGCATGAGGATGAACGGGATGATCCAGGGGATGAAGGCGCTGATGAGCAGCAGGGCGGGCAGGATGATCAGGAGCTTGTTCCGGATGGAGCCCCAGAAGATCTTCTTGATCATCGGCAGTTCGCGTGACGGGTCCGCACCTGAGACGTACTGCGGTGTGACCGCGGCGTCGTCGATGACTACCCCGGCGGCCTTGGCCCCTGCCTTGGCTGCACCGGCGGCGACGTCATCCACTGATGCTGCCGCGATGCGGGCCAGGGCTGCGACGTCATCCAGCAGGGCTACGAGGCCGCCGCTCACAGCTGGTCCCCGCGAATCTTGTGGTCAGGGCGTTGAGCATTGGGGGCTGGGTGCGTGATGGGCATATTCGGAGTATATTGCAGCCCGCCTGCAGGCTCAGCCCTTCGTCAGGTCCTCCGCGAACATCACAATGATGCCGCTGGGGCCCCGGACATAGCTGAGCTTGTAGGCGTTTTCGTATGTTGCCACGCCACGCAGGGGATGGCAGCCGTGCCTTGCGGCGATCTCAAGTGCGTTGCCAATGTCGTCAACGGAGAAGGCAACGCGGTGCATGCCGATCTCGTTGGGCAGGGTGGGCTCCGTCTCGATCGCGTCGGGGTGGATGTATTCGAAGAGCTCGAGGCGGCCCTTGCCATCCGGTGTTTGGAGCATGGCTATCCGGGCGTGGTTGCCGTCGAGTCCGACGGCGGTATCGGCCCATTCCCCGCTCACGGTCTGGCGGCCCAGGACAGTGAGCCCCAGGTCGGTAAAGAAAGCGATCGCCTCTTCCAAATCGCGGACCGCGATGCCTACATTCTCGAGTTTGATGGGCATGGGCCACACGGTACCAAGCCCGCATTGTCCGGGTCGAGGCCTGCCCACCACCGGACGCGGGCGTAATGCGGCACCCTGGAGTTGGACTTTTTGCTTGCCACCCTAAATACTAGGCAGGCTAGTTAAGTTGGACTTCGACGAAGAGGTGGGCATGGAGCGCGGTGAGGAACAACAAGCACTGATATCCGTCATCAACACGATTGCGGGCAGGTTTCCCGGACGTTCCCGGACGGACGTCGAAGACGCCGTCTGCGAGGAATACTCCGCCTTTAACGCCGGCCCCGTGCGGAGCTTGGTACCCATCCTTGTGGAACGTGCTGCCACCAAGCGTCTGGAAGGCGGACTGCTGTAAAGGTGATTTCGGGACGTCCCAATCCATCCGGGGAACTCAGCGCGTGGCCTGGTACCTGGTCAGGACCACGCCACCGGGAAATGTCCGGGTCTCTACCAAGCCCAGGTTCATCCTTCCTTCCAGGGCCGTGAAGTACGGTGTGCCGCCTCCCAGCAGGACCGGATGCGTGACGGTCACGTACTCGTCGATCAGCCCGGCCCGCATGGCCGCCGCGGCGAGTGTGGCACCGACGATGTCCATGGGACCGCCCTCGCCGGCCTTGAGGCGGATGATTTCGGCGACCGGATCGCCGGTGACCAGGCGTGCATTCCAGTCGACGGTGCTGATCGTCGAGGAGAACACCACCTTTGGCATGTCGCGCCAGCGGTGGGCGAACTCGATCTGCGCCGGTGTGGCGCCAGGCTGCTGGTCGGCGGTCGGCCAGTGCGAGCTCATGGTCTCCCAGAGTTTGCGGCCGTACAGTGCCAGGCCCGTCGCTGCGACCCGGTCGGACCACCATTGGAACAGCTCATCGCTCGGTACGCTCCAGCCAAGGTCGTCGCCGGGCGCTGCGATGTACCCGTCAACGCTCACATTCATGGCGTAGGTCAGTTTCCGCATGGCGCCAGTCTCCCGTGCGCCGGCAGCCTCTGTACAGACCAGCAGAGTTCGTGTTCGGTTGGGCCGGCGCTCCCGGGATCAGTCCCAGCCAGCGGCCCGCCGAACAGCCACTGCGAGCTCCACGGCAGGAATGTCGGAGGAGTCCAGAACCAGGTCATCGATCTCTGCAGCTTCAAGAACTTTTGACAACTCGTTGACGTGGTCCAGATGCCTCGTGAGGCGTTCACGATCCTCCCGATGGCGGAAGCGCAGGCGTGACTCCAGCACCTCTGGACGAGCCACGAGACGGCAGACGAACATTCGAGCGGAACCCAGGGCGGCGACGTAGCGGGGTATTTCAGCTTCTGACTCGATGACCCCTGCGAGAATGAACCGCTTTGCTCCCGCAGCCCGATAGTTGTCCATGACCCGATTTTCCCAGCCAGAGCAGTAACTTCACCCGTCAACGCTGCCTAGGATCCGAAAAGCGCGTTTCTCCTCAAGATTCCCAGCCGGAGCCCGGTGGAAATGCGGAAAATCCGTAGACTGACCCTTTCCAGCTGTCCCGGCCCCCGAGAGCGAGCAACTGTGGGTATCTTCAAGAGGAAATCTCCGGAAGCGGAGACACCTGACTCCGCCCTGACGTTCTTCACCCATTGCAAGGCCGACGAGTTCCGGGCCACCGCGCGCGAAGTCTTCGCCGAGGCGGGACTCGAAGTGGAGGTCCACCCGGGCCATGCCGTCGATGGTTCCGGACGCGAATTCGGCTTCTGGAACATCGGGGCCATTTGTTATGAGCAGCCCCAGTCCACTTGGCGCGGCGTGATCGCCGACCATCTTGAACGCGTACTGGCGAGCTTTGAGGCACCCGATCCGTTCGGCGTCCTGGCTCCTCAGGACGTGCAGAGCCGGACCTTCGGCCGCCTCTACGACGAGGCAAGCATCCCGGGGATACACAGCTACCCACACAGGGAGTTCGCACCCGGCATTGTCGAGATGCTCGCCCTCGACCTTCCAGACACCGTTGCAGTCTTCAACCATGACAACGCGAACAGATTTGGCGGCTGGGAAGCCCTCCAGGGACAGGGCATCGAAAACCTCCGCCGTCTGGAGATCGAACAACTCGAAACCCTCCCCGCGCCTGGAGGGGGCACCTTCAATGCCCTCTTGGGTGAATCTGTTTACACCGCAAGCCGCGCCCTGCTTCTGCCGGGTCTGGCCACAGAACTCACTGGCCGGCGCGCTGTAAAAGATTTTGGGTGGCTGATGAGCATCCCGAACCGGCACCAGGTTGTCTGGCACATCGTCGAGGACGCCACCGTCGTCCCAGTGCTCAACGGAATGGCACGGTTCACCGCCATGGGCTACGCCGACGCGGCCGGGTCGGTGAGCCCGCACGTCTACTGGTGGAACGGCACGGGTTACGAGCAACTTACCCAGGTGCAGGACGACGGCACGCTCACCATCCACGTCAGTCCAAACTTCCAGGCCGTACTCCGCTCCATGTCAAGGGGCGAATAGCGCGGCGCGGCCCACTTGTGCCCACCCAAAAGCACCCACACGCTCCCTTAGTAGGACCCCTACAAAATGGTCCCTGTTCCGCCCCGGTAGCGTCGGCTGTACATTAGATTCCGCTTGTACAACCCCGACAGGACCATCATGGGTAACACCGAGACCACCACAGAAACCAGCAAACGGACGGAGCGCCGCCGCTGGAACGGCACCGACCTGGGTCTGATCGCCGTCTACGCCGCCCTCGTTGCCGGCGCAGCCCTGGTGCCGGGGCTGGCCCTGAACGGCTTCGGCGTCCCCATCACCTTCCAGACCCTGGCCGTGATGCTCACCGGCCTGGTGCTGGGCCCCGCCCGCGGATTCGCCGCCGTCGGACTCTACACCCTCCTGGGCCTGGCCGGCCTGCCCATCTTCAGCCAGGGCCGCAGCGGCCTGGCCATCCTCGCCGGCCCCTCGGCCGGCTACATCATCGCCTTCCCCATCGCCGCCGCCGTGGTGGGTTGGCTGGCCACTGTGGTCATCCGGCGGACCACGAAGGCACGCGCCCTGTGGTTCTTCCTGGCCGCCACGGTCACGAGCGTTGTCTTCGTGCACACGCTGGGCGTCCTGGGAATTGCCCTCAACTCCAAGGCCACTCTGGAGCAGGCTTTCCTCAGCGACCTGGTCTTCTACCCGGGAGACATCATCAAGAACCTCCTCGCCGCCGCCGTCGCCGTCGCCCTCCACCGGGCCTTCCCCGACGTCTTGGTCCGCCGCGTGCGCCGCCGCACCCAGCCCGCCCAAAGCGCCTAGGGACAACGCATGCCGGCAGTAACGTTTGACCAGGTGGGTGTCGCCGTCGACAGCGAAGACTCCCCGCAGCCCAAGGTCCTCCTGGACGCAGTCAGCCTCAGGCTGGACGAAGCCCGGGTGGGCGTCATCGGCGCCAACGGATCCGGCAAATCCACGCTGCTGCGCCTCATCAACGGACTCGTCCAGCCATCCAGCGGCACCGTCACGGTCGACGGCGACGACACAGTAGGTGCCGTCCGGAAGGTCAGGCGCAACGTGGGGTTCGTCTTCACCGATCCCCTCTCCCAGCTGGTGATGCCCACCGGACGGGAAGACGTGGAACTGTCCCTCCGCCGCTCAACCAAGAACGGTGCGGAGCGGCGGCGGCTGGCAAACAAAGCCCTCGAACGCCTGGGCCTGCTTCACCTGGCGGACCAAAGCATCTACGAGCTGTCCGGCGGCGAACGGCAGCTGATGGCGCTGGCCGCCGTGCTTGCCGTTCAACCCCGGGTGCTGGTGCTGGACGAGCCCTCAACCCTCCTTGACCTGCGCAACCGCGAGCTGCTCCGCAGGACCCTCGCGGACCTGGACCAGCAGATCATCATGTCCACCCACGACCTTGACCTGGCCCTGGACATGGACCGGGTCCTGGTCATCGACCAGGGCCGCGTCGCCTTCGACGGCGCCCCGGCGGATGCGGTGGCGGCCTACCGCTCATGGTGCCTGCAGGGACTCGAGGCCACAGGGCGGGATTCCACATGAGGGGCCACGGCTTCCTCCTGGCAAACTACGTGCCCGGCACCTCACTGGTACACCGGGCGCCGCTGGCCCTGAAGTTCCTCCTGGTTATCGGTTCGGGCCTGCTTTCCTTCCTCATCGTGGACTGGCGCATCTCCGCGGCGATCCTGGCCGTCCTTTGCGGCCTGTTCCTCGCAACAGGCGCGGGGTTGAAGCGGCTGTGGCACGCCGTCCGCCCGCTGGCCCCCGTGCTCCTGGTCATCGGACTCTTCCAGTGGTGGCAGCTAGGCGGACCAACAGCGGGCCGGATCGTGCTGAACATCCTGGTCTGCGTCGTGGCAGCGTCCCTGCTCACAGCCACCACGCCGATCCAGCGGCTCCTGGACGGTGTGGTCCACCTGGCGCGGCCCTTCAAAAGGTTCGGCGCCGATCCCGAACGCTTCGCGCTGACCATCGGCATCATGCTCCGCAGCATTCCCTTCATCGCCGGCACCTTCGCCGACGTCCGCGACTCCGCCAAGGCCCGGGGACTGGAGCGCAACCCCCGCGCGCTGGTCTTGCCGGTCTTCATCACGTCCGTGGCTTACGCCCGCCAAACAGGTGAGGCACTGGCTGCCCGCGGCCTGGGCGAAGCGGAAGACTGACCGGCCGGGACGCCAGGCGGCGTTACATCCGCCGGTATTCCAGGAGCGCCGCCGTGCCCATGCCACCGGCCATGCTGATCATCGCCAGACCCAGGGCACCCTCGGTGTCCGCCCGCCGCGCCTGGGCCAGCAGCCGGGTCACCAGTACGGCACCTGACGCACCGTAGGCGTGCCCCAGCGCCAGCGCCCCGCCGTCGAGGTTTGCCCGGCCGGGAGCGATGCCCAGCTGGTCGAGGCACGCGAGTGTCTGCGAAGCGAACGCCTCGTTGAATTCCACCAGGTCCACCTCGTCCGCTTTCACGCCTGCAGCAGCCAACACACCCCGCGCAGCCGGAACAGCGCCCATCCCCAGCACCTGCGGAGCCACCCCGGCGGTACCTGTGCCGCGCACCAGCAGCGCATCACGCACCCCCATTTGGCGCGCCCGTGCAAGGGACGTTACGACGACGGCGGAGGCAGCGTCGGCGTCAAAGCAGGAGTTTCCGGCGGTGACAGTTCCTCCTGGCACAAAGGCGGCAGGGAACCGTGCCATGACAGCAGGGGTCAGGCCCGCCCGCGGGCCGCCGTCCGACGAGACGGTCCCCGCGGGGGTCTCCAGCGGCACGAGTTCGTCCATGAAGCGTCCGTCCCGGATGGCAGCGAGGGCTTTCCGGTGGCTGGCCAGCGCGAAGTCATCCTGGCGTTCGCGGGCAACACCGTACTCTTCGGCCACCGTTTCCGCGGCCACGCCCATGTCAGGGTCCCCGAAGCTGTCCGGCACGAACTGGGCGCGGCGGTAAAACTCCGGGCCGCCGTCGTCCTTCCTGTGCGCCCGCAGTGGCGCGGTACTGGTGCTCTCCACTCCACCGGCTAAATACAGTGGTCCGCCGCCGGCCGCCACCAGTCGGGCGGCAAGGACGATTGCATCCAGGCCTGAACCGCACTGCCGGTCAACGGTGATCCCAGGCACGCCGGCCGGCAGTCCCGCCTCCAGCAGGGCAAGCCGCGCGACGTTCCCGCCCCCGCCCACGGCGTTGCCGATAACGACGTCGGTGACGGACGTGGGATCCAGCGGCACTTCGGCCACCAGCTTCCGGAGGACCGGAGCCAGGAGTTCGTGGGCGCGCAGGTTCCGCAGGGCGCCGTTGACGGGGCACACGGGGGTCCGGCGCGCGGCGATGATGACCGGCTGGCGTTCGGGCGGCAGGAGGTCAGGCGGCAGCAGGTCAGGCGCCAAGGGCACGCACCCTGGGGTCGCGGGCGTTGATCCACTCCAGCAGGAGGTTCCGGCTGACCTTTCCGCGGTCCGTGGTGGGAAGCTCCTGGAGCAGGTAGTACTGCAAGGGCCGCTTGTGCCGGGACAGGATGTCCTCCAGTCCGGCCCGCAGCTGGGTGGCAGAAATTCCGCCGTGGGACGGCACCACACCAGCCACCACACGCTGGCCGCGCAAGTCATCGGCCATCCCGGCGGCGACAGCTGCCGCGACCCCGGGAACGGCGGCCAGCGCCAGTTCCACCTCGTGCGGGTAGACGTTCCTCCCCGCTGTAAGGATCATGTCGGCACGCCGGCCAAGGATGTGCAGCTCACCGTCCGCCAGGTAGCCCTGGTCCCCCACCGTGTACCAGTCGCCGAAGGACCGCAGCGCTTCGCCGTCGTCACCCCACAGGTAGCCGTTGCTCACCATGCCGCTGCGGACGCAGATGTTGCCGTAGCCGCCGTCGGGGACGGGTGCGCCGTCGTCATCGAGGATCCGGACGTCGACCCCTGGAAACGGCTGGCCGATTCCGGTGCCTCCGGCGGTCGCAGGCTGGCCGGGGGCCAGGCCCAGGCCGGAGACGAAGCTCAGTTCGGAGGCGCCGTAGTACTCGTAGATGGTGGCATTGGGAGCCCAGCGCCTGGCCGCTTCGAGGGTGCGGGCATCAAGCTTGGAACCGGCGCAGATGATGGTCCGCACGCCGGAGGCATCGACGCATCCGGTCATTCCGCGTTCGCTGAGCATCCGCAGCATGGTGGGCACCAGGACGAGCCGGGTGACCCGGTCGTGGGTGATGGCCGCATGGACGTCGCCGACGTCGAACGTCTCCAGCGTCTGGAACTCCGAACCGGCGTACAGGCACTCAGCCAGGGCGTAAAGGTTCAGGCTGGCGGCCAGCGGACCGGGTGCCAGGGTGACGTCATCCTGCCGAAGCCCGAAGAACTCAATCGAGGCGTCGAAGGATTGCTGCCAGGACTGCCGGGAGCGGGTAAACGCCTTGGGTACGGCCGTGGTCCCGGAGGTGAGGCCGATCAGGAAGCTGGAGTCCGGCGGCCCGTCGGCCAGCTGGTCATCCGGGGACACCGGGGCTGGACCGGCGCATGCTTCCACCCGCCGGATGATGTCTTCCTGCAGCGGGGCGGACCACGCCGGATCCAGGACGGCGCATTGCCGGCCGCCCGCCACGGCGGCCGCGAATTTCACGGCAAAGTCTACGGAATTGGCCTCGCACAGCGCCGTGACGGACGTGGTCCCGGCCACCAGTTCAGCGGCGGCGTCCCGCAGCTGCTCCCAGTCCAGGCGGCGTCCGGCGATCACGACGGCGGTGTCGTGCGGCCGCTGCCCGGCCCAGCGCTGGAGCTTGTCGAGGAAAGGCACGGACCAACTTTACCGGCCAGGCGGATTGAGGGCCCGGCCCGCGGGTAATGTGACGTTATGAGTTTCAATGACAACGTTCAGCTGGATCCCTCGCAGGTCCAGGACCGCCGGGGCATGGGCACCGGGGTGAAAGTGGGCGGCGGCATCGGCGGGGGCCTGGTCCTGCTGGTTGCCCTCCTCCTGGGCATCAACCCCAACCTGCTCGGCGGCCTGACCGACGGCGGCAACGCCGGGCAGTCACAGGGTACGGCGCCGGCCTGCAGCACCGGCGCTGACGCCGACGCGAGGCTGGACTGCCGGATCACGGGTACCGTCAACAGCCTTAACGCCTTCTGGCCCGGCTACCTGAAGCAGTACAACGTGCAGTACCCCCGGCCTGAAGCGGTCATCTTCAGCGGCGGCACCAATACCGCATGCGGTTCCGCGACCTCCGAGGTGGGCCCCTTCTACTGCCCCACGGACACCACGGCGTACTTCGACCCCGGGTTCTTCCAGGAACTCGTGGACCGCTTCGGGTCCTCCGGCGGCCCCCTGGCGCAGGAGTATGTGGTGGCGCACGAGTTCGGCCACCACGTCCAGAACCTGCTCGGTGACCTGAAGCGGGCGCAGCAGGATCCGCAGGGGCCCGAGTCCGGTTCCGTCCGTACCGAACTGCAGGCTGACTGCTACGCGGGACTGTGGGCCAAGTACGCCTCCACAACGCCGGACCCGGCCACGGGGCAGCCGTACCTGGAGCCCCTCACCCCGCAGGATGTGAACGACGCATTGTCCGCCGCCGCGTCCGTGGGTGACGACCGCATCCAGAAGGCCGCCACCGGCCGAGTCTCCCCCGAAGGCTGGACGCACGGCTCCAGCGAGGAACGCCAGCGCTGGTTCTCGCGGGGCTACCAGTCCGGCGACATCAACCAGTGCGATACGTTCAGCGCCGCAACCCTCTAACCCGGCTCACCCCCATCGATTGCTGGGTAATTGCCGTTTTGAGAGGTCATAACGACATTTACGGAGCAATCGACGGACCGACGACGACGGCCGGTCACCTTCGTGGAGAAGGTGACCGGCCGTCGTCGTACTTATAGCGCTAGGGCCTTAGATGTTGAAGCCGAGGGCCCGCATCTGGTCCTTGCCGTCATCGGTGATCCGCTCAGGACCCCATGGCGGCATCCATACCCAGTTCAGGCGCCAGTCGTCCACAACGCCGTCCAGGGCCTGGCCCACCTGCTCCTCGAGCACATCGGTGAGCGGGCAGGCGGCGGTGGTGAGCGTCATGTCGATCAGGAGCGCGCCGTCCTCGTCGGAGTACTTCAGGCCGTACAGCAGCCCGAGGTCCACCACGTTAACGCCAAGCTCAGGATCGATGACGTCCTTGAGCGCCTCTTCGACGTCCTCCAGGGCCGTACGGCCCGGCTTGATTTCGGTCATGACAAGTCCTAACTAGGCCTGTACTGCGGCCTCGGCCGCGATGGTAGCTGCGCCGGCGCCCTTTGCGTAACGGTCGTAGCCTTCTTCCTCGAGACGGTCGGCCAGCTCGGGGCCGCCCTCCTCGACAACCTGGCCATCAACGAACACGTGGACGAATTCAGGCTTGATGTAGCGCAGGATACGCGTGTAGTGCGTGATGAGCAGCGTGCCCATGTTTCCTTCGGAGTGTGCGCGGTTGACGCCCTCGGAGACGATCTTCAGCGCGTCGACATCCAGGCCGGAGTCGGTCTCGTCCAGTACGGCGAACTTGGGCTTGAAGAGTTCCAGCTGGAGGATCTCCACGCGCTTCTTCTCGCCGCCGGAGAAGCCTTCGTTGACGTTGCGCTGGGCGAAGTCGGCATCGATGCGCAGCTTCTCCATGGCATCCCTTACGTCCTTGGTCCAGGTACGAAGCTTGGGTGCTTCGCCGTCAATTGCGGTCTTGGCGGTGCGCAGGAAGTTGGTCATGGTGACACCCGGAACCTCTACCGGGTACTGCATGGCCAGGAAGACGCCTGCACGGGCGCGCTCGTCAACGCTCATGGCCAGCACGTCCTCGCCATCCAGCGTGATGGTGCCGCTGGTGACGGTGTAGCGCGGGTGGCCGGCGATGGTGGAGGCCAGGGTGGACTTGCCGGAGCCGTTGGGGCCCATGATGGCGTGCGTCTCGCCGGTCCGGATGGTCAGGCTGACGCCCTTCAGGATCTCCTTGGTGCCCTGCTCCGTCTCAATGCTGACGTGCAGGTCCTTGATCTCAAGAGTTGACATGCTCTTCTTTCTTTTCGCTCGTAAGTCTGATGCTGCGGGCGCTCAGTAGTTGTCTACTGCTGCACCGTTCAAAACGTTGGTGACGTCCACGTAGACGTCGTCTCCGTCGAGTTCGACGGCGAACACCGGAACAGGATCGTAGGCGGGAAGCTGCAGTGGCTGGCCGCTGCGCAGGTCGAACTGGGAGCCGTGGCCCCAGCACTCGATGGCGCAGCCTTCCACGTCGCCCTCGGACAGGGAAATGTCCGCGTGCGAGCAGGTGTCTCCAATGGCGTGGATGTCCCCCATAGAATCCCGCACGACGGCTACGGGGTAGCCGTCGATCAGGATCCGCAGCGCCTGCTTGACCTGGATGTCATTGGCGCTGCAAACCAGCTCGCCCTTGGGTGTGCCGCTCATACGTTCCTGCCTGCCTGTCCCTAGTAGTCGATTGCCGCGAGTTCGCGTTCCACAGCCTCGGTCAGGCGCTCTTCGAGGGCCGGGACCTTGATCTGCTGGATGATCTCGTTCAGGAAGCCGCGGACCACCAGGCGGCGGGCAACATCCTCGGGGATGCCGCGGGCCATCAGGTAGAACAGGTGCTCGTCGTCGAACCGGCCGGTGGCACTTGCGTGGCCGGCGCCCTCGATCAGGCCGGTCTCGATCTCGAGGTTGGGCACGGAGTCCGCGCGGCAACCGTCGGTGAGTACCAGGTTCTGGTTCTTCTCGTAGGAGTCGGTTCCCTCAGCCTGCTTCTGGATCAGCACGTCGCCAACCCACACCGTGTGCGCACCCTTGCCCTGCAGCGCGCCCTTGTACAGGACGTTGGACTTGCAGTTGGCCACGTTGTGGTCCACGAAGGAGCGGTGCTCGAGGTGCTGGCCCGCATCGGCGTAGTACAGGCCCAGGAGCTGCGTCTCGGCACCTTCCCCGGCGAAGCGGACGTTGGAGTTCAGGCGCACGATCTTGCCGCCAAGCGTTACGGCAATGTGCTTGTATACGGCGTCCTTGGCAACCTCGGCATCGTGTTGTGCCAGGTGCTTGGCGTCGTCCCCCCACAGCTGCAGGGAAACCACCGTGAGGTGGGCGCCTTCGCCGACCAGGACCTCAACGTTGCCGTTGTGGTCTGCGGTGCCGTCGTGCTCAATGATCACGACGGAGCGGCTGTTGACTCCGGCTTGGATCACCACGTGGGAGTTGGTACGGCGTCCTGCGGCGTTGCCTGTCAGGACCAGTCGCACAGGCTCGTCCAACTCGGCGTTCGCAGGGATGGAGATGAGCTGGGCGTCGCCGGCGTTCGCGGAAGCCACGACGGCGGCCCGATCGGCGGGGACGAGGGTGGAGCCACGGGGGGCCTCACCTTCGCGAAGGGTCCGCTGGACCACGGATGCGGGCGCCTCGACCGAAAGGCTCAGGGCGCCGGCCTCCGACGGGGTATCGGACAGCAGGTTGGCCAGTTCGCGCACCGGGGTGAAGCGCCATTCCTCTTCCCGGCCGTTGGGCAGGGCGAAGTCGGCCACGTCATGGCTGGTGAGCCGCTCGGCGCGGGAGGCCATGACCTGGGTGCCGTGGCTGTGGTGGCGGTCAACCTTGGAGGCGACCAGGTGCTCGCCTTCCTCGGTGAAACCGGCGATCGACGGTGCGCCGATGCGCGCCTTCTCGGTAGTTGCTTCGGCAGTCATTAACCGACGGATCCTTCCATCTGGAGTTCGATGAGGCGGTTCAGCTCAAGGGCGTATTCCATGGGCAGCTCGCGGGCGATCGGCTCAATGAAGCCGCGCACGATCATGGCCATGGCCTCGTCCTCGGGCATGCCGCGGGACATGAGGTAGAAGAGCTGCTCCTCGCTGACGCGGGAAACGGTGGCCTCGTGTCCCAGCTGCACATCGTCCTCGCGGATGTCGATGTACGGGTAGGTGTCCGAGCGGGAAATGGTGTCCACCAGGAGCGCGTCGCAGCGCACGGTGTTGGCGGAGTGCTTGGCTCCTTCCCGGACTTGGACCAGGCCGCGGTAGGCGGCGCGGCCGCCACCACGGGCAACGGACTTGGAGATGATGGAGCTCTTGGTGTTCGGCGCAATGTGCACCATCTTGGAGCCGGTGTCCTGGTGCTGGCCCTCGCCGGCGAACGCGATGGACAAGGTCTCGCCCTTGGCCCCTTCGCCTACGAGGTACACGGCCGGGTACTTCATGGTGACCTTGGAGCCGATGTTCCCGTCAACCCATTCCATGGTGGCGCCTGCTTCGCAGACAGCGCGCTTGGTCACCAGGTTGTACACGTTGTTGGACCAGTTCTGGATGGTGGTGTAGCGGACGCGGGCGCCCTTCTTCACGATGATTTCCACCACGGCGGAGTGCAGCGAGTCCGAGGTGTAGATCGGCGCCGTGCAGCCTTCGATGTAGTGGACGTAGGAGTCCTCGTCGGCGATGATCAGGGTCCGCTCGAACTGGCCCATGTTCTCGGTGTTGATGCGGAAGTACGCCTGCAGCGGGATGTCGACGTGGACGCCCTTGGGTACGTATACGAAGGAACCGCCGGACCACACTGAGGTGTTCAGCGACGCGAACTTGTTGTCGCCCACCGGGATCACGGTGCCGAAGTACTCCTGGAAGATCTCCGGGTGTTCCTTCAAAGCGGTGTCGGTGTCCAGGAAGATGACGCCCTGGGCCTCGAGGTCCTCACGGATCTGGTGGTACACCACCTCGGACTCGTACTGGGCGGCAACGCCGGAAACGAGGCGGCTGCGCTCGGCTTCCGGGATGCCCAGCTTCTCGTACGTGTTGCGGATGTCCTCCGGGAGATCTTCCCAGGTGGCAGCCTGCTTCTCGGTGGAGCGGACAAAGTACTTGATGTTGTCGAAGTCGATGCCGGAGAGGTCTGCACCCCAGGTGGGCATGGGCTTGCGGTCGAAGTACTTCAGGCCCTTGAGGCGGAGGTCGAGCATCCATTCCGGCTCGCTCTTCTTGGCCGAGATGTCCCGGACTACCTCTTCATCGAGACCACGCCGTGCATTGGCGCCGACGTCGTTCTTGTCAGCCCAGCCGTACTCGTAGTTGCCGATGCCGTGGAGCTCGGGATTCTTCTCCAGAATCTCCGAGATCACAGTGTTTTCGGCTACTGCTTTCTCTGATAGTTGGTCCGTCATCACGGCCTTTCTTGCTGATGGTTGGTTACTTCGTCCAGGCGGGCGGGGGCTGCCGCCGGCGCGGTGGCCGGTCTGGCAGACAGCCTGCCTGTGGGAATGTGGGTGGTGCAGACGTGGCCACCACGGGCCAGGGTGGAAAGCCGGCGTACGTCCACTCCCACCAGCCTCGAGAAGACTTCCGTTTCGACGTCGCAGAACACCGGGAAGCGGGCGGCGAGCTGCTGGATGGGGCAGTGGCCCTGGCAGAGCTGCACGCTGGAAAGCGCCGCGGGCAGGGGTGGCTTGGCCTCGATGGAGGCGGCGGATGCCACGAAGTTGTCGCGGCTGAGGGCTGCCGACAGGGCGGTGGCGCGGTCCCTGATGTCCGGACCGGCTTTTTCCATTTCGGGCGCGTAGCGCCGTTCCATGTCCGCGAACCGCTCCTCGGCGAACGCCCGTACGGCGTCGGGGCCGGCCAGCTTCTGCAGCTGCTGGAGGGCAAGTGCTGCAATGTCCAGGTAGTCATTGCCCAGGCTGGACTGGCCCTGCGAGCTGAGGACGTAGCGGCGTGCGGGCCGGCCGGCACCTGCTCCCGGCTTGGCAACCCGCTTGACCTCGATAATGCCGGCCCGGGACAGGTGGTCGAGGTGGCGCCGGACAGCGGCCGGGGTGAACCCCAGCATGTCCCCCAACTCGGCCGCACTGACGGGACCGTGTTCCAGGACGGCAGCAAGGACCCGGTCCCGGGTGCGCTCGTCGGCGTCCGCCACAGGACCGGACGCAGCGGGACCCGGCCCGGCAACAGGCACAGCGGTAGCGTTGGTCATGGAATACACAACACAATCATGTCGTAATTTAGTCCCGTGCTCCAGTAAGGGCAGGCTGACCTTGACCGGCTGCACGCAAAACTCCAAGAATAGGGGACCTTCCTGACGGACGGCTCCATATACTACATCCCGTAGAATACTGTGGTGCGATCCCCCCAGTCCCCCGTCCTGTCCATCCATGGGCTCATCAAGGACGTAGGCCCCCTTTCCAGCCTGGACGGAAAGATGCTCAGGGTTGTCAGCGGCGTCTCCCTCACCGCGGAGCGCGGGCAGGTCACCGCCCTGCTGGGCGCGAACGGCGCCGGAAAGACGACGACCCTTGAGTGCGCCCAGGGCCTCCAGAAGCGCAGCGGCGGCAGCATCTCGCTGCTGGGCCAGGACCCCGCCACGGCAGGCGCCGACCTGCGCTCCCGCGTCGGTGTGATGCTGCAGGACGGCGGGCTTCCGCCGTCGGCCAGGCCACTGCCACTGTTGCGGCATATCGCCGGGCTGTACGCCCGCCCCTGGCCGTTGCAGGACCTGGTGGGCCGGCTCGGCATCGATACTTTCAGCCGCACCAGCGTCCGCCGGCTGTCCGGCGGCCAGAAGCAGCGCCTGGCACTTGCGGCAGCCCTGATCGGCAGGCCCGAAGTCCTGTTCCTGGACGAGCCCAGCGCCGGCCTGGACCCGCAGTCCCGCCAGCTGGTGTTCGACCTGATTGCCGAACTGCGCGACGGCGGCATGGGAATCATCCTCACCACCCACCTCATGGACGACGCCCAGCGCCTTGCGGACTATGTGTACATCATCGACGGCGGCCGCAACGTCGCCGAAGGAACCGTCCATGAGCTGCTGCAGCGCAGCCCCGTGGCGGACCATGCCGGCGAGCACGTCCGGACCCTGGTGTTCGAAGCACCCGCCGGGCTGGACCTGGCTGCCGTGCTGCCGGACGGCGTCGACGTCTCCGAAAGCCGCGCGGGCAGCTACGCCGTCACCGGCGCCCTCACGCCCCGCCACCTCTCTGCGCTTGCCCAGTGGTGGGAAGCAAAGGACATCATGCCGGCGTCGATGAGCCTCCAGGCGCGTAGCCTTGAAGACGTCTTTTTGGATATCTCGGGAAAGGACATCCGATGAGTACCGCAGCGATCCGGGAGACGCAACAGCCCGCGTCCCTGCTGCGCCGCGTCCTCCTGCAGGGCAAATACGAGGCACTGACCATGCTGCGCAACGGCGAACAGCTGATCCTGGCTGTGGTGCTGCCCCTGCTGGCACTGGTCGGCCTGACGGTGACGCCCTTCCTGGACGGAATGGGCTCCAGCCGCATCAACGTGGCCGTTCCGGGCATCCTGGCCCTGTGCGCCATGTCCACGGCTTTCACCGGCCAGGGCATCGCCACCGGCTTCGACCGCCGCTACGGGGTGCTCCGGTTCCTGTCCACGACGCCCCTTGGGCGCGGCGGCCTGATCGCCGGCAAAGTTCTCTCGGTGCTGGCCGTCCTCTGCCTCCAGGTAGTGGTGGTGGGCCTTGTTGCCCTGGCGCTGGGGTGGCAGCCGACGGCGGCCGGCTGGCTCCCCGGGCTTGCGCTGCTGGCACTGGGCGCAGCGGCTTTCACTGCCCTGGGGCTGCTGGTGGCCGGAACCGTCCGGCCGGAAGCGACGCTGGCGATCACTAACTTGCTGTGGATCCTCCTCGGTGCCATGGGCGGGATCGTCCTCCCGGCCGAACGGCTGCCCGCCGCGGCGCAGGCCGTCGTCCATTTCCTGCCTTCCGGCGCCCTCGGTGAATCGATGCGCGCCGCTTTCCTGGGCGGGGCCGTGAACGGCGGCGCCGCCCTGATCCTGCTGCTCTGGACAGTCATTGCCGGAGCCGCAGCCATCCGTTGGTTCAAGTGGAATTGAGATAATCGTGACCACGGCTTCACGCCTTCCCCAGCTTGCCGGCCGCCTGGCGTCGCGGCTCCCCCGCACGGTGGACGTACGCATTCGCCGCCTCGCCGTCGCATCCCTGATCGGCCAGACGCTTCTGGTGGTCACGGGCGGCGCTGTCCGCCTCACGGCCTCAGGCCTTGGCTGCCCCACCTGGCCCCGCTGCACCTCGGACTCGATTGTGAACACTCCCGAGATGGGCATCCACGGCTTCATCGAGTTCGGCAACCGGCTCCTGACCTTCGCGCTGGCCGCTGTGGCCGCGCTCATGCTGGTCTACTTGTGGAACCTGCGGAAGGAACGCAAGGACCTCTTCCTGCTGGCCCTCGGACTGCTCGCCAGCATCCCAGCACAGGCCGTCATCGGCGGCGTTACCGTGCTCACCAACCTCAACCCGTGGGTGGTGGGCCTGCACTTCCTGGTGTCGATGGCCCTGGTGGTGTTCTCCACCCTGCTGGTGAACCGCGCCTTCGGCCGGACCGGCCGCTTCCCCGCAGGCCGCCCCGCGGAACTGCCGGCCGTGCTGCGTCCGGTGACGGCCGCCGTCGCACTCTTCTCCGCCGTGGCCGTCATGCTTGGCGTCGTCGTCACCGGCGCCGGTCCGCACGCCGGTGACGCCGACGCTCCCCGCAACGACCTGGACTGGGACCTGTTCTCCCACATCCACGCAGTGCCGGCATACCTGGTCACCGCCGGCACCGTGGTGGCCTTGGTGCTGGTCATTCGCCGCCGCATTTCGGGACCGTTCCGGACGGCAGTCCTGATGCTCCTGGGCGTTACCGTGCTGCAGGCCATCATCGGGTTCACGCAGTACTACAACGGCATTCCGGCGTTGCTGGTGGCAGCGCACATGCTCGGCGCGGCGCTGCTCATGGCAGCCTCGACCAATGCCTGGGACATCGCGCGGTCCAGCAAGGTGAAATAGCCTCCAGCGCATCTGGCGCCAGGCGCCCCGGTCCACGTCAGGACCGGGGCGCCTCCCTTTTAAGTCCGCTGGCTAGCGGCCGGCTGCGGCGACGCTGCCCCGGCAGCCAGCGCCGAAGGCAGGATCCAGGTTCTCGATGCCGTCGGCGGAAACCTGAAGGACCCGGGCCGTGGCAATGTCATAGAAAAGTCCCGTGGCCTGGACCGTCCCATCGGCCAGTGCGGGGCCGGCCACCGGATGGTCCTGGAGCTTTGCCAGCTGCACGGCCACGTTGACCATCGAGAGCTGGTCAACGGTCCCGTAGCCCGCTGCGGCGGCCTGCTTGCCCACCGGGTGCCCAGCCAGCAGTGCCGCATAGCTGGGCCGGGCGTGGTCCAGCCACTGGGTGAACGCCGGGCCCAGGGAACTGTTGTCTCCGCTGTCGGCTTCCGCAAGGAGCGCGTTCATGGCACCGCAGTTGGAGTGCCCGCAAATGACCAGGGACTGCACCCGCAGGCCGTTGACGGCAAAGGACAGGGCCGAATCAATCGAGGCGTCCCGCCCGTGGCTGCACACCACGTTGCCGATGTTCCGCAGCGTGAGCAGATCTCCGGGGCCGCTGCTGGTGATCAGGTTCGGGTTGACGCGGGAATCGACGCAGGCCACGAACAGGCTGTCAGGGTTCTGGCCTTCCGTCAGGTCATGGACCAGCGGACGGACCTGGTGGGCAAACCGGCGGTGGTACTTGTTGACCCCCACCAGCAGGGGTTCCTTCCGCGGCGGGAGCGGCAGTTCGGTGGCTTCCTCGCGCCTGGGTGCCTGGTGACCGGCATCCTGGAAAACGGTGTTGCCGTGTTCCTCAAGGCGCACGGTTCCACCGGTGGCCTGGTGCTGCAGCTGCCAGGCGAGCAGGGCTTCACGGAAAGAGTGGTCGACGTAGTCCGCGTTCAGCTCCACCACCACGTTCCTGCCGGCCGGTACAACCTGGAGAACGGGGTTGAGCTTTGGCAGCGCGAAGAAGCTGCACGAACCGGCGATCGTCACGCGCCAGGGCGACGACGGGGCGGCCGGCGGGTGGGCATGGATCTGGGCCCGCAGGACACGCCAGAGGACGTTGGCGGCGGCAAGCGCAAGGCCGATCATGACGCCCTCAAGCAGGTTCAGGAACACCACGCAGACCAGGGTCACCGCATAGATCGGGAGATCCCCGGTCCGCAGGCTGGTGCGGATGTCCGCCACTTTGATCAGGCGGGCACCGATCACCACCAGCAGGCCGGCCAGGACAGCCAACGGAATCAGCTGGATCAGACCGGAGAAGAGGGCCGAGAACGCAAGGATCCACACCCCATGCAGCACCGCGGACGTGCGCGTGGCCGCGCCCGCTTCCACATTGGTGGCGCTGCGCACGATCACACCCGTCACCGGTAGGCCGCCCAGCGACCCGGAGAGGATGTTTGCCGTACCCTGCCCAATAAGCTCCCGGTTGAGGTTTGTCCGCGGACCGGTTTGCATCTTGTCCACGGCCACAGCGGACAGAAGGGACTCGATACTGGCGATCAGCGCCATGGTCATGACGGCGAACGCGAAGGCGCGCCAGTTTCCGTCAGGGAGCTGCGGCAGGGCGATGGCGTCGACGATGGACCCGTCCAGGGATATGCGTTCAACGCCGGGCGCAAAAGCCACGGACAGTGCGGTTCCTGCCGCGACGGCGGCCAAGGGCCCGGGAATCCGCCGGACAGCGGCGGGCAGGAACTTCCAGCACAGCAGGATCGCCACGACGGCCAGCCCCAACAGGGCCGCGTGCAGCTCGAGGTTGGTAATGGCCGCCGGGAGTCCGGCGAGGTTCTCCAGGGCGGATCCGGCGGGCCGGGACCCGAGAATCACGTGCAGTTGTTGCAGGATGATGGTGACGCCGATGCCGGCGAGCATGGCCTTGACCACTACCGGCGACACCGCCAGGGCGGCCCTTCCCACCCGGCTGAAACCCAGCAAAAGCTGGACGACGCCGGCGGCCGCGGTGATGGCGCAGGTCACCTGCCAGCCGAATTCCTGGACGAGGCCAGCCACGACGACGGTCAGTCCGGCCGCCGGTCCACTCACCTGGAGGGGTGAGCCGCCGAGGCTTCCGGCCACGATCCCCCCGATGGTGGCGGCGATAAGTCCCGCCATGATGGGCGCCCCGGAGGCCGCTGCAATCCCCAGCGAGAGCGGGAGTGCCACCAGGAACACCACCAGCGATGCCGGCACGTCGGCGCCAAGGTGGGCGAAGAAGGGAGGGCGGGACAGGAACCGGCGGCGGCCTCCGCCGCCTCCTCCGGGCGGGCTGTGGCTGGGGGCGGAGACGGCAGCGGGACGGGCTTCCATGGGGATTTCCTTTGGTCGCGGGAAGGGTCCGCTCCACCGTAAGCATCCGGTCACCGGCAATGACAGTTAATGTGATAGCTATGACAAACTTGTCACATTTGTCCTGTCGACGATTAAAGCACAACGGCGGCTCCTGCCTGAGCAGGAGCCGCCGTGGTGCCAGGCCGCAGTGGCTAGCCGGGCATGACAGCACTTCCAACGAAGGGGTCCACCGCGAGGGCGATAAACAGCAGCGTCAGGTAGCTGATGGAACCGTGGAACACCTTCATGGCGCGCTTGTCGGAAATATCCTCGCGGTGGGCGCGGGAGTACAGCGCATGGGACTCATAGAGGAACCAGGCGCCCGCGACGACGGCCGTCACCGTGTACACCCAGCCCGCCCCGCCGGCCGGGATCATCAGCAAGGAGGAGGCCACCATGGCCCAGGCGTACAGCACCACCTGGACAGAGACGACCTTGGCCCCGGCGATGGCTCCAAGCATGGGGACGTTGGCGTTCCGGTAGTCCTCGCCATAGCGCATGGACAGGGGCCAGTAGTGCGGCGGCGTCCAAAGGAAGATCACCATGAACAGGATGACGGCGGGCCACTCCACCGAGTTGGTCACGGCAGCCCACGCGATCAGCACCGGGAAGCAGCCTGCGGCACCGCCCCATACGATGTTCTGCGCCGTGCGGCGCTTGAGGATCATGGTGTAGATGACCACGTAGAAGAAGATGGCACCCAGGCCCAGCCAGGCAGAGAGCGGATTGGCGCCGAACCACAGGATCACGATGGCGGCTGCTCCCAGCAGCCAGGAAAAGACCAGGGCTTCCCGCGGGGTGACTTCGCCGGTAACCAGCGGCCTGTTCTCCGTCCGGTGCATCAGCTTGTCGATGTCCCGGTCGATGTAGCAGTTGAAGGCTCCGGCGCTGCCGGCAGCAAAGGCGCCGCCCACCAGTGTGGCAAGGATCAGCCCGATGGACGGGAAGCCCCGCTCGGCGTAGATCATGGTGGGCAGGGTGCTCACCAGAAGCAGCTCGATCACGCGCGGCTTGGTGAGGGCGAGATACGCCTTGGCCTTACGGGCAAACCCGATGCCGGAGGCCCGGGATGCGTTCAGCGGCGTATCTGTTGTGCTCACGGTGGCAGTCACCCGTTCTGTGTGGCAGTTGAGGCTGGCAGGCAGCTCCGGTCGTGCGGCCCGGACCCGGGCACGGCACTTAAGGAAGGAAACGCTTCACGTGCGTGCAACAGCCGGGACACCCCGGGCGGCGATAGGGATGCGCGCCCGGCTTTGGCCTCCGATTATCATACCGCGCCAACGGCCTGCCCCCGCCCCGCACTATGCGCAGTTGATCGCTCGCAGGCCCATTCGAGCAGATTAACTCAACCCTCCGTGAAGGTCATTCACAAAAGGGGAAATTGCGTCCAAAACGTGAGATTTGCGCCGCCCGCAGTATGGATAAGAGCTAAGCTGTCACCAGATCAGCACGCAGCAAGAAAGCGGTGGAAAACGCATTCCCGCTTGCTGTCCGTGACTGAATGCAAGGATCAACGTTTCGATGGTGAACGGCTGGTACACACCGCAGCGGGCGCCAAACAGCGCGCCCTTGGACGGATCCGGTGTACCGCCGCCATCAGCACAGAGAGGGGCCCGGTTTTCGTGCCACATTTGGAAGAGCAAGAACTGTCATGGACCAGCTTGGACCAGCGCGCCGTGGACACCATCCGTGTCCTCGCCGCGGACGCGGTGGAGAAGGTGGGCAACGGCCACCCCGGCACTGCCATGAGCCTGGCCCCCGCCGCATACCTTCTCTTCCAGAAGCTGATGCGCCATGACCCGCGCGATCCGCAGTGGCTTGGCCGTGACCGGTTCATCCTGTCCCCCGGCCACACGTCCCTGACGCTCTACATCCAGCTTTTCCTTTCCGGCTATGGCCTGGAACTCAAGGACCTTGAGGCCCTGCGCACCTGGGGCTCGCTGACTCCCGGTCACCCCGAGTACAAGCACACCGCCGGCGTGGAGATCACCACGGGCCCGCTGGGCCAGGGCCTGGCGTCCTCGGTGGGATTCGCCTACTCCCAGCGCCGGCAGCGTGGCCTGTTCGACGCCGATGCTCCCGCCGGCGAGTCGCCGTTTGACCACACCATCTGGGTCATCGCCTCCGACGGCGACCTCCAGGAAGGTGTCACGTCCGAGGCGTCCTCACTGGCAGGACACCAGGAACTGGGCAACCTCGTGGTGATCTACGACGAGAACCACATCTCCATCGAAGACGACACCGACATCGCGTTCACCGAGGATGTCCTGAAGCGTTACGAGGCCTACGGCTGGCACACCCAGCGCGTGGACTGGACCCGGACCGGCGAATACAAGGAAGACGTCCAGGAGCTCTACAGCGCCCTGCTCGCCGCCAAGGCCGAAACCTCCAAGCCGTCCATCATCTCGCTGCGCACCATCATCGGCTACCCGGCCCCCAAGAAGCAGAACACCGGCAAGATCCACGGTTCCGCCCTTGGCGCCGAAGAGGTGGCCGCACTGAAGGAGGTGCTGGGCTTCGACCCCGCCAAGTCCTTCGAGGTGGACCAGGAAGTCCTGGACCACGCCCGCGCAGTGGTGGAACGCGGCGCCGCAGAACACAAGGCCTGGGAAGAATCCTTCAACGCCTGGCGTGAAGCCAACCCGGAGGGCGCCGCCCTCCTCCAGCGCATCGAGGCGCAGGAACTCCCTGCCGACGTCGACGCCGCGCTTCCGGTCTTCCCGGCCGGCAAGGATGTCTCCACCCGCGCAGCCTCCGGCAAGGTCCTGAACGCCCTCGGCCCGGTCCTGCCCGAGCTGTGGGGCGGCTCCGCCGACCTCGCTGAGTCCAACAACACCACCATCGAGGGTTCCCCGTCCTTCGTGCCTGCCTCCAAGCAGACCGGTGCCTGGTCCGGCAACCCGTATGGCCGGGTGCTGCACTTTGGTATCCGCGAGCACGCCGCAGCGTCGATCGTGAACGGCATCAGCCTGGCGGGCAACACCCGTGCATTCTCCGGAACCTTCCTGATCTTCAGCGACTACCAGCGCCCCGCCATCCGCCTCGGCGCCCTGATGGGTGTCCCGTCCCTGTACGTCTGGACGCACGACTCCATCGGCCTGGGTGAGGACGGCCCCACCCACCAGCCCGTGGAACAGCTCGCATCGCTGCGCGCCATCGTGGGCCTGGACGTGGTCCGCCCCGGTGACGCGAACGAAGTGGCGGCAGCCTGGAAGACCATGCTGGAGAACCACTCCAACCCGGCAGGCATCGTGCTGACCCGCCAGAACATTCCCACGTGGGAACGCGGTACGGGCGACGCCGACGGCGACACTTTCGCGTCCACGGCAGGCGTGGCGAAGGGCGGCTACGTGCTGGCCGAGGCATCGAAGGACGGCGCCACCGTTCCGGCTGATGTGATCCTGATTGCCACCGGCTCCGAGGTCCAGCTGGCCGTCCAGGCCCGCGAAGCCCTCCAGGCCGACGGCATCGCCGCCCGCGTGGTGTCCATGCCCTGCGTTGAGTGGTTCAAGAAGCAGGACGCCGCCTACCGCGAATCCGTGCTGCCGGCCGCCGTCAAGGCCCGCGTCTCGGTCGAGGCCGGACTGGCCCTGGGCTGGCGCGAATTCGTCGGCGACGCCGGACGGTCCGTCAGCCTCGAACACTACGGCGCTTCCGCTGACTACAAGCGCCTCTTCCAGGAGTTCGGCATCACGGCAGAAGCTGTCGCCGCCGCCGCCAAGGACTCCCTCTCCAGCCTCCAGGCCTGAAACCTAAACTTTTAGGAGATATAACAATGACTACTCCCACCCAGCAGCTTTCCGACGCCGGTGTCTCCATCTGGCTCGATGACCTTTCCCGCGGACGCCTGGAAACCGGCACCCTCCGCAAGCTCATCGAAGAAAAGAACGTGGTTGGTGTGACCACCAACCCGTCCATCTTCCACGCCGCCATCACCTCCGGTACCGACTACGACCACATCATCGCCGGCAAGGCAGCAGAAGGCGCCAGCGTGGAGGACACGATCTTCGAGATCACCACCACCGACGTCGCCGATGCCTGCGACCTGTTCGCCCCGGTCGCTGCCGCCACGAGGGGCGTCGACGGCCGGGTCTCCATCGAGGTCGACCCGCGCCTTGCCTGGGACACCGCAGGAACCATCGCCGAGGCTAAGCACCTCTACCAGCGCGTCAACAAGGACAACGTCCACATCAAGATCCCGGCCACGCTCGAAGGCCTCGAAGCCATCACGGCAACCCTGGCCGAGGGCATCAGCGTCAACGTGACCCTGATCTTCTCCCTGGAGCGCTACCGCGCCGTCATCAACGCCTTCCAGTCCGGCCTGGAGCGGGCCAAGGAAAACGGCCACGACCTGTCGAAGATCCACTCCGTTGCGTCCTTCTTCGTTTCCCGCGTGGACACCGAGATCGACAAGCGCCTCGACAAGATCGGCACCGATGAGGCCAAGGCCCTCAAGGGCAAGGCCGGCGTGGCCAACGCCCGCCTTGCCTACCAGGTCTACGAGGAGCTCTTTGCCACCGAACGCTGGGCCCTGCTGGCCGACGCCGGCGCACTCCCCCAGCGCCCCCTGTGGGCCTCCACCGGCGTGAAGGACCCCGCGTACCCGGACACCCTGTACGTCACCGAACTCGTGGCCCCCGGCGTCGTGAACACCATGCCGGAAAAGACCCTGGACGCCACCTTCGACCACGGCGTGGTCACCGGTGACACCGTCACCGGCACCTATGATGAGGCGAACGCAACCCTCGACGCCCTGGAAAAGCTCGGCGTCTCCTACAACGAGGTCGTCGCGCTCCTTGAAACCGAAGGCCTGGACAAGTTCGTGGCCAGCTGGAAGGAACTGCTGGCCGACGTCGAAGGCGCCCTCGCCTCTGCACGAAAGGCTTCCTAACACCTATGAGCACTCTCAGCTACGACGCCACCGGCGCTGCCCAGCAGGCGCTTGAACAGCACCTTCCCGCCCTCGTCGAGGACCGGATCGCCACCCGGATCTTCGCCAAGGACCACACGTTGTGGGGTCCGGACGCCGAATCCGAGTCCGCAGTCCGCTTGGGCTGGGTGGAAGCCGCCACCGTTTCACAGCCCCTGGTCAAGGACATCCTGGAACTCCGTGACGCCCTGCGCGCCGAAGGCGTCAGCCGGATCGTACTTTGCGGCATGGGCGGATCATCGCTGGCTCCCGAGGTCATCGCCGGCACGGCCGGCGTCGAGCTGACAGTGCTGGACAGCACGGACCCGGACCAGGTCCGTGCTGCCCTCGCAGACCGGCTGGCCGCCACCGCCATCGTGGTCTCATCCAAGTCCGGTTCCACCCTGGAAACGGATTCCCAGCGGCGGATCTTCGAGCAGGCCTTCACCGAGGCGGGCTTGGACGCCAAGAGCCGGATCATCATCGTGACCGACCCCGGCTCACCGCTGGACAAGGCCTCACGCGAAGCCGGCTACCGGGCTGTCTTCAATGCCGATCCCAACGTCGGAGGCCGCTACTCGGCCCTGACCGCGTTCGGCCTTGTACCCTCCGGCCTGGCCGGGGTGGACATCCAGGCGTTCCTGGACGAGGCAGAAGAAGCTGCCGAAATCCTCAACGATGATGCACCTGAAAACATCGGGCTCGCCCTGGGTACGGCACTGGGCGGGACCAACCCGCTGCGGAACAAGATTGTCATCGCCGAGGACGGCTCCGGCATTGTTGGATTTGCTGACTGGGCTGAACAGCTCATCGCCGAATCCACCGGCAAGCTGGGCACGGGCATCCTGCCGGTCGTCGCAGGCCCGCAGTCCCCGGAGGTCACTTCCGGCGCGGCTGACGTGCTGGTGGTGCGGCTTGTGGCCGCGGATGCCGACATCGAACTCGGCGACAACCAGGTGGCCATCGCCGGCGGCCTTGCCACCCAAATGATGGTGTGGGAGTTCGCCACCGCCGTCGCCGGCCGCCTGCTGGGGATCAACCCCTTCGACCAGCCCGACGTCGAGGCCGCCAAGGTAGCGGCACGCGGACTGCTGGACGCCCAGCCGGAGCCTACGCCGGCGGCATTCGTTGACGGCGCCATCGAGGTGCGCGGCGGCGACTGGCTTGGCGAGGCCGCTACCGCAGAGGGTGCCGTCAAGGCCCTGCTGGGCACCTTGTCCGCCGACAGCTACCTGAGCGTCCAGGCGTACTTCGACCGGTTGGCCTTCGCCGGGCTCGAAGGTATCCGTGACGAACTGGCTGCTGCCACCGGCCGTCCCGTGACGTTCGGTTGGGGCCCGCGCTTCCTGCACTCCACCGGCCAGTTCCACAAGGGCGGCCCTGCCATCGGCGTGTTCCTCCAAGTCACTGCCGCCCCCGCGGAGGACCTAGGTATCCCGGACCGGCCGTTCACCTTTGGTGAGCTGATCGCTGCCCAGGCTGCAGGCGACGCCCAGGTCCTGGGTGAGCATGGCCGTCCCGTGCTGCGCCTCCACCTCACCGACCGTGCCGCCGGCGTGGCCCAGCTGCAGGACGTCGTCGCTGCACTGTCCACCCGCGCATCCGCAACCGAAAGCTAAGGCGCAAAAGTAACCATGCCAGAAACTGAATACGGCAGGAAGGGCGCGGGCCGCGGGCGTAATCCGTTGCGTGATCCGCGTGACCGCCGTTTGAACCGGATCGCCGGTCCGTCGTCGTTGGTCCTTTTTGGGGTCACGGGGGATCTTGCCCGGAAGAAGCTGATGCCGGCGGTGTATGACCTGGCCAACCGTGGGTTGTTGCCGCCGAGCTTCGCGTTGGTGGGCTTCGCCCGCCGGGAGTGGGACAAGGAGGATTTCGCCGCCGAGGTGAAGGCCTCGGTGCAGGCCCATGCCCGCACGCCGTTTGATGAGGCTGTGTGGAACCAGCTCTCTGAGGGCATCAGGTTTGTGCAGGGCGAGTTCGACGACGACGCGGCGTTTGAGCGTCTGGGCGAGACGATCAAGGAACTCGACGACGTCCGGGGCACCCGGGGCAACCACGCGTTCTACCTGTCGATCCCGCCGAAAGCGTTTGAGCAGGTCTGCCGTCAGCTCTCCAAGCACGGCCTGGCGCAGGCCGACGGGGACAAGTGGCGCCGCGTGGTCATCGAGAAGCCGTTCGGTCATGACCTGGAATCGGCCCGGCAGCTCAATGACATTGTGGAGTCGGTGTTCCCGCCGGACGCGGTGTTCCGGATTGACCACTACCTGGGCAAGGAAACGGTGCAGAACATCCTGGCGCTGCGCTTTGCGAACCAGCTGTTCGAGCCCCTGTGGAACGCGAACTACGTGGACCACGTCCAGATCACCATGGCCGAGGACATCGGGACCGGTGGCCGGGCGGGGTATTACGACGGTGTCGGTGCCGCCCGCGACGTGATCCAGAACCACCTACTGCAGCTGCTCGCGCTCACCGCGATGGAGGAACCCATCTCGTTCAACGCCGATGACCTGCGGGCGGAGAAGGAAAAGGTCCTGGCAGCGGTGAAGCTCCCGGAGGATTTGTCGACGCATTCGGCGCGGGGGCAGTTCACCGGCGGCTGGCAGGGCGGCGAGCAGGTCCTGGGCTACCTGGAGGAAGAAGGCATCCCCGCCGATTCCACCACGGAAACCTACGCTGCGGTGCGCGTGGACATCCACACCCGCCGCTGGTCCGGGGTGCCGTTCTACCTGCGTGCGGGCAAGCGACTGGGGCGGCGGGTGACGGAAATCGCGGTGGTGTTCAAGCGCGCCCCGAACCTGCTCTTCCGGGACCACGGCGAGGACGACTTCGGCCAGAACGCCGTGGTGATCCGTGTCCAGCCCGACGAAGGTGTGACCATCCGGTTCGGGTCCAAGGTCCCCGGCACGCAGATGGAAGTCCGGGATGTGACCATGGACTTCGGCTACGGGCACTCGTTCACGGAGTCCTCCCCGGAAGCCTACGAGCGTTTGATCCTGGACGTGCTGCTGGGTGAGCCGCCGCTGTTCCCCCGTCATGAGGAAGTGGAGCTCTCCTGGAAGATCCTTGACCCGTTCGAGGAATACTGGGCATCACTGTCCGAACAGCCCGAACCCTACGCCCCCGGCTCCTGGGGCCCGGCCTCTGCTGACGAGCTGCTGGCCCGCGACGGACGAACCTGGAGAAGGCCATGATCGTTAACCTGCCGGACACCACCACCTCGAAGGTGTCCAAGAAACTCATGGCCCTGCGCGAGCAGGGCGGCGTGATCGCCCTGGGCCGGGTCCTGACCCTCGTGGTCGTGACCAAGTCCGGGCTCGAGGAAGAAGCGATTGAGGCCGCCAACGACGCCTCCCGGGAACACCCCTGCCGGATCATCGTGCTGGCCGACGCCGGGAAGGACAACGAGGACCGGCTCGACGCCCAGATCCGGGTCGGCGGGGACGCCGGAGCCTCCGAGGTCATCGTGCTGCGCGGCTACGGCCAACTCGCCCGCGAAAGTGAGTCCCTGGTCGCCGCGCTGCTGCTCCCGGACGCGCCGATCGTGGCCTGGTGGCCGCACGGCGCCCCCGAGAACGCCTGCGAAACGTCCATCGGGGCGATCGCCCACCGCAGGATCACCGACTCCGCGAACGAACCCGACCCCCAAGCCGCCCTGGAACGCATCCACCGGACCTACAAAGCAGGCGACACCGACCTCGCCTGGACGCGCCTGACCAACTGGCGCATCCAGCTCGCGGCCGCCCTGGACGAGGTGGACTCCTCGCCCGTGACGGCGGTAGCGGTCGAAGGTGCCTCGGACTCCCCCTCCACCATCCTGCTCGCAGCCTGGCTGACCCTGACCCTGGACGCCCCGGTGACCATCGTCGCGGACCCCGCCGGGACCGGCATCCGCCGCGTGCGGCTGACCCGCCCAGGCGGGGACGTCCAACTCTTCCGGCCCGGACTGTCCATCGCCGAGCTCACCCAGCCGGGCCAGCCCGCCCAGCGGATCTCCCTCCCGCGCCGCAGCCTCCGCGACTGCCTCGCCGAAGAACTGCGCCGCCTGGACCCCGACGAAGTATTTGGCGAAGTGATTACTATTGGACTGCCACGTACCAATCTAAGGAGCGTCCGACCCAGTGAGCGTTGACCCACGAGTAAGCATCCATCCTGATTCGTCCGTCCTCATGGCCGCCATAGCGGCACGCCTGATCACCAAGCTCGTTGATGTCCAGGACAAGTACGGCGAAGCCACGGTGGTGCTCACCGGGGGAACCGTCGGGATCGGCACGCTGAAGGCTGTTGCGGACTCCCCGGCGGCGCCCGCCGTCGACTGGTCCAAGGTCAACTTCTGGTGGGGTGACGAACGCTTCGTCGGTGCTGCAGATCCGGACCGGAATACCAAGCAGGCGTTTGACGCGCTGCTGTCCCACATTCCGGTGGACCCGGAACGGATCCACTCTCCGGGTTCTGCCGATGAGTTCGGCACACCCGAAGAAGCGGCTGAGGACTATGCACGCCAGTTGCGGGATGCCGCGGCAGCCGAGCACGCGGCGGACATGTCCGACGACAGGCCCGAGGAACCGTCCGCACTCCCCCGCCTGGACGTGGTGCTGCTGGGGGTTGGTCCTGACGCCCACATTGCTTCGCTGTTCCCGGAGCAGGCCGGAGTCCGCGAGAAGGAGCGCACAGTGGTTGGCGTGCGGAACTCCCCCAAGCCGCCACCGCTGCGGATTTCCCTGACCCTGCCGGCCATCAATACGGCGGCGGAGGTCTGGATGGTTGTGGCAGGCGAGGACAAGGCCGGAGCCGTCGGACTCGCCCTGGCCGGGGCAAACCCGGTGCAGGTGCCTGCGTCGGGCCCCCGGGGAACATCCCGGACCCTGTGGCTTATCGACGAGAACGCAGCGTCACGTGTCCCCGAGCAGCTGGTCCGGAAGGACGCCGCGGGCGCGTAGCTTTTCCAGTGCTCCGGCCAGGACGTCCTCGGCGTCCTGGCCGGAGCGCCGTTCTTTAACGTATTCCAGGTGGCTCTTGTAGCCGTCGTCGAACGGGTCATCCGGCGCCGCCGCCTGGCCGTCCCGGGAAGCGGTCGCGCCGCACCGCCGGCAGTCCCACGTCTGCGGAATCTGGTCGTCAGGCATTTTCAGGAACACCGGCTGGGTCTCATGGCCCTTCGCGCACCAGTAGGACACCCGGATGCGCGGGAGGGGCCGGGAGGACGAGTCATTGTTCTGCAGGCTCGATCCGGAGCCTGCGACAACACCGGCACGGGTGCCTCGGAAGCCTGATGCTGGATGGACCATGGAAACTCCTGCCTCGAAGCGGACGCCGGAGCCCTGCAGCTTAAACAAAAACTGTGGCTGCCGGGTAAACCGACAGCCACAGTTTAGATGCCAGGGCGGGGCGGCGGGAGTGCCGCAGGACCCTATCCAGCGGACCCTTTAGGAGTCGCCGGCGCCGCTGAAGCGCATGATCAGGCCAAGCCCGATGATCACCACACCCCAGGTGACGCCCAGGATGATGGTGAAGCGGTTGAGGTTGCGTTCTGCCACGCCCGAGGAGCTGAGGCCTGAGCTCATGCCGCCGCCGAACATATCTGACAGTCCGCCGCCGCGTCCCTTGTGCAGGAGGATCAGCAGCGTCAGCAGGAGGCTGGTGATACCCAGGAGGATCTGCAGAATGACATGAAGAACGTCCACGACGGCCTTTCGGAAGTTGGAATTGCGGGAGTATGCGCTGGCTACGGACTAGTCCGTGACCAGGTGGCTCTCGAACCTGACAATATTAGCAAACTCAGCCGGGTCAAGGCTGGCGCCACCCACCAGGAGGCCGTCCACATCGCGCTCCTGCAGGATGGCGGCAGCGTTGTTGGCCTTGACTGAGCCGCCGTACAGCAGCCGGGTCTTGGCTGCCACGTCGGCACCGAAAAGGCTCTCGAGTTCTGCACGGATGGCGGCACACATTTCCTGTGCGTCCTCCGGTCCGGCCACTTCACCGGTGCCGATGGCCCAGACGGGCTCATACGCAACCACCAGTTCGGCTGCCTGCTCGTTGGTCAGGCCCGCCACTCCGGCACGGAGCTGCTGGAGCGTGTGCTCGACGTGGGTCCCGGCCTGGCGGATTTCCAGTCCTTCCCCCACGCAAAGGACGGGGGTGACGCCGTGCTTGAACGCTGCCTTGACCTTGGCGTTGAGGACGTCGTCGGACTCGTTGTGGATGGTCCGGCGTTCGCTGTGGCCCACCAGCACGTACTTGCAGCCGAGCTTGTTCAGGAACTGCCCGGAGATGTCGCCGGTGTAGGCGCCTGAGTCGAACTGCGACAGGTCCTGGCCACCATACGCGACCTGCAGGTCGTCGCCCTGCACCAGGGTCTGGACCCCGCGGAGGTCGGTGAACGGCGGGAAGACGGCAACCTCGACGCGGCTGTAGTCATGCTTTGCGTCGGACAGCGTCCAGGCGAGTTTCTGCAGGAGGGTGATGCCCTGCACGTGGTCCATGTTCATTTTCCAGTTGCCCGCGATGAAGGGCTTGCGGTCGAAAGCGCCGTTCGTTGACGTAGTCACGTAATCTCCAAAAAGTTCTTGATATGTAATCGGCCGGCAGGCTGCCATGGGCAACCTGCCGGCCGGAGGACTGCGAGGTCCATTACTGGCGGACAGCAGCGGTGATTCTGCCGTCCCGCTTTACCGGTCCGGTTCTAGCGGTCCAGGACGCTGAGGCCGGGGAGTTCCTTGCCTTCGAGGTACTCCAGGCTGGCGCCGCCGCCGGTGGAAATGTGGCCGAACTGGTCATCGCTGAATCCCAGGGTGCGTACTGCCGCGGCCGAATCTCCGCCGCCCACCACTGTGAACCCATCGGTGCCGGTCAGGGCCTGGGCGATGGCGCGGGTGCCTGCAGAGAAGGCTTCGAATTCGAAGACGCCCATGGGGCCGTTCCAGAAGACCGTACGGGCTCCCTTGATCCGCTCAGCGAAGGCGGCAGCGGTATCAGGACCAATGTCCAGGCCGATGCCCTGGGCACCAAAGCTGCTGCCCTCAATCGCGTCGGCTGCAACCGTTTCGTGCGCAGCGTCGGCAGCGAACTTCTCTGCCACCACCACGTCCGTGGGAACCACGAACTCAGTGCCGGCGTCCGCGGCGCGCTTCAGGTAGTCCTGGACCACCGGGATCTGGTCCTCTTCAAGGAGGCTTGAGGCAACCTTGTGGCCCTGTGCCGCCAGGAAGGTGAAGAGCATGCCTCCGCCCACCAGGATGGTGTCAGCCTTGCCGATCAGGTTGTTGATCACCGCGAGCTTGTCCGAGACCTTGGAACCGCCCAGAACCACCACGTAGGGGCGCTGGGTGTCGGCGGTCAGCTTCCGCAGGACCTCAACCTCGGTGTGCACCAGGTCGCCCTGGTACGACGGCAGCCGGGTGGCGACGTCGTAGACGCTGGCGTGCTTGCGGTGGACGGCACCGAAGGCATCGTCCACGTAGGCGCCGTTGCTGCCGGTGAGTGCCACCAGCTCGTCGGCGAAGGCGCCGCGTTCGGCGTCGTCCTTGCTGGTCTCCCGGGCGTCGAAGCGGACGTTCTCCAGAACGAGTGCTTCACCGTCCTGCAGGGATGCGGCGGCAGCCTTGGCGGCGTCGCCGACGGTATCGGCCGCCAGGGTTACCTTGAAGCCCGCCAGCTCGGCGAGGCGGTCCACTGCGGGGCGAAGGGAGTATTTGTCCTCCGGGGCGCCCTTGGGGCGTCCGAGGTGGGCTGTTACCAGCACGCGGGCACCGGCGTCCGTGAGCTTTGCCAGCACTGGGAGTGAGGCCTTGATGCGGCCGTCGTCAGTGACTGTAGAGCCGTCGAGCGGCACATTCAGGTCACTTCGAACCAGAATGTACCGCCCGCGGACACCTTCAGCGATCAGTTCGTTGAGGGTGTGTGATGTCATGTGTCTAACCCTAGCCCAGCTTGGCTGCTACAAGCTCCGTGAGGTCGACGAGGCGGTTGGAGTAGCCCCATTCGTTGTCATACCAGGAAACAACCTTGACCTGGTTGCCAATGACCTTCGTCAGGCCGGCGTCGAAGATCGACGACGCGGGGTCACCAACGATGTCGGAGGACACGATCGGCTCTTCCGTATAGGTCAGGAAGCCCTGCAGCTCGTCGGACTCGGAAGCACGCTTGAGGGCTGCGTTGACTTCCTCGACGGTGGTTTCGCGGGAGACGGTGACGGTGAGGTCGGTGGCGGAGCCGGTGGGCACGGGAACGCGGATGGCGTAGCCGTCCAGCTTGCCCTTGAGCTCAGGCAGGACCAGGCCAATGGCCTTGGCGGCACCGGTGGAGGTGGGAACCATGTTGATGGCTGCGGCACGTGCACGGCGCAGGTCCTTGTGCGGGCCGTCCTGGAGGTTCTGGTCGGCGGTGTAGGCGTGCACGGTGGTCATGAGCCCGCGCTCGATGCCGAACTCGTCGTTGACGACCTTTGCCAGCGGGCCGAGGCAGTTGGTGGTGCAGGACGCGTTGGAAATGATGTTGTGCTTGGCGTTGTCGTAGAGGTTGTGGTTAACACCCATGACGATGGTGATGTCCTCGTCCGAAGCCGGAGCGGAGATCAGGACCTTCTTGGCGCCGGCATCGATGTGCTTCCTGGCGTCGGCAGCCTTGGTGAAGAACCCGGTGGATTCGATCACGATGTCAACGCCCAGCTCACCCCAGGGGAGGTTGGCGGGATCGCGCTCGGCCAGGACCTTGACCACGTTGCCGTTGACGACGATGTTGCCGTCCTTGACCTCGATGGTTTCCTTCAGCCGGCCGCCGACAGAGTCGTACTTGAACAGGTGGGCCAGGGCTTCGGGGCTGGTGAGGTCGTTGACGGCAACGATCTCGAGGTCTGCGCCTTGGGCAAGCGCTGCGCGGAAGTAGTTGCGGCCAATGCGGCCAAAGCCGTTGATACCAATACGGGTCGTCACTTTTACAGTCTCCTTGGTGCTTTGAAAAGCACTACTAGTTGAGCGGGCGTTGAAGCCAACTAACAGATCCCGCACGCCATTGGGCAGAGATGATTTACACGGAGGGCGACCAGCCTCATTGCTGAAGGCTAACCGCCTTCCGTGACCTATCTT
>Ga0308158_10000550_pt1 | contig 56561 bp, 60 predicted proteins | sample PhyBR2_FD_201038 | JGI IMG/M metagenome (GOLD analysis project Ga0308158, IMG submission 201038) | Phyllosphere microbial communities from UC Gill Tract Community Farm, Albany, California, United States - DLSLB.R2 | ecosystem: Host-associated > Plants > Phyllosphere > Unclassified | place: USA... | reverse complement strand
CCGTTAATGACGGCGATGTCGATACCATTCTCGGATTCGCCGATCTGGCCGCTGATCGGCAGAGCGATGGAACCTACGCTTCGAATTCCAGTGACGCGTTCACGGCCATCAACTGCCTGGACCGTCCCATGAACGCCGGCGAAGAGGCGATGGGCAAGGAAGCCACCGAGTTGATGCGCGTGGCTCCGACGTTGGGAAAGTACCTGTCCTACGGTGAAATCGCCTGTGATCTGTGGGATCACAAGCCCACGGGCAAGGCTGGCGCGCTGGATGCCAAGGGATCCAATGAGATCCTTGTCGTCGGCACGACGTCCGATCCTGCCACCCCGTATCAGTGGTCCCAGTCGCTGGCCAAGCAATTGGATAACGCCACGTTGCTGACCTATCAGGGTCATGGCCACACGGCTTACGGGCGCTCCAATGACTGCATCACCAATGCGGTCGATGGCTACCTGATTGACGGGAAGGCCCCGGCACCTGACACGCAGTGCTGATAGGGAACAACGATGCCTTCCTCGTTTTGACGATCAGACAATTCCTCGGATAAAGTGACGTGGTGCCTGTTTGCAGGCACAGGCCTCCTTAGCTCAGGGGTAGAGCAGCTCCCTCGTAAAGAGCAGGTCGCCGGTTCAAATCCGGCAGGGGGCTCATGTGAAGAAAACCCCGGAATCGCGAATACCGCGTGATTCCGGGGTTTTTTGCGTCTTCCGGCGGGTTGGAATAACACCTTCCCATTGGATAAAACGTCGAATTCTAGGACGAGGTCTCTCGAAACTCGCGCGATAGAACTTTCACTCAGTTTCGTTCACCTCTAGAAGCCGCTCTCGCGAATGATCAACAAGACGGATGCGCCTAAAATAGCGTGAGGATGCAATCCAGACCTGAAGCACTACGATGAAGATTAATAAACATCTCTCCATGAGGGGGCATCATGCTCGAGGCTCCGGAGCTGTCCAGCGAAGAGATTGCCGTACGGGCTGAAATCGACGCTCTTGCGCAGCGGATCCGTATGCATGTCGGTAATATCGGCGAACCGTGGTTGGGTGCCCCGCACAGAACCACCCTGGCACCGTCATCGTGTCCTGTCTGAATGATTTGTCCGGCTGCCCGAGGACGAAAATTGCTTCGGACAAGAACTAAGGTCGATTTAACCCCGTGATTCCGGCGTTTTCTACGGATTTGTCCGGTTGTACGGGTTGTCGGCGAAAAACAACGTCTATATAGAGAGACGGAGATAGAAAAGTGTTTCGTTTCGATGATGCTCATATAGGGGTAGGTTAAAACCCGGACAAGTCGGACAAGTGAGCCATATGAGGAGGCCCCTTAAGTTAAGTTTTAACTTAAAATCCTTTTAAATAAAGGTATATATAGGGGTCCACACTTCTCCTCGACCTACCTCCGCATTTGTCCGAAACGTTGTCCGGAGCCGGACAAGTCGGACAAATTGTCTGGACAAATGGGCACCGTCAGTGACTCAGCTCACTTTTTGCGGCGTCTTCTCCACTTCTCGTCCGCCTTCTTAGTGCCATAGCGAGCCTCGTACTTTGCACTGATGCTCCGGGCGACCTCCTTTTCGTATTGATCGCCGGTCAGCTGCGCGGCCCGCTCCTCCCCGTAGAGGGCGATGAATTTGGCCTTGATCCTGGCAATGACTTCAAGCTCCTCGGGCGAGATAGGGTCCGCCTTGCCGGTCCGAATGCGCTCAGCCAGCGAGCTAGGGTCTCTATTTTCCAGCATCGGCACCACCTCGTGCCCTATTCTCGTCGCTGGAGTTGCGGAAGTCTAGCAATCAAGCTGTCGACAGCTGAAGGACTACCTCGGCTCGCGCTAGGTGGCGGTCACCGTTCGAGCAGCCGTAGACGCATGGAGCCTGGCAAATCAATCTCTACCCAGGAGTCCTCATGAAGCCATCCACCATCCGCCGTGCCATGCTGATAGCCGTCTGGACGGTCGTGATCAGCAGCTTCGTACTTAGCTTTTCTGGCGTCCGCGAGCTCGGGATCCAAGCAGGCTACCACCCGATTCTTGCCGCCCTACTGCCTCTGTGCCTCGATGGCCTCGTACTTGCTGGCTCGATCACAATTTTGGATGCTGAGATGAGAGGTCTGTCCAAAAAATTCGGTTGGACCATCACCCTTGTAGGCGTAGCTGCCTCAGTGGCCGCGAACGTGGCGACGGCGGCTAGCTTGGGACTGACCGCGCAAGTAGTCCATGCCGCACCGCCTGTAGTCCTCGCACTGGCTCTCGAAGCATGGCTGAGCACCATGCGCGGAGACGTCCGCCAGAAGGCCGCTAGGGAGGCTCAGGAGGCCGCTGAACTGGCCGCGGAACTGGAAGCAGCTGAACGTGCTGCAGCCAAGGCGGCGCGGGCTGAGGCAGCCCAGAAGCCCAAGAAAAAGATCCCATCAGCCGAAGCGGTACAGGAGCTTGTGGGCCAAGGTTTGAGCCAGCGCGAAGCAGCTGAGCGGCTGAAGACCTCACGTAGCACCGTGCAACGGCTGATCAAGGCGCCGGCCACACCTGACCCTGTCTGGGCGGCCGACGAACAGGCTGACGCGGCGTAGTGCTGCGCTCCGGACACCATAATGGGAGCTGTTGCACAATCTGCAACAGCTCCCTTTTAGTCCTCGAGCACCACGTTGAGAATGCCTCCTGTCTCGGAATCCCAGATAGCAGCCAGACCGTAGCGATCACCGTCCTTACCCATCATCTCGATTCGCGGCTCGCGGTGATAGCAGGACGGGTCAGGCCTAACGGTGCGCCTGACATGATGGTGACCCGTGACCATGAGCCGTGGCTCCATGGCTTCAAAGACCTCACGAATGATCAGGCGGTCTATCAGGGCACTGCGTTGATAGCTCTCCGAGGTCAAACGGCGTTCCGGGCGCTCGTCGTCACACAACCCCTCGGGCACCTCATGCGTAATCAGGATGTCCACTGGTAAGTCACCAGCCTCTTTGATCAAGCTTGCCGCAAGGTCGCGATCCACCCGTTCATCAGGCCACCACACCTTCTCCCCGGTCTCCGATTCGTACCGAAGGCGTGCATGCTTGTCGCTGGACGTGGCGCCGCCCAAAGCCGCGATGCGGAGGCCGCGGAAGATCATGGTGTTCCCGTGGAGCATCCAAACGTGGGGGCGGATCTTGCGGTAACCCTCCGGCTCAATCGGACGAGCCAGAATTTCCGGCCATGCCTCGTGATTACCCGGTGTGTATATCAGTGGCGTTTCATACTGCTGTGCCAGGTGCTCTGCGTGGTCCCCGACCATGAATGGGTCCGCATGGAGGCGACCAAAATCAATAGAGGTATCGCCGACCTGGAGCACAGCGGCTACACCGCCTTCACGCGCGAAAGCTTCATAAGCCAGACGAAGCCAGCCTACGCGCCCATGGAAGTCGCCTACGAGCCCCAGACGAGCCATAGCCTCATTTTCCCTTCGTTTATTCGCCCCGAGTACCCATGGGCACTAAAGAACGAGCAGACACCCGTCCTGCTGGACTTCGCCGCTCATGTTTTAGCTTCCACGGGGCGACTTTTACGTCGGTGCGGATCATATAACTGGATCCTGCATCGAAAAACACCAACTCTCCACGCGGATCCACTGCAGCTGAGCTATCACTTTCCCTAAATTCTGCCAGCCCTTTATGCATATCACTGTAGAAATGAAACCGTGGGCGCAGAAGACTTTCGGCTGCGCTGATGCTGGTTGCCAGCTTGAGTGAAGGACTGGCGCCACCTGGTTCCTTGGCGCTTTTCATGACAACAGCCAAGGGCGGAGCGTGGGTAATGAGCAGGTCTACCTGCTCATGGCTATCAACGCCTACCGGGTGGCCTTCAACCAACTGCGCCGCATCGTAATTTGCACCAAAGTGAGGCTGGCGAGACGCGGTTCCAATCGCCGCGATTCTCACCCCCTGGAAATTGAATACCCTCCAGTCTTCAAGCACCCACAGGTAGTCGTCGACAACACGGTATCCGTGAGGTCCAAGCCGAAAGCGGTAAGGCTCCAACTGCTGTCCCCCAGGTCCAACGACGAGTGCGATCGGCGCCTTCGACAGGAGCCCAATGCTGTTATAGATGCAGGCCAGCTCTTCAGGATGCCACCCGTCCTCAAATGGCTGGAACCCGGCCGTGAGAATGATCAAATCGGCGTTGTAGCGGCTCGCTGCTCGGCATGCTGAAACAGTGTAGTCGAGCCAGTCTTCGCGTCGCGCTCCGACGCCGATAAAAGCTATGCGAGTCATTGATCCTTACCTTCCTCGTCTACCACTGACGCCAGTAAGTCAATCTACACGCATAAAAACTCCCTGATCAAATTAAATATAAGAATGTTCTATTTGTAAATTCCAGATTCCTGCATTTCTCGACATCTCCGCCGACCTAACCGGCTTGGATCAGCAGGAGCTGCCACAGGTCGCCTAAGAGTGCTTACGAAGACTGACCCCTGGGCTATTTCGTCCAGGGGTCGTTTCGCGCCCCTGGGCGGACCCTTCTTCGCGTGATCAGGTGGGCTCTGAGACGTCCGAAATCGGAATTGAGGGGATCTACAGCATCTACGACTTTATCCAGGATCCCTAGTGCTCTAAGCACCTGCAGGACGCTGCTGAAAGCCACGGTGCTATCCCCCGCCTCGATTTTTCGCAGGGTGTCTCGGCTGATGTCGGCTCGTTCGCAGACCTGGGTCTGGGTGAGGCCCAAAACCATCCGCCATTGCCGGATGAATTCGCCAAATTCAGTGGTCTGTCGCTTGATTCTGTAACCGCCCATACCAGCAGTCTAACGCGGCTCAAGTTAGGCATAAAGTGCGTTAGTGACGAATCTGAGCCTTGCTAGACTTCGTGTCCTTGGGTGTCAGGTCCGGGCTGAAAGGCAGCTTTATTGATGGCCAAGAGCCTCTCCGATTGACTGAGTGCACCGATAAAGGGCGACATTTGGCGGAGATCCTCGGCCTCATGAGTGGTATCGAGCATGACGGTTTTCAGGACTTCAAGATCACCGGACAGAAGCTCCTCCCAGCGTTCCATCCAGCCACGCGAAATCGCGTCCTTCTGCCTGCCCTGCATGATGTTGGCCTGGGTCAAAGCTCGCTTGATGATGTCGGTGGGATCCTCGGTGAGCTTCAGCGCCACGGCGTAGTGAAGCTCCCACGTCACGCGGTTCTCACGGCGTTCGATACGTGGACGCGTGGCTCGTGCTTGGCTGATAGCGCTCTGAACTTCCGCAGAGCTGCAACTGAATTGCCTGGCAATGTCAGCAATGCTGATTTTGGACGCGAAGAAGCCATAAATGGCTTCCCGTCGCGCTTCCTCTGAGCGATACCCTTCCAGCGAGGCCTCGTCGTCGAGGCGCTGGTCTAGTGGTCTGTCTTTCATAAAGCCTATGATGTCTTCTGATTGGCCGGCAATTCGGACAGGCACGATCACACATGTCGAGCGACTATGGGGGCTTTAGTGACCGTTAAGCCAACGACGCGGGTCGGGCTCCCAATAGTCTGGGGCCGAGTGCGGCGTTGAGCTGGCACCACGGCGCAAGTTCCAAAGCCTCCAAGCCTCAGCAAGAAGAACAACCGGCAGGTACCAGGTCTCGACGAAATCCTCACGAGGCACTACACCTGTAGGCACACTCCAAGTCCAGGCCCGAGAATGGGCTACGCCTGAGAGTCGGTTCCAAAGCGTCAGCGCCTGAACCTCACTATCAAAAGGGGCCACTGGCAAGGCTGCGACTGCCGCTTTGAGCAGTTCAGTTTCGTTGATCTTGCTGCCGCCGTTTACACCAGCGCTCATAAGAATCCGGGCAGCCTCCGTGGCCAAGTCCTGAGACTGCTCAACGAGGTTTCCAAGCGTTCCGACAGGGTTGTCTTGTGCACCCCAGTTCTGGATCATTCGCTCAGCATCTGCAGCCTCAGTGTTCGCTAGGCGTGCCGCTCGGACCACTCGTTCGCCTGGATCATCCGGGCTCAGTAAGTAGATGGCTTTGGCAGCTCCAAGGAGCGCTGCGCGAGCAAGCGAACCGTTCGGACGGGCAACAACACCACCTCTTGATGCAAAGCGAGCGAATTCTGCAAAGCCTGCATGTTCGCTCGCACTTGCAATAGCCCTCCACGCAACGTAAGTCGGATTCAGGTGCTCTTGCAAGTCAGTGAAGCTTCCAGCATGCGAATCGAGGTCGCTACCCGCAGCTACCGATACGGACTCTATCCTTGTGGACTGCGCGCTGAAGTATGCCATATCGAGTCCGACGGATCTGTCTCGCGCCTTTTCTTGCTCTTCGCTATTCATAGTCAAAGTGTCCCACTGAACCGATGAGCTTCAACAACAGTAGATATGACCTACTGAGCAGTTCTAGCGGTACGGACTTCAAGTGAGTTACATTACTGCCAATCATTGCGCCAAGGAGAGATTGTGAAGAAGAAGCTGACATCAATACGACTTACTGCCAAACCGCGCGACCGGTTCATTCCTAGCAAACAGGAAGGGAAGGGGCAAAAAGAAAACTCGCTGAAAGATGATCGCAAGACGTCCTTTTGGGATGGGAGATTTGCGCAGCTTCTGCTTGCGCCAATCCTTGCCGCAAGCCTTGTGACGGGAGCAACGCTTTGGGTCCAAGACAAGATTGATGATCGTCGTTCTAATAGAGAATCAACCCTCGAAGATGAACGCGCCACAACAGCGGTCAGAGTCGCCAATCTCATGTTTGTTCGCGATAGGAGCTATGATTCCGCAGAAAAACCATATCAAAGCATGGATCTCGAAGGGATGAACCTTAATAAAATTAACTTTAGAGGAGCGAACTTGGAAAACGCAAATCTTCAGACTACTGAGCTATTCCATTCTGATTTTCGGACCATTGAGAATCGAGTAACATTTTTGAATAATGCGTCTCTAAATGGAACGTTCGGCTCTTTCGTAAATTTTGACCAAACAGTATTGATTGGCACCAATATTAATGATGCGACACTGATTCGCTCCTCATTTAGAAACACTGTTCTACTGGCAACACAGTTCCAACGCACGTGCTTAGTTGGCTCTGATTTCACTGATGCTCAAATAATTGGACCCGATTTTTCAGGCGCTAACCTTTTGAAAGCAAAAGGCGTAACCAAAGAAATGATGAAGAGTTCTGATTATGATGATAGAACAGTATGGCCATGGGATAATTCTGATTTTTCTTTCACGGATGTCTGCGAAAAAGCAGGACCACTTCTGTTAATGACTGGCAACCCAATCGACGGATCTGAACTACTTAATCCCTCGGACACCCCGGCCGAGCTGCCACATGATGAGTAGGCACTTTCGAACGCTCTAATATGAGCCATCCGAAGGCCCTTGAGGCTTGGTTTCGTCGCTTTCTCCTGTGCTGCCTCGGGAAGGCTACCCTTGAGTACGTTTCTCCATGAACGAAACATTGGCGTCCATCGCAGCGCCCAGTCTTTCAATCAACAATCGGCGTAGACGTTCAATAGCGTCATCCTGTCCCGCATCAGATAGTCGCTCTCGATACGTCTCGCCGGTGTCAGAAAGATCAATGTTGGGTGGAAGCCCACGGTCGAGGGTTAAACCAACCAAGAGCATCGGGATCACAGTTTCACTCGCGTATTTTCTCAACCAGTTGATTTCCGAGACAGGGTTCACGAACTCTGTAAACGGTTCAGGGCGAACGACGACAGCCGCAGTGTTCAGTTCCAGAAGCGACATCTCGCCCTGCTTGATCTGGTGAATAGTCACCCCCGGTGTCAAAAGTTGGGGCGACAGGTCCTGGTCAAAGATCGGCCTGTCGTAGTGGCTCGAAAATGTCCGGCTGACAGTCAGCTTCACTGATCTGTGTTTGTCGCTATTTGAATATTTCTGCAAAAGAGTTAGGGCTCCTGCATGTTCCACTGGTTGCCGTCGTATTGCCGAAAAACTGAGGCTCGACGATGGAACACGTGAAATTGTGTCCTGCCAAGGCTGTAGCGTTCTCAACCGCCTCCCTAATCCACTGTCCTCCGCGAACATGGTCAAACCGTTTTTGACCCGCTTAGCGCACCATGACGAAAAATGTGTACTGTCACGGGTTATCGGGAAGACGACGAGTAGTTCCGTCTGCGGGTCTAATACACCGACTTCTTTCTCAACCAGATACCACACGACATTGTCGATCGACGCTCTGATGTGATTGATTGCCTCGCTGAAGAGCAATGCGACTTTCGGAGGGATTGGCCGGATCGAGTCAACCTTCGCGGTAACGATTCCGCTGTCGACGGTCTCGTACATGCGCACGGGGCTGTTCGATGACCAGGCGCTGGTCAAATCGCCAATCTCATATGCGCACTCATCGGCACGCGCGAGCCGGAAAGCTATGGGTTCAAGCTCTTCGGGTAGCCAGTATAGAGGGTCAGTCATGCACCAAGCCTATCCAGCGGTAGTAAAAGATAAACACAGTCAATTCCCGCTAACCGATTTCCACGGTTGCTTGTCTAATTCAGTTAGAACCTTGCACGGCTCAGCCACGAGTGTGTGTAGTCCGACTAACTTTTCGACCAAAGACCGTATTTCTTGTCCTGATCGGACCGTTATTGGAGGCATATTGACCTTTTCTTTTATGGATTCCGGAAGATCTGCTGCCAGCTCCTTCGAAACCTTGCGGAGTTCCTCACCAAATCGATTTTTTGAAGTCTCTGTCCCAAGCTTGCCAACACTGTCTTTCCGAGGCGCCCCAAAAATTTCACGGAGCTTATCCTCAAAGTCCATTTTCGGTGCCGCCAAAGGTGTAGCTGGAGTTCGCTCGGCTTCTTTAAGCCGCTCTACTAGTTCATCGACGCGGGCTATACCTTGCAAGGTCAAAATTGGGATAGGTATCATCTGAACCTTAGAAACTGCACGATTTGTCAACGCGAGAGAAATGCTGGACTTATCCTCGCAGGCATTCACATATCGATAGACTTCGAGTGAATTGCCTAGAATATCGTTGACTGCCGTACTGCCCCAGGCGGCTGGTGGTTCTGGGTGGACTTCATCCAGAATCTTGCAGTCATCATTCAGGACGACGCGGTAGAGATAAAACTGTTTCTGCTCTGCCCCCCTCTCGAACATATGACGCAACATGTTTTCAATTGCGGCTTCGTAGGTACCAATATGTAGTGCTTGTGCTTTTTGCCGCGAAGCCCAACCCGCGACTCCTCCACTTGCGTAGCGCTCCGCATGCACACGTTCGACTTCAGTCAGTTTTATTTCAGGGTCGAACTCTGCCAGCAACCAGTCTGGGTGAAGGCTTGTGTGATACCAATAAGCGGAAGTTACGTTGTGCGCGTGCTTCATCTGATCGTCATCGTTGAAGTCAAAGCAAAAGTCTGTGGGAGCTTCCCATTGTTTCGAACATGCTGGGCAGCAAATTACAGACTTGGTGAGCGCGCTCATCCATGAGTCGTCGACTTTGGATTTCCTTCGGCACGCACGGCAGTAGACAGAGCGGTCATGTCCAAAATCAATAGGCCTCTCATTCATAAGTTTTAGCATCGCACACCTCCGCCTGAGGTTGTCTGACATTGAACTATCCTCACTGGCTTGTGGCGGATGTACTTCCGTTTGGGAGAAGCCAACCCTTGACCTCGCTTCGCACGACAGCACACCCACACGTCTCATATTTCAGACCGGATTTCAGGTACCGGCACCACCCCGTAGGTATGAAAAACGGCGGCGGCTTAAAGGGAACTTAACGAGAATCGAGTCGTCACCACACTCAGCCCTCGACTTCCAGAAGCACAGTGAAACTGTGAGGGCTACGCCCAGTATCCCTCCCCAAGCTACTGCGATATGGCTTAGTCCTTGCCACTACCACCTTGGCTTTGATGACCGGTGTCAGCCTTGGTGAAACCTGTCCATACATCCAGATTTCGAAGTGGGTTTCGTGATGATTTCTGATAGCCCTGCTTAGCCTGTCATAGCTTGCGCACCCAGTGGATTCTTGCCCGGTCAGCTTCAGCGATTGCTCGTGGGCTGCAAGCAGGCCGGATTGCCCGCAGGGCATGAGGCCAGTCGCAGATCCACACTCTCGGCGTTCTACGCATGGATGCTTGCGCCTGGAAGATTTCCAGGATTTCCATACACCTCTACAGGCATGAAAGCTCTTAAAAGGCTTTCATACCAAGAAGGATGAAAAATGAACGCCACCGCACCACACATGTCCACGCAGATTGATCAGCTTGACCCAATCCTGGGCCCCACCTCCGCTGCTCATACCACCTCAGCACCGCAAGCCACAGTGCTAGCCATCCTGGCTAAAGGCCACCGCCACCACATCCCAGCGAAGCTGATGAGAGCATGGATCAAAAGCCGTCTCGCCTCACGCCCTGAGGTCGTGCAGGTCAGCCAATCGAACGCCTGGAGCGGACTGGTTCGTGCCTCTAGTGACTGGCTGCGGAGCCAGGATGAGCGGAGCTCCTCCTCTCTTGCTGCGGCGGTCGCGCGGCGCGGTCTGGCACGCTGCTTGGCTGAATCAAATTTTGAGGACACGAAAACGCGCAAAACATTGGGCGGTCACAAGCAGGTGGTGGCCAGGCACACTGCCGCGGTCTTGGCTTTGGAAGCGATCAGCAATGCCTGGCAAGGCAAGGAGACGGTGATTGTCTCTCACCCTTGGCTGGCTGTGAAGCGTGGCGTGAAGCGACTGGCTGCGCAGACCCACTTCAAGATGCTGGTGGAAATGGGCTGGATCAAAGTCGTCGCTGGTGGTCGTGCCGGGGTGCCGAGTCGTATCCGCTTTGCTCGTCTGCCGGCCGTGGTCGGCGCTGTTGTCGAAGGTGATGAGAGGTATGCGCAGGTCGGCGAGATTGCATCACTGGATGAGCCTGAGAATCTGGTCGCGGCCGTGTTCCGGTCGGCTGCGCATCCTGCCTGGTCGTACTCCCCCGAGCTGTCAGCAGCGCATTGGCTGACCCTGCTGGCTGATGCGGCTGGCGTGGATCCGATCAGCTTGGGCGTGAACAAAACCCGGGTGGCTTCGATCCGCAAGCAGCTTGTGGGTTTGCTCGGTGAACCTGATGAACGGGATGCAACTTTGCTCATGGAAACACTGGACGAGCACGCGATCGAGGTTGGCGCTTTCCAGGCCTACGAGGCGGCAGAAGAAGCTCGACGGGCTGCCGCTGAGGAACGTCGGCTGGAGGTCATGGCTACACGGGAGGCGAAGCGTGCCGCGGCCGAAGAGAAGGCCCAGGCGAAGAAGGACGCGAAGCTGATCAAGGTAGAGGCTGTAGTGGATCCTGCACCGGTGGAACCTGTGCGTGAGACAGTGCAAGACCAAGCAGCGCGACTGCTGCCGCGGCTGTACTCGAAGGCCGGCCAGCTGCCTGCGCCGGCTACCGGTACGCAGGCTCTCAAGGAATGGCTGACCGATGCGACTCCGATGCTTGATTCTTGCCAGGCACCGCTGCGGATGGCATTGGCGAATGCCCTTTACGCAGACACCGTGGCAGCGGGTTGGCCGGCAAACCTCGCTGGTGGATTCGCCAAGGCGTGCGCTGGGCCAGCACTTCAAGCTGCTGCATGACGGTGAACAGATTGAACCCCTTGGCCTGATTGGTCAGGGGGTTCTTCCTTACCCAGTGGCTAGGACACTAAAACGCTTCGGCTTGGGTTCTGGATGCCAGCGATCGTACAGAGGTGATCAAGCAGGGCAGCACCGTCGCCCGCTTTGAAACCGGTGCGCGCGGCAAGAGGTGTGAGTAAAGGACTGAGACGCTGCCAGTCAAGGTCACCGGTTCGATCGGCATACCGGAGGGTAATGGCCACGAGGCTCAGGTCGCCCAGATCTTCGAGTAGATCGGCAACGGTACGCTCGACACTCATCACTGGCAGGCCGCTGATCAGGGCGACATCCTGTGGCGCCAGGGTTCGCACCCTGAAGCGCAGGCCTTTGCGCTGTGACTGCCGGCGAGACGGGGACACGAAGTCGTGTCGGTCCGCCCACAGGTCTCCGATGCCATGAAGATTCGCCGCGGATGCACCAGCCACAACCACCCCTGTAACACCGTCAGCAAGCCGTGCCGAGGCGGTTCGACCCGGGTCTGTGCTTAGCCAGGCAGCTTTCAGAGCTTCGTGCTGATCAGCTGGTGCGCCAGCAAGCCGGTAGACTCCACGCCCAACGCGTTCCAAGAGCCCCGCACTGGCAAGACGGGACAGCACCAGTGTGGAGACACCGAGCTGGCTGGCCTGGGCCGAGGTGATCATGCCCCACTGAAATGCTGTGATGGCGGAGATCTGCTGGAGCGCCTGAAGCATCTTCATGCTTGGAAGATAGCACTTAGGTTGAAGGCTTCCAAGTAACCAGAAGTAAAGAGTGCGACGTTGTGCGTAGAGACACAAAAACGGTCAGGAGCTTGGTAACGGGCGGAGCGCTGCCAGCATCGTTAATCAGTGGCAAAGTTGATGAGTTGATGAGTCGTTATGTTGTTATGTTCCTCCTCAGCAAAGTTGATGAGTTGATGAGTCGTTATGTTGTTATGTTCCTCCTCAGCAAAGTTGATGAGTTGATAAGTGGTTATGTTGAAGAGTTGATATGATTCAAAACCCCATATCAGACGCCAATTTTCCATATTCAAAGTGTCGGATGACTGCGGTACGCTGATCCCGAATCGAAAAAAAGTCGCGAATCAAATGGGGTAGGAAAATGGTGTCTGGACGATCCGAAGTCATGGCTGATTACGCCGAGGCGCTATCCAATGCGCCGGGCACACAAGAGCTGTTGACGATCATCACCGGTGGCACACCTGAGCAGCGCAGCGATCTGCTGCGAGTCCACCAGGCGCTGGCCGAAGATGCGGACTGGAGGACAGACGCGTGCACCGGTGGGCCAGAGGCTCTGCTGACGCTCACTGCATCGCTGGCCGAACCTGGACCCGTTGCGTTGCTCTTGGAAGAAGTGGAGCCGCGCGGGCTGGAGGCAGTTCGCTTTATTGCCGGCCTGGTGCAACACGAAATCCGCCAGGAACGGTCGATCAGTCTGGTGCTCTCGGGTGAGGATGCTTTGATCACTCCCCTACTGACCGATGGCGCTGCGACCTTCCTGCAGCGAGCTCTTTTTATCGATCTGGACAGGCAGTAGGGACACGAAAACACCCGAGGATTATTTGGCTGGGCGTCTTGACGCTCTTTGCGGCCTGGCAGGCTTCTTCTTCATCAGCCGGAGGGCTTCCATGGGGCTTGGCTCACTAAAACCCTCATCGAGTGAATCGATAACGTCGAGGCGGTCAAGTGCCCTGAGGACTCGGAGAAAGGTCTCAAGGGAGGATTTTCCATCTCGCTCAAGCTTCTGAATGGAGGCCAGCGAGACATCACTGCGACGAGCCAGCTCGGCCTGTGTCCAGTCACGACCGAGGCGGGCCTCTCGCACAAGGCGGCTCACCTGCGCTTGGAGCTCCCAGATAGCTGTCATAAAGCTCAGCTTAGCAAGCTTTATAGCCGAAAAGTCGCCTAAAGCTTGCCTTGGCAGGTATTACCAAGACGGCCAGCGCATCCGAAGATAGCCTTTTCCGGACACCATTTTCTAGGAGAATCGATTCATGGAGAACCTTGCTGCTGGTGAAGCATTTGGACCGGTCTATTCACTGACCGCGGTGATGAAGCTTCTGGCTCTCACCGAGGCCGAAGTAGCTGACCTGGTGTGGACTGATCGTCTCTTGGCCTTGCCGGTTGAAGACGATCTCCTTTTTCCAACCTTCCAGTTTGAGGGACACGAGATCCGTCAAGATGTCATCAATGTAGCTCGCACGCTCACCAAGGCCTCTGATGTCTTCTCAGCCGCGCAATGGCTGCACGCCAAGATTGCCAGCGTCCCGAACCCGAGTCGCCTCCGTGCCCACGAGCTGCTCAAGGCTGACCCCGCGGCGGTGCGGCAAGCGGCACTTGAAACGACTGCTCGATGGAGCGCCTAACTAACGCTTCTCGCCCATTTTCCACGCGCAAATATCTAGTGCGCGCAGTGGCGTGATCGGCACTTTGGGATCCGCTAAGTCGGTGATCTCCTGCCAGAAATCCATATGCCGGCGGAGATCTTCCTGCACCGCAGGTAGCCAGTCGAGCGCGAAATCCCTGCGCGAGCGGCCTTTCACTCGAGGCACTGGTCTGGTCCCGAGCTGTAGGTACAGGCGCCAGATATTTTGATCGTAAAGCGGAATCAGCTCCGGCTTCATACGATGCAGCACCTTCATCAACTTGGTCAGTCGCACCTCCGGTGTCGGCTCGAAATCATCGAGGATGCCGGCAAGGTCAGCAATCGCCTCCAGCGTGCCCTGCCCCGCTTCGGCCAGACTTCCCTTAAGCTGAGGATCTGCCAGCCTTTCATTGATGGGGACAAGTAAGGACTTCAGGGTGTAGAAGGACTGCAGCGGCTTTTGGCCCGCATTGAGCAGGCAAATTGCCAGCAGGTCAGCTTCCCGCACCGTTCCGGTCCCCGACCCTTCAAAGCCGTCGTAGGCTGGGTAGGACCAAATACCAGGACCTCGAAGATACTGCGTGGCGTACTGCTTCAGCTCGGCCCGCGGAGTCGAAAGGCCGCCTACCGTAATCATCTCTTGGCTCATGGGAGCAATGCTTCCACGCGCACCAGAGGACACGAAATAATTCACATAAGCTGAAGATATAATCTCCTTATATGAAGAATCCTGCCAGCGCACTGCTCCCCATCCTGCGAAGCGAGCTCATGGGGCAGCTGCTCGCCGAGGTCTTCACGCATCCTGGCACTGAGCTCAGTCTTACCGATCTTCAGCGGCGTACGGGTGGACATGCTGCGTCTGTCCATCGCGAAGTGCTGCGGTTGATTGAATCAGGGATCCTCACGGATAGGTATGTCGGGCACACACGGCTGGTCAAGGCCAATACCGTGGCACGGCTCTACGCACCCCTGCTCGAGCTGATCCAAGCGACCTATGGCGTCCAGCCGGTGCTGGAAGAACTTCTGGCCGACGCGGAGGGTTTTGAAAAGGCTTTCATCTTCGGATCCTGGGCGGCCAGGCACGCTGGCGAACCTGGACCGGAGCCACATGACATTGATGTCCTGCTGGTTGGCTCGATCCGACAGCGTGCCGCTGCACAGATCGCCGTCCAGGCTACGGATCGTCTTGGCATCGAAGTCAACGTTGTGGTCGTGAGGCCTGAGACATGGGAGAGCGGTGAGGATCCCTTTGTCCGCCATGTCCAGCAACGGCCACTAGTGGAGCTGTTTGTGAATCACAAGGACTTAGAAACATAAATACTCATTACCTTGTCCACTGGACGTTGTTTCTTCATTCCGCCAGTGTTTCTACAGGTTTGCCGCATGTTTCAGGTTGTGAAGCTGGAAACGCCAGTTTCACCTGTCGCTAGTTGTAGTTCCCCGTGAGACAGGTTGATTTTCGCTCTCACACCAATGCATGGGCTTCGATTGGGGCTCTCGTGAGGCGGATTGATTTTCGCTCCCACACCATTACGACAGACAAAAGTGGCATCTGCCAACCAACCAGAGGAAACACCCCCATGGACAAGCACTTCAAGTACACCAAGCCGGCTTGCGACTTCTGCATGAATGGCATCACGACCGAATCGGGCATCTGCCCGATCCCAACCTGTGGCCTGGCCGTCTTCCTCCACACCCTGATTGGTGGAATGCCGATCTACCCGGTCTCCATCATGCCTGAGTGCGGCCGGAAGCGCTCTGCCAAGCTGGTGGTATCAATCGTCAAGGCCGCGGCTCACGAAGTCGCAGAGCGCAAGCTTGAAGCACGACTGGCAGAGTGTAGCGCCGAGGAGATTACTGTTGATGAAAGGGTTCAGATTGAATGCGGGGTCAGCGAGGACGACTACGAAATCAAGATCCTGCGCGACCGCACAGTCCACACCACACCGGAGGTGGCCGAGGAGGTAGCGAAGCTACTGGCAGAGCTGGAGATCGAGCATTTCTTTGATCGAGAAATCAGGAAGCTAGCGAAGTAGCTGACGCTGAATAGTTGAGTAGGCCTGTACCGTTCTTGGTGTGGGCCTGCTTTTCTGTCTGGGATAGCTGTGCGGAGGAAATTTTGAGAATGACATGAAAATAAGGCCGGCACCCGAAGGTGCCGGCCTTGCCGAGCTATTTCACTTTGGAGGTGGCTGTTTTTGAGATGTAGCCCTTCTTCGAGGCCGTCACCTTGACGTACAGGACCTTCCCGCGGTCACGACCCGTCACCTTGTACGTAGACTTCGTCGCCTTGCTGATTGGCGCTCCGGAGCGGTACCACTGGTAAGAGTACTTATCTGGCTTGGGACTCCAGGTCCCTGGCTTTGCGGTCAGCTTGCCACCCACCTTCACCTTGCCGGAAACGGTGGGGCTCTTCTCCACCACGAATTTGGCTTTGGAAATCAACTGGTTCTTCGCAGCGGTACTCGTCTGTGAGTGGAATCCAGTACCGGATGCCGTGACCTTGACAGAAATTTTCTTACCTATGTCTGCAAGGCCCAGTTTGTGGCTGGTCTTAGTGGCGCCCTTGATGTTCTTACCATCGCGGAGCCATTGATAGGTAAACTTTCCCGGCTTTGCCGAGCGCGTACCAGGATTCACTTTTAGTGTCTGACCGAAAACAGTTTTTCCACTGATACTCGGTGCTTTTGTAACCGAGAACTTCCCCTTGACAATCTTGTCCGAGTAATTACTTTCGAAAGATAGGCCAAAGTACCCTGGTTTTGAACCTGAGACGAGGACGGAGATGCGTTGGTGCAGATCAGCAGCTACGGGGGTGTACGAGCTCTGTGTCGCTCCCTTGATTGTCTGGCCGTTGCGACGCCACTGGTATTTGATCTTGGTTCCAGTTGGAGCACCGGAGACCTTGGCAGTCACTTTCTTTCCAACAGCTACGTTGCCCAGGTTCCCAACTTTGAACTTTACAGGCTCTTGGACAGTGAACGTGCGCGACAAAGTGTCGGTCGTACTAAAAACCGATTCAGCCCATCCTGAATCTGGCTTGTGCTGTGCTCGAACTATTAGTTTCTTACCCGAATCAGCTTTCGTGAGCTGGTATTGACAACCAGTCTTCCATTCAGCAGCAGCTTTCTCGACCACTTTGCCGTCGCGCAACCACGTGCATTCCGTTCTGTCGTAGCTGCCGGCTGGCGACAGCGTCCCTGATACTGTCACGCTAGTGCCAGCAGGCACGGTGGTTGCGCTTGGTTTCACCACCGACGATTCTCCGGTCGGCGTGTAGAACACATTGAACGCTCCGGTCCCATTCCATGACAGGTAATCGTAAGAGTGGAGCATCCACATATCACCGAGATCGATGTCCCAGTCGATTTGCCGACCACCTACGTAGAAAGTGTCCCAAAAATTCCTGTTAAAAACAGTTACATATATGGGCCGCAGCGCTTTGAAAGTATTGAATCCGACTTTTTTCGCGGGAGGGTTATCGCCCCACCCCTTTAGATCGTCTTCGAATGTGAACTCGAATGGCTGACCATCGAGGAATTTGAAAGTGGGAAGGGTAAAAGTTGAACCGTTCTTCACCTTCGTTTCCTTAGTGCGGAAATAAGCTCCGACTTTCGTAAGCGATGGGGCTTCGAGCGTTTCTTGCAGATTTACGTCCAGCCCACCAACATATTGGAGTTCAGTTAGCTCGTTCATTGTGCCTAGAACATCACCCTGGATTGGCGCGTTGTCGAGCTCTAATGACGTGATATGGCTATTGCCGCGAAGTGCTTCCTGATTAGCTCCGGTGCAAGTGGCCTTGGTCCCAGACATAGTGCAGTCGCCGGTGCTGGCCTGCGCGGGTGCACCCCCGAGCAAGCCGACGGTTAGCGCTGCGCATAGTGCAAGCGCTGAGAATCGTTTTTTCAATCCATCCCCATGAGAGTCGTGCGAGTGATATAGCGAATCCTATAACGCCGCAATGACGATTGGAATTGCATGTCCGAGCGCCCAAAATCGCACCGGCGCTCGAATGCTTGGTCAGAAAATGACGGGAGATTCTTTCGGCTTACTTTGATGGCCTATGAAAAGAAATACGTATCAACACGAGAAGTGATCCCGTGGTCGCGGAACCACGAGCTAGCCTGTCGCCATCTAGCCCGAGTGCGGCAGGAAGCACTCCGCCAAGTTCGGAGTGTGCACACCATGCCAGCGGTAGCCGCGATGGTTGCGAAGCTGTTGACGGCGCTGAAGGTGGAACAATTTCTTCGATCAGGAGATCCGGAAGCTGTCCAAGTAGCCAAAGATGCAAGCTGAGTAGGCCTGCACCACACGATGTGGGTCTACTTTTCTGCCAAAGACACCTGCGCGGAGGAAAAGTGGTGTCCGGGGTTTGGGTTGAGTACATAACAACTTATTAACTTGGCGACTAAATACCTCCCGCCCGCAGCTAGTAGACGGGCCTCCTCGCTGATCATCATGCTGCTTCGAATGCCCGCATAGTCATGCCTGAGAGCGCCCCGTGAACCAGGATTACTTTCTCTCACACATTAACCCGACGGCACTTCACCCGGTCTCTGTGAGACAGATTGATTCTCGTCCTCACCCAGTAAGCACCCCGTAGAAAGCAGGAGAACATGACCACCACCACCGACACAGAGACTGATGTTCCAAAGGTCTTCGATGAGGACAGCATCTACGCAGACCCGCTCAAAGAATCGCTACGGCTTTACCGTGGCGCTCCTGCGTCCGGCAAACACGGGTCCGCTTGGACCAGCGACTTGGCCACAGCCCAACGTTTCGCTGCCTCTGGCCACGGCAAGGTCTGGACCGCCGTCCTCGATCCGGAGCACTTGCTCGTGCACTTCACCACCCGCGGCGAATTCGAACACGCAGTGGACCCAAGAGCATTTGACCCAGAGGCCGGATGCACCGCGGAAGTCGAAGAATACATCACGACCCAGGCAGCTGCCGCGGCTGCCTCAGTCGGCAAGCTCCTGGTCCCTCACCTCTTCGAGGCCGAAGAAATGGCGTCTTGGATCGAAGTCCAGCGTAGCTTCACTGCCGAGGCTTTTGAGCTCGTGGAGAGCCGCATAGGGCATGAGGACGTTGCTTACGTCCTCTCAAGGGCTGTGAAAGCTGGACCGTTCAGTACTCCTGAGCTTGCTGCGGCACTCACTAGGGTCTGGTCCGGCGACGGCAAAGTGTCCAGCATGCTCAGTTTGGATTGCTGGCGCCTCCTTTTCACCAAGGCTGGCTACGCCCAGGATGGAGTGCCTGCCGAGCGGCCAGCGAAGCCGATCTGCCTGTACCGTGGCGCCACCGTGGACGGCAAGCTCGGGATGTCCTGGACTAGCGATCTGGCCACGGCCCGCTTCTTTACCATTCCAACCGATGGTGATGAGGGCACAATCTGGACAGCGGTCTTTGAGCCTGAACACCTGCTCGCGCACATCACCGCACGCGATGAAGCGGAATTCGTGGTAGATCCGGAGGTATTTGCCAGCGGCGCGGTTACGGTCGAGGAATACATCCCAGCCTAAGACACGAGGTTGAACAAGGCGGCAGAGAGAATACTTTCCGCCGCCTTTTCGCTGCCCTCTGCAACATGAATACTTCGCTACTTCGCGTCGCATTTGCGCTGTTAGTCGCCCTAACACTCGGAAATAATCGGGTGCGCCACCATAGAAAGTGTCTTCGGATTCTAATGGCGGTCCTATCACTTACCATTGGAAACGTAATCGAGTGACCGTCGACCGCTATTCCGGTTCAGTGGGACTCGTTGGTTATCGCAGTGTCGTCACCTTCATGAACATTCATGACCGAGATAATGGGGAATAATGCCGGATTTTGTATGGTGGATTGTCATTTCTGCTGCCTTGGGATGGTTCGTTAACTATTCGATCAACAAGGCCAAGCAAAAAGCCACCAATGACGCAGACCTAGAAGATCGACAAGAGTCATTCTTAGCCAGTCAAAACGTTGACCACTATTTTCGTGTCGTAGCCAAAAATGGCTACACACTTATTCAGGCATCTGACGGCAGAGCTTGGTATTTCGACCCCGACAGCAGCGATGGGTACGAGCTCAGATCCGATAACTTGCTCGCGGCAGAGGTTCTCGAAGATGGAGAAACCGTCACACATGCGCACCGAGGTCGCCAGATCGGTGGCGCAATGGTTGGTGGGCTTGTAGCAGGGAGCGTCGGCGCGCTGATCGGCGGTCTCGGTGCAAAGCAGAAGACTCGCAACAAGATTTCGTCGATTAGCCTCAGGCTTACAATCCGGAACGCCAGCGCCCCGATCGTTGAGCTCGTGTTTTTCGCCTGGCCTGGCGGAATGGACGTGGGACCACTGAGCAACAAAGCCAATGACATGGCTTCGGAATGGTGTGCTCGGATGGAAATTGTCATGCGCGAAGATGTATCAACGGAATCACCGAAACTCGCTGCAAGCACCTCGAATGCTGAACAACTCGAGAAATGGGCAGCCCTTCTCGAATCCGGACACATAACAGCGTCAGAATTTGATGATCAGAAGCGCAAGCTTTTGGAACCTTAACTCCATCTCGAGATTGATTGTTTGTTCACAAAACATGAGACCCCACATGGGTGCAAGGTTTTGTGATTTCAGTCGAGAATCGCCGGCTCATGAAGGTTATCGACAAAGCTATCACTTACAGGCCAACCTTCACGGCTTCGGCGTACGGGATGACGGCATCGATGCCTTTGTCGGCACCCAGCCAAGCACGTGGTGAGACTCGGACACCACTAACGAAGAGATCGAATCCAACGTCATTGGTGAAGAAACCATCCACAGCCAAGGCCGGCAAGCCATCTGGCAGATGCTTCAGCACTTCGGCCAGGCCGGGTAAGACACCACTTTCTGCGAACTGCCAGCGGGGCAAGAGCAGTCGCCCTCTCATGGGTGAAGCCGACAAGCTGACCTTCCTGGACGCTTCGTCGCACCGCCTCCGCAGGCAGCGCAAGGTGCTGGGCGACTTGGGTTGTATCCAGGGCGTTGACAATGAGTGCTGTGTGCTCTTCTGCGGCGCGCAAAGCTGCGGCATGAGCATCTGGAACGTCTTCACGTACAGCGTCTTCCCACAGCGCTCGTGCAGCTGGTTGCAGTGGATCTGCCGTCATGGTGATCGCTTCCTAGTCCGAAGTCTACAACCGAGGTACTGGCGTGGAGGTGGCGCATGCCCTGCCAAGCGCCCGGCACTGGTGACGCCCCTGACGGCTGATCATACTCAGGCGTCAGGTGAGAGTGCTGCCGATTGGTTTTCGGGACGGTAAGTTTAATCAACCTTCAAAAGTGAGGTGTCAGACTCAGACTTTGGGAAAAGCGAACACCACATCACGAAAAAGGGGAGGCCATTGCAATTCTCCTATTGTCGGCACCGATGTGTACCCTGTTGACTTGTGAATATCTCAGAATCGGCGAATACCAAGCAAAAAGAGAGCATTCATCGAGGCTGGATGTTTTTACTCTTGATTCTCGGTGTAGTGACGACGGCCGCCGCATTCCCCACTGAGTTCTTGTGGTCCTGGGTCCCAAAAGAAAAGGTGGGAGTGGTCCAGTCCATCCTCACGAGTTTTGGAGTCGCACTGATTTCTGCAGGTGTCTTGCTTGTATTCGAGCCACGACTGCGAACAGCGGTTCGCAAGTCCACCGAGTCTGCAGTTGAGTCAGCAACATCGACAATCCGCGATGAAATTTTGAACGACGTCCAGGAGAACATCGACTCAAAGTTCTCCACACTGCAAGAGCGAATTGATAGCGCAATCAACGCTGGCATTGCCGATGAAGACGCGAAACTGGCCGGTTTCAAGGGTGACCTGAGTTACGAGTACGCTCGGAAAACGATGGAATCCGCTTCCGAATCCAATGCAATTTATTTCAAAGGCCTTCTTGTGAATGCGACCGATGAACCCAGTGGCCTGTATTTTGGCCTGAGTCTGCAAGCTGATCCTCAAGTTCAGCAGTCATATGATTTCGGCAGGACCCCACTGCCAATTGAGGAATACGACCTGTACGTCGTTGCTCGTGTTGGCTACTCAACAACATGGAAGCGCAGAGTTTACTGGAATCCTAGCGAAGAGCTGTCTTCTCCGGTCGAAGAACTGCTGAAGAAACTTGAAGCTTCTGGGGACTGGGGACGAGGTAAAAACGTCGATTGGGATGGTGTCCATGAACGGCTAGTTAACGGTCTCGAAGCTGCGATTAAGTCTCGGCGCCAAGAAGCCGACAGCTACCACCTAGCTGCGCCCCTCACCGAGTACGTCGAGTTCGAGCAGCAGTGGTTTATAACGGAGACCAGTGTTGAATGCCCTGAAATCGACTGGAAGCACGAATTCCGCGATGCTCCCGACTACTTCCTTGGCTTGAAACGTGGGAAGGCGCAGGAACGCCCACCATTACCGTCCAAGCCAGAGCAGGTTGGTCAAGACGTCTGGAATTATCTGGTCACACAAATGACGTAGCACTTGCCGCAAATTCGCAGGCGGCAACTGCGAAATAGTTTCTGCCATCCAGGTTGGCCAGACATCTCAGGAGTGACTTGTGGATCCTCAAACGCCCATCACAATCATCAATGAGTCGAGTGCTCTGGGCTCTATACTCCCGGCGCTGACTGGCGTTGCTGGCGCAGCAGTTGGCGGATGGATCGCCTCGCGTGTTTCAAAGAGCGCGGCACTTCGCCAATGGACTACAGACTCGTACGAGCACACACGAAAATACTTTAGCGAGCTACTCATAGCCACAGACAGCCTTCGCATCCACCTCAGCAACGTGGTTTCAAAATACGAAAAGGTGCGCGCCGAAGCCGTCAAGGCTTCAGCTGCGGCGGAAGGACAAACTGAGCGCAAACGCGTTGATTTCAGAGTCGAGCAATCAGCCGAAGAATTGGTGCGAAGCAGGGAAACTCTGACAGAGTTCCGGAAGGTTCTTTCAAGGGTTGGCTTGTACGGTGGTCGAGATATCCACGACAAGATTTCAGCAGTGGATGCAACTCGCGAAGCATTGGTCGAAGAACTAAACAACGGGCGTATCGACGCTGCCCGTAGGGAACTGGAAATCTTCGACATCGAGGTTCAGATCCTTCGCCGCGGCACGCAGAAGGACGTTGCGCTTCACAGTCTCCCCGTGCTGAACACAATTGCGCCACGGAGGGGGCGCAAGCAACAACGCGAGCAGGCACTCACGACTATTGCTGAGATTAACCGGTTAGACACCGAAGACAGGCAAAAGCTGAAGGTCCTTCGGGCAAAACCGAAAGACACGTCACCAATCATGATTGGACCATTTGCAGTCGAGCGGATGCACTGATGCTGGTCGCCCAGGCTCGCTACGTCCCTCTGCCCCAGTGCGCTGACGTGAGAACGTTGGATCGCGCAGCTGACCTGAGCTTCTGCGACAAGTTATCCACAGGCCTAGTAGGTGTCTCGCGCCCAAACGAGAGCACAAGAGAGCGCCTGGCTACATTTAACTACAAGAAACAAGGCAAAAGTCTACAAAGACTCTACAAGTTTTACGGTAGTTTTGTAGACAGGAAAGGGCTCAAAAACCCCTAGAATTCAAGGAACCTACCTCTCTATCTACAATGTCTACAAGAATTTCTACACTTTTTCAATATATATTTTTGGTTACGCGCATGCGACTCCCTGTGGATAACTCTCACCTAGACCCTGAAGTCATTTAACCAATACTCACACCCCGTCCGGCACATGTCATGAAAACACGTTAAAACTCAAATGAAAAAAGTTCTTTCGAACTTGTAGATTTTGTAGACTCACGATCAAATTCCTCATGATTCCGGGGGTTTTCAGGATAGTTTTGTCTACAAAACTACCGTAAAAACTTGTAGATTCCTTGTAGACATTTTGTAGCTAAATGTAGCCAGAGGGGTTTTCGGCTGCCTCCAGCCCGTTTCCTGGTGTCCACACTGCCCATTTCTTTGATGCTGAACTCTCCCCGCAAGCACGATCACGGCGCTGCTTGACTGCAACCGTGCAAGGAACGATCCACTTCGCGCTGGAACACACTCCTGCCGGTTCCTGAGCTCCCATCTCACGCTCTCACTGCAAGTCAGAGCACAGTTTGCCCTCGCAACATTTTTTGGAAGCTTAGAAGCGGTCCTGCGACCCTCCATCGCAAAGGTTCATCGCATGCCCGATGCGAGAGTGCATCACCTTCTCCCCGGGGAGGAATGAGGGACTACGGAAATGCGTCAATGCATCCATCCGTCGGCAAAGAGAACGCATAGAAGGGGTTGAGCGAAGAACTTCTCGCTCACCAGTTCACCTGCTAGGAGCAAGACCATGAAAACCCAAGTCCGCAGCCACCTTGAAACTCTGTACCGCCACCACATTGATGCCGGCCACTACCCAGACAACGCCCTGTTCTCAATCTCATGGAAGGACGGCACCCGCTTCCCCAGTGCTCGGTACCCACTGAGCAACCTCGACGCCATCGAGAAGAAGCTTTTCAGCCTCACCGAGGAAGGCAAAGACGCCTACTACCGCGTCTCACCTCTTGAAAGCAAGGAATACGCCTCCGGCAGCCGTGGAGCCGCTGCAGACGGCTTGGGACTTCCAGCCCTCTTCTTGGACATTGATACCCAGGACGGCGTTCACAAACCCTATGTAGGCTCGCAGGAGGGTATGCCCCATCCAACCACCGCCCAGGCGCTGGAACTGGCGTACAAACTAGGAACCCCCGGCCTGATTGTCCAAAGCGGCGGCGGAATTCATGTCTACTACCTCCTGGCTGACGTGTTGCAACCTGGCTTCATCGAACGCGCCGGCCGACTCTCCCTCGATCAAGAAAGCTTCGGGCAGAAGCTACTTCGCCGCTTCGATGCGCATGCGACCACAACCGCGCACGCAATGGGCTTCGGCATTGATCGCGGGATCGCCGCCGACTCCGCTCGAATCCTCAGGCCAAGCGGCACGGTTAACTTCAAGGACCCCACAGCGCTGAAACCTGTCACACTGAGGCATGCCAGCACCGCGAAGCGTTACACGCTTGAAGAGCTTGACGCAACGCTTCCGCAACTGCCAGACCGTAAAGCCAAGGAACGCGCTCGCATTACCAATCCAAAGACGGCATTGGCTGCATTGCGCCAAGCACAGACTCGCAGTCGCATCGCCCGACGCTTCGAAGAAAAGGTTCCCGTCTCCTACCTGATGGAAGAGGTCTGGCATATGGAAGAAGTCGGCTCCGGCTGGTGCCTGCCACAGGATGATGGATGGGTGACGAGCGAAACCCAGCATTGCAAGACCACTTGGAGCGAAAATGGCAAAGTCGAAAGCGTCGCAGTGTACGGCGCGCGACTGCAAGCGGCCTGGGGCATCGCCGACGAAGGGTTCCACCGGCCTAACCTGACCAGCTGGGATCTACTCTTGCTGGCAGTCAATGACGATTTGGAGGCGGCTGAAATGATCGCCGAAGCGTTCCCGGAGCCCGATGACGACCTCCTGACTGCCATCGAGCAGCTCGCGAACTCGACCCCAATCGAAGGCTAACAACAACAAACTACCCCGCAGCTAATAGTTGCGGGGTTCTTTGTGCCCTGTTTGGGACTACGAAAAATCGTCATTGTGTCCATCTGTCATGAAAGAGGGCGCATAGAGATGGGTGAAGTACAAGACAACCAAGGAGACCCTCATGGAACAGGTGCCAACCACGAGCACGATCCCCGGATCATCACTGGTCATGCCAGATTTCACCCCAACCGAACAGGAAGCACTCAACGGCGAAATCATCGGCTACACACCCGACGCCCCCGCCACTGTCTACTCACTGCAGACGGTTCCCTACCCGGAGCGACTCAAGACCGCTGCCACCCTGCAAACCAATGACACCGGCCTGGGACAGCGCATCGCGTTGCACTTCAAGGAGCGGATGGCGTTCGTGATCGACGACCTCTCAGGCGGACGTGCCTGGCACATCTACAACGACCAGAACGGCGTTTGGGAACGTGACATCTCTGGCGGCCTGGCTCGAGAGCTGGCAATCCGGGTTTCGAACTCACTGAACGACGAACTGTCCTACATCAGCAGCAGCGACGCCGAGGAAGGGAAAATCGCCCGTGGCAAGCTGGAACGTGCAAAGAACCTGCCTGACGGCGAGATTCGCGAAAAGGCCATCAAAGCGGCAGAGTCTGCAATCGCCCGCATCGAGGGTGCTTCACTCTCCGACCATCTCAAGTTCATCAAAGCTTCCAACTCCGGTGCTGGCCACTGGACTGCCGCCCTGCAGGTAGCTGAGGGCTTGCTCAAACGCCGTGCTGAGGATTTCGATGCAGATCCAGCTTGCATCAACACGCCACAGGGCCTATTGAACCTGCGGACCTTGGAGCTGATGCCCCCTAGCCCAGCCAATCTTGTCACCATGATCACCCACGCCGACTACGTCCCTGGAGCAAAGCACCCCGACGTCGATAGGGTCATTGCCCGACTAGATGAAGGCGGACATCCAGGACTGGCCAAGTTCACCCAGCGCTATCTGGGTTCAGGCCTGACCTCACTGCCTGCCGCCAAAACCGTGTTCTACCAGAACGGTGTTCCCGATTCGGGCAAGAGCACAGTCATCCTCTCAGCGGTCGAAGCATTGGGAATGAGCAGCAGCACTGGATACGCAACCACTGCGGATCCAAAAATCTTCTGCCGCTCGAACGCGGATGCCAATGGAGCTGACACGAAGCTCCACAATTACCAAGGTAAGAGGATGCTTTTCGCGGACGAAGCTGACAAGGCTGGCCTCTTGGGCGAGGTTTTCAAGAAATGGGCTAGCGGCGAGCCGCTAACGACTCGCGCACAGCATGAAATGGCTTTTCAGTGGTACCCGGTTGGCACTTTGGTGATGGCCGGCAACGGCGTGGTTGGCCTCCCAACGGATGATGCCGGTGTCACCCGTCGATTCATCTCTTGCGGGATCCCCACTCCAGTCAAAGATCTGGACGTGGACCTTCGCAACCGCATGAAGACCAAGGAAGCGTACGCTGCCATGCTCGCCTGGCTGGTCGAAGGTGCTCATGCATGGTTGGCTGAAGGCGCTAGCCGTGAAGCTTTCTGCATCACCGAGCAGATGGAAAAGGAAACGCAGGGCTACGTGGGTGACGCTGACCCCTTCGCCGACTTCATCGAGGAGTGTGTAGAGACTGCACCGGGTCCAGACTACCTACCCATCAAATTTGCCGCGTGGAAAGAGATCTACAGCCAGTGGTGCAGCGTAACCCGCTGCGATCCGAAGCCGGACCGCGTACTCAAGAACTACCTTGCCCGCTTCGCTAGCGAATCGACCCCGACCATGGCTCAGCATGACGGCTGGAAGCTGTCGAATAAAACTCGTGTACTCAAAGGGATTGCCATGAAGAAGCCCGATTACGGCTACTTGGAACGCCGAGGGTACATCGCCAAAGTTGATCAAACACCAACGCTGCACGCCGTCAAGCTAGCCGCGTAGAAAGGAGCTGACTATGCTGCAAGCACTAACCGCCGCAGGTGAAGTCCTCACCTTGCCTGGCAGCCGGTGGACAGGTCGTCCAGTCACCAGGGATGAAGCCGCAAAGCTCTCCACGACCGTTCACTGCGTCAGCGCCGGCTGTTCGCAACCTCTGACCTACAATCCTCACACCTCAAGCTTCCGGCACGCAGATTGGATGACAGGGTGCTGGCAATCGAAGCATCACGAGCGGTCGTATGGGGCGCATATGGTCACTTGGATTGAGCGCCAGCTGATCGGCGAGCACTCGGACCGCTCTGCGAATCTGGCTCCCGCGAAGGTTGTCTCCGTGCAAGGAGGCTCCCCCGTTGCCGTCAGGGCTGTGCCCGTCAGCGCCGGACGGTGGGCTGCACCGTGGCGAGAGCTGCGCAATGCTGAGAAGTCCCACCTTGCCAGCCTGTGGCTCGTCGATGACTTAATGCATCACGGTGAACTGCTCGGCGGCTGGTGCCAAGGCTTCATCCGCCTGGCTCTCACCGCGAAGCTGTGGCCCGTGAGCCTCGGCATGGTGAGCTCGGAGAGCCAGACCATCACTTTTATCGGAGATGTGTCGGCCAGGACGGATCAAGGTCGAGATGAATATGTGGTTGCGAGCATCTCCGATCCGGTGTCTGTCGAAGTGTTCATGTGGTGGACCAGGAATGGCTGTGCAACTCCCCCGCCGGAGCTCGCCGAAGGTGTTCGCGTGATCGAGCAAATGACGCAGCGCACGATCCAGCTGATGAGCTGAATACGGTGCCCCTGACTCGCTTGTGAGCTGGGGGCATTTCCGTTCTCACATAGCGACTACGAGATAACAACATCAGTGCGTATCCACCCCAATAGATGTGCGCATGGACCTTGGTACCAAACCCAGATCACGGAGTAAAAAAATGGAAGTCTTTTCACCATCAATCCCCGGGATGGCAGGAGCCCTGCAGGCTGAAGCCGACCAGCTGACCTACAAGTTGCCGGATGACCCTTTCGACCGATCGCAGTATCTGGAAGCCTGCGAGCGTCTCGGAGCCACCCCGGCACCTGACAGCCTCCTGCAGTGCTACTGGCTCGATGACCTGCGTACACACGCGCTCAGCTTAGGCTCAAACGACTTGTTGGCTGCCGTGCTACTCGCCGACGGGCGTGCCGCCCAGCTCGCCCAAGCCCAAATGCTGGGGCGTTTGCCGATCAGCCCTCGACAAGGCTCGCCTAGGCGTGAGCGCCTCACCGCACTTGCTGGGTCCGATGTCCCCTGGCTAGCGGAACTGGCAGATGACTTGCTCACTCTGGAGATGGCCAATGTGTGATTCGATTGCCGATGGCGGCAAGAGGTGCCCTGCACACAGAGGTACAGGTCGGTACTTCGCTGACCTTGCTCGCCGCGTCTACGGCACCAGCAATCCGGAAACACGTGCCCTCGTGGAGAAACATGCTGTTCAAAATGGCGCACTCAGCAAGCTTCGCGGTGAGCGTGGCGCGCTGGCAGCCCGCACGACTAGTCGTGAAGAAATGGAAATCCTGCTCAAGGACACCTCATACCAGGTTCGATGGGCTCTCGCGACGAATAAAGAGTTCCTGAAGCATCAAGACTTGGTGTCCGCATTGAAAAGCATCGAGAAGCGCCGCGAAGTACTCGAAGCATTAGCTGGCGGAGCAGGCAAGCCGATCGTGGCCAGCCAGACGCGGGTTTGGCGATCCTCGTCTAAACCTGAAGCCATTGCTGAGGCTCCCGCGGGCGCATACGCGGAGTTCCTCGAAAAGCACGGCACAAGCGATACGTGGACAGCCGCTGATCTCGACGCCATGGTGGAAGCCGCGAAGAAGGACCCCACCCTTTTGGATTCCTTCACACCGGATGATCACGCAGCGGCTATGAGCCGATACTCGCCTCGACGCGTCGATGACCTGCTGAAGAAATACCAGGGAACAAGCCCCCGGCTTTTGGCTGCGGCATGGGTGCGAAGCAAGTATCCAAGTACTCGCCTGCTCGTCATCAAGCATGCGGACGCTTTCGGCCTTGCGCATCTGGCTCAAAGCGAGGATCAGGAGCTGCAAGCTCTGGCGGCACAGAAGATGTACTCACATGGGTATATCAAAAGCGAAGCCGTCATAGAGGATCTGGACTCACCGCAGACCATCGAGGCCATCGAAAAGGCAAAAGAATTTGCCTTAAGACTGCAAACAACGTATCCAGGAACCTAGGCATCAGAAGGGCTTCTCCACCGTGTGGAGAGGACCTTCCCCCTTTGCCCGTTTATTCGTGTCCCTGACAGGTCAAACGAGTGGTTAATGAAATCTCCATCGCACTAGTCACTTATATGAATACGGAAGTGACGAGCCGCCGAAGCAGCCACATGATTCTGAGGAGGCAAATAGCCCGTTAGAAATGAGGGCAAACAGAGAAACTAGTGATATTGCGATTCCGGCTATGTTCAAGCCGTCTTTCGACCAAACTGAGCGTAAAAATCTAGGTTTAGCTCCACCGTGAATGTTCTTGTCGGTTGGGCCAGCGTCAGAAAAGACTACAGCCAGAGACGCGAGTGCGAGTAGCCCTGCAATTATAGTGTATATGATGCCTGTTGCTTGGAACCTTGTACTGCTATATCCAACGATGCCTCCCAAGATAACAGTCAAGAAAGCACTTAAGGAAACACGGGGCCATTCCTTCCAATACGCCTTCCATGGCTTATTTCGAAGATATTCCCGATGATTCTCTAAAGACTTAATCTCCGCCTTAAGATCTTGCGCCTCTTCCTTCAAACTCTCGATTTCAGCGTCTATAACGGCTAACTCTCGACGCGCAGCTCGGCGAAGCTTTCTCTCTTTGCACCTGTCCACCCGCAGATTGTATGTCGCAATTTCCGTATAAGTGAAATCCGAAATTCTGATTTCGTGACACAAAGAGGCATCTGCGAACACGGTTTTCAATCACCTCAGTCCTCGAGCAGTCCAAAGACAGCTCCACCATTCAAGGACGTCAGTTTTTAGTCAGCATTTTCAACTTCTTCGCATGGTGCTTATCAAAGAGCCGTAAGCACCGGAGGAAACAAAATGTTCGAAGTCCAAGGCCGCACAGTCAGCACCCGAATCGGCAAGCTGCCAGGTAGCACGCACCCCACTGCGGAGCTCCTGACAGCAGAGCAAGCTTCAGCCATCATCGACAGCGTTAAATGTCTGGACCCGGATTGCATTGCACCCGTGCAACTGGTGCGAGGCACAGCGGTCAGGAGGGCGCATTTCCGGCATCGGCCTGGCACCACAACCAGCTGCAGCGCGGGATCACCCATGTCAGAATGGCATTCCTTCGTCCAGCAAGATCTCTTTGAGGGTGCCTTTGCACATGAGCACTCCATCCCCGGCGCCCGGATCGATGCGACCGTTCAGCGAGTGAATTCGGACAAATTGGTGGCCATCGAAGTCCAGTATTCGCCGATTGATCCAGCCATCGTCCTGCAGCGCCATGAGAGTCATCGTGCGGCAGGTATCGCAGGCACCGTCTGGGTAGTGCCTGCAAGCCATATTGATTCCGAAGGACGTGTCCGCACTCGCTGGGTTATGGGTCTCATTCAGGCGTGCCTTGACACCACTGCCGCCGCCCCAGGAGAGCCTGGCTATGGCTGCGTCGTGGGATTCCTGGATCTCGATCCCAAAGATCCTGATGAAGAGCCCGCAATCCACATCATTGATGTCATTGCCAAAGAGCAGCGAGCTGGCAAGCCGATCATCAGAGTGATCAAGTGGGTCTCCCCAATCAGTCTGTCAGCCGTCCGATTGTGGGCTCAGGGCAAGAATCGGCCCAAGCAAATCCTCGACGAGGATTTGGCCTCGGAAGTGAGGCGTATGGACGCGGTCCCCACTCGTCGCGTCAAGCACACACCTCCTGATAAGCAATGGCGCAAGAGGGGCTGGTCATGAATCACTTCAGCACAGGCAGCATTCTTGCCGCGGCAGTCGTCATCCTCCACCGCTTCGACGGCCTCTCTCCGTGGGTCATGCTGCTCTTCGAACCGCTGGCAATGTGACTGGAGACTACCGCGGAGGATGGTCATCAGGCTGGTTTCAGAATGCTCCGCATGGATCAAGATACAGGTGCCACTCGGGTGCCTCAGAGATCCATCTAGGAGAAATCAGCATGGAAAACATCAACCCCGCCCCCGCCAAGAACCCGCGTGTCAAGAAAGGGGCAAAGGCGGCAGCCACTGTATTGGTCGGCCTGGGCTTGCTGGCCGCGCCCGGCACCCTGGCCGGCTGGTCAGACAGCAAGGCAATCAGTGACGCCACGATCCAGAGCGGTGAGCTGGCCTTGGATGCCACCTCGATCGGCTGGGACCTGAATGGCACCCCGGTGGCAGAAGAGGACCTCGATACCCTACGTCTCTCCCCTGGCGACCAGCTGTCGTACTCCGGCACAGCTGATGTCACCTTGGAAGGCACGAACCTCGCCGCGCAGCTATCCATGACCGAAGCCGCAACCAGCGGGGATCTGGCTTCCAGCCCGGTCGTGGACATCGACTGGAGCATCGATGGTTCCACAGATCCACTGACCCTGACTGAGGCAAATGACGGCTCTTCCTACGCGGTGAGCTGGTCTCTGGCCTTGGCACCTGCCGGGGATCCTGCTTACCAGACCGGCAAGGAAGCCCAGCTGCAGACCCTTGATCTGTCTGGCGTGGAAATCCAGCTGGTGCAGGTCCCGAAGGCCTAACCACCACGGGAGGGCTGGCCAACGGCTAGTCCTGCCCCAACACCTTTTGAAAGGAGGCAGACATGAAGAAGATCCTAGCCGTGATCGGCAAGATCAGCTTCTTGCTGACCATGATGGTCGTAGCCGCAGCAGTGACAGCAGGTTCACTTTACCCAGCCGTGCGGGGATGGGTTCCACTGACCGTCCTGACCGGCTCAATGGACGGTGATAGGGGTGGGAGCTTTGCCCCAGGTGACCTGGTGGTCGTGAAGCCTCTCTTTGATGAGGAGCGTGAGACACCAAAAATTGGTGATGTAGTCAGCTTCCATCCGCGGCCGAATGACGTGACGGGGCTGACCTCACACCGCATCGTGGACCGCATTGAAGCCTCGGATGGCTCGCTCAGCTTTGTGACTCAGGGGGATGCCAATGGCTCGCCCGATGAGCCGATCGCCTCGAAGCAGGTCGCTGGTGTGGTTCAGTACAGCGTGCCCAAGCTTGGTTTTGCTGCCCATGCCATCCCCGGCCAGGCCAAACCAGTCATTGTCTACACGGCCGCCAGTTTGCTGATCGGTGCCGGCGCTGTCATGGGCATCCGGGCAGCACTTCCCGCATGCACCAGGAAGAAAGATGAAGAGGCCCAGGCCCGCGACCAAGACAAGGAAGGTGATGCCACTGAGCAGGTAGCCAGCTAAGAAGAATCGAGTCTCACTGGAGTAGCCCTCGGCCACATGGTCGGGGGCTTTCTTCATGTCCGAGGGCGCGCAGGAAGGTGCCCAGAGACGTGACCTGCGAGTGTGTGCATCAGCTGCACCTTCGCGTTGTGCGCATGGTCTATGTGTGAAGCCCACCAACCCGGGTTTCGCTTCGGATCCAGCTAGGAGAACCTCATGGAAAACAACACCACAACCACCCCTGTCAAGGCAGTCAAGAGCAAGCGCGGCAAAAAGCTCTCCAAGGCAGTCACGGCCTTCACCGTGGGCGTTGCACTGCTCTTTACCGGCGGCACCTTTGCTGTCTGGGAGGGTAGTCAGAGCATCGGCCAGCACCAAACCATCACGGCGGGTGAGCTTTCGATTGAGCGTGCACGATCAGCCGGCTCATGGACGCTTAATGGAAACCCTCTCTCGGAATCCGAGCTTTCCAGCGTGAAGCTCGTGCCAGGCGACACCGTGGCCTATGCAGGTACTGAGGCCCCACGCGTGGTCGGAGACACTTTGACGGGCTGGATGTACTTCCAGGGCACGGAAGCCGTTCAGAACGCTCTGGCAGGCGCGTCAGGAGCCACCATGGACTGGTCGGTCGCAGGTAAGCAGGAGGCTAGGAAGCTCACCTCGGCCGATCACCTGGTAGAGCAGGCCGTAACCTTCTCGGTCACACTGGACACCGGCAGCGACAACGCCGCGCAGGCGCTCAGCCTGGACCTCTCTGGTGTCCAGATCGCTGTCTCCATGATCAAGCCAGGTGGAGGCACTACCCCTCCACCCGTTGACGGCGGCGGTGAAGAAGACGCGTCTGCACTCTGGGTCATCAAGGATGACACAGTCCGCCGAGCAGTGATGGACGCAGTCGGCGTCTGGGACGCCAGTGAGCTGACCCAGGAGCATAAGGATCACGTCTACAGCCTCGATATCTTTGAAATCACATCTGATGCCGATCTCACCGAGCTGGCAGACATCCCTAAACTTGAAGAGGTGGATCTCGAAGCTTATGAGCTGACAAGCACACAGCTCACTTCGCTGGCTAAAGCCACTCAGCTCCAAGAGCTCCGGCTGAGCCTGCACGGCCCCATTGAGAGCGATCTCAGTGAGCTCGCCTCCCTGCAAAATCTGACCCAGCTCGAAGTCCAAGGAGATCTTGAGAGGCTGGATGGTATCGGCCAGCTCAAAAAGCTTACGAACCTGGCCATTGACGATGTCTACGTGCGCAGCCTCGATTTCCTGGACGGCCTGACAGAGCTGAAAGAGCTGAGCGTCGACCACACTAGTGAGCTAGCTGACATCTCAGCGATTTCAAACCTTTCAGCGCTGAAGATGCTGGATCTTGCCTGGGCTGAGTCACTGACCGACCTTTCACCACTTGCAGGCATGGGGATCGAAAAGCTGAATCTCAGCAATACCGGCGCATCGGACTTCGGCTTCCTCAGCAGCCTGACTTCGCTCAAGGACCTCAGCGTGCTCCAGGAGAGCTTCACCAGCTTGGAGCCACTGCGCGGCGCAGGGAGTCTCACAAAGCTCAACCTCCACCGATTCACCCCGGTGACTAGCTTGGAGCCTCTGAATGGCATGACGCAGTTAGAGTGGCTGACTGTCGGAAGCGAAAAGCTGATCGATGGCGCGCCCCTAGCTTCACTCGCAGGGCTCACTTCCCTGGACCTCTCCGGTAGCGGCATCACCGACCTGAGTGTCATCAGCGGCATGAACCATCTCGGCCACATCAAGGTCAGCGAGAAGACCGCCGATATCACCCCGCTGCGAGGCAAAGCCAACCTGACAAACGTAGATCTGCGCAACGCTATCGGAATCACCAACTTGGAGCCTCTGCGCGGAATGACCCACATCACCAGGCTCGACGTGCGCGGCACCTCAGTGACTGATTTCTCGCCAGTCGATGATTTTGATTTCGTCATCAAAGACTAGCCACCCAAAACCCCAACAAAAAAAACTGAAAAGGAATCACATCATGAGCAACACAAACGCCACCACCGCCCTGCAGGAAGCTAGCCAGGCTGTCACCGCAGCGCAGCAAGCACTAACCAACCTCGTCCTGGAGCTCCGGGCTCTGCCAGAGGAGGATCGGCCATCCTGGACAGCCATTGGCAAGGCCCTGGGCATCACGTCCAGCTCTGCTTTCTCCCGCTTCGGGGTAGGCAGCGCCGGGTCACTGGAAGAAGCCCAGAAGAGGCGCCGTGAGCGCTCTCGTGAAGCCCGCGCCCGAAGCGAAGCCTTCCAGACCGAGCGTTCAAAGGCTGACCTAGGACTCTCAGCCAAGGCCGCCGGAAAGCTTCTGGGCTGTGATGCAAGGACGGTCAGCCGCAATGGCAAGGCAGTTCGCGGTCGTGTGCAGATGCGCCTGGTCAAGATGCCTTCGGGCCGCTTTGCTGAGAGGTACTTCCTCGCCAGCAAGTAACTAAAAGGGCCCTCTTTGACCTGTTTATGAAGGAAAGAGAGGGCTCCTTTGTGCCCAGTCAAGGACGCGAATGCTGGTGTCACACCCTCGCACAGCTGTGCATCTTTTTCTCCGCATGGGTCTCAGTACAGGAGAAAGCAAAACCCGCTTCTCCAGCACCATTTCTCTCCAGGAGACATCATGAGGAATCAAAATGAAAGCTACGGCTACGACCACTACGAGCGCCATGGCTACGGACAGCCGCAGCAGCCAGGATACCCACCACGCCGCCAAGAGCCAGGGGTTTTGGAAATCCTGATCGAGAAGCTCGGCAGCTGGTTGCTCGCTGTCATCTTCGCCCCGCTGTGGGTTCTTTTCACAGACAATTCGGCAGCCGTCCGCAAGCGTGCCAGCGAGGAATCACCGACGGACAAGCCAGCCAAGACTATCGGACTCTTCCTTTTCCCAATCCTGCTGGCCACTGTCGGCCTCTTCACAGATCTTTCCAGCTTGATCGTCGCCGCGACGGCCCCAATCGTCTGGCTGTCTCTGGCTAAGAGGCTACCCGCAAGGCATCTGATCGACTTCTCGACCGCAAAGATCATCACCAGCGCCAGGAAGCTGAGCAAGCCCATGCTGATCGGCACCGGTGCGGCAATTGCAGCAACCGCGCTCCTGGCCGTGCTTGATCGAGGATCGCTGGCAGGTATCCCTGCGGTCTTGGCAGGCTACCCGGCCGCCATGGCCCTGGGCCGCCAGCGCATCAAAGAATTCGAGACCCTGCACGCAAATGACGCAGCCGATCGCCGCCTGATCATGATCGCCTTGGGCGGCCTGAGTGATTCGCAGGCTGAAAGCTTGAGCATCTACCGCACTGGCTCGCAAAGCGAAGGCACCCTGCAGATCCACTCGGGGCAACTGCCACCAGCAATGATCAGTGTCACGGCAGACAGTGTCGAAGCAGTGATCAGCGTCCAGACTCCGGAGTGGGAGGTCGTCTCCATCTCAGCTGACGCCGGCTTGGTCTTGGGAGCAGTCTCCGATGCCACCAGCCAACGTCGCGAGCAGCTGCGCCAGACCGGCGGCCTGGTCGCCGGTGTCTCGGAAGCAGAACCCCCTGCGGCAGGTCCATCAGCTGGCTTCACCGCCACTACGGACGGCTTCGCCCCAGGCGATGTCTTCTAGCCTCAGCTAACCCACAGGATGGGGCGGGAGCCACACTACGGCTCCTGCCCCGTTCCCCCACTACTTCCCCAAGGAGAACGGCATGACCGTTTTTACTGTAAATGTCGCGCAGGAATACACGGACACCATCACTGCCCGTGGCAAGGCTGTAGCCAGCATCACTAAGCAGGCAGAGCAGGACGGCAAGACCGGTACGTGGCAAGTCCAAGAAATTATTGAAGAAGCCGGCCAGCGCAAGCTGATCGTCACCCAGACACCAGTTTTTCGCCCGAACGCCGTCCGGTTGAAGTTCGGACCAACCTTCAAAGCTAGCCAGATGGAAGCCTTGGAGTCCCACGCTGCCAGTAAGGGCCGAACCATCGTCGAGGTCAAAGAAGGCTACGCGGTGGCCGCCGCGTTGACGCCGGCAATCAAGACCTTGCGTAGGAGCCTCGCGACAGCGCTTAAGGTCTACCCCCATGAAATTGACCTAAATGCGACCTGGGCTGCAGAGGGGCACCTACAGCAGGTGAGTGTCAGGCGCTTCCCGCAGCGGGCTGACGACATCGCAGACAAGCTTTTGCGCGAATGGCTGGCGCTCGTCCTACGCTCGCCTCGTCTCGCCGCCGGCTGGCAGATTGAGCTTGACCCACTCGAAGGGTTCGTCTCAATGACGTATGGGGCACCGGAAAGCTTGCCCAAGCTCGTCCCTTTGGGCGATGTCCTGCCGACTGCGGTTGATCCAAAGCGCTGGAAGAAGGTTCTGCTTGGACTCGATCCGAAGGGCCAGCCCTTTTATCAGAGCCTGACAGGCACACCGCACACTCTGGTTCAGGGGCCGACTGGCTCAGGTAAAACTATTGCGCTGACTGCGCTGTGCACAAGTCACCTTACCAACGGGTCCAGCCTCGTGATCGGAGATGCCGTAAAGGGCGGCGGAGACTTCATGGACCTGAAGCCGTACTGCGTAGGCTGGGCTGACTCACTGGAAGCTGTTGCGGATGCCGTCAAGCAGATCTACGACGAAGGACAGCGGCGCAAGGCAGTCCTTTTGAAGATCGGCAAAGTCAAGGTTGGTGACTGCTCACCTGCAGAGATCGAGAAGTACAAGCTCAGCCCGCTAGTGCTACTCCTCGACGAATTCGGGTCCCTCGTGATCCCGCTTGATATTCCAAAGGGCGCCGACAAGGAAGACCCTTTGGTGGTTGAAGCTACAGCCCAGAATTCTGCGAAATCGGCCATCAAAATGTATTGCGGAAAGATTGCTCGCGAGCTTCGCTTCGTATCAGTCTTCCTCATCATCGCACTTCAGAGGGCGGATGTGTCCATTATGGGTGCCGGTGAATTCCGTTCAAATCTTGGCATGAAGATCCAGCTGGTTCCACCAACCGGCATCATCAGTAATACCGAGATCGGGTTCCTTTTCGATCCGGGCATGCTGGAGTCAGTGCGCGAGCGCGTTCAGACCCTAGGGGATGGAGAGCCCGGGCTTGCCATCGTGGCGTCAGAGGGTGGAATGGCGCAAGGTGTAAAAGTTCCTTATGAAGAAGCGGACCTGATCGGTGGGCTTATGCACGAGCGCGGGGTCCCTGTGGTCACGAAGCCAATGCGCTTGAAGCAAGGGGCAAAGACCATCGAAGCGGCTACGCTGCCGCAGTGGTGGACTGATGCCGTGGAGGAAGAAGAGACAGCTAACACTCCAGCCGCACCAGCTGATTCCGCTCCGGAACCTGCCTGGGTCAGCGCTGAGGATCCCTTCTAGGACGACCTCTCCTCGTGCGCATCATGCTCTTGCGCGTCTACGCATTGTGATGGGTAGCCAAGAAATCCTTGGCTACCCATCACCAAAGGAGAACCCCATGTGCGAAGCAAAAGGAAGCGAGAGATACCCCGAAGGCAGGCGGTGCCCAGGCACCACTCGACTAGTCCGAGCACTGACCTACACCGAAATCAAGCTTGATCAGGCAGTCCAAGGTTTCAGCGCCACAGCAGCCAGCCAGAATGTGGTGTCCGAGGATGCCGAGAAGCCAGGCGAGCTGTCCCCCAGCTGGCTGAAGAAGTTGCTGGCTGCTGCTATGGAGGTCCACCGCAAGATCATCAGGCTGCGTGAGAAGCGGGCGGCAGCCAGGGCTGAGCGTGAGCAGGAGGAAGCCGACCAAATCGCCCAGATTGAAGAGGAGGATGCTCGCAAAGCGGCCGAAGCCAAGGAGCGTCGCATCAAGGCAGCCTACAAAAAGCTGGACGAAGCGTCAGATCGTCAGACTGAAGCCGCGCTCGACTTAGAGCTTCTGAAAGACCCTCAGCACCCGGGCTGTGTGGAGCGGCGCAAGATCTTGCTGAAAGAGGCAGAGAAGGAGGCCCGCTCAGCCCAGACAGCCATCAGCCGCATCGAGCTGAAGATCGGCACGGATGGCGAGCACACGGGCAGCCAGCTCAAGCGGCTGGAGACACTGCACCGCACCTTGGAGGCAGCTAGCGCACTGGTAGAGCACCTGGAGGGAGCGCAAGAGAGGTGTCCAGATCTTCGGACCGCCCAGCTGAGGTACGCGCAGGCCAGAAGCCACTGGGATGACTGCGAGAAGGAGGTCATCGCTGCTGAGGAACCATAAAAGCTCATTAACTCAACAATTTGCCCACTTATTCACTCAAACAAACAACAAATTGTCCACTCATCCACTTATCAGAAGAACAACATAAAAACTCTTTAAGAAGGAGCCCCATCATGAGCACCAAAGAAAAGTCCCCGATCATCAGCCAGCTGTGGAAGGAAGCCGCCATCGCCTCGATGACCGGCAAGGATTCCCGCAAAGACTACGAGGCCGCTACCTCGCGTCTCGGCTTCACCCCGGCCGCCGACGTTGAAATCGCTGTTTCAGATTGGGATTTCTGGGATCCGATCCTCGAAAAGGCCAAACAGTCAAAAGATCCTGAGCTGGTGGCTGCCGTCGCCTATTCCGATGTCCGCCGCACGCGGCTGGCGCTGGATCAGATGACAGGTGTTATCCCCCTCTTCAAGGAGCGAGGCCAGCCGATTGCTGAGCGTCGAGAGCTCTTGATGAAGTCAGAAGCTGCCTGGCTTCGCAAGGCAGTGAAAGCCATCAAGAAGTAGTCACATACGAGCCGCCCTGGGAAACCGATCCTGGGGCGGCTTTCTTGTGCCCTGGCACCGCCTCCAAGGACGGTTAGTCGCCGTGATCGCAGCCCCAATGCACTTCTTGGCGCATGGAGATGCATGTACCCCACCAAGGAGCACAAAATGCATTCCAGAAGTATCAGCACAATGGCCATAGCACTGGCCCTGATCGCCGGCACGGCCATCAGCACCCAGGCAGCCACGCAAGCCCCTCAGATCGAGCGTACGGCCGTCACGCAGGGCATTACGACTGGCGCCTCGACCATCCTCCTGGCGGCTACACCCGAAGTCAGGGCACCTAAAGCCAGCATCGAGGTAGTGCGTGCTGCTTTCACAGCCAAGACCACGCCACCGCCGCCAGCCCCTGTTATTCTTGCCGGCCGCACCGGAACAGCTGCACCGGTCTCCACGCCAAGCCCTCCGGCAGTGCCTTCGTCGGCATCTGACTCCACGCCAGCACCAGCGCGGGTTCGCGCTGCTGCTCCCGAGCGAAGCGACAACGCTGCAGCCACCAAGACCAAGGTAGCCGAGGCCCCTCAGTCAGAGGCCAGCACCTCATCCATCGTCGAGACCGGCATGAAATACATAGGCGTTCCCTACGTGTGGGGCGGCACGAACCCTGCAGTGGGGCTTGATTGCTCTGGCTTCACGCAGCTGGTCTTCCGCCAGCACGGCATCAGCCTCCCCCGAGTTGCCAGGGCCCAAGCCAAGGTAGGCACCCGCGTCAGCTCGCTGGCAGAAGCGCAGCCAGGTGACCTGGTGGGCATGCGCAATGGCTCGCACATCGCCATCTATGCCGGTGATGGAAAGATCCTGCACTCCCCGCGGCCTGGCGAGACGGTCAGCATCCGAGCCCTGACCAAGTACGACGACATCGACGTTATCCGCCGCCTGAAGTAACCCCAAAGACCCTGAAAAGAATCGAGAAAGCCATGAAAACCACGTACCCGGTCATCAAAGCCACCCGCCACGCCCGCAAATCCCCGATCTCACACCACATTATTGCCGTCCAGATCAAGGGTGATGCCACCGGTGCCACCCGCAAGCTGATCACCCTGAAGCATGAAGGTCGTGCAGAGCCCAGGCCTGACCTGGCCTTGATGCGAGCAGCCCACAGCAGCCCCTACTCGTGGATGGACTTCGAGATCACCTGCGAGATCGAATGGGCCAAGGATGTGCGCTTGACACCGTGCGGCAGCGAACCGGCAGCTATCTGGGAGCTCATCGACAGCCTTGCCTGACTTTGTGCGCATGGAGATAGACGGAGCCAAAAGTTGGTGTCCGAATCAAAGAGAAAGCAGGAGAGTATGTGCTACGAAAAAGGAAATATCATCCACCCCAATGGCAAGCGCTGCGAAGTGAATTCCCCGCACGGCCGACGTCTGGGCCGACGCGCCAAGTACTTCTACGGCGCAGCCACAGCCGAAAATCGGAAAAAGCTAGCCACCCTTCCCCTCGAATTCCAGGAGGGAAGCACCTACCAGCGGTCAGTCGTCGCCCAGGCCTCCACCGATCCAGCTGTGATCGAGCTAGCCCTGAACGATCGCCCACGTGTCATTGCAGGGCTGGCATCCAATCCGGCCTTGAGCCTTGAGCAGACACTTCAGGTCGCAAGCCAGGTGAAGCCGTCGAAAAGGGTCGACCTGGTCCAGCGCAATCAGGACCGTCCAGAGATCATGGAAGCCCTGGCTGGCGACTCGCATGCTGGTGTCCGTGCCGCAGTTGCCTTGGCAAAAGCGACACCGACCGAAGTTCTTGAAAGCCTGGCCGGCGACACCACGCCCCGTGTGGCAAGCCTTGCAGCAGGCATGCTGACACCTAAAGCCGATCTTGTCAGATTCGCTAGCGACCCCAAGCATTCGGCTACTGTGCGCGCGGCGGTTCTTCGACGCAGAGTCACCGAGGAAGACACCGATATTTTGACCCAGCTGGCTGCGAATCCTGCCGGCGGGATCAGGACTTTTACCGCACTGAGGACTTCGGATCGAGTACTACGCGACCGGCTACTTCTGGACAGCAATCCGGGGGTTTCACGGGGCGCCTGGCAGAACGCCCGCTTCCGTGGCCAGCTTGATGGGATGACTGATGAGCAGCTGCTCGAAGCAGGCCATCGTGAAGTGCGCTCAAAGGCCGTCAGCACCTCCACAGACGCCGACTTCTTGAGGAAGGTGCTGACTGGCACGGACGAGGATTTGCGCCTCACGGCAGGGTACAACCGGGCGTTACCCCTGGAAGATGTGAAAGCACTTGCCCACGTCAATGACCAGGCAGCGATTGCCTACGAGGTACGCTCCCCGCAAGGCACTGAAATACCCGTGAAGCTGCGCCAAGCCTCGCATCGACTGCATCTCGCTGGGTCAGCCGAGTACCCTTTCGAAGAAGCGCTGCTGGATGCAAGTGAATCCGTGCGTCGCAAGGCCGAGAACCATTTCTTCCAAGCACAGCCCGTTGAAAATCTGGTGTCTGCAGAGCGGGCGGAAGACCGGCTGAAGGCTTTTGAGCACCGGGGGCTCACCAACACCGCTATCGCCAATCTCCTGGAAGATCCTGACGCTGCTGTCCGTAGCAAGGCAGTCCAGAGCTTCACTGTCCGCTCAGTAGCTGACCTCGATCGCTACCCCGTGCTGCTGACCAGGATGAGAGGCTACAAGACGCCGAATCAGGACTTGGCTCGCGAGCTGATTAGCCACAAAAATCCAGAGGTTCGAATGGCGGGGCTTCGCTCACTCGCGTACGGAGATTTCAGGGCGGAGAAGGCTTTCCTTGACGAGCATCCAGAGTATGCAGAGGCGATGTCGAAGCAGAGCAAGTCACCGCGTGCTTTTGCGCCAGCCGACGTCGATCGATACTTCGAAAATTTTCCGGGGTGGGTGCAAAAAGCTGCTATCGAGGAGGTGGACACCCCGAAGATGCTTTCGCTTCGGTCAAAGAGCCGCTTCGAGACCGAGCGGCGCTCAGCAGCCGGCAATCCGCTGACGCCTATTGCCGATCTGAAGCGCTTGGCAAAGTCCAAGAGCGACATTGTGCGGATGAAAGCGGAGATGACATTGCGAGAGCTAAGCGCCGCTGCGTAAGCAAGAGCCATCCGTGCTTTGAAGTCTACGCATGGGAAACCTTGAGACGGCCTCCACAGCCGCCTCGCGTTTTCTCCTGGTGCGTGGGTAGAAAGGGCAGCTCGGTCAGAAATCGGCCAGCTGCCCTTTCTTCTTGCCCGTGCGAGGACTACGAATCACCGTGTCTCCGATTCGCCGCATAGTACTTGGTGCAAGTAATCACGCATCACAAAAGGAGCTTCATCATGAAGTGGAAATCCGTAACGGCCCTCACCCTGGCCCTGGGCTTCGCCCTCACCGGCTGCACCCAGGCCGGTACTGGCACACCGGTAGGCGAAAAGCCTGCCCTGACCGTCGAGCAAATCAGCCAGCTTCCTGTGGCTGAGCGCACTGCAGAGTACAACGGTGCCCCAGCAGCCTCCGAGGATTTCAAATACAAAATCGCTACTCCGAAACTTGGCTTGGCTTTCACTCCGGCCTACGACGCCCCCGACGGCAAGCCGGTGGCTTTGATTGCAGAAGCTATTCGCAGCGATTTCATTTGGACACCGGTCATCGATGAGCGCGAGGGGTGGCTGAAGATCATGCTGCCAGGCAAGAACGCCGGATCCTCCAAAGCCGAAGACGACCAAGGGGTTGCCGGCTGGGTCTCGGCCTCCAGCATGGAGGTCAAGGAGCATACAAGGGAGGTCATTGTGTCTGCCCATAAGCGCGAGGTACAAGTACTGAAGCAAGGCGAGCTGCTCGCGTCGTACGATTTGCAAGAAAGGCTGCAAGAGCCTGATGTTGCTGGTCGAAAAGGTTTTATCGCCATCGAGAAGTGGGGGCGTCCTGACTTCGAATCTTGCAATATCGAAAACGGGTTCAGCACCTCCCTGTTGAGCGAGCGCTTCAAGCACCGAACCGACGTGGGGCTGAGCGAGGCAAAGCCCTACCCAGAGGACGCTGACTGCCACAGTGGTGCAAAAACGGCTTGGGCCATGTCGGTCGGCACATTTCGTCTAAGCAAGAGTGACATGAAAAGCCTCCAAGGTTACGTCTCCCCAGGCACTCCGATTCATTTCGTGAAGTAGCACTCCAAGGATCCACTGGAGGGCATTTCGTCGTGATAGCGGCGAGGTGCCCTCTTTACTTTGCCCGGGCAAGGGTGACTCACTCAAAGCGCTTCATCACCTCATCTAGATCGATGTCGTCGAGCGTCACGCTAGGGCGCACAGAGGGCAGGGCCACGGCGTAAATGTCGAGCGCTTCCAGGATGGCCAGCACTTCGCCCAGCCCGGCGCTCAAATGCCCAGATTCCAGATCAGCGACAAAGCTTGCCGTCACGCTCGCCTCAGAGGCCAGCTCCTCTTGGGTCAGCCCTTGCTCAGCTCGTGCTTCACGGACAGCCTGTCCTACCGATTCCAAGGTGCTGAAGAATCTGCGCTTCATTGACCAACCGTAGCAGGGAGGCTCCATGGGAAGGGACTACGAGCGAGCATGCTCACCGGGACACTGTGCGCATGGTGCTTAGTGATTCAAGTACGCACCACTAAGGAGTCTCCCATGAGACGGAAAATCGCACCCCTCGCCCTCGCCCTAGCTGTCCTGCTGACCGGCTGCACCTCGGCGGGCATCAGTTCTGATCCGGCTCCGTCAAGTACACCGGTGGCTGAGGCCGTACAGCCCTCAGCGGAGCCAAGTACCCCGGCACCGATCGAGCCAGCCGCAGTTTCGCAAGAGAAGCTTGCCAAGCTGCCGTGGGTCTCCACCTTCACCGTGTACAGTCGCGCTGATGTCCCCGTGGAGCCTGGCACGCCCTACCGTAATGCCGTGGCCAGCCTGCCAAAGGGTGCTGACTTCGCCATTGCCTACACCAAGCCAGGTGGGCCAGCTTTTGCCCTGATCGGTGAAAAGGAATTGTCTGACAAGACCGCCCTGCCCGTGATTTCCCGCCAAGCCGGCTGGGTGCTTGTCCTGATCCCTGGCCGGCTGAATCTTCCTGGTGATGGTCCAGTGAATGGCGCCGCGGCGTGGGTTCCCGAATCACAAGTTTCTCTGAGGGAGCAGTCCACCCAGGTGGTCGTAGATCTGGGCGCTGGAGAGGTCCGCGTGCTGGAGAGCCTCGAGGAAGTCGCCAGCTATCCGATCACTCTGGACGGAAATGACCTGACTCCTGCGATGGGAGTTCGCGGCTTTGCCGTTTCGAGCTACTTCACCCAGGAGGGCAGGGCCTGCAGCAGCCAGAAGAGCATAGCCCTCAGCACACAGTCTGAAGAGTATAAGTCCTTCGTCGACGGAGCAAGCCTCATCGCCATCCACTCTTGGAGCGAATCCTGCCGAGCACGCTCGGCCCAGACCACCCGTACTAGTGGCTGCATAAATATTTCAGATACCGATATGGCTGATTTGCTGAAGCGAGTCAAGCCTGGCACCCCGATCACTTTCAAAGGTGGCGAAAACAGCTGATTCTTGCCGGCTATGGACTACGAACCGCGGCGTGCACACCGCCTTGTCGGATTGTGCGCATGGATAGGGAAAAGGAGGGAAAGCGTCATGTAAGCCGATAAAAAAATACCAGCACCCACAAGCACAGAGTCACCGCATCAGAAAAATCACTCTCACTAGGAGAAAACCAATGATAACCAAAACCACGATCACCCGCCTGTCAGCAGCTGTCCTCGCCGGAACTATTGCCTTCACCGGCCTGGGTCTGGCCTCACCAGCCCTCGCCGCACCAGGTGCCTCTGCGCCGGGTATTGAAGCAGCCAGCTACGCCGAGACATTGAAGGCGAATATTATCTCCGACTCGGGCACTGGCTACGGTGTGGAATCCATCCTCTATCAAATCGACGCCTACGCGGGCGATGACTACATCCTGACCGGTGAAAATGTGTTCCACTCGGGCGGAGATAACTCGAACCACAGTCGGGCGTACACCTTCTCAGTGCGATTGACAGATCAGCCGCAGCTCCTCACGCAGCTGGTCGCCAAGCATAAGGACAACCTCGCCGGAGCCGATAAATTGGTGGTGCTTGAGAATCCCCTCGTCGTCCCAGCTCATCAGCCTTGGCCTGACCCGGTGCTGGACACTCGCATTACGGTCCCTGGGGTCGAATGGGGCAAGGACGAAATGGGCTACGACACATTCTTCTTCGACAAATCGAAAGTGGTCACTACGACCACCGAGCTTGAGCGCGACTGGACACCTAGAGCCTACGAAGTCTGGGTAGACGGCGTATACGAGCAGTCCCTCTCAGTGGATTTCACCTACCGGTGTGATGACCCCCGCGGTTTCCTTGACGGTAAAAACGTCGAGATCCGCGCACTATACAATCTCGTGTCTGATCGGACTTTGCGCTACAACTCAACCACCTTCGACTGCACGTCCAGCATCCCGCTGGCCTTGAAGCTTGGCCAGGATACCACCTCCGTGAAGCCAGGCGACACCGTCGCTTTCACCATCGATCAGGTGGCAGGCACCTACGGCAAGGATCCCGTCATCTCGTGGTCTGTGGACGGCAAGACCATCGATGGCGCTACTGGTCTGAGCGTCAAGGCACCGGACACCAGTTTCACTGCCATCCAGGCCTCAGTGACCATTGCTGATCGCGAAGGCGAGACCCTGACTCGAACTGTCGGTTGGGCCAACCCGACCCCAGTCACCGGTGGAGGCACGGATGAACCGGACACAGGCGCGAAGCCGGGGGCAAAGCCCGAGGCTCCGGACACCGGTGTCAAGCCTGATGCCGGTGACAAACCAGGCACCGGAAGCAAGCCTGATGTGAAGCCAGGCAAGCCGGATGCAGGCGACAATGTCGACAAGGATGATTCTGACTCCCCTTACAAGTCAGAATGTGAAGGCCTCTGCGACAAGGGTGACGGACCAAATGCGCCAGATGATGACAAAGACATCGTCGACGTCATCGTCTCGAAGAAGCCACTGACCGGCTTCAAGAAGCCGGTTCAGGGTATTGATAATCCGCGCGTGATGTCCACCCTGGTCAAGTAACAGATTGGCCCTTCTCCACGGTGTGGGGAGGGGCTTTTCCCTGCCCAAAATCCGATGCCTGAGGACCACCGCAGCGGCTGCGCGATTTGGGCGCATGGTGTGTATATATCGGAGCCCATTCGCTCTGATGAAACCAGCAAAAGGAGAAAATTATGTGCCGAGCAACCACCCATCCAAAAGGAAAATTCCGCTGCAAGGAAGCCAACTGCGCGTCGCGGCGGCGACTCGGCGCCAAGGCCAAGCGGTATTTCGGGGTCAATGACTCGCGGACCCGCAGTCGCGTAGAGGAGCTGGAGAAGGACGGCATCCTAGCCCTCCGCTATGCCGCTCGGGCCGCATCCGCTTCACGGCTCCGCGACCCTGAGCTGATCAAGCTGGCCATCCGGGACAAATCCGTGGCCACACAGCTGGCCTTGGCAAAGAACCCCGCGGTCAGAGAGGATGAAGAGCTGCGCCAGGTGATGGAGGCAGGCCGTCCTGACCATACTGGCGCCACGCTGGCGCAGGATCCTCGCGTACTGGCCACCTTGCGTGGTGAGCAGCTGACCACCCGCGCTGCACGTCGTCTGGTAGAGCGACCAGAAACACGTGCCGCACGACTGGAGCGGGAAGCAGCCAGGGCTGAGAAGCGTGCAGCCAAGATGAGCGACCTCGACAGAGCCTTGCTGGAGCAGCAGGAGCTCTACGGCAGCAGCACTGAGATGAGCTATGACTATGACTCGGATGAGGAAGATGACGATTGGGATTTCGACACAGCTGACCGCGTCTACAAGCAGATTCAGGCGGCGCCAAAGAAGGCAGCGAACCTGTCCGCGGCGAAGACTGCGAAGGCGTGGGTGGCCCTTCCTGACGAGCAGCGTGAGGAAGCCGCAGAAAAGTACCGAGGAGATGCTGCAGTAGTCCGCATGGCCCTACTCTCGGAAAGTACACGCGACATGGCTTTCGGCATGATCTCGGAAAGCGCCCCGCTGGAAACCGTGGCTTACGTTCTCACTACCCTCGTGGCAGAAAGTGATGCGCAAGAGAATCAGGAGGCCATCATGCTCATCACCACAGCACTCCAGGAGCGTGAGGCTATCGAGTGGAGCCCAGGAGCGGATCCAGTGGCCTCGGCCAAGGAATGGTTGCAGGGCAGAGAGCCGCAGGCAGCGTAGTCGAGGAGGGTCAGTAGAAGACAAGCTGCTGACCCTCTCTTATTTGTCCGGGCACCGATGTATGATCTCTCCAGAAAAGAGAGGCTTGACATGGACAAACAACAAGGTAATTCGGCCATTCCAGATTTGCTTGGTCATTACTCGGAAGACCCTGCACACCGGCTCCAGACGCTGCAAGAGGCCCTCGTGCTCTATAACGGAATCGTCAGGACGGGCGGCTACCCGGAGGTCTCCGAGGCGATCACAATCGTGGATGCTGCAGCTGGAAAGGGTTGGGAGCCGATGTCAGTAGCCATATGCCATGCCAGGCTGTCATTGGTCCGCAATCGGCTCAGGTGAACCACTGGCCTGAGAAGTAACGACCAGCCTGATGCATCCCCACGAAGCATCAGACCGGCCTTGCTCACTCACCCCATGAGTGAGCACATCGCGTCGGAGGAGAAAGCAGGAAAGCCTCCCTCGCTACTTTTTGTGTGTAGGAGCCCGTTCGCCTGGTTCACGGACACCACTTAATACGTAGTCACACCCTGCGGGGTCACCTCGACGACTTTGAGCCCCAACAATTTCCAGTGCTCGCGAATCTGCGACTCCATCCGGGTGATTTGGGCGCTGGCCAGCTGGCGGCTGCTCGCCCAGTAGAGCACCTCGGCCGGCTACAGTTCGTATGCCCCTGCGTATAGGGCTGAAATCACGGTGTCCGATTCCTGAATCCTGACGGACAGCGCATCGGATTGGGCTTCCAGCACCGTTTGGTACTCTTCGACGGCCTGCTCGGAGGCGTCACGCCGTCCGTAGACGGGTTCGACAAGGTCGCGGAGGGCGGCTGGTGGCTGCACCAGGATCCGATCTGAGCCGCCGCCTGCAGACGAAAGAGCAATTCACCCAGGGCGAGCAAATCACCTTCATCCTCACGGATCTGACATTCCCCGAGCAAGCCGGGAGTGCCGACGACAATAATATCGTCCAAACGGCAGTGAAAACGCCACTCATCCGAGGACATGAGAAGGGGATCTGCCTCCGCCTCATCAGATAGCGAGCTTATCGCTCAGGGGTCTAGCTCGCCAAGCTCAGTGTGTATTCGCGTTGGGCTAAGTGAGCTATTTCTTTGTGCCATCATTTAGGCTCCACCATTTTGACGTACCTGTTGAAGAGAAGCTCTTGTTTTTCGCCTTCTTCATGCAGCACTTTCCTCAGCCCGAAGAGCTTGAAGACAGCTTGATCTAGCTCGCCGTGGGCTTTGAGAAGATCTTGGCGCATCGCAAGCGGGTTATACATTTCCGCGAGGGAACGCCCGGGCTGCGCTTCACGGGCTGCTTGAACGGCCGCGGCCGCGGCTGTGACACGCCCCCGTGCCTCGTCGCTGAATTCCTCTGGTAGGGGGAATGTATTCCAAGTAATCTTGTTGGCGAATCGCAGGTCATCGCGAATGCGTCCACCAACCATGCGCTGCCACGACATATAAAGGGACGAGGAAATAATCCCGAAAAGGAATCCGTCAGGATCGCTTGCCATGAAGTTTGCATTGGACTGAATAACATCAGGCGTTGAATACGCAGCAGTGCAATACATCCTATTCGATGAGAAATGCGCTGGAATCGCCAGATAATCGTTGTCTGGATGCCTATTTTCATCAAATAGATGAGGGGTGGACGCCTTCTTTTTGGTGGAAGACTTAGGGCTCGCGCTTCTAAGCTGACGCACTGCTTCAAGTCGCTCGCGCAACAAAAGCGAGGCTTGAACATCCGATGGATCCAGGTCAACCATCCACAAACACCACCGCGGGAGGTCGTGGATGAGTTCATCTGCTCCCGGGAATTTCCTAAGGTACTTTGCCGCGTGAGGATCACGCGAAACCTCTGGGTACTGTTCAACAGTGACTATGAGGTTTCCACCGTCTGTTGGTTTGTTTCCGTAAACGACTTTCGGAAGCTTTTTACTCACAGGTTTGGTTGCGCTAGTTACGTAGATTTCATCCCCCGGAACTAGGTAAGGTGAGATCGAATTGACGACCCTCGCGATTGGCTCGCCTTTTCCTCCCTGAGCGTATTCGAAAAGAGTTCTCTTTCCTTGTTTCTTTGTGAAGCCAACAATCGAAACGTGAACACCGGCTTTGCCAGTTGCCTCGGTTTTCCAATTGAAACCACGGTGGGCAAAGCTGATATGCCAGTCTGCGCTGTAGACTGATTTGAACAATGATTGGACGGGCTCCCCCTGACAAACCGAAGAAGTCGAAACAAACGCCCATGTACCACGTAATGGACCAAAGTAGTCAATAGCTTTGGCATACCACCCCGTTACAAAATCCATTGTACCCGTGTAGCGCCCCTTACCCCACGCGGTAAGTAAATCGCTTTTTTGCTTTTTCGTCATCAAACTGGATCCAACAAACGGAGGATTACCGACGATAATGACGTTCTCGGAAGCGGGCACGACCCATTCCCAATCAATATTCAGTGCGTTGTCCACGACGATTTTTGCAGATGTCTTAAGCGGCAATCTTTCCGGCGATTCGCCGAGCACTTCGAGCATACGTCTGTTTGCCTGATGATCAGTAATGAACAGTGCAACCTCGGCTATACGCGCTGGCCACTCCTCGATCTCAATGCCGTGGAATTGAGTTAGTGAGACCTTGAGGCCTGCCGACTCGTCCATCAGCATAACCTGACTGCTACCTTCCAAGTTGTGCAGCCGATCGATGATCTGCAGTTCTATCTCACGGAGTTCACGGTAAGTGATGATCAAGAAATTGCCGCAGCCACAGGCCGGGTCTAGAAATTGCAGATTGGAAATCTTGTCCCATAGCCGCTCCAACTTGACTCGGCTATACTCAGCTTCCTTCAGCTCTTTTCTAAACTCGTCAAGAAACAGGGGTCCGAGCGTCTTGAGGATATTCTCTTCGCTCGTGTAATGTTCTCCCAGCTCTCGTCGCAGTTCTTTGGACTTCACCGCCTGGAACATTGAACCAAAAATTGCAGGGCTAATCGTACCCCAGTCGAAGTCAGTCGCTGCCAGAATCGCTTCACGCATGCGAGCGTCAAAGTTGGCCAGAGGAACAGGCTCCGAGAAAACTGATCCGTTTACGTACGGCAGCTGCCTGATCATCTCATCGGTACGCTCGCTGCGGTCATTCGGATGTGTGTCCAACACCTGGAACATCTGTCCGATAAGACCACCAAGATCGCTACCGTCTTCGCGGGACCTGTCTCGAATAATCTGGGCGAACAATCCGCGCTCCATCAACCCGGTGTCTTCCGCGAACAAGAGGAATAACATCCTGGCCAAGATCACGGAAGTGTGATGGTCTGACAGGTTGTCATGCGCCAACGCATCATACAGGTCCGCCATACGTTGTACAGCTTTTTTGTTAGCTGTGCCAGCATCCGTTTTTATCGACGGCCGTCGCGAGTAACCGGCCATCCACATGAAAAGACCAATACGTTGCGGCAGTTGTTTGAGGGTAAATTTCGTTACCTCAATAGGCGAAACTGTAAGGTCATGAACTTCGAAATTTTCGAAATCCGAAACGATGATTTGGCTCGGTAGCTCCTGGTCTTGCAACCCATCCAAATAGTCAAAAGCTTGGGCAGTTGCTTTAGAAAGATCGCGCCCAAGACTTTTCTGCTCAATGAGCAATTCACCAGGCCAGAAAACGTCGATACGGCCGGCACGTCCAGTGCTCAAACGATCTGCGTGGCGTTCGAAAAGGATCGTTCGTTTATGATCAACACCGAAAATCTTCAAGAACTCCGCCCAGAAAAGCTGTGTTTCAGCGTTCTCACGGGTCGTACCCGCCCAGCGCTTCGCAAATCGGCCAGCATTCTGCCTAGCTTCCCCTAGGGTTGGCTTGTTCTTGGGTGCTTGTGCAACGGACATTGAGTGACCACCGGATGACTAGGCTTGAATCGTTCTTTTCCGATCCTATCTACGCGTGGTGTGTGCTACACAGGAAGACACGTTTGCACGTATTCATGGGAAAGGAATCGACACATTCTAATGAAGCTGATTAGTTTGAATTTCCGCTGCGCTTTGCACGATCTGCGAAGTCTTTTAGCACGGCCTCTTTATCAAGTAGATCAAAAATAGACCCTTGCGCAGGTGCAACCCTCGCCGGCGGTTCGCTGATCTTCAAGTTCTTGACCAAAGCGCTTCCTTGCAGTCTCAGTATCTTCTTGTCCCACGAGAAAAGTGCAAAAGCTTCATGCACTACAGCACTGGCCACAACCAGCGCGTCAGGACCTTTCATCAGTTCTTGCCGCGCGAGCTTTGCTCCCAGGTGCGCGACTCGATCGTCGTGCTCTAGCGTGATATGCCCGTACCCGTTGAAGTATGCATCTATCGCTTTCTTTCGTTGGTGTCTTGTGGAGGGTGGAATGTTAGTGCCAAGTTGTTGTGTCGAATTGATTTCCGTGAGAACGATAGGAAGTAACCCTGCTACAAATTCACCCGTTTCTATTTTGGCAAGTAAATTTGAACTACGACGTGCCCTGTCTTCGTCAGCACCCTTAGCTCGAGCGTTTCCGGTATACAGTGCGTCGACATACACGCAGGTATCGACAACGATGAGTTCTGGCCTAGTCTTCATCGCGGAGTCTCCTCTGGAATTCAACAGAGTCCACTCGATTCACGTCATCTGACCAAAGACCCTTGATCAGGTCAACGCTCACTACTTCCCTATCTGGAAGAATCTCAAAGTCATGCATGGCCAGAGAAATCTTCTTTCCGTTTTTATTCCGCTTGAGATCACCCCAAATGCGAAGTCTTGACCCAGCAACCTGTTGGATTGTTACCCCAAATTCCGATGAGAATCGGACAGGCACTCGCGTTCGGGAGGATTCGTCCTGGATGGTAAGAATTTCAAAACCTTCCTCGTCCTTCCATCCGACAACGTGCCCTGTTACGCTGCCGCGGGAAACAGGTGCATCGTGCGCAAGGGCTCGTTCGACGATATGACTGAACTCTTCATCCACGGAAAGAGTATTGGCTAAATTGTCATGCCAGATGTCTACACCTTCGGCACCAGAAAAACGATCTAGTTTGGTGACCTTTCGAAGCGCAACAAGCATCTCGTGGTTCCATCTATCTGGAGCTTTGCCTTCATTCTTGAGCGCAGACAATCCATCAGAAATCTCAGAAATCAGTTGATTGCCCGTCTCCGAGTAATCAGCACGTGGCCTGTAACCAGTAGTTATGCTGTTCAATGCCAGCTTGGAGACAACCCAGATTGGTTCCTCGTCGCCGGGCCGCAGCGCTCTCGATGATGCCTTCAGTAAATCATGTAGCGAACGGGCCACGTTCTCCAGAGCTTCTGCCGAAATCTTGTCCGGGTCCCCGCGCAAGTGGATGCCGAGGACAGGTTGCACGCTAACGGTGCTCGCTGTTAGAAATTCCTCATGTGCTTCCATATCGATTAGCGTACACAACCAACCCGTCAGTTTGGCAGGACCCGCTCTTCAAGTCGTAATGGTCCGCTACTTAACGAAAAAGCACCCCGGCCTAATGCAGTTCAGCACCAAGCCGGGGTCAGCAGACAACACTTTCCGTCAGAGCTCTTCGAGGATACTTGTGCGGTCCTTGGCTACCTCAGAGCGCCTAATGTAGTGCTGTTGAGTAGTCCGACTACTCTTATGTCGTAGCTGGGCCGCTGCGGCCTCAACCCCTACCGTATCCGCCAAGGCTGTCGCTACAGCGCGGCGGAAAGCATGCGGTGTGACATTGCCAGGCAACTTCACGGTGCTCGATTCTAAAATCCGCCGGAGTGAACCGCGCACCGTTGATGGAGCTGAAAAACGCCCCGATCGTGTCGGAAAAACAGGTGAATCGGGTGTAATTGGCGTCTTGATACCAGCCTTGGCCTCCTTCAGCGCATGCACAGCGCGGTCGGTAAGGCTCATCAGGCTGTGGAAGCGGTCCGTCTTTGTATACCCCTGTCGAAAGACTCCAGTGCGATCAATAACGGTTCCACTAATCACAACCGTCTTGGTTTCAATGTCGACATCCCGCCAACGGATTGCCAACACCTCTCCGATGCGGCATCCAGTGGACAGCATCAGTTCAATGGCGTGCAGTACACGGCGACTAGGCTTGGGCCCCGGCTTCTTCTCGGCGAATCGAGCTTCGAGGATCTCTCGCAAGATCTTGAGGTCACCCTGATCTAGTGCTTCGACGACCCGCACTCCCTTGCGCGGAAGTTTCACGGATAGAACCGGGTTTGTAGCCAGCTCCCCCATTCGCACGGCCTCGGCCAGCGCACGGTTCAGTGTCCCCTTTGCCTGGCGCGCGCGGGTGGCTCCTTCGCCCGTGGCACGATCCATGAGCGATTCAAGCCGTTTCTGGACCAGCGGCACCGTTAGTTGCTGCAGTTCAAGATCACCCATGACCACATTCAAGTTGGTTGCGTCATTCACATACTGGCGGAAAGTTTGCTGGCGGACTGCATTGGCATCGCGAATGTCAGGGTCATTAGGGTCGACAACTGCGAGGGTATCCAGGTAGTACTTCAACGCGTCGCGTACAGTGGGGGCGGTTGATTTGAGTGGTGTGTCGTCGTTGCGGAGCTTCTCTGCTTTCTTGTGCAGAGCAGCCAAGGCAGCAGCCTTCGTACTGCCGCGTGCTGATAGCCGTTTCTTCACACCACCGTCAAGCCGCATGGCGCTCTCTGCGACCCAAAACTTCTTGCCGTTAGTTTCTTTCAGTCGTGCCGAGATTTCGCCGAGTGCGCCGATTTCAAGCCTTGGTCGCGCCATTATGCTGCCACCTGCGCTTCCTCGAAGAGTTCGTTGAGGAAGTCGTCCAGGTCGCAGCTGCGGTAGAAACGCTTGCGGCCGATGAGGATGCTTGCTGGTCCGTAACCGGTGTTCCGCCAGATGCCAAGCCCTTGCACCGTCATGCCGAGGATGGCAGCTGCCTGGCGGAGAGGGATTAGAGTGTAGAGACGACCAGCGTCCGAGGTGAAGGTGTGTTCACTTGAATGGTTCATACATATATATGTGGGGAGGAATCGTTCTGGTTCACGGGCCCAGTTTCACTCGGTTTCTGCTTGCACAATTGGTCGCTCGAAACTCTCTCAATAGGTCGCTCGAAACTCTCCTCTTTGACTGACCTGCCAGTGTTTTCCAGTTTCACTCAGTTGCTTTCGACCTTGTGAAAATCCTGCGTTAGCACAAGTCAACCCAGGAATTATATTGATGTTTCCGGGGTTTTTGAGGGCTCCACATTAGTAGATATCTAAAAGAGCAGGTCGCCGGTTCAAATCCGGCAGGGGGCTCATGTGAAGAAAATCCCCGGAATCACGCAAGCGTGATTCCGGGGATTTTCGCATTTATCAAGCCTCGTTGCCGCCGGTGATTTCGAAGTCGAGCGTTATCGCTCCCCCGGTGGCGTAGTTGGGGACATCCGCGGCCACCGCCTGCCCCTTGGGCGAGCTCATGGCCGCGCGAAATGCATCGACATCGCTGAACTCGGCCTCGAAAATCGCGAAGTACTTCGCCGGGTTGCCTTGCGCGTCCGGGGAAATATTTGTCGAGTAGCGCCACGAACGAAGCCCTGGAAGCTGGGCCGCAAGCGGCAAGTGGGTCTGTTCGTAGTACTTGACGAAGGCATCACGGTCAGCGGGTTCGGGATAAAGAACGGTGAGCTTGTACATGTCGGCTTCTCCTCAGGGGTTGCCATTGTTCGGGTACGCAACGGCCCCTCGAATTCCGGAAAATCCGAGGGGCCGATGCCGATATTATGACTTATTCGAAGTCGGCAGTGGCTGGGTCAGCCGCAATGCGACCTTCTGCGCCGCGATCCAAGGTAGCGATCGCTTCGATGTCTTCAGCATCCAGGGTCACGTTCAACGATTCGAAGTTCTCGACGATGCGCGCATCGGTCACGGACTTCGGAATAACGACGTTGCCCAGGGCCAGATGCCAGGCGATGACAACCTGCGCCACGGAGGCGTCATGCTTCTTGGCAATGCCTTCAAGCACTGGATCCTTGAGCAGGTCTCCGCCCTGTCCCAGTGGCGACCACGACTCGTGCAGGATTCCGTGTTCGGCTTCGTAGGCACGCAGTTCGGCTTGCGGGAAGTACGGGTGGGTTTCAACCTGGTTGATGACCGGGCGGACGCCGGTTTCGGTGTAGAGCTCTTCGAGGGCTTCTACGGTGAAGTTGCAGACGCCGATGGACTTGGCCTTGCCGTCCTTCTGCAGCTGGATCAGCGCCTTCCAAGTATCCACGTAAGTGCCGCGCTTGGGCTGCAGCCAGTGGATGAGGTACAGGTCAACGTATTCCAGGCCCAGACGCTCAAGCGATGCGTCGGCTGCTGCGATGGTCTTGTCGTAACCCTGGTCCGCATTCCAGACCTTGGTGGTGATGAACAGGTCTTCGCGGGCAATGCCGCTGGCGGCAACCGCGCGGCCGACACCTGCTTCGTTGCCGTAGATCTTCGCGGTGTCGATGTGGCGGTAGCCAGCCTTCAGGGCCTTGCCAACCGCGATTTCCGCTTCGTCGTCCTTGACCTGCCACACGCCGTAGCCCAGCTGGTCAATGGTGTTTCCGTCGAGGAACTTACTTGTGGGTATTGTTTGGGTCATGCAACCAATTTAGTGCACGGCCCGACCCGATTTCTAGGACCACCACGCAACTGATCGGGAATTGTCAATTATTCGCTGTCGGTGAGCAGCTGGGCGGCTCGGCCCACATCTTCCTTGACCAGCTGCGCACGATGGCGCACCGATTCGATGTCGATCGACTCCCCCGCTTCGGCCTGCATCCGCATCATCGCAATGACCTGCGCGGTGGTTGCGAGGTCATTGGCAGATTTGGTGAGGCTGCGGTGCACCCCGGCCGTGGATTGCGGAATATGCTCGTCGTTGCTCGGCGTGATCCGCTGGGCCATCGTGCACAACTGCCGCACAGTG